>Ga0315905_10003826_pt1 | contig 15463 bp, 14 predicted proteins | sample LakEriMetagenome_5_FD_203522 | JGI IMG/M metagenome (GOLD analysis project Ga0315905, IMG submission 203522) | Freshwater fungal communities from buoy surface, Lake Erie, Ohio, United States - Buoy 4 MA121 | ecosystem: Environmental > Aquatic > Freshwater > Lake | place: USA: Lake Erie, Ohio... | reverse complement strand
TAAATAGGACTCTTCCTATGGTTGGTTGCACTTTACCCGTAATCACATCCAAAAAGGTAGTTTTCCCTGCCCCATTTGGACCTATTACTACCCGCAATTCACCAACATTCATACTAAAGTTTAGGCGATTTAAGGCCTTGAAACCGTCAAAACTAACGGTGACATTTTCAGTTTCCAAGATTTTGGCGTTCATGTTTCACTTCCATATCTTCTTCTAAACTAGGATAGGTATCAGAGAATTTTAATTGCTGACGTTTCCAAAAAGGAATATTTTGTTTATTTAACCATCCCATGATGCCGTCAGGAAGCAAAATAACGATAGTTAATAATAGTATACCCTGAAAAAATAGCCATATTTCGGCGAATTGTTCACTTAAAAAAGTGCGGGCATAATTAACTAATAAAGTGCCAATAAATGCCCCAGTTAACGTCCCTCGTCCCCCCACAGCCACCCAAATCACCATTTCAATAGAAAAGCCAATATCCATGGATCTAGGGGATACAGAACCACTTTGAACGGTGTAAAATGCCCCAGCTATACCAGCAATTGCTCCCGAAACTGCAAATACTAATACTTTAAAGTCTGTGGGGTCGTAACCAGAAAATCTGACCCGACTTTCATCATCACGAATAGCTATTAATAATCTGCCAAAACGTCCACTAGTTAACCAGCGACACAGCCCATAAATAGCCGCCAAAAATACCACCGTCAAGACATAAAAAACAAATTGAGTTTTGCTATCACTAACTATAGCACCACTGCCATTAACTCCCCAAGATAAAGGCGGAAAAGTGGTAAAATCTATGAGTCCATTTGTGCCATTAAAAAATTGTTGTTGTCCATTAAAAAAATTGAAAAATACAATAATTGCAGCTTGAGTCAAAATTGAAAAATAAACCCCCTTAATGCGATTACGAAATACCAAATATCCTAGTAATCCTGCTAACAAACCTGGAATCATCACCACAGCAGCCATAGACAGGGGAAAAGAAGAAAAAGGCCGCCAAAATCCAGGAAGTTCCGTAACACCATAAAGCGCCATAAAATCCGGTAATTCCCCAGTAGGAACTTGCAATTTTAGGTACATAGCGATCGCATATCCACCCAAACCGAAGAAAATCCCATGTCCCAAACTCAATAAACCAGCGTAACCCCAAATTAAATCAATTCCTAAAGCCACAATAGCCAGAGACAAAAATCGTCCCAATAAATTCAGACGAAAATCTGAAAGTAACACCGGCATAATTAAAATCAAAATTAAAGCGATCGCACAAACCACCCCAACTTCAACTAATATTAAATTTCGCCCCTTTTTAATTTTCATCATTCCTAACTTATCCATTTTCTCAAATCCACGTTTATCTGCGGTTAATTTCTCATAATTTAAACATCAACATGACGACCCTTTTGGGGAAAAATTCCTCCTGGCTTCCATTGTAAAAACACAATAATTAACGCAAAAACCATCACCTTAGCCATACTTGTAGTTGCAAAAAAACTCAATAAATCAGCCAAAGGCTTAACCCCACCCAACAACAAAGCCAAAGTTCCCGAACCAATCAAATAATTAATTGTCCCAATTCCCAAAGCGGCCAAAATCGTACCAGCTAAATTACCCACACCACCGACAACCACCACCATAAAGGTGTCAATAATGTAATTTTGTCCAGTATTTGGTCCAACAGAACCGAGTAAACTAATTGCACATCCAGCTACACCAGCTAACCCTGAACCCAGCGCGAAAGTAATCGCATCAACTTGTTGAGTGGGGATACCCAAACAGGCGCTCATACTGCGATTTTGGGTTACAGCCCTAATTCTTAATCCCCAATGAGAACCTTGCAAAAATAGATAAATTCCCCCCACACAAATAATCGTCAAAGCAATAATAAATAACCGCGCATAGGGTAATTGTACACCTGCTAAAGATACGCCAGCTTGTAACCAACTAGGGGCTGTAACATCCACATTTTGAGCGCCAAACCAAGGTAAAGTTACTGCTTGCTGATAAGTTTTACCTAACAGATCACAAATTGTAATTGTCAATCCTAGCGACAAAAATAGTAAAACTCCCACAACCAAATTACGAGTTTTCTGGAAATTATTCCGAGAATTTAAAATCCATAAACCCCCAAAAAACAGAAGAGAAAACAAAGCTATCCCGATGATCAATAATAAATTCACACTGCGGACAAACTGCTGAAAAATTAAACTTACTCCCCAGGTTGCTAACAGAGTTTCTAAAGGTCGTCCATAGAGATAACGAATTACGCTTTTTTCCAGAACTAATCCTACACCAGCAGTGAAAATAAAAGCGATAATCAAAGCCAAAAATATATAAACATCAAACCAAACCCCACCTAATTGCTTACAAACATTTTGCACCACAAAAGTTGTATAAGCGCCAAACATCATTAGCTCACCATGAGCCATATTAATGACACCCATTAAGCCAAATATGATCGCTAATCCTAGCGCAGCAATTAATAAAACAGCGCCAATACTAACACCATTAAAGACAGCTTCTAAAAAACCTGTTAACATTTTCTCCCCGCAATTATCAATTTATTCTTAATAGTCAGTTGTCAGCCATTAGTTATTTTTCAGTTATTTTCACATCCCAAAATTGCTACTCAACAAAGTACAAATATGAATAGTAAAACTCCTGTGGGGTGGGCATACTTCGGCAAGTGTTACAGTGAGCTTGTCGAACTGCTCAGTACAAGTCCTGCCCGCCCATACATACCTCATTGAGATGCAGTTGTATAACTAACCCCTGACAACTGATCATAAAATTAACCTTTCTTGTATTTACCACCTTTTGCGGGATCAGACCAATCACAAGCAAATCCCTTAGTCTCTTTCACAAATTGATTCCAGGGAACTGGTTCAACTGGTGCGGGGGTAGCATAAACAATGTCAAATAGACCATCCTGTCTGACTTGACCAATCCGCACAATTTTTGATATGTGATGATTGGCATTAACTGTAACTTTTCCTTCCGGTGCATCTATAGTTTGACCATAGGCCGCAACCCGGACTTTCGCTAAGTCAGTTGTAGTGGCTTTTTCTACCGCTTGTTTCCATAAATACACTGCAATATAGGCGGCTTCCATTGGGTCATTTATTACTCTATCTTCACCGTATTCCTTCTTAAAGGCAGCCACAAATTTCTTATTAGCAGGTGTGTCTACTGTTTGAAAATAATTCCAAGCAGCATAATGTCCTTTTAGATACTCCACACCAATAGCTTTAACTTCCTCTTCCGCAATACTCACAGACATGGAAGGATACTTATCTGGTGTCAATCCCGCTCCTTTCAACTGCTTGAAGAAAGCAACATTACTATCACCATTTAGAGTATTATAAATTACTCCACCCTTTGGTAAAACCTGCTTAATTTTCGTGATAATAGCTGTTACTTCCGTATTACCCAAAGGTAAGTAATCTTCACCAACAGTTTTCCCACCTAAAGCCTCTAATTGAGCTTTAATAATGTTATTAGCAGTGCGGGGGAAAACATAGTCAGAACCGACTAAAAAGAACTCTTTACCTTTATTCTTCAACAACCAATCAACAGAAGGTTCAATTTGTTGATTTGGGGCTGCACCAGTGTAAAAAATGTTTTTAGAACATTCTTGACCTTCATACTGCACAGGATACCACAGCATATGGTCTTTACTCTCGAAAACTGGCTTGACATTTTTGCGACTAGCGGAAGTCCAACAACCGAAAACTACAGCTACTTGATCCTGGTCAATCAATTTAGTAGCTTTTTCTCTAAAGGTATCCCAATTAGAAGCGCCGTCTTCAACAACTGCTTCAATTTGTTTACCTAAAACACCCCCAGCGGCGTTAATTTCCTTAATTGCTAGTTTTTCCGCGTCTACCACACTTTTCTCGCTAATGGCCATTGTACCACTGAGAGAATGTAAAATACCTACCTTGATGGTTTTACTATCCGTACTAGCTACGGTAGGTGTACTGGTAGATGCTGCGGGACTATTCGCAGTGTTGGGGGTATTATTAGCACAAGCTTTTAAGAAAATGCTACTACCAATACCCGCAGCACCGTAAAGCAGAAACTTACGTCGGTTAAATTGTCTACCCATATTTTTGATTAGTTATCTTTTTAAAGTGAGATATTAGTTCCATATTTAACTATTAAACTGTGATGTGCTATACAAAATTGTAATTTATTTTAATAAAAATCTACCTCAAGATAGATAAAAAATATAATTTCTTTCTTATCGGGATTGGTGTAATAACCACATACCTAGCTACCTCCCCGCCAGCGATTAGCAGGTTAGGATATACTTCATATAATTATAAATATCTGTATAAATGCCGAGATTTATATTAAATGTTATTAAATATACAGAGATGTTGATGAAATTAAAAACTTGATCATCAATCTCTATCTGAAAAAAACCTCATGTTGCTATAGTTTTTAATAACTATCAATCATCAGCAGTTATGACAAAATACATAATGTGGGGAAGTTACTGTGAAGACGTATTAACGAAACGTGAACCCTATCGTCAAGATCACTTAGCAGGATTAGCAAAACAGAAGCAAGCGGGGATTTTGATTACTATTGGACCGACAAAAGATGTAACTCAAGTTTTTGCTATTTATGAAGCCGAAGACGAAAACACCGTTCGTCAATTAGTGGAATCTGATCCCTATTGGCAAAACGGTATTTGGATAGAGTATTCTGTTAAGGAGTGGATTCAAGCTTTTTAGTCAATTTGCACAATTTTTAACAAAGATTCTCACAAAGATAATTAATTCATAATTGGTTGGTAATTATGAATTAATTATCCTTTCAACGCTTTTCTAAAATTGCGACGATAGGATGGATTAGCCAAAAATAAAGCAGGCCACAACAAAGCTAAACCTATGCGGTTGGGTAAAGTTTGGTTAAAATTAGTTCTGTTAAATCCAGTCCAAAATTTCCACACACCACCAACATAAATCACGATTAGTCCAAAAATAAGTAATTTGATCATTATCATCAACTCTCTTAATCTAGGAAAGGGGAAAGCCAACTAAGTAGGTTGGCGTTAAAAATTGTTGTTATGACAAGGGAACAGGGAACAGGGAACAGGGAACAGGGAACAGGGAACAGGCTTCGCCGTGAGCCTCAGCCGAACGGTTTTGGGCAACTTTACTTTTCGTTATATATTTCGGTTTTTTTCCGTTCACCTACTTAGTTAAACGCAATTAATTAGGGTTTGTCAAAAATCACTAGGGGTGGATTTGACTCAAAATAAAGCGCAGACGGTCATAATCATCCTTGAGTAATATACTCAGGTGTCGTCCGGCTTTAATTAACCATTCTCGCTCAGTTTTACGTAACTGATACACTCCACGAATAGCTGCTGCGGCCAGAGAATCTACTGGCGCACCATTAATCATCAGTAATGTTCGCAGAAAATCCAAATCTTCAGTAAACTGAATAATGGCCTCCGGTTGACAGCGATAAACGGCTTGGTGAATTTGTGGGGGACGAGGTGGCAAATATTGATACATCTTGCCATGATGACTATTTATAGATTTTTCCTCAAATCCCACAATTGCGGCTCTAAATTCAGTTTTTAGCATAGCAAATATTTGGGGTTGTTCCTCACGCAAAGCTTCTAAGGATAACCCTAAAGCAACTGCCCGATGTACAGAATCAACAGGCATAGTTGTGGCATGATAGACTATAGCATAAACTTGATTACCAGATTCTTCATCCACAGCACTCACCCAACTACCAAAAGGTGGCATTGGTGGGAAACTCAAGTCTTCCGGTTCTAAACACTGAGCTAAAAATTCTGTAGTGTTGGTTTCAATTACTTCCGCAAAATGTTGAGAATAGCGATTACTAGGTGGCAATCCGCTATCACCCGTAGTGAACTGTGGTAAAGGTAAACGCATGAACAATTAAGAATTAAAAAAGGACGACACGCAAGTGTCACAAAAAATTATCATCTTTTCTTTGTAGTCAGGGCTTTAGCCCTGATTTTGTCCCCATAGCGTCTCAAAAAGAGGACTAAAGTCCTGACTACGATCTCATGTATTATGCAAGTTGCGTGTCTAGAATTTAATATTTACTAATGACCACTGACTAACTTGCTATTTCCCCTTTTTCTGGACTGTAGTTTCCACAGATTCTAATTCTGGGAGACGGAAAGTAATTATTTTATCCCAATTACCACCTTCAAATAGTACAGCCACTTTACCATCACTAACTCGTTGTACAAGTCCTTCAGAGCGATAATATATATCAGCGGGATTTTTGACGCGAACAGTTGTTCCTGGCAGGATCATCATATTATATTTACCCTCCTTGATTTCCTATTTCTAGCTTAATGCTTTTAGGGAGGAATGAGTGTCAATATTTTTAGGCCGCAGATGTTAATATTCGACTATATCGGACTAGATTTTTGTGATTTAAACTCAATACTTTTGACGTTGACGATAATTAGCTACAGATTCTACTATACCAATAGCAATAAAGTTAGTCAACATGGCCGATCGCCCATAACTCATCCATGGTAAAGGAATTCCTGCCACCGGTGCTAAACCCACGGTCATGCCAACATTAACAATAAGTTGAAACACAATCATGGATAAAACGCCAATGGCTAAAAGCGAACCAAAGTTATCTTTAGCGGTTTGTGCTACATGAAGTAAGCGCAAACAAATTAAGCAAAAGATAGATAGTAAAATTAAGCAGCCCACAATGCCAAATTCTTCAGCAACGGCCGAAAAAATAAAGTCTGTATGTTGTTCAGGAACGAAATTCAGTTGAGTCATAGGACCTTTAAATAAACCCCAGCCCCAAATTTCACCAGCACCAATAGCAATACGCGATTGAATTAAGTGATAACCCGCACCCAGAGGATCATGTTCAGGGTTAATAAATACACTCAACCGATTTTTTTGATATTCTTTTAATATATGATTCCAGGCAAAAATACCTAATTCACCACCGAGCATATTTAAACATAATGAACCAATAGCAGCAAAACCAAATCTCTTCCAGGGCAGACTAAACCAACCGACTATTCCCATGGCCACTGCCCATATTAAACCTAATATACTCAATGATATTTCTTTAGATAACATTATGGGTGTTGATAATGGCCAAGATATACTAAATAAGATGGCGGCTATGACAGGGGAAATCATGAGTATCAACCAGCCGGGGTTAGCATTTGCCCAATACAACATTCCCAGAAATATAGCCCCAAATACAAGAGATGTGGCTAAGTCTGGCTGTAAAAATACTAATGCCCAAGGTATAGCCGTAATTGCCAAAACCCGGAAAACACTTTCCAGTGTGGAGGCTGTAGACCTATGTAATAAAGCAGCTAAGGTGATAATTAATCCTATCTTGGCAAATTCCGAGGGTTGGACATTAAAACCAGCTATACTAATCCAACGCTGTGCGCCTTTGGCACTAGTACCGGCAAACATGACGGCTATTAAACTAAAGTTGGTTAGCCCGTAAATAAACCAATGCCATTGTATTAGATTTTCGTAACGACAACGAGCTAAAAATAAGGCGATAGTTGAGCCAATACTGGCTATTAACCAGTGCCACCACCAGTCGGTTACAGGTTGGTTGAGTTCTGTACTCAGAATCATCAGCCCACCAAACATACTAACGGCAAAGGGTAAAAAAAACAATAGTCCGTCCATTTGTTGCCAAGGCTTGAGCCAATATTGCCAACGCATTTTCGGGAAAGAAGGTTTTGATAACATTGTGTGAGGCGGAGGGCTTTAAAGGGGTACTGGGTAATTGGTAAGGGGTAATTGGTAAGGGGTAATTGGTAATAAATTATTCCCAATCACCTCTTCCCAAAATTCTATGTCAAGGCATTAACTGATACTTTACCTGCTACAGTAAGAGCGATCGCTGTTAAGGCTTTAGCTGCGGCTGTGTCAGGTTCACCAATAACTATTGGTACACCATTATCACCGCCTATTCTCGTAGAAATCTCTAATGGTACACATCCTAATAAGGGGACTCCTAATTCTGTGGCTGTTTTAGAACCACCCCCAGAACCAAAAATGTCATATTGTTTATCTGGTTGATCTGGGGGTATAAAATAGCTCATATTTTCCACAATTCCCAAAACTGGTACATTTAACTGCTGGAACATCCGTAAACCTTTACGGGAATCCAACAGGGAAACAGTTTGTGGTGTAGTCACAATTACAACCCCTGCCATGGGTACAGCTTGGGTTAAAGTTAATTGAGCATCTCCTGTTCCTGGTGGCATATCCACAATCAGATAATCCAATTCTCCCCATTCTACTTGATAGAGAAACTGCCGAATTACACCATTGAGCATGGGACCACGCCAAATTACAGGCTGATCTTTATCAATTAAGAAGCCCATAGAAACTAGTTTAACACCATGATTAAATGCTGGTTCGAGAATGTCGCGGCCATCACTGGAACGAACATTAATTTCAGCGTCACTCAAACCCAACATGGTAGGATCATTTGGTCCGTAAATATCCGCGTCTAATAAACCGACTTTAGCCCCAGTTTGTGCTAAAGCAACTGCAATATTTACCGCCACTGTACTTTTACCAACACCACCTTTACCGCTAGAAACAGCAATAATATTTTTCACTCCGGGAACACCATTGCGGTCTGGTAAGCTTTTTTGCTGAGGTGTTTCTGCTGTGACTTCTATAATTACATCTGTGACACCGGGCAACTTTTTAACAGCTTTTTGACAATCTTCAACTATAAATTCCCTGAGAGGACAAGCAGGGGTAGTTAACACCAAGGTGAAACTAACCTGGCCACCGTCAATTTTAACGTTGCGAATCATGTTGAGTTCTACCAGACTTTTACGAAGTTCTGGATCTTCTACTGGTCGCAACACTTCCAGGACTGAATGGGAATCTAAGACATCATACATAATGTGTTTACCGTTGCCGCTTCTATAAAGCTTAAAAAATTTTCATTGATAGATGAATCTTAACTTTATTGGGGTCAGTTGTCAGTGGTCAAGGGATTTGGGATTTGAGATTGAAGAAAATAATCGAATATGGTGCATAGAACGTTAACAACATTCCCTGTCCCGTATTTCCAGCCTGAATACTCTAAAAATCAAAGCAGCCACCATGTAAAGATTTTTTCTGGGATAATCCAGGATTTTCTACAGATTCTATCAGCGCTCTAGCCACCCGATCTACATAAGGACGAGATAAAGACCAAATGAGGGGGGATAACCAACCACGCAAAGTCACAGAATAAGATAAGTAAGATCCGCAGAGGGTTGATTCTACTTGGTATATTACTCTTTCTTCTATGCCAGGAATTGCTAAAACCCGGATACTTAACGTCTGTTTAGGACTGACTCGTTCTACAAAAATCTGAATCGGAATTGGCCAAAACCTTGTCACTGCTTGAAAAATTAAGCCCGGCTTTGGGACTAATCCTAAGGGAACATTGGTACTTTTAAGTAGGGGATGCCAGGAAACATCTGTTAAATCTACAACCTTTTGCCAAAGTTCATCTACGGAGGCAGAACTGATTTCTCGATAGGTTCGCACTAGGGACGCACAAAACCGCCGACGTTTACCGTGGATGAGTTTGGATAACCAATTTGGTATGATTTTGATCTGCTGCATATAACCGTGACAATGCTTAACATTGCTTGATATTTTGTCTGCTAACTATGACTTTTGAGAAAATTGTACTCAAACTCCTCCTCCTGGAAACAATATGCAGTAAAGTCTGTAAACAAAATCATAAGATTATTTGTATAACTAGGAAAATGATCCCTCAGATATGATATCTGTGGATAAGAATAACTTTCCGTGCTAAAGGAGATTTACAGGCATTTTGAACGGTTGTGTTTTCACCTCTAATAAAAAGCTGTTCTGACAGATTAAGCCGGATTTTTGACTCTGACTGCTGACAAGTTTTGACAACAAAAATTTGTAATTGTTTAGAAATTGTAATTTTAGGTTCGGGAATCTATGTTAACCAACTCACAAACCCCCACTATCACAAAAGAATCATCTAATTTTCTCCCTGGTGTCAATGCTCAGGCTAGAGTTAGTCAGTTTATGCAGTATGTTCAAGACCAAATTACCCAGGGTTTAGAAAAATTAGATGGTGTTGGTAAGTTTCAGGAAGATAGTTGGCAGCGTCCAGAAGGGGGTGGTGGGCGATCGCGTGTACTACGAGATGGTAGAATATTTGAACAAGCAGGTGTGAATTTTTCTGAAGTTTGGGGTTCTCATTTACCACCCTCGATTTTAGTCCAACGTCCAGAAGCAGAAGGACATGGTTTTTACGCAACTGGTACTTCTTTGGTGTTACACCCACGCAATCCTTATGTACCTACAGTCCATTTGAATTACCGCTATTTTGAAGCAGGTCCTGTGTGGTGGTTTGGTGGTGGGGCAGATTTAACACCTTATTATCCCTTTGCTGAAGATGCAGTACACTTTCATAAGACTTTAAAACAAGCTTGCGACCAACATCATCCTGAATATTATCCTGTGTTTAAACGTTGGTGTGATGAGTATTTTTATCTGAAACATCGGGGAGAAACACGGGGAATTGGCGGTTTATTTTTAGATTATCAAGATGGTCAAGGTTCTATATATCGCGGTCCAGATCCTCATGGGGACGCTGCTATTTATAGTAATCAGGTGGGGGATTTACCATCACGCACTTGGGAAGATATATTTGCTTTGGTTCAAGACTGTGCTGGGGCATTTTTACCAGCCTATACCCCCATTGTACAACGTCGCCATGACATGGAATACGGCGATCGCCAACGGAATTTTCAATTATACCGTCGTGGTAGATATGTAGAATTTAATTTGGTTTATGACCGAGGAACAATTTTTGGACTCCAAACCAACGGTCGCACAGAATCAATTCTCATGTCTTTACCACCTTTAGTCCGTTGGGAATATGGTTATCAACCAGAACCAAATTCTCCTGAAGCCGAGTTGTATGAGACTTTCCTCAAACCTCAAGATTGGATTAACTGGAAACCAATTCAAGAATAGGCAGTTGATAATTTATTGATAATTGATTGATAATTGACAGTTATCAACTTCCGGTTATTCGCCTAAAAAACCATGACACTAAAGGACATTTATAGGTAAGTATCATCCCATATACATGATTTGATACTTACCTTAACTGTGGTGGGCTTACCCGGGAATATAGCTTCAAGAGAACTTGAACTATTTAGCCCTAATTGGTTCATACTAGAAAATGGAAATACGTCCCTCTTAAAAATTCTCTTTGTGAATAACGTCCGTACAGTATCTGATACAAAAAAAACGTTCTACACCCTTCATACCAGGCCGATTAATACTATTTACCGCCGGGTAGTGGAAGAATTGATGGTAGAAATGCACCTACTGTCAGTCAATGTTGATTTTAGCTATGATGGGATTTATGCTTTGGGCGTTGTGACAACTTTTGACCGCTTCATGGCTGGCTACCAGCCAGAACAAGATCAAGAGTCAATTTTTCAAGCAATTTGTCACGCAGTGGAACAGGACCCCCACCGCTACCGACAAGATGCTTCTAGATTACAAGCTTTAGCGGCCAAGGTACCAGTTCAGGATTTAATTGCCGGTTTGAGTCAAGCAACTCTCTTAAATCAAGATGCAGATTTACAAAGACAACTAGAGGCAATTGCAGCCAATTCTAACTTTAAATACAGTCGCTTATTTGCTATTGGTTTATTTGCATTATTGGCAGAATCTGATCCGGCATTGGTCAAAGATGATACACAACGAACTGAAGCACTAAAAACGATAGCCAAAGGGTTACATCTTTCAGAAGACAAACTGATCAAAGATTTAGAACTATACAGTTCTAACCTAGAAAAAATGGCGCAAGCACTCATCGTCATGGCAGATATATTGTCAGCAGACCGCAAAAAACGGGATCAACGACAACAACAAGCGGAGACGACTACCGCACCATCTAGCATCAATGAATAAGTAATGGATATCGGTGATAGGTGATAGGTGATAGGTGATAGGTGATAGGAAGTAATGACCAATTACCAATTACCAATTACCAATTACCAATTACCAATTACCAATTACCAATTACCAGTTATACACCCAATAATTTGTAAATAATATTATTGATAATAGTAAGTGCAAAAGCACCTAAAATAGCACTCCAAATACCAAAACGCAAATAGAAACCATCTACCAACCAAGCAGCAATACTAAAACAAACAACAGCTATCATAAAGGTGAAGATACCAGATAATAAATCAAAACTGGCTAAACTTGGAACCTCAAACAAAAGTTTGAGAATTGGCTTCACAAGTGCTGTAATAATACCTAAAACTGCTGCGGATAAAATCGCCTTTTCTGGAGTATCAATTTCCACTCCCAAAGGTAATTTACTAATAAAAAACAAACTAACAGCGGTGACTAACCAAACAATTAACAGCGTCGTAATATCCATTACCATAACCCCTGAAACGTAAATGGTGATTGGTGATAAATTACCTGGTTAACTTGGTTTCTGGATGTAAAAATCTTTGTAGCTTAACCAATTATTTACAAATTAACAGAAGTTTTTTCAAGAACTGCAATTTATTCTAAATATCTTTAGGTTTACTTTCCTTGTCAATCACATAATGTAACTAGGGAACAGGGAACAGGTAACAGGGAACAGGTAACAGGTAACAGGGAACAGGTAACAGGGAACAGGGAACAGGTAACAGGTAACAGGTAACAGGGAACAGGTAACAGGTAACAGGAAACAGGTTTTCCGCAATTTTACATTTCTTTAAAGAATGATTATAAGATTATTAGTCTTATTAAAAAACTAGAAAATAGGGAACAGGGAATAGAGAACAGGGAACAGGGAATAGGGAATAGGGAACAGGTTTTCCGCAATTTTACATTTCTTTAAAGAATGATTATAAGATTATTAGTCTTATTAAAAAACCAGAAAATAGGGAACAGGGAACAGGGAACAGGGAATAGGGAATAGGGAATAGGGAACAGGTTTTCCGCAATTTTACATTTCTTTAAAGAATGATTATAAGATTATTAGTCTTATTAAAAAACTAGAAAATTAATTTTTTTTCCTGTTAAGATTTCTCTTCACTCCACTTCTGGGTTTAGCATAACAAGTACCCAAGAACCCGGAATTTAATTAATGAAAAGGCCAGAAAAAATTATATTTAGGTGCTGCTGAATAAACTCTTAACCCATATAAATCAAAGCTTTGGGGCTGATAAAAAACAAAATAGGTGTCAGGTTTTTGCAGGTAAAAGTCGCAAAAAATGTTGGGGTGTAGGGGCTGTACCCCCGTATCTGCCCCTTGAGTAGGAAATACGAAAACATTTGTTACCAACAGATAGCCCAAACTATTGCCTCTTGCCTACCCCGTCATCTCCCCAGATGTGTCAAAATAAGAAATTGTCATCAAAAATATTATAAGGTAATTTAGTGACTTCAACTGCTCAAGCTAGTGCGAGTGCGCGTCGTGCGGTCTTTCCATTTACAGCCATCGTCGGTCAAGAAGAAATGAAACTGGCGCTGCTACTAAATGTCATTGACCCCAAAATTGGTGGTGTAATGATTATGGGCGATCGCGGCACCGGCAAATCTACAACTATCCGCGCATTGGCGGACTTATTACCGGAAATACCTGTTGTTGCCAATGACCCCTTCAACAGCGACCCCAACGACCCGGACTTAATGAGTGATGAAGTGCGTCAACAAGTAGCCCAAGGGTTAGAAGTTCCCATTGCTCATAAAAAGGTGCAAATGGTAGATTTACCATTAGGCGCAACAGAAGACCGGGTTTGTGGCACAATTGACATTGAAAAGGCTTTATCTGAAGGTGTCAAGGCTTTTGAACCAGGACTACTAGCTAAAGCCAACAGGGGGATTTTGTACGTTGATGAGGTCAATTTGTTAGATGACCACTTGGTAGACGTTCTTCTGGATTCCGCAGCTAGTGGTTGGAATACCGTTGAACGGGAAGGAATTTCTATTCGTCACCCCGCGCGGTTTGTGCTTGTTGGTTCAGGAAACCCAGAAGAAGGGGAACTGCGTCCTCAATTACTCGACCGTTTTGGAATGCACGCGGAAATTCACACAGTTAAACAACCAGCTTTGCGAGTGCAAATTGTGGAAGAAAGAGGGGAATTTGACCAAAATCCTGCTGTGTATTTGGAAAAACACCAAACTCCCCAAATAGCATTACAACAGCAAATTGTCAATGCTCAGGAATTATTACCACAAGTTAATTTAGACTATGATTTTCGGGTGAAAATTTCCGAAGTTTGTTCAGAATTAGATGTGGATGGTTTGCGGGGTGATATTGTCACTAACCGCGCTGCCAAAGCCTTGACCGCTTTTGAAGGCCGGACAGAGGTTACAGTTGACGATATCCGTCGGGTAATTACTTTATGTCTGCGTCACCGTTTGCGGAAAGATCCCTTGGAATCTATTGATACTGGCTATAAGGTAGAAAAGGTCTTTTGTCGGGTTTTTGGTGTGGAACTTCCAGAAGATTCCTCACAAAAAAATGGTGCAGGAATGAAAGCCGGAGTGCGTTAGTGATCATCTGGAGACGTTCTGGGGAACGTCTCTAAAAACGTTAATTAACAACTAACAAATTAAGTAGGTTGGCGTTAAAAATTGTCCTTATGACAAGGGAACAGGGAACAGGTTTTGGGCAACTTTACTTTTCATTACTGATGTCGGTTTTTTTCCGTTCACCTACTTACAACCTTGATCAGATTTGAAGATACTAGTATAATATTTATTGAAAACCCATTAGACATCTGGAGGTAATTAAATGTGCGTGGTTTGAAACCCTTGTAGAGACGTTCTATAGAACGTCTCTACATTCATTGAGAACGTCTCTACATTCATTGAGAACGTCTCTACATTCATTTTCGGAGATGTCTATTGACGATAATTAAGGTTTTTTATCAAAAAAAGCACAAGCAGATTTTATCTAAAAAAATTTTACAAAAAATAGTTGAGAATTTCAAGCCCTGAAACTAACTTTTTTCATTAACTTATTGAGAAAATTCTCAAGATTATTGAGAATATAGGGTACTAGTCCTTTTTTGCTAAAGAATGATTTAAATAACTTATTGGATATATTCAGATGTATAAGATTTGTAGATTTGTAGGTTGGGTTGAAGCATGAAACCCAACACTACACATAAAAACCTAGATTTGTAGGTTGGGTTGAAGCATGAAACCCAACATGAGCGTTGGGTTGCGCTGTCGCTTAACCCAACCTACAGATTTGTAGGTTAGGTTGAAGCATGAAACCCAACATGAGCGTCGGGTTGCGCTGTCGCTTAACCCAACCTACAGATTTGTAGGTTAGGTTGAAGCATGAAACCCAACATGAGCGTTGGGTTGCGCTGTCGCTTAACCCAACCTACAGAAAATGGACAAGGCATTGATAAG
>Ga0315905_10003825_pt1 | contig 15463 bp, 11 predicted proteins | sample LakEriMetagenome_5_FD_203522 | JGI IMG/M metagenome (GOLD analysis project Ga0315905, IMG submission 203522) | Freshwater fungal communities from buoy surface, Lake Erie, Ohio, United States - Buoy 4 MA121 | ecosystem: Environmental > Aquatic > Freshwater > Lake | place: USA: Lake Erie, Ohio... | reverse complement strand
AGAAAGCGGTGAGCGCCTGCTGCAGCTCCGCGCTGCGCTGCGCGGCGGGAATGGCGAGCGTCCTGACAATATCGGCGGGCAGATCAATGACGTCGGCAGCGTGCGGCTCGCGCGTCGCACTGAGGCGGAAGCGGCCGAGGGTGTGCTGCGTGTGCGGCGACTGCATTTCGATGGTCACCTTCAGTCGCGAACCGGCCGCCAGCGCCAGCGGCGCAGCCGGTGTCAGCGCCAGCCAGTGGTCCTGCCCTGCGGCACCGCCCACGGCCCAGCCCTGACGCTGCTCGCGGGGCTTTTTGCCGCGCTTCTTTGGCTGCGTCTGCGGCGGCGCGATGACCGACTCTGCAAAAAAGCCCTCCTGTTCATAGTCGGCGGCGGCATCGGTGAAAAGAACCGGCCGGGCGCCACTCAGCGAGAAGGGAACCTCGGCAGCGGCGGCATTGTCCGCGCGCTCCCATACCGGCTGGCGCTGGGCGTTGAGCACGGTGAGGCGGAAGCCGCCGAGGCGTTCGGCTGCTTCGGCCCGGTTCCACACCACGATGCGGTCGATAGGCACCTCTGATTTGAGATCCACCTCCCACCAGGGGTCGTCCGTGCCGATGCCTGTGTGGGCGACGGAGCCTTTGTCATACTGCGGCGTGGTGTTGCCGTCATTGGCGCGGCTGGCGGCGGCATCGGTGTAGGTGCTCTTCTGGGAAGCGGTTCCGTTAGGCGCAATGTTGGCGCCGCCGCTGAAGACCTGGACTTCTGCGAGCTGGAGGATCTTCTCTTTACCCGGAAGTTCGATGCGCAAAAAGCGACCCGCCGGGGCGGCGGCACCCTCGGGGGGCTGCACTTCCGCGCGAACCGCGGTGATGACGAAATTCCCGCCGGCATGGCCGGGGCCTTTGCCCGGGAGCGTGTCTGCGGCGAGCGTCTCCAGCCGCAGTGCGCTGAGCGTGCGCGCCTCCGGCACCGGAAGTTCGATGGTATAGGTGTCCTTCGCCGCAGCGGTCGCGGCGCTCACGGTATCGCCTGCGGTCGTCAGCGGCACGCCGGCTTCCGACTTCACCGCGGCCGGAGTCAGCGGCTGCCAGTCGAGCGCGGGGGAAAAGCTGCGCGCCCACTGCTCTGCGGCGGCGGTCACTTCCGGCGCAGGCGCTTTCAGCTTCGCTTCGATGGCTGCGATGTCCGTATCCAGTTTGCTGCGCTGCGCTTTGCGGTCCGGACCAAAGAAGGAATGCAGCGGCGCCTCGTCGCGGCGGTCGGCATCCTCGGTGGAATTGAGGAAGGCGAAGACCTGGAAATACTCGTGCTGGGTGACGGGATCGTACTTGTGCGTGTGGCACTGGGCGCAGGCCATGGAGGTGCCCATCCACACCGCCAGCGTGGTATTCACACGGTCCACGATGGCAGCGGTGCGGAACTCCTCATCGTTCGTGCCGCCCTCGCTGTTCGTCATCGTATTCCGGTGAAAGGCGGTCGCCACCAGTTGCTCTTCGGCAGCGTTAGGCAACAGATCGCCGGCGATTTGCTCGATGGTGAACTGATCGAACGGCTTGTTCGCATTGAAGGCCTGAATGACATAGTCGCGGAAGGCCCAGATGGTGCGCTGCGGATCGTCGGCATAGCCTGCGGAGTCGGCATAACGGGCGAGGTCAAGCCAGAGGCGCGCCCAGTGCTCGCCGTAGGCCGGCGAGGCGAGCAGGCGGTCCACCACGCGCTCCCAGGCACCGGGGGCGGCGTCATTTATAAACGCATCCACCTCCTCCGGCGATGGCGGCAGTCCGGTGAGGTCGAGCGTGACGCGGCGGATGAGCGTAGCGCGATCTGCTTCCGGCGGCGGCGTGAGGCCCTCTTTTGCGAGGCGGTCGAGGATGAATGCGTCCACCGGATGCGCGTCCGGGCGCGGCAGCGGATGGCGCACGGGCTTCTCGTAGGACCAGTGTTTCGCATAGGGCGCCCCGGCTTTGATCCAGTCGCTGATTTTCTGAATTTCCGCGGCGCTCAGCTTTTTGCCGGACTTTGCGGGCGGCATGAGGTCATCGGCATCGTGAGTGACGAGGCGGGCGATGAGTTCGCTCTGCTCCGGATGTCCCGGCACGATGGCGCGCTTTCCGCCGAGGTCCATGAGCGCACCCTCCGCGGTGTCGAGGCGCAGACCGCCGCTGTCCTTTGGGCCGCCTTTGCGCTCCGCCTCATCCGGGCCGTGGCAGTGGAAGCAGTTGTTCGCCAGGATCGGGCGGATGTCCTGATTGAACGACAGCGGAGCCGGTGCGGCACCGGACGGGCTGGCAGCCAGCAGTGTGAGCAGTGCGGGGAGGGGATTTCGGGAAAGGCGTTTCATGCAAAAGGTGCGGCCGCGGGGACACTGCCATACGTGCCGCCGCGGCTCAATCTTAATGGCGCTTAACGCGCGCGGGGCTTTCTGCCGAAGCGCGATTCCATACGCAATCCCGAAGGGTGCGCGCTGCCGTTTATTCTTTGGCTTTGCGGCGGAGCCGGCCGGGGACAACGACATCGGCGACGCGGAAGACGACAGTGCCGCGGTCGCGTTCAATGCCGGTGGGAACGACGTCGATGACGTCCGAGGCGGAGACGGTCTTTTTGGGATTCGAGCGGGAGACGAGACGGGCCTTGGCGGCATCGAAGCGGTAGTCTTTGTAGGCGGGCTCCCCGGCGCGCACGATGCCGCGCGTCTGGACATCCACGACTTCAACGAACAGACCGATGGGCAGCACGCGGGTGATGATGGCCTTGAAGACTTCCGGCTTTTTGGAAGCGGCGATGCGCTCGAAGTATTCCAGCTCCTTCATGCGGCGGCTGTCCATCTCGGCGTCGGCACTGGTGCGCTCGGTGGCGGAAATGTGCGCCGCGATTTCCATCATGCCGCTGTAGTCCGGCGTGCGGATGGTGCCGCGGCTGCCCGGCGCGTGCTGGAGATTGGCGAGGGCGCGGTGCACGATGAGGTCGGCGTAGCGGCGGATGGGGCTGGTGAAGTGCGTGTAGTGGCGCAGCGAGAGGCCGTAGTGGCCGGTGCAATCGGCGCTGTAGGCGGCTCGCTTCAGGCTTTTGAGCAGCGAGAGCTTCAGCACGTGCTCTTCCGGCTTTCCGGCGATTTGGGTGAGCACTTTCTGGATTTCCCCCTTCTCCGAGAGGTCGCCGCAGCGGCATCCACTGGCGAGGAAGATCTCGCGGAGTTCCTCCAGCTTGGCAGGATCCGGGTCGTCGTGGATGCGGTACATGCCCGGGCGTCCGCTGCGCAGGAGGGCTTCGGCGACGGCCTCATTGGCGGCGAGCATGAATTCCTCGATGAGCTGATGGCTTTCATCATACTCCACCCGGGCAAAGCGCACCGGCTGGCCGGCGGCGTCGAGCACGACCTTCACCTCCGTAAACTGCATGTCGAGCGAGCCATGATCAAAGCGCCGGCGGCGGAGGCGCGAGGCGAGTTTCCACGCACGGTGGAGCAACTGGGCGTCGGGATCGTGCCCGGGGGCTTGCCGCAGCGAGGCCATGGCTTCCTCGTAGGTGTAGCGGCGCTTGCTGTGGATAACGGCACTGACAAAGCGCTGCCCGGTGCGCTGGCCTTTGGCATTGTATGTCAGGATGGCGGCACGTGTCAGCTTGTCCTCGCCAGGGCGGAGGCTGCAGAGGCCGTTGGAGAGGCGCTCCGGCAGCATGGGCAGCACGCGGTCCACGAGGTAAGTGCTGTTGCCGCGGTGCTGGGCCTCGCGGTCCAGCGCTGTGCCGGGCCTGACGTAGTGCGCGACATCGGCGATGTGCACGGCGAGTTCAAAACCGCCGTTGGGCAGTTCCGTCACGGCGATGGCGTCGTCGAAGTCCTTCGCATCGAAGGGGTCGATGGTGATGACATGGCGGTCGCGCCAGTCTTCCCGGCGGGCGATTTCCTCCGGCGGGATGGCGTCGGGGAAGGCGTCGGCTTCGCGCAGGACCTCGCGCGGGAAGTCCACGGGCAGGCGGTGCTTCACGATGATGCCGAGCACGTCCACACCGCGCTCTCCGGCCCCGCCGAGGCGCTTCACGAGATGGCCGCGGAGGCGTTTGCCGTGCAGGGTCCAGTCGTCGATGGCAGCGACGACTTTATCGCCCTGCTGGGCGCGGGTGCGGCCGCCGGCGGTGATTTCCACCTGCGGGAGCGAGACATCGTCCGGCTCCACCCAGGCGTGCTGACCGCGGATGTGCAGCGTGCCGGGGATGGCGGTGTTGCGGCGTTCGGCGATCTTCACCACGCGCACGTCCAGTTGCGGGCCGCTGCTGCGTCTGGCGTTCCGGCCGCGGGCTTCGTGTTCCGCGAGAACGTCCACCACCACGCGGTCGCCGTTGAGCGCCGTGTTCGCTTTGGCCGGCGTCAGGGGCACCAGCGGCGGCAGTGAAGCCCCGGGCGAGGTGCCTTCCGCGGGATCGGCGGCAAATTGGAGGGCGCCATTCCGCCACAGGACGCGTCCGCTGAGCTGCGGGCGCTGCGGCCGGGAGGAACCGCCGGATTTTCCCGGCTGCGGCAGCCGGTAGCGTCCGCCGCGGGCGATTTCCAGCTTTCCGGAGGCCTCCAAATCCTTCAATGCGGCCCGCAGGAGCGCCTTGTCGTCCGGCGGAATTCCCAGGGCGCGCGCCAGTTCATTTTTGTCTGCCGCCCGGCCCCCGGCTGCCGAAAACCACGCTAATACTTTGCTGTTCAATGCTTTACGATTCATAATCAATAGTCCCCTGTTACGGTGAGCCGGATCGGGGAAACCCCGACTCTGTATTTACATAATAAATTCATTGTCTTTTTGGCCGGGGTTCCATATTTTCCTTCACAGTGAGGGTAAAATCCTTTACCGAACGCCAACCAGTCCACCCCATGAAACGCTCTGCACATTTCACCGCTACGACACGCGGCTTCACGCTTATTGAACTCCTTGTAGTGATCTCCATTATCGCGCTGCTCGTCACAGGCGCATTCGGAGCCTACGGCTTTGTGATGGAAAAAGCAAAGAAATCCGACGCCCAGGCTGCCTGCATGGCCGTCTATAACGCCGTGGACCAGTACCACACGGAGTACGACTACCTCCCGCAGCCCTCCTCCTACGCCAAAGGTTCCGATACTACCAGCGACACTTCCCCCGAGGAAAACCTGGTCAATATCCTGCTCGGCGAGGACATGGAACAGAACAGCAAGAAGACGAATTTCCTCGGCGACATCAAGGAAGCCTCCACCAAGAACGGCAAACCGATGGGCGGCATGGTGCGCCTCGCGGAAAACAACTCCCTCGTCGATCCCTGGGGCAACTACTACAAAGTGCTGATCGACTCCGATCTCGACGGCAAGCTGATGAACCCGAACCAGATCGACGCCGCCAACGGCCGTTCCGAGTTGCACAAGCAGTGCATCGTTTACGCCATCGGCAAAGACAACGATGAGAAGACCTGGAAGGACAACGCCGGCTCGTGGGACTTCACCGCGAGCAACGAACAGTAAGCGCCCCTGATTTTCTGCAACACCCGCGGCAGCCTCACGGTTGCCGCGGGTTTTTTGTGCCCCCCAACGGCCGCCTCAGTTGGCGCTGATGGTGTAGCTGCCGGTTTCCAAGGGATCGTAGGAGGAAACCCGCAGCAGGTAGGAGCGGCCGGCGAGCGGGGTGAAGGTGATGATGGAATCCCCGAGCGCGTCGGTTTCGTCGTCGTTGTAGTCGAGGCTCTCACCGGTTTGTGCGTCAATGAGTTCCAGCGTGCTGTCGATAAAATCAGAGCTGACCGTGATCGTGCGGGAGACGCCGGCGGTGGCCCCGGTGAGGACGAAGTCGTCCGCGTAGTAGCCGTCATCCGGGGCATAGTAGGGATCGAGGCCATCCGTGCTGGACAGGGAGCCGGTGCGGCTGCCTCCGGGAGCCAGTGTGGTGGTGGCAGCGGTGCGCACCGTGTAGGCTCCAGTGGCGTCCGGCAGATTGGAGGAGGCCCGGATGAGGTAGGTGGTCCCGGGAACGGGGACGAAGGAATTGAGCGCCGCGCCCTGACTTTGGATGCCGAATCCGGAGAGCACGATGCTGTTGGTCTCCACATTCACCACGGTGAAGCTCGCATCGAACGCGGCCGAGGACAGGGTAATGGTCACGGCGGCGGCTGTCGCCGGGGTGAAGACATAGTCTTCATAGTAGTAGGTCGCCTCAGGGAAGAAGGGGTCTACAGGGTCTTCGGTATCCAGGGTGCCGCTTTGCGTCTGGCTGCCGGAGATGGTCGGGGTGCCGGTGGGAATGGAGTAGGCGCCAAGGCTGAATTCGCCGGTGCTGCCCGCAGTCTGGGTGGTGACCTGGACGGCGTAGCTGATGCCTGCAGCGGGGGTGAAGGTGAGCTTTTCGTCGTTGCCGCCGCCAGTGTTGGCATTGCTGGTGGCCAGCACGGCTCCGGTAGCCGCGTTGATGAGGCGGAGCACGCTGTCAAAGGCAGCGGAGCGCAGCACGACGGTGACGGAATCCCCCTCTGGGAGGCCGGAGAGCAGATACTCCCGCACCCGGAAGCCGCCGGTGAGGGTATCGAGCGAATGCAGCTGCTGGGTCACCCCATTGGGGAAAACGAGCGTGCGGCGGGTATTGTAATAATCGCGGCCGGGCTGAATGACGGCGCGCAGGAAGCTCGCGGGCGTGCCATCGGTGCCGCGCCAGGTGATTTGCTCTGCGCCGCTGTCGCCGGGGACTGCTGCCGGGCTGCCGACAAGCTGGTCCGGGGGATTGAGGCTGGTCCACGTGGTCAGGTCCGGGCTCGCCTGGAGGCCCCAGTGGACATTTCCGCCACCGGCGGGGCGCCGCAGCGTCAGGGTAGCGTAGCTGTGGCCAGGGCTGGTGAAGAGACCCGCCACTGGGAAGCCGGAGGCGTCGAAGGGATTGAGCGGATCGCGCCGCAGGGCGTATTCCATCCACTGAGTGGCACCGTCGCCGTCCACATCCGGACCGTCATCGGGGTCCAGACCCGCGGCAGTTTCCCAGGCTTCGAAGTCCGGCCAGACATAGCTTTGAATCCAGCGGCGGTAGCGGCTGACCCGGGTGTAAACACCGGGCTTTTTCGGCTGTGCGCAGCCTTCGCCCCAGCTGATGATCCCGGCCTGAACCCACTGGTTTTGCCGCCCGCGGATGACCAGCGGACCGCCACTGTCGCCAAAGCAGGTATCCACACCGCCTTCCTCCAGGCCCGCGGCGAGCATGTTCGGCGTGACGCCGCCGTCGAGGAAATCCGGCTGGTTGGCGATGGCACTGTCCATGATGGGCACCTGCGCGTGCAGGAGGACGGGCGTGCCGGTTTCATCCACTTCCGAAACCGTGCCCCAGCCCATCACGGTGGAGAGCACGCCGGGCGCGGTCAAAGCGGGGTCGTCGATGACTTCGACGGGTGCCACGCCGGTGACCGGTGTCTCCAGCAGCAGGAGGGCGATGTCGTGATCATCACTGTTGGAAGTGTAGTCCGGATGCTGGATGGTCTCCAGGACATTGACCCGGGTGAGCCCGCCGGCGGAGAGGTCGGTGGCTCCTGCGATGACCTGAATGTCGGAAGCCTTGAGACCTTCCACACAGTGCGCCGCCGTGAGTACCCAGTAAGGATGAATGAGCGAGCCGGCACATTCCTGGGCGAGTAAATCGTTCGGCTCCGCCTTGCTGACGAGGGCGGTCATCCATGGATACGCCCCCGCAGGAGCGGCTGCCCCTCCCACGATGCGTGGCGTTTGCCCCGGGGCAGTGGCGGCGGACAGAAGAACGAGCGGCAGAGAACACCAAAAGGCAGCAGATTTCATAAACTTGAAGGAGAATGCAGCCAGCGTGCCTGGCGCAGTTGATTCCTTTATATTCCCAAACTATTCTCCCGGCAATTCATCTCTGAACAGTTCCTCATGGCCGAACACGATTACGACGAAAGCAGCATCAAGTCCCTCGACTGGGTCGAGCACATCCGCCTCCGCCCGGGCATGTACATTGGCAAACTGGGCGACGGCACCCAGCCGGACGACGGCATCTACATTCTCGTCAAAGAGGCAATCGACAACTCCATCGACGAATTTGTCATGGGGCACGGGAAGCAGATCGACATCACCCTGGGTGAAGACAACACGCTGACCGTGCGCGACTACGGCCGCGGCATCCCGCTGGGCAAGCTGATGGACTGCGCCGCGAAGATCAACACCGGGGCCAAATACGACAGCAAGGCCTTCAAGAAATCCGTGGGCCTCAACGGCGTCGGCATCAAAGCGGTGAACGCGCTCAGCGGGTTCTTTGAAATTCAGGCCTACCGCGACGGGGAGACGAAGGCGATCGAGTTCAGCAAGGGCAAGGCGGTCTTTGAAATGAAGAAGCCGGAAAAGAGCAGCGACCCCAACGGCACGCGGCTCAGCTTCCGGCCGGACGGCACCATCTTCAGCGCCAAATACAAGTTCGACCGTGACATCCTGGAGCGGATGTTCCGCTTCTACTCCTATCTGAACACCGGACTCACGCTGAACTTCAACGGCACGAAGTTCCGCTCCAAAGACGGCCTCCAGGACCTGCTGAAGGAGAACCTCACCGCGGAACCGCTCTACCCCATCATCCACCTGAACGGCGCGGACATTGAGATCGCCTTCACGCACTGCGATGAAGCCGGCGAGGACCTCTACAGCTTCGTGAACGGCCAGCACACCACCATGGGCGGCACCCACCAGGCCGCCTTCCGCGAGGCCATCGTCAAGGTCGTGCGCGAACACTATAAGAAGGACTTCGATCCCGGTGATGTGCGCACCGGCATCGTGGCGGCCATCGCGGTGAAAGTGGTGGAGCCGGTCTTCGAGTCCCAGACCAAGACCAAACTCGGCAGTGCCAACATGGAGCCAGGCGGCGCCACCGTGCGCGGCTACGTAGCCGACTTCCTCGAAAAGGCCCTCCAGACGCACCTCGCCCGCAACAAGGAGACGGACAAAGCCCTCCTGGAGAAGATCCAGGAAAACGAGAGCGCCCGTAAGGAACTCGCCGGCGTGGCCAAGCTCGCCAAGGAGCGCGCCCGCAAAGCGAAAATCCATAACAAGAAGCTGCGCGACTGCCGCGTACACCTCGACTCGACAGCCAAGAACAAAGAGGAGAGCACCCTGTTTATCACCGAGGGGAACAGCGCCAGCGGCTCCATCACCGCAGCCCGCAGCGTGGAAATCCAGGCCGTCTTCAGCCTTCGCGGCAAGCCGCTCAACACCTTCGGCCTGACAAAGAAGGTGGTCTATGAAAACGAGGAGTTCAATCTCCTCCAGCACGCCCTGAACATTGAGGACAGCATCGACGACCTCCGCTACAACAAAGTCGTGCTCGCCACGGACGCCGATGTGGACGGCATGCACATCCGGCTGCTCATGATCACGTTCTTCCTCCAGTTTTTCCCGGACCTCATCCGGCGCGGGCACCTCTTTGTGCTCCAGACGCCGCTCTTCCGGGTGCGGAACAAGAAGGAAACGCACTACTGCTACACCGAGGAGGAAAAGCTCAAGGCCATCGCCAAATGCGGCAAGGCGGCCGAGATCACCCGCTTCAAGGGCCTCGGTGAAATCAATGCCTCCGAATTCAAGCACTTCATCGGCCCTGACATGCGCCTCGATCCCGTGGGCATGGACCACCAGCACGCGCTGAAGGATTTGCTCACATTCTACATGGGCAAAAACACACCGGAGCGCCAGGAGTTCATCATCCGGAATCTTCGCGTGGAACAGGACATTCTCGACACCCAGGAAGTCGGCCGTGACGACGACACGGACGAAGCCGCCTGAAGCACGCTTAACTTCCCAACCCGCCCTGCACTGTGGAATCCCACGAAGTCCTCGGGGAAGCCTTCGACAAAATCTCGCCGAAGGAAGTCGCTCAGGAACTGCGCGTCTCGCTGAGCCTCGTTTACAAGTGGGCGCAGGCCCCGGAGGACGATGGCGACGGCGGGGGACCAATCCCCTCGACCGCATGGCCCATCTCATGGCCCTGACCAAGCATCCGGCGATCATCAAATGGCTCTGCCGCGCCTCCGGCGGCTACTTTGTGAGGAATCCCCCGCAGCACGCGGACGACGGCAAAGGCCTCGTGCCGCTGACGAACGAAATTCTTCAGCAGTTCGCCGACCTTCTCGGTGCCATCACGGATGCCACCGCAGACCACCGCATCAGCGCAAAAAGGAAACCAAACTCATCCGCCAGCACTGGGATGAACTGAAGAGCATCGCCGAGGGCTTTGTCCGCGCCTGTGAGCAGGGTGATTTCGATGAAATCCGCCGCCCTGCTTCGCCGGGAGCCTGACGGCTTTCAGGCAATCACCTGCAGCGGGAAGGCGGCGCGGCTGAACCTTACGGGCGTGCGGCCGCAGATTTCACCATCCGCCTGAAACGGCACCGCTTCCGCTGTGCAGGAGACTTCCAGCTCCGCGGTCTGAAAGTAGGCAATGTCGCGGAGGCGGGGTGAATACGCACGCGCTGCCGCCGCCATGCTGAGCCGCGCGACGTTGAGCAGGCTGTGGGACTTCATGACCACTACGTCGAGCAGACCATCGGTGAACGATGCATTGGGAAACAGCCGGAACGGACCGCCATAATGGACGCCATTCCCCACCAGAACCACGCGGCCCTCCATGGACTCGCGGCCCGGGGCTTTCACAGTGAGCACCGGCGTGCCGCGCCGCATCACCTCCACCATGCTCATCACGTAGCTGAATGGCCCATACTGCTTCTTCCGCTCCCACGTGGTGCCCGCGATCACCGTCGCATCCAGGCCGGCACCGGCCAACTGGGCAAAGTACTCCTCATTCGCCCGCCAGAGGTCGATGGTCCGCCGCCGGCCGCTTTCGATCAAGTGCCAGCACTCGTCCAGACGGTCACAGGGCAGCCCGAGGTCGTTGGCGAAAACATTCATGGTGCCGGAGGGCAGAATGCCCAGTGCCGTCCCCGTGTCCGGGCCCGCTTCCGCGATGCCGTTCACCACTTCATTCACCGTCCCGTCGCCGCCTGCGGCCACCACCACGGGGGCACCGGCCAGAGCCAGTTCCCGCGCGTAGCGCCTCGCGTCCCCCGCCCCGGAGGTCGCATGGATTTCCACCCGCGGGCTCAGTGCCCGGATCATGTCCGCCCGCTCTCCCGCCCGGGCGCTGCGCGCACTCGGATTCAGGATGACAGGAATGGGCGGCTGGCTGGACAAGCGGCTGATTGGTTAGAGAAAACAGCGTTCGACAATCCCCGTCAGCCACGCCCGGAACTGGCTTTCATACAGCGCCCCGATTTCACCGTGCGCGCTGGTGCGGGCACAGGCGATGGTCACAAACCGCGGCTGCGGTCCAGGCTGGAAGAGGAACACACCGCGCGTCCGCACCTTATACACTGCATCGGAACGCCGCGGCTTCACCTTCAGCAGCTCCGCAAGACCTGGCGCTCCCGGACCCGTGTCTGCAGCCGTCTTTTCAAACCACAGCACCGGCACGCCCAGAATCTGTCCCCGCTCCAGATTGCGGAAGCCAAGCGAACTGTCCATCACCATCAGCGCGGCCATGTCGTCGAAGTTCTTGATCTCCGGCGCCACCGCACTGGAGAATCCGTAAAAGCTCACGATGTCCTCCAGGTCACCGATGACCTGCACATACTCGGAGCCATCTTTGCGCGGCAGAGGAGCCCACTTCCCGGTCCCTCCGCCGCCCGGACGCGTCACCGGCGCGGGGTAAATCAGCGGTGCCTGAAACGCTGTCGCATTCGGGTCTTCCGGCGGCGCCGCGCAGCCGCTGAATCCGGCCGCAGCAGCAGCCATGAGCAGAAGAAAGAGGGGGCGCAGCGTCATACTCGCACTCCTACCCGCAGCAGCGGAATGTCAACCGGTGGCACCCGGACAGGCGCGGACCAAAGTGACGGAAGCGCCCGCTCACGCGGCCGTTTTCTTGATCGCGGCCTTCTTCTTCGGTGCGGGTTTGGCGGGGGCTGCAGTGGCAGACTGATATGCCATGCAGGGCACCCACGCACCTTCACCCCCTTCCCGGATGTAATCACTTTCAAAGAGGATCCCCCGCGTGCTGAAGGCTGCCACCTCCACAGCAGTGAATGGCCCGAATTCCACGAAGTTGCGGCTGAGATAAATATCGGCGGTCGTTTTCATAGAGTTCCGCTTTTCAGCAGCTTGCAGGCCAGCCCGGCTGCGCACCGCCCCCGAAAGCCGGACATTCTCTGGACTTCCATTCATCCCCGCCGCAAATTCCCCGCATGAAACATCTCGCGCTCTGATCCTCCTTTGCCTGCTCCTCCCGCTGCGCGCCGCCGATATCCCCGCCGGCACCTGGACGCATGAAGACTCCGGGCTCACACTCATCGTCGAACCACTCAAGGGTGAACCAGACAAGTAACTCAGCGTCGTCGCCGGCAAGCAGGTCCTGCGCATTCACGGCCCAGCCCCACGTGCCGGCCGCGCCGATGACATCCTTATTCTCACCGGCTCCAAAGTGGCCGCGGATTCCGTGATTTTCACCGGCCACTTCACCTGGGACAGCCAGCAAAACGCCATTGAGGCCACCCTCACGTGGAAAGACGGCAAGCCGCTCCTCACGATTACGAAGAACCCGGGCTACGAAATGTACCCCGACGGAAAATACCCGCTGAAGAAAGCGAAACGGTAGGACACCGCCAAAGCACCGGGCAACACCCACAGAAAAGTGTTGCCATAGTGTATTACGTGTAGTAATACACTTCACCTATGAACTTGTTCGCCATCGAACTGAAAGGCGGGGCGCCCATTTACGAGCAAGTGCTCTATGCGGCGCGGAAGGCCATCATTTCCGGTGAGCTGAAACCCGGCGATCCCTTCCCCAGCGTGCGGGAAATCGCGGGGCATCTCCGCATTAACCCGAACACGGTGCAGAAGGCTCTCATGGCGCTCAAAGCCGAGGGCCTGGTCGAGTCCCTGCCCGGCATCGGAAACCGTGTCACCGCGCGCCCCGAACCCCGTGCCGCCGACCGCGCTGCACTCCTCGATGAAGCCCTCGAAGCCCTCGTCCTGCGCGCCCGCCAGCTCAACCTCACCCGCGCCGAACTCGAAGCCGCCCTCCGCAAGCATTGGAACCACCTCGGCTCCTGAAACCTGAAATCTGAACACTGCAAACTTCACACGCCATGATCTCCTGCACTGCGCTCACCAAACAATACCGCCGCGGCACCGACGCCGTCACCGGCCTCACCCTCAGCGTCGAACCGGGCAGCGTCTTCGCCCTGATGGGCCGCAATGGCGCGGGCAAGACCACCACCATTCACCTCCTGCTCGACCTGCTGCGGCCCAACGCAGGCGAGGCGCGACTTTTCGGAGTCCCCTCGCCCCGCCTGCGCCCGCAGCACCGTCAGCGGTTAGGCTACGTCAGCGAAAACCAGCACCTCCCTGGCTGGATGCAACTCGGCGAATTCCTCAAATTCCTCCGCCCCATGTATCCCACGTGGGACGCCGCGCTGGAGGAGAAACTGGTGAAGCTCTTCGCCGTCCCCCTCACGCAAAAGCTCAGCCAGCTTTCCCGCGGCCAGCGCATGAAAGCCGCCTTCCTGGGAGCGCTCTGCTACCGGCCGGAGGTGCTCATTCTGGATGAACCTTTCAGCGGACTCGACAGCGTCATCCGCCAGGACCTCCTTGATGCCCTCGTAGACTTCCTCTGCGACGGCCAGCACACCGTCTTCCTCAGCAGCCACGACCTCGAAGAAGTCGAGCGTCTCACCGACACCATCGGCGTCCTGGAAAACGGCAAACTCGCCCTCCACGGCAAAGTGGACGACCTCCTCGACACCGCCCGCGAAGTCACCTTCTCCACCGCGGCCGCCACACGACCCGCCGGCTTGCCTAACGAATGGTGGAACATCGTCACCGGCCCCCTCGGCAGCACCTTCACCGCCACCGGCGTCACCGACGCGCCCGCCCTCGCCGCCGCCGTGAAACACCACTGGCCCGACGCCACCAGCCTCACCATCCGCCCCTGCGGCCTCAAGCGCCTTTACGTGGACTTCCTCCGCCAGTCCGGCACCGAATCCCCCGTCCCCGCCGCCGCATGAATCTCTTCCTCCACTGGCTCCGCTGGGACCTCCGCCGCTTCCGCCGGCTGCTGCTCGCGTGGACGGCGCTGCTCGCCGGCTTTTCCACACTGCTCTGGTATCAGAACGCGAACCTACGAACCATAGAGCTGAATCTACTGGCTCATAACCTCGATCTTTGCGCCCTCATCTTCATCATCTGGCTGATCCTGCTCATCCGCATCCTTGGCAGCGATCCCGCAGCAGGTGTGAGACCGTTTTGGAAGACGCGCCCGCCATCCGGCTATGCCGTGGCCGGTGCCAAACTCGTGCTCGCGGGTGGCTTTTTCCTTTTCCTGCCGATGCTGTGCTGGTGGCTGGTGCTCAAAACCAGCGGTGCTCCGCTCGACTTCAAACAATTTGGCCCGGGGCAGTCCTGGATGGGCTTTCTCTGGTGGATCGGCTGCGCTGCGGTCGCGGCCCTGTCATTCGCCGCCGCGGCAGCCGCCAGCGCGGGAAGTATCGTGGCCAGGCTGATTGCGGCCGCCGCCGCGACAGTCGCCATCATCGCCGCTCTCGCTGCATGGAGAGTAATGACCGGTGACTTCCCTGAGGGAATGAGCGGCTATTCTAAATCCGCCATCTGGCTGAACACTGTAGAACGGGCGTTTCTTTATCTCCGCGCACCGTGGCTGGGGCTGCTCACCGCGGCTGCTCTATTTATAATGACACGCCGCCGGAGAACTCCCGGCCCGGCTGCCAGAATGGCGCACCTCATCCTGCCGGCGCTCGCGATGACGATCGTATCCAATGGATACGGGGGAAGGATGCCCCTCCCGGCAGAACTTCCCGCGCCCCATCCCAATCCTGAGCAGTTCGCGTCCGTCACCATCCTTCCCCCCAAAGTGCGCGACCCGGTCAGTTTCGTGAACCGGATGCAACACAGCCTGCCGGATCATCCCGAAAACAGGTTCGCCGAATTGTCGCTCAGTCTCGGACTCCAGGGCTTTCCCGCAGACTACATGGCCCGCGCGTCCTGGAGCGAATTCACGCTGGTGCCGGATGGAGGCAGCCCCGTTCACGCAAAGAAGCCGGTGACATTCTGGTTTTCCGCTCACCACGGGCAGGAAGGCCTTCTGAGCGTTAGCGGGGCGGCTTTTCACCGGGATGATCTGCGCGCCCTGTCCATGACGGCCTGCCGTGCCCGCGGCGTGCTGCGCATCGTGATGGCTAAACGCAAGGAAGTGAGCACGCCCGTCCGCGCCGGCGGCCATCTGGAGTTGAAAAACGGCAACCTCGTCATCACCGGCACCGCTGGCGGCCAGTTGCGGGGTGAGCCACTGCTCCGCTGCACCATGATCGGAAGCACTATTAACGACTTCGGAAGCAACCCTAACTTTGCACTGAAGCGAGACCGCGATGACCAGACCCTGCCGCTGTACTTCCAATCCCACACCAGCTACACCACCTATTTTCTCTACAGCGGGCG
>Ga0315905_10003823_pt1 | contig 15470 bp, 15 predicted proteins | sample LakEriMetagenome_5_FD_203522 | JGI IMG/M metagenome (GOLD analysis project Ga0315905, IMG submission 203522) | Freshwater fungal communities from buoy surface, Lake Erie, Ohio, United States - Buoy 4 MA121 | ecosystem: Environmental > Aquatic > Freshwater > Lake | place: USA: Lake Erie, Ohio... | reverse complement strand
CCTGAAGGTAGATTCTTACGCGTTACTCACCCGTCCGCCACTAAATCCCTAAAGATTTCGTTCGACTTGCATGTGTTAAGCATACCGCCAGCGTTCATCCTGAGCCAGGATCAAACTCTCCATTTTGGTTCGTTCTTTTTAGCTCTTTCGACCGTTTTTACAACCACGGTCAGGTTATTTCTTTTCTGACGCAGGGTACTTGTCGTATTCTGGCTTTCAAACTATAATATTTTCAAGGTTCGGTGCGCTGTTCGGCGTTGCCTCTCTTGGCTTCGCTGTTCGGCACTTATTCAATATATCTAATCTATTTGGGTTTGTCAACTACTTTTTCCATCTTTTTGGAAAAAATTTTTTTATTTCCCTGAAACCTGCTCACAGTGATGGGTTTAGTCCACAATGGGTTAGAAATTGTTGACTAAAGGAAGAGTAGATAGTGAATTTCCAGTCCGTAATAGCGATATTGCATAAGTTTTGGGGACAGCGTGGATGTTTAATTGCCCAACCCTACGATATGGAGAAGGGTGCGGGGACTAAGAATCCCCATACATTTTTAAGGGCTTTGGGACCTGAACCTTGGGCTGTTGCCTATGTTGAGCCTTGTCGTCGGCCTACAGATGGCCGTTATGGCGAAAATCCCAATCGCTTTCAGCATTATTATCAGTATCAAGTGTTGATTAAGCCGTCACCGGATGATATCCAGGAGATTTATCTTGATTCTTTGCGGGCTTTGGGGATTTGTCCTGAAGATCACGATGTTCGCTTTGTGGAGGATAATTGGGAGGATGCGACGGTGGGCGCTTGGGGTACTGGTTGGGAAGTGTGGTTAGATGGGATGGAAATTACCCAATTTACATATTTCCAGCAATGTGGTGGCATTGATTGTCGTCCTGTGTCCATTGAGATTACTTATGGTTTGGAGCGGTTGGTGATGTACCTTCAGCAAGTGGAGGCTATTACTAAGATTCAATGGACTGATAATATTACTTATGGTGATGTTCATCTTCAGGGTGAGATTGAACAGTGTACTTATAATTTTGAAGCGTCCAATCCTGAAATGTTGCTGACGCTGTTTGGTTTATATGAGCAGGAAGCTACTCAATTAACAGAAAGAGGATTGGTTTTACCTAGTTTAGACTATGTGATTAAGTGTTCTCACGCTTTTAATTTGCTGGATGCTAGGGGAGTAATTTCGGTGACGGAACGAACTCGTTACATTACTAGAATTCGGCATTTGGCAAGAAAGGTGGCTCATTTATATGTTGAACAAAGGGAAAAGTTGGGTTTTCCGTTGCTGAAAAGTACCGTAAGTTGATCAATAATGATCCGTATTGATCATAAAATTTTGTAATCCCCCCTGCACAGCTATGGTGTACACACAAGTCGGAAATAATTGCCTATTGGTTGCTATCATACCCCATCCCTAGTCTCTTTGCGCAAGCGAGGAGGGGAACTGGATAATAGATAGATCCTTTCTCGTAGCTGAAAACTATCTTTGGGTAAGGATGTGTATATACGGTGGCTGGATAGAGGGGGGATGAAAAAGTTAATGTTAAAACAGTGGTGTGTAAGATGGTAAATGTCAGTGCAGTTTTAGAACCAATTGCAGGTTGGTTTCGTTCTCTGGGTGTTCCTGAACCGATTGTACATTGGGGACATCCAGTAATGATGGGAATTGTGATTTTTGTGGTGGGAACTTTTGTGGGTGTGACAGGTTGGCGAGGTAAGTTGTCAGTAAATAAAGATACAGCAATTCAAAGCCGTACGGCTCACCGTCAATTAGCTCCCTGGTTGTTTTTATTTTTAGCTGGTGGGTATATTGGCGGAGTTTTGTCGTTAGTGATGCAGCAAAAACCGCTGTTTGCAAGTCCTCATTTTTGGACTGGTTCATTGGTGTTAATACTGTTGTTGATTAATGGTGTGATTTCTCTAAGTGGATTTTTTGGTGATAAAGCTGGGTTGCGTGTAGTTCATGCTTATTTGGGGACTATAGCACTAGGGGTTATGTTTGTTCATGCTGTTTTAGGGTTTAATTTGGGTATTTCTTTATAATTTTCTGATTGCCAAAGTTACCAAAGATGAATTATTTGTGTAAAAAGCAAATTAAATTTTAATCTTCTGGGTGCTTTGGCATTTATTGTGATTTATGATGCAAACGAGTGGAATAATTATCTGTCTTAGTTATATTTTGGGTTTGCTATTTACCGCAATTCCCTGGGGTGGTGTCTGGATTTTATTTCTGGGTGTGGTTGGGGCGGTGTTATTTCGCCGAATATATGTTAATTTAAGAAAGTTTGCTCTTAAAAAAGGGGCGACTGTTAGCAAAACAAATCCAGTTCCTAATAACTGGATAAATATTCCCCATCCTAGTGTGTGGTTAATAGCTGGTGTGGTGGGTTTGTTGGCTACTTTTTATTTTAATTTGCGATTACCTCAACCGGGAATAAAAGATATTAGTCGCTTTGTGGCTAGTGATAAAATTAATATTGAACAGTCAGTGATTGTGCGAGGGTTGGTGGATAGTAATCCTCGCTTAACTCGCAGTCAAAAAGGACAATTTTGGTTAGCAGCGACTCAGTTAGATGAGGTACAAAATAATCAAGTTTCTGGGGGGAATCCCAGGGAGGTAACTGGTAGGTTATACGTGACTGTACCGATACTTCAGTCTACTGGTTTATATCCTGGACAAGAAATTGCGGTGACAGGATTTTTGTATAAACCAACAGCAGCGTTAAATCCCGGTGGTTTTGATTTTCAGAAATATCTGCGACAGGAGGAGACTTTTGCGGGTTTAGCAGGAAGACAGATTAATATTCTCGATGATCAGCGTCCTTGGGGATGGTGGCAAGTTCGTGAGAAAATCGGGAGATCACAAACTCGTCTATTAGGTGTTCCTGAAGGTCCTCTTGTCAGTTCCATGGTTTTAGGTGCTAAGGCTGTTGATTTACCCTATGATATCCGTGATTTATTTGTGAGGACTGGTTTGGCTCATGCTCTGGCTGCTTCTGGTTTTCAAACTTCTTTAATTTTGGGTGTAATTTTACAGCTAACTAAAGGTACAAATAAAGCGATTCAGATCACTATGGGTGGCGTAGGATTAACTGGTTTTTTGTTTTTAGCCGGTTTTGAACCTGCGGTATTAAGAGCAGTCATTATGGGCTTTGCAGCTTTGCTAGGTTTGGCTTTAGAAAAAGGTGTGAAACAGTTAGGATCTTTGTTAATAGCCGCAACATTATTATTAATATTTAATCCTTTGTGGATTTGGAATTTAGGTTTTCAATTGAGTTTTTTAGCTACTTTAGGATTAATTGTTACCGCACCAGCAATAGATAAACGTTTAGATTGGCTACCACCAGCAATTAGTTCTTTAATTTCCCCATCTTTAGCGGCCACAATTTGGACTTTACCCCGATTGCTAGAATTTGCTTGTGTAATTGTAGTTTATAGCGTGCCTCTCAATGTTCTGACGACACCATTTATTTCTGTGATTAGTCTTGGAGGAATGATTAGCGGTTTGGTAAGTTTAATTTCACCAGATTTAGGAGGTATTTTGGCGGGTTTTTTATATTATCCTACCCATTGGTTAATTCAACTGGTGGAATTTTTTGATCATTTACCAGGAAGTCAGATACCTGTTGGTAGTATATCAATTTGGCAAATGTTGACTATCTATCTTTTAATTATTTTACCTTTGTTAGTAAAATGGTGGCAGAAACGCTGGTGGTTTGCGGGTTTGATTGTGGTCGGTTTGGTGCTTTTTCCCCTTTGGTATTCCCATGATAATTTGTTAAGAATTACTTTATTAGAAACCAGAAATCAACCTGTTTTAGTCATTCAAGATCGAGGAAATATTGCGATAGTTAATGGGGGAAATGAAGGTACGGGGAGATTTACAATTCTGCCATTTTTAAGACAGCAAGGGATAAATCAAGTTAATTTGGCTGTAGCTAGTAAGTTTTCTGGTCATAGTTATGATCCTTGGTTGGAAATTATGCAAGATATACCAATTAAAAATTTCTATGAATATACTCCCAATTTAGAAGACAATATCGCAACTCAATTACTACAACAACAACTCCAGAAAAAACAAGGAATCTATCAAAGTTTAGCAGTTGGTCAACCGATAAATAATTCGACGATTATCGCACAATTAATTAATGAGCAGATACCAATTTTAAAATTACAAATTTTTAATCAAAACTGGTTATTGGTCGGTAATATTAAATCTCAACAAATTCAAGAATTAGTTAAAAGTGGAGATTTGTCTTCTCCCCAGGTTTTATGGTGTCCATCAGAATCTTTACAGGATTTAATTTTAGCACTTAAACCCCAAATAGCTATCACTCCTGCTAATGGTCTAGATAGTAAAACATTATCTTCTTTAAGTAAAGGAGAAACGAAGCTCTTTTTTACTGGTAAAGATGGTGCAGTTCAATGGACACCAAATGGGGATTTTCAATCTTTTATTCAAACAACAGAAAATAAATCTTCTGTTTTGTAAAGGCGTGTTTTTTCGCGCTAAGATACAAAGGAGCAAAGACGCGAACAAGGAGATAAAACCTATTGTCAACAGTTGAAAGTTAAATATCATCAAGACTTTCAACTTTCGGGCTTTAAGCATCTTCAGGATTAAGACGACTCATTTCCCATGTGGTGTATGTACCTATAGGACTCCACAGTAAATAAGGTAATAATAGTAATGCTGACCAGGTTGATACTGGTAAAACTGCTAATGTAATTAACAAACAAATCAGCAGTCCTGTACCACCGATAATTGTCCCAACTATGAGACTGCGAAAATGTAACATTACAGGGGTGTAAGCTATGGTAAATATTTCTAGAAGTAGGTATAAACCCATCATTAAGCGTGTTGTATAGGTATTTGGGCTGTGTTCCCAAATGATGTAAGCTGACCAAGCGCCACAAGTAAATATTACTGTCCAAATCAGGGGAATTACTGATTCAAATGTTAACCATCGAGGTCTTTGTAGTTGTCGAAACCATTGACTCTGGTTGGGTGTCATCCAGTTACCAGCAAAACCTACTAAGAATGCTATAATGCCAATTATCATCCAAGATTTAATCATAACTGCCTTGGTGCTGACTTTTACAATAAGTAGTTTATCACTTATTCCTCGACACGATAACCTAGTTCGGCTAACCGCACCCGTGAATGTCGCCATTTAGGTTGTACTTTGACAAATAATTCTAGATAAACTTTCCCCGCAATTAGCTTTTGAATTTGTTCTCTAGCTGCACTACCAACAGATTTTAGCATTGTTCCCCCTTTACCAATGAGAATACCTTTTTGCGAATCTCTCTCAACATGAATGGTAGCAAGAACGCGGGTAATTTTCGGGGTTTCTTCGACTAAATCAATGGCTATGGCTACGGAATGGGGAACTTCTTGACGAGTTAGTAATAATATCTGTTCTCTAATCAATTCACCCATAATAAACCGTTCTGGCTGGTCTGTAACTAAATCCGGGGGATAATAAAATGGTCCTGGTTCGAGGTGACTAATTAATAAATCTTGTAGTTGTAATAATTCCGCACCAGTTTTAGCAGAAAATTTCGTAGTTTCCCATTGATAAGTATTGGCTAATTGAATATAACTCTCATTTATTTTTTGAGCATCTTCCGGTTGTTGATCAATTTTATTAATTCCTAAAATTACGGGTGTTTGACTATGAGTTAATAATTCTGCAACATAGCGATCGCCCGCACCACAGGCAACCGTACCATCAACTACAAATAATACAACATCTACTGATTCAATGGCAATTTTCGCATTTTTTACCAGCACTTCCCCTAATTGATGATGTGGTTTATGAATACCAGGTGTATCTACGAAGATCAACTGGGCGGTTTCTGTAGTTAAAATACCTCTTAAACGATTGCGAGTAGTTTGGGCTGTGGGGGAAGTAATGGCTATTTTTTGTCCAACTAATTCATTCATTAAAGTGGATTTACCGACATTAGGACGACCGATAATACCGATAAAACCTGATTTAAATCCAGCAGGTGCTTGGGGAATGATCACACTACCGAAATCAGTAATAATATTATTATCAATATGAGACGCTTGTGATTCTACTTGCATTGTTTACAGTTATGATCAATAGATGATTTTGATGAAAATTCTCTTGAAGAATAGAGATAGATTAATTATTGCATATTTATGGAAATAACAAGAAAGGATAAATCAAAATTTGGCCTTACTGATTAAATATATGAATATGTCTCAATGCAAGGCGCGAAGATGCAAATAATCAGGTTGTAGCTGTTAAACTTTGATTGTGAAATTAACATTTTGTGCTATTATCTAATAGTTTTGAGAAAAAACAGGACTAAGGTTCTGACTACAAGTTAGAACATTATAGCAGTTGGCTAAGTCCTAAAAAAATAATACTTATTTATTAATTAGCAACCTAGTAAAATCAAAAACCATGAAAACTATTCCTACGGAAATACCAGAGATTATCTTGATTGAAACACCAATTTTTCAAGACTCACGGGGCTTTTTTTTGGAGTCCTATAACGAAAAAATATTCACAGAAAAACTGGGAATTACAGCCAAATTTGTTCAAGATAATCACTCAAAATCTGAAAAAAATGTGTTGCGAGGATTACATTATCAAATTATCCAACCCCAAGGTAAATTAATTCGCGTTATTGCTGGTAAAATCTTTGATGTGGCTGTGGATATTAGAAAAAAATCTCCAACATTTGGACAATGGGTAGGTTACGAACTCAGTGCTGAAGATAAACGCCAAATGTGGATACCACCGGGTTTTGCTCATGGCTTTCTCGTACTTTCAGAAATGGCAGAAGTGATATACAAAACTACAGATTATTATGCACCGGGAAGCGATCGCGCTATCATTTGGAATGATCCAGATTTAGCTATAAATTGGCCTCTCACGACACCGCCGATTTTATCAGCTAAAGATAGTAATGCTCCAACTTTTAAAAAAGCAGAAGTTTATGAATAAATCAATATTATTAATAGGTAGTAACGGACAAGTGGGAACAGAACTAAAAAATACCCTTTCATCTAACTATAAAGTTATTGCTTATGCACGTCCCGAAATAGACTTAAATCAACCTGAGAATCTCCGTCAAATTATCAAAGAAACCCACCCGGAAATAATTATCAACGCCGCTGCTTATACAGCAGTAGACAAAGCCGAAAGCGAACCAGAAATAGCTAATACTGTCAATGCTATAGCCCCGCAAATTATCGCCGAAGAAAGCCAAAAACTAGGAAGTTTCTTAATTCATATTTCCACAGATTACGTATTTAATGGTAATCACAATTATCCCTATCAAGAAACAGATATTCCTAATCCATTAAGTGTCTATGGAAAGACAAAATTAGCGGGAGAAATAGCAATTCAAAAAACTTGTCCCCATCATCATATAATTATCCGTACAGCTTGGGTTTATGGGACTTATGGAAAAAGCAATTTTGTGAAAACAATGTTACGGCTTGGTCAAGAAAAGCCAGAAATTCGGGTAGTTACAGATCAAATTGGAAGTCCTACTTGGTCTCAAGATATAGCTTTGACAATATCCCAAATTATCCCCCAATTAACATCAGAAATTACTGGAATTTATCACTATACAAATAGTGGTGTTGCGAGTTGGTATGACTTTGCTATAGCTATTTTTGAAGAAGCTGAAAAACTGGGCTTTCCCCTGAAAATTGAAAATATCATTCCTATTACTACTCCCGAATATCCCACACCAGCAAAACGTCCCGCTTACTCCATTTTAGCTTGTGATAAGATATCTAGAATCTTGGGAACTTATCCTCCCCATTGGCGACAAAGACTAAGATTAATGTTAAAAGAATTACAAGGAAAATCTCTATGAAAGCACTAATTTTATCCGGTGGAAAAGGCACAAGATTACGACCCTTAACTTATACCGGAGCAAAACAACTTGTCCCCGTTGCTAATAAACCAATTTTATGGTATGGAATTGAAGAAATGGCTGGGGCGGGAATTAGGGATATTGGTATTATTATCAGTCCAGAAACAGGAGAAGAAGTCAAAAATAAAACGGGAAATGGCGACAAATTTGGTGTGAATATCACCTATATTTTACAAGAACAACCAGCCGGTTTAGCCCACGCTGTCCAGGTGGCGCGGCCTTTTTTAAAAGATTCGCCATTTGTGATGTATTTGGGAGATAATTTGATTCAACAAGGGGACTTAAGTTCATTTTTGGATAAATTTAGCCAACAAGAACCAGATGCTTTAATTCTGTTGCGTCAAGTCCCAAATCCTAGTGCATTTGGTGTAGCGAAGGTAGATGAAAAAGGCAAGGTATTACAATTAATTGAAAAGCCAAAAGTTCCCCCGTCAAATTTAGCATTGGTAGGAGTTTATTTCTTTTTGGCGACTATCCATGATGCAATTTCTCAAATTAAACCTTCAGCAAGGGGAGAATTAGAAATTACGGATGCTATTCAATGTTTAATAGATCAAAAAAAAGAAGTTTTAGCTTATAATCTTGATGGTTGGTGGTTAGATACAGGGAAAAAAGATGATTTATTAGAAGCTAACAGGCTGATTCTTGATACCTATTTAACAAAATCAATTTTAGGCGACATTGATAGTAAAACTCAAATTATTGGTAGAGTACAAATCGGTGCTGAATCTAAAATTATCAACTGTACAATTCGTGGACCTGTGATAATTGGCAATAATTGTTATTTAGAGAACTGTTTTATCGGTCCCTATAGTAGCATTGCGGATAATTCAACCCTGATAGAAACGGATTTAGAATATAGTGTAGTTTTAGAAGGTGCTAAAATTACGGGTATTCAGCAGCGGATTATTGATAGTTTAATTGGACAACGCGCCCAATTAAGTATAGCCCCTCGTCGTCCTAAAGCATTACGTTTTTTAATTGGTGATGATTCGCAAATTGAATTAACTTAAAGGCAATAGGTATCATTCTAGAGACTGTACCAATATTCAATAAAAAGGCTGGTTTTAGCAATACTATAAATACCTTCCTACAACTGGCTTTTATATCAATATTTTCTGTCATGATTATTTCTTTTTATCTTTAGGACTTACGCACAAGTTACTAAACTTATTACCTGTAAGTTTTCTTTGGGTATTGAACCTACAAACTTTAGTAATTCTTTACCGAGAACACCTTTGATTTTTGAATTTGTTAAATTGCGGACAAATTCCAGGAATTGATATTGCAAGTCTTGAGGTATTATGTTTAATTGTTCAATAATTTTGTCAGAAATAGATACATTCATAATATTTCTTGCTAGTGTTGTGAAATACTGTGTTTTTGGGAAATTAAAGTCAGTCAAGGGTAGACCTTTCTAGCACGGACTGAAAAAATCAGACCTCTTGACTGATAATTGTATTATATCTATTTTCTATCACCTAACTTAATCTTATGTAAATAAATTTAGGGTATTATACTTGAATAATATTCCATTTGCTATTGTTCACGAAAAAAAGAAAAGTTTTTAATTAATTAAATAAGCGTCTTAACCAATCAGTAAAATTGATCGCAATATTTGTATGAGAACGAAGAGTTTGTTTAGTAATTGCCTGTCCCATAGGATATCCTGGTTCATCTTGCCAAGCTAAATATGTGTGAATAATTGCTTTGCTAAGATGCAATGATTGAAAAGTTGTTAATTTATTAATTTCTGCTTTTGTAACACATTCTTTTGCAAATTCTAAAGATTTAGGTTCTGCTAATTCTGCACAAAAATCCTCTAATTTACCAGAATCTTGATTATTCGGCATCAACCAAAATCCAAGTTTAGGTTCATCTTCAATACCCTTAATTATTGTTCCATGCTGATCAGGAATCTTAGGTAAGTTATAGCTATAATGATTTAGTTTGCCTTTAATACTTGCCCATCTTCCTTCTAGAGAAGGACTATCAGCATCAAGCATTACTCCGATTACTTGAGGAGCATTAGGACGGGATATCAAAGCATTCAGACGCTTCAAAACCTCTGTATCTGCACCACATTCATATATTCCAAAAGTTTCAGGAACTTGGTGAGCTTTACACAAAGCCATAACAACATGACAATCATTTTTACCTTCCAAAAGTAATACTTTATCGGTATCTTGTTTACAGATATCTTTCATACTATTTCTCTTTATCTTGTTTCAACGTCCATTTCAATAGAATCTGCCAATGTTTCAGAAGAATATTCTTTTACTTTAATCAGATTATTTTTAACTTCTAGTCTAAAGAAAGCACCAAGTAAAGGATACTTGTTCCACGCACTATCAAAACCATTTACACAATCACGGCTATGTGTGGTTGCAAATACTTGAACATTGAGCTTTTCGGAAAAATGAAAAAGAATCTCCCAAACTTTAGGTTGTACTGTCCAATGCAAGCCATTTTCAAATTCATCAATTAACAAAATTCCATCTTTCGCATTCACCAGAGCTACCATGATATGAAATAAACGATTTAAACCATCACCCATACTTTTAAGAGGTAATGGTTCATCTATACCTTCAACTTTTACTAGAGGAATACGATTGTCACTACTACGGCCTTTACTAATATCTTCTACAAAAGCGACTCCTGATATCTTAGGTTCAATAAGTTTAAGAGCAGAAATCACCTCTGATTCCAAACTGGTTAAACTTGTCAAATCCCATAGAGCAGCTAATTTTCGGTTAGGCATATTCTCTGTTGAGACAAATTGCCATTTGTATTTTAATTCAGAATCTTGTCGTTCATAAACAACTCTAGGACCACGTCTAATTTCTCTAACATCCTTATCTAATCTCAAGATTCTTCGAGTTTTTTCGCCTTCTTCTGCTATGAGAATAACTTCAATATTTGATAAGTCTTCATATAGTTGCTCACCAGAAATGCGAATTCTTTTCATTGTCCCTTCATCATCAGATTTAATCTGATATACAGCAACGCCGATGTGAATTTTTGAGGTTGAAGAAATTTCTCCAAGAATGATACCTTGTTCTCCTATATCGGGTAATTTATGACTAAAAAATAGATGACGTATGGGATTACTAAGAAAATTTGGAGGATGCTGTTGTGCTTCACTAATCCAAGATCCTTGCCTTGATTCTACAATATCAAGTAGAGTCATAGGGGAGATATTACTGGCATAAAGTTCTACTGCTTCGAGAAATGTACTCTTACCAGCATTATTCATACCGACAATAAGGTTAACATTACTTAATTTTTTCACTTCAAGACGATTAAAAAGTCTGAAGTTGCGTATTTGAAAAGACTTCAGCATATAAGCTCTATTTAATTCTTTTTCTCTAGTTTACAAGATAAACAGCTTGAGGAATTATAACTTGTCCAAATACCTCGTTTAAAATATCTAGACGATTGATAGCAGCAAAGTTAATTAGAGGTGTAGCATTGCAAATAACAGTCACAATTATTAAAAACCTTCTTGAATAGTCTTAACATCTTCCAATAAATCAACTTCATTATAATGTCGTTCAATTTTCCTTTCTCCTAAAAGCTGCTGAAATTCCCAAACAGATAAATTAGCCAAACGTCGTGCTTGACCAAAAGTAAAAATATTCTGTGCGTATAACTGTAAAGCTAATTCCTGACGAATAGCCGACTCACCCTGACTTAAAGAATCAGGTGATAATTCTAAATTAATCGAACTCGCAAATTTACTCATTATAGAACAATATTTGTGATTCATTACTTCATTATACTCAAAAACCTGTTTACATATCTCGTCGCAATAATTTGTAATTTTTTCTGTGCAGCATCTAAACTGCGATTAACATACCTCACTAAATAAACATATCTTCCTCTACTTGACTATTTTCATCATTGTAATTACAATGTAAACACCACCCTATCCCCAAAAACATAAAATGGGTACAGCAATCAAAACCCGAATAGTCAAAATCGGCAACTCCCAAGGGTTACGTATCCCCAAAACCCTATTAGAACAAAGCGGAATTAACTCAGAAGTAGAAATAGAAGTTCAAGGAAATCATCTGATTATTCGCCCAGTTGAACAAGTAAGAAAAGGTTGGGAAAAAGCATTTATAGAAATGGCAGAAAAAGGCGATAATATCTTATTAGACGATATCAACACAACAGAATGGGATGAAAATGAATGGCAATGGTAGTTAACAGATTTGATGTTTTCTTAGTTAATCTTGATCCTACCATTGGTAGTGAAATTAAAAAAACACGCCCTTGCTTAATAATTTCACCCAATGAAATAAACCATTATATTTCCACCGTAATAGTTGCACCAATGACAACAAAAGGACAACCATACCCCACAAGAGTAACCTGTCAATTTCAAGGAAAAGAAGGACAAATCGTACTTGAGAAAATTCGCACAATAGATAAAATCCGATTAGTAAAACTTCTCGGTCAAATTACCACAGAAGAACAAAAAGCAGTTTTGGATATCTTAGCGGAAATATTTGCAGAATAAATAACCTTCTTAATCTTCTTCTTCCTTCGTATGCTTTGCTCCTTCGTAGTTTATTTTTATTTCTCATAAAATCAAGACGCAGAAAACGCCTTTCGCGCCTTTTGCGTCTCTGCGTGAAATGTTTTTAAAACCCAAAAATTAAAAATCCAAAATTATTTTTTTGAATTTTTAATTGTTTAAGTTCCCACAGCGCCGGAGTAAATCAAACCTCGCTGTATATCTAAAGTTAAAATCGCACCGTCTTTAATTACCTGTGTTGCTTCCTTCACACCCAGAATTACTGGTACACCTAAACGTAAACCGATAACTGCGGCGTGACTAGTGAGACTATCTTCCTCAGTAATAATCCCCCCAGCTTTGCGAATTGCTTCTACAAAATCCACACCTGTGCGGGATGCTACTAGAATATCACCGGAATTAAAATTACTGGCATCCATAGCATTATGAACTACCTTAGCGCGTCCAGTAATTGAACCTTGTCCCAGTCCAACTCCCTGGCCGAGTATAGCAGTCACCACTTCCACCTTAATCAAGTCTGTTGACCCAGAAACCCCCTGAAGTGTACCAGCAGTCATGACTACTAAATCACCTTCCGTTAAGAGGTTTTTTTCCTGGGCTACATTGATAGCTGCTTGGAACGTCTGACCTGTGGAAGGTAATTCTAACACTAGAAGCGGTCTTACGCCCCAGACCATCTGTAACTGTCTCGCTACGTTAACATGGGGTGTAATTGCTAAAATTGGTGTTTTCGGGCGGAATTTAGAAACGTTGCGGGCTGTAGCTCCAGTTTGTGTTAAAGTCATAATCGCCGCTGCGCCCAAATTTTCTGCAATTTGACCAACTGCTTGACTAATAGCATTGGGAATAGAGGGTTTATTATCTCGTGACTGACGGGAGTTGGGGTTTTGTGCGTACTCCTGTTCCATGCGTTCTGCTATCCTGGCCATGGTCGCTACAGCTTCCACAGGGAAACTACCGACGGCGGTTTCATTGGAAAGCATGACAGCGTCTGTACCGTCTAAAATCGCGTTGGCAACATCGGATACTTCGGCGCGGGTAGGACGGGGGTTACTGACCATGCTATCTAGCATTTGGGTAGCGGTAATGATGGGAATACCCAAGCGGTTAGCCGTAGCAATTAGCCGTTTTTGTAGTACGGGTACATCTTCTGCTGGTAATTCTACCCCTAAATCACCTCTAGCGACCATGACACCGTCACACAAAGATAAAACTGCTTCCATTTGTTCAATGGCTTCGTGTTTTTCGATTTTAGCAACTACAGGAACACTTTTACCGGTGCTGGAAATTAGTTCTTTAATTTCAATGATATCCTGGGGATTACGGACAAAGGAAAGTGCTACCCAATCAACACCTTGATCTAGACCAAACATCAAATCCTCCCGGTCTTTGTCGGTCATGGCTTTAATAGATAAGTAAACTCCCGGAAAATTAACACCTTTGTTGTTAGAAAGTTTACCTGGAACTGTGACACGACAGTGTAAATCACCTTTTTCGCGGTTGATGTCCTCTACCACCATTTCGACTTTACCATCATCGAGGAGGATTTTTGCACCTGTGGGAACTTCCTCTGCTAAGTAATCGTAAGTGACACAACTTATTTCTTGAGTTCCTTCTATGGGGCGATTTGTCAAGGTGAAGCGATCGCCCTTGGCTAAGATTATAGAACCATTTTCAAACCGTCCCAAACGGATTTTGGGACCCTGTAAATCTTGGAGAATTGCTACTGGTCTATTTAATTCAAAAGCAGTTTGCCGAATTAACCGAATACTACGCTGATGATCAGCATGAGTTCCGTGGGAGAAGTTGAGTCTAAGGGTTGTAGCACCCGCTTCAATAATTGCTTTCAGCATTTCTGGGCTACTGGTAGCAGGTCCAATAGTAGCAACAATTTTAGTGCGGCGCTGAGAATCTCTTAATTGCGTCATGGGCTGGGTTGAAGATTTTTGGAGTCTACCGGGGAATTTATCGTCATCTTTGCTGATACCATTTGAGATCTAAGATTTTGGATGATGAAAAACTGACAGTATCAGCAATTCATTTTTCCATTGATCACCATCATTTTGCAAATTGGTATGAATGAAATGAACTATCTTTTTTATTAACTGCTAAATCAATGTTACAGTCCGTTAGGTCGGTAATTATGGTATAAATTTGATATCGTACATTGGCAACAGTCCTCTGAGAAAGTTTTTTATCTCAAAGCACTGGTTTAGCCAAGAATCATAGCCTCATTTATTGACCCTTTAACAGAACTGTAAATCAATCTTGCTTTACATAACTTTACTCTTAACTAAGATTAATAGTATGATCCGTAAAGATTGATTATTAATTAAAGGAGTTAATAATGCTCACGTCGGAGGCACAAAAGCCACTGACAATTCCTCCCAAAGAACTTTTATCACCTCCTGGTGATTTTAACCCCACGCTACTGATGTTTTTAGTCGTAGTGATGATGTTGGTTCTATCTAATTTTGGGTATTGGTTGTGGGAGTGGCCTCATTGGTTGTGTTTTAGTATCAATACACTAGCACTCCATTGTTCAGGAACAATCATTCATGATGCTTGTCACCAGTCAGCCCATCGGAATCGAATTGTTAATGCTATCTTAGGCCATTGTAGTGCCTTAATTCTCGCCTTTGCTTTTCCAGTATTTACACGAGTACATTTGCAGCATCATGGTAATGTTAACCACCCTAATGATGACCCAGATCATTATGTTTCGACAGGTGGACCCCTGTGGTTAATTGCGGTGAGATTTTTGTACCATGAGGTATTTTTCTTCCAAAGACGATTATGGCGTAATTATGAACTACTAGAATGGTTTATTAGTCGCTTAATCATCATTACTATTGTTTATATTTCTGTCCAATATCATTTTTTGGGCTATATTCTTAACTTTTGGTTTATTCCGGCTTTTTTAGTGGGAATAACCTTGGGGTTATTTTTTGATTATTTACCCCACCGTCCCTTTGTAGAAAGAAATCGTTGG
>Ga0315905_10003821_pt1 | contig 15480 bp, 14 predicted proteins | sample LakEriMetagenome_5_FD_203522 | JGI IMG/M metagenome (GOLD analysis project Ga0315905, IMG submission 203522) | Freshwater fungal communities from buoy surface, Lake Erie, Ohio, United States - Buoy 4 MA121 | ecosystem: Environmental > Aquatic > Freshwater > Lake | place: USA: Lake Erie, Ohio... | reverse complement strand
CCAAGTATGTCGGTCAGAAGCGCTTTTCTTTGGAAGGCGGTGAATCGCTGATCCCGCTACTCGACGATCTCATTCAGACCGGCGGTTCGCTCGGTGCCGAAGAGTTCGTCATCGGCATGGCGCATCGCGGTCGCCTCAATGTGCTCGTCAATGTGCTCGGCAAGTCGCCGAAGGATTTGTTCTCCGAGTTCGAGGGCAAGTACGACCTAAGCCAAATCAAGGGCTCGGGTGACGTGAAGTATCACAAGGGATTCTCGGCTGACTTGCGCACCGCCGGCGGCAACGTTCACGTCGGATTGGCATTCAACCCCTCACACCTTGAAGTCGTGAATCCTGTTGTTGAGGGTTCGGTACGTGCTCGTCAGGAGCGGCGTAACGACGCACTCGGCCAGAGCGTTGTCCCGTTGTTGATCCACGGTGATTCGGCCTTCGGCGGCCAGGGCGTTGTCATGGAAACGCTGCAGCTATCGCAGGCGCGTGGCTACTACACCGGCGGCACAATTCACCTCGTCGTGAACAACCAAGTCGGGTTCACCACCTCGAAGCCCGAGGACATGCGCTCGACGATGTACTGCTCCGACGTCGCCAAGATGCTCGAAGCGCCGATCTTCCACGTCAACGGCGACGATCCGGAAGCGGTGGTTTTCGTGGCGCGGCTCGCGATGCGTTATCGACAGCGATTCCACAAGGATGTCGTGATCGATCTCGTTTGCTATCGCCGGCTTGGTCACAACGAGGCCGACGAACCTGCTGCCACACAGCCGGTGATGTACAACGTCATCCGTAAGCATCCAACGACGCGCAAGCTCTACGCAGAGCGTCTAGCAGCTGAGGGCGTGTTGTCGGTGGCTGATGCTGACGCGCTGGTCGAGCAATATCGCACCGGCCTCGATGAGGGTCGGCCGCAGGCTCGCGCTTCGCTCGGCATGATCGGTAACAAGTACACCGTTAACTGGGCGCCCTACATGCAGGTCGATTGGGCTGCGCGTGTTCATTCGGGTGTTGAGGTCAAGCGTTTGAAGGCGCTCGGTGAGCGGGTCACCCAGGTGCCGAGTGGATTTTCGCTGCACTCGCGTGTGCAGCAGGTGATGACCAATCGCGCCAAGATGATCGCGGGTGAGCTCCCGCTCGATTGGGGATGTGCCGAAACTTTGGCGTATGCGAGTTTGCTCGAAGAGGGCTTCGCCGTTCGCATCTCCGGACAAGACTCCGGTCGTGGCACGTTCTTCCATCGTCATGCCGTGTTGCATCATCAAAACACGGGCGATGTGCACATTCCGCTGCAGCATGTCGCCGAGCGTCAGCCGCGTTTCCAGGTGATCGACTCAGTGCTCTCGGAAGAAGCGGTGCTCGGTTTCGAGTACGGTTATTCGCAGACGGACCCGAGCGTGCTCGTGATTTGGGAAGGTCAGTTTGGTGATTTCGTCAACGGCGCCCAAGTCATCATCGATCAGTTCATCAGCTCGGGTGAATCGAAGTGGGGTCGTTACTGTGGTCTCACGCTCTTCTTGCCGCATGGTTACGAGGGCCAAGGACCTGAGCATTCATCGGCGCGCCTCGAGCGCTTCTTGCAGCTGTGCGCCGAGCTCAACATGTCCGTGTGCGTGCCATCGACGCCGGCACAGATGTTCCACATGCTGCGCCGCCAGATGTTGCGCGAGTTCCGCAAGCCACTCATCGTCATGACGCCGAAGAGTCTCTTGCGTCACGAGTTGTCGGTGTCGAGTCTCGATGACCTCGCTGCCGATTCTTTCCGAAACGTCATCGATGAAATCGATGCGATTGATCCGTCCCAAGTTCGTCGCGTCGTGTTCTCGAGCGGCAAGGTCTATTTCGACCTGCTCAAGGCACGACGTGCCTCGGGTCAGCAGGATGTCGCTCTCGCGCGTCTCGAGCAGATCTATCCGTTCCCGGCCGATGAGTACGCGGCGGTGATCGCTCGCTATCCGAACGCGACGGAAGTGGTCTGGTGTCAGGAAGAGCCGCAGAACCAAGGCGCTTGGTATCAAATTCGCCATCGACTCGAGCGACCGCTGGCAGGCCGCACTCTGCTCTACGCAGGGCGTCCGCCCGCTGCCGCGCCGGCCACGGGTATTCCAAAGATTCATGAGATCGAGCAGGCCCGGCTCGTGGATGCGGCACTGAAATCCGCAGCTCGTGAAGATGACACTCGTTCCACCAAACGACTCGGCGATCCGGCTCCGGCCGTAGCGGCGAGCGCGCCGACTTCCGCACCGCGTGCCGCGGCTGCGGGTCGTCGCAAGCGTTGATTTTTTTGAGGACCTTCCTTCGATGACTACCGAAATTCGTGTACCCCAACTCCCCGAATCCGTAGCGGACGCCACTTTGGTCGCTTGGCGTAAGCAGCCCGGCGAAGCGGCAAGCCGTGACGAAAACCTCGCTGATCTCGAGACTGACAAGGTGGTGCTCGAAGTGCCGGCACCCGCTGCTGGTGTCGTCAAAGAATGGAAGGTTCAGCCAGGCACGACCGTCAAGAGCGGCGATCTGCTGGCTATCTTCGAAGAGGGCGCCAAGGGCGCTGCGGCACCGGCACCGGCGCCCGCTGCAGCTGCTGCTTCGGCTCCGGTCGCAAGCGCCAAAGCGGGCGATCCGAAGCTCAGCCCTGCCGTGCGCCGTGTGGTGGAAGAAACCAAGATCGATCCGGCTTCGGTGACCGGCACGGGTCGTGATGGCCGCTTGACCAAGGCGGATGTTGTGAGCGCGGCGAGCGCACCGAAGGCGGCACCTGCTGCAGCCGTCGCGGCCAAGAGTGGTCCGTCGGGTCCGCGCGCGGAACAGCGCGTGCCGATGACTCGGCTGCGTGCTCGTATCGCGGATCGTCTCGTGCAGGCGCAGCACACCGCTGCGTTGTTGACCACGTTCAATGAAGTGGATCTGACGGCCGTGATGGAATTGCGTGCGCGTCATAAAGATCGCTTCGAGAAGGAGCACGGCGCCAAGCTCGGTTTCATGTCCTTCTTTGTGAAGGCGAGCATCGAAGCGCTGCGCAAGTATCCGGTGATGAACGCGGCCGTCGAGGGCAGCGACATCATCTATCACGAGTTCTACGATATTGGCGTTGCAGTTTCGACTGATCGCGGACTCGTCGTGCCCGTGCTTCGCAATGCCGAGAATCTGGGTTTCGCGCAGATCGAGAAGCAGATCGTCGAGTACGGTGCCCGCGCGCGTGCCGGCAGCCTCGCACTGGAGGATTTGCAGGGCGGTACCTTCACGATCACCAACGGTGGCGTATTCGGTTCGTTGCTCTCCACGCCGATCGTGAATGCGCCGCAGAGTGCCATTCTCGGTATGCACAAGATCCAGGAGCGACCAGTGGTCGTGAACGGACAGATCGTCGTGCGACCCATGATGTATCTCGCCGTCAGTTACGACCATCGCATCATCGACGGACGTGAGGCGGTACAGTTCCTCGTCACGATCAAGGATTGCCTTGAGGATCCGGGTCGCATGCTGCTCGGTCTTTGATTTCAGGAATTATTGTCATGAGTGAATTTGATGTCATCGTCATCGGCGGCGGCCCCGCCGGTTATCCGGCTGCGATCCGTGCGGCGCAGAACGGCCTGAAGGCCGCCTGCATCGATGAGTGGAAGAACTACGACGGGTCGGCAACGTTTGGCGGTACTTGTCTCAACGCGGGATGTATTCCTTCGAAGGCGTTGCTCGAGTCTTCGGAGCTGTTCCATCGCGCGCAGTCCGAGTTCGCTGCGCATGGCATCAAGACCGGTGCGGTGTCAGTCGACATCGTCGCGATGCAAAAGCGTAAAGCCGGCATCGTGAAGAACATGACCGGTGGCATCGTGCAGCTGCTGAAGTCGGCGGGCGTTACCGCCATGCAAGGCCATGGCAAGTTGTTGCCGAATCGACAAGTTGAATTCACTGCGCACGACGGTTCTAAACAGACTCTGTCAGCTCGTCACGTCGTGCTTGCAAGTGGTTCACAGCCGATGCCGCTTAAGAGCGCGCCATTCGATGGCAAGCAGATTGTCGATAGTTGGGGTGCTCTCGAGTTCGACGCGGTACCGAAGCGCTTGGGCGTCATCGGTGCGGGCGTCATCGGTTTGGAACTCGGCAGCGTGTGGCGTCGACTCGGCGCCGAAGTCGTCGTGCTTGAGGCCATGCCGGGTTTTCTCGCGATGGCCGATCAGCAGCTTTCAAAAGAGGCACTGAAGCATTTTAAGAAGCAGGGTCTCGATATCCGCCTCGGTGCGAAGGTCACCGGTGCGGTGGTGAAGTCGGGTGCGGTCGATGTGACTTACACCGATGCGAGTGATGCCACCCAGTCACTCACGGTCGACAAGTTGATCGTGTGTATCGGTCGTCGCCCCTACACCGACAATTTGCTCGCGGACGGAACCGGCGTGAAGCTCGATGCCCGCGGTTTCATTGAAGTGGATGAGCACTGTCACACCGGCGTCGAAAACGTTTGGGCCGTCGGCGATTGTGTGCGTGGTCCGATGCTCGCGCACAAGGGCAAGGAAGAGGGCGTGGCGGTCGCCGATCGCATCGCCGGGCTCTATTCGCATGTGAACTACGACGCGGTACCGTCGGTCATTTATACCGCGCCCGAGATCGCTTGGGTCGGTCAGACCGAGGAGCAGGTCAAGGCGAGTGGCCGCCCCTATAAGGTTGGCAGCTTCCCCTTCCTCGCGAGTGGTCGTGCTCGCGCGATGGAGGCCAGCCAAGGCTTCGCCAAGGTGGTCGTCGCTTCGGATGACGACCAGATTCTGGGCGTGCATATCATTGGTCCGATGGCGGGCGAGTTGATTGCGGAGGCCGTGCTGGCAATGGAGTATTCGGCGAGCGCCGAAGATCTGCAGCGCACGATTCACGCTCACCCCACGCTCTCAGAGGCGCTGCACGAAGCGGCTTTGGCCGCCGACAAGCGCGCCATCGACATGCCGAATCGCTGACGCTCAGCGTCGTTTCGGGTCGATCGACCAGCTCACCGTCAAACACCGTTCTGGGTGTGCGTGCCGCATGCGCTGCAGACTCGAGCAGCGCTCGGCATGCACTGTGATGCCGCGGCTCAAAGTAATGTAGGCCGTCACAGGCTCGGGTGGTACGGGTGTGCAGCATTTGCCGAAGGTGATCGGCAAATTACCGATGCCTTCGAGAGTGATCGGCCCGCCTTCTACGACGCCCTGCGTCGGCGTGCGACGCGACGCGGCAGTGGGTGCAGGTGCAGGCTCCTTCGGCGTCACCCGACGCAGTACCGCGGCGGTGACTTGTGCGAGGGTGGTTTCGCCTTCGCCTAACCATCGATAGAGCTGGCTCGCATCGCCGGCTTTCAGATCCGCGGCGAGGGCGGGTGCGAGATCAAGCCCAAAGCCGAGCCGCGTGAGTTCACGTTCGAGCAGTTGTCTTCCGGCGGCCTCGTTCTCCGATGCATCGAGTCGTCTGAACCAGCTGCGCAGTTTGGCTCGGCTGCGCGGCGAGATCAAAAACCCCTCCTGCGTGAGCCAGTCGCGACTCGGGTTCTCCAGTTTCGAGGTAATGATCTCTACCACTTGTCCGTTGGCGAGCGGTTGGGTCAGGGTCACGATGCGTCCGTTGACCTTGGCGCCGCGGCAGCGGTGGCCGAGTGAGGTGTGCACCTGATACGCGAAATCCAGTGCAGTAGCACCTTGCGGAAGATCGACCACTTCGCCGCGCGGCGTGAGTGCGTAAACGCGATCCTCGAATAGCTCGGCGCGAACGCGATCGAGAAAGTCCTGATCACCGGCGCCGGTGGCTTCGGGCGTATCGAGTAGCCTACGTACCCATTCGATTTTTTTCTCGAAGCTCGCATCTCGAGCGCCGCCCTCCTTGTAGCGCCAATGCGCGGCGACACCGAGTTCCGCCTGTTGGTGCATCTCGAGAGTGCGAATCTGCACTTCTACGGGCACACCCGCAGGACCGATCACGGCGGTGTGGATCGAGCGATAGAAATTATCTTTGGGCGTTGCGATGTAATCATCGAATTCGCCGCGGATGTAGGGCCAGTGACCGTGCACGACACCGAGTGCCGCGTAACACTCGGCCACGGAGTCGCACACGATGCGCACGGCTCGAAGATCGTAGAGTTGATCGAGCGTGAGTCGTTTACGCTGCATCTTTCGGTGGATGCTGTAGATATGTTTGGCACGGCCTTGAACCTCGGCATGCAGATGCTGCGCAGCCAGCAATGAACGCAATTCGGTGACGAAGCGTGCGATGTAGGCTTCGCGGTCAGCGCGGCGTTCAGCGAGTGCTTTGGCGATTGCTTTGTACGCCTCGGGCTCGAGGTAGCGGAACGCGAGATCCTCTAGCTCCCATTTGACCTGCCAGACCCCTAAGCGATGGGCGAGGGGCGCGAAGACGGCGCGAGCCTCGTTGGCGAGTCGCTCACGATCTTCGGGGGAGACCTCGCGCGCGAGACGCAATCGGGCCAGTTGAATGGCGATGCGGGCTACGATCAGTCGCGGATCGGACACGACGGCAAGGAGCATCTTGCGCAGAGTTTCCGCTTGCGAGCCGCGTGGTGTGACGCTCTCTTCCCAGCGCATGTTGCCGCCGAAATCGCCGAGGCGCGCGAGTTGGTCGGCGATATCTCGACTGGCGGCGCTGAACTCGGTTGGTACTTGCGTCGCGTCGAGCGCAGCTTCATGCAGCAAGACGCCGCAAGTGAGCTCCGTGTCTTCGGTGATATGCGCCACGACACGCGCGGCGACCTGTGCCTGCTGCAGGTGCGCGGCCGAGGCGCCGACATGGCGCAGCGCGTCGGTTCATCGCTCGATGTCGAGGCTCAGCGCCTCAGGAACAGGCTCGGCAATTTGCACGGTGCGTCTCCGTTTCGGAGTATCATACGCAACTGGTTTTCCAGCCGTTTTTTCGGGGTCGCGGACGTATGTCGCGATATCGCTCCAAGTCTTGGCGCGCCTTCAATCCAGAGTCCGCCACTGCGACGGCCAGCCCGACGCCAGCGGCCGTGACGGCTGATTTAACCGCGACGGTTCGTATCTTGGGGCTCGATCCGGGCTCCAGACGTACTGGCTTCGGCGTCCTCGAAATTGGACCGGGTGTGCAGCGTTGCCTCGCGCAGGGTCGTATTGAAGTCGATGGTCTTGAGGTGCAAGCGCGGCTCGCGCGCATCCATGCCGGGGTGCGCGAGCTGATCGCGCAGTTTGAGCCAACCGAGGTCGCCGTCGAAAAGGTCTTCGTCAGTCGCAACGTCGATAGCGCCCTGAAACTTGGGCAGGCTCGTGGTGCGGCTCTGGCGGCTATCGGAGAATCGATCGAGCTGGCCGAATACGCGCCACGCGCGATCAAGCTTGCGGTGGTGGGTTTCGGTGGTGCAGACAAGATGCAGGTGGCTCACATGATGCGCAGTGTGCTTGAGGTCGAAGGGCGTTTGACCGCCGACGCGGCCGATGCGCTCGCCGTGGCGCTCTGCCATGCGCACCACCGCCGGCTGCGAGCACTGCTCTCGGCGGGCAACGCATGATTGGTTCGCTGACCGGCAAGATCGTCATCAAAGCACCGCCTCAGCTGTTGTTGGAGGTCGGTGGTGTTGGATACGAACTCGAGGCTCCGATGTCGACGTTTTACGGTCTGCCCGCGGTGGGCGAGACCACTCGTTTGTTGACCCACCTCGTCGTTCGCGAAGATGCCCACATTCTCTATGCATTCGGTAGTCTCGAAGAGCGGCGCTTGTTCCGCCATCTGCTGAAGGTGCAGGGCGTGGGCCCGAGGATCGCGCTCGCAATCCTATCCGGCACGACCGTCGAAGGGTTTGCGGCCTGCGTGCTCGCGGGCGACGCCGGCGCGCTGACGAAGATCCCCGGGGTTGGGCGCAAGACGGCCGAGCGGCTCGTCATCGAAATGCGCGATCGACTCGAATCCGATCAAACCAATCCCACGGTCGCGGCCGAGATGTCCGTCGCAGGGCCGGAGGGCGAAGCGTTCTCGGCGCTGGTGGCTTTGGGCTACAAGCCCGCGGAGGCAACGCGTCTCATCAAGGCGGTGGGCGCGGGTGCGACCAGCACCGAAGATCTCATCCGTAAAGCGCTGCAGGGAGCGGCCAAATGACCGAGCGTGTCATCAGCGCCGAAGGGTCGCGCGAAGAAGAGGCGATCGATCGGGCGATCCGGCCGAAGCGTCTGGCGGATTACGTTGGCCAGCGTCCCGTGAAGGAACAGCTCGAGATTTTCATCGGTGCGGCACGCAGTCGTGGAGAGGCACTCGATCACGTGCTCATCTTTGGTCCGCCAGGTCTTGGCAAGACGACGCTGGCGAATATTTTGGCTACCGAGATGGGGGTCAATCTCAAGCAGACCTCAGGGCCCGTATTGGAGCGACCCGGTGATCTCGCTGCGCTGCTGACGAATCTGCAACCGCGCGACGTGCTCTTCGTCGATGAGATCCATCGACTGTCACCTGTCGTCGAGGAGGTGCTGTATCCCGCGATGGAGGACTACCAGCTCGACATCATGATCGGGGAAGGGCCGGCGGCGCGTTCCATCAAGCTCAGTCTGCCTCCCTTCACCTTGGTCGGAGCCACGACGCGAGCGGGCTTGTTGACCTCGCCTTTGCGCGATCGCTTTGGCATCGTGCAGCGTCTGGAATTCTACGACGTAGCCGATCTCACCGATGTCGTGACACGCTCTGCCGGAATACTCGGTGTGCCACTAGTGAGCGAGGGCGCAAAGCGGATCGCCGAGCGCTCTCGCGGTACGCCGCGTATCGCAAACCGGCTTCTGCGGCGCGCACGTGATTACGCTCAAGTAAAGGGTGATGGCACCATCACGGCGGCGATGGCGGCAGCCGCTCTCGACTTGCTTGAAGTCGATCCGCTCGGTTTTGATCTGCTCGATCGCAAGCTGCTCATGACGATCATCGACAAGTTCGATGGCGGTCCAGTCGGCATTGATAGCCTGGCTGCCGCCATAGGTGAAGAGCGTGGCACGCTCGAGGATGTGATCGAACCGTTTTTGATTCAGCAGGGCTTCTTGATGCGCACCGCTCGCGGTCGCGTTGCTACCCGCAATGCCTATCTGCATTTCGGGCTGACACCGCCGGCGCGTCCGGCCACCGCCATGCCCTTGTTCGGTGAGGACGCATGAGTCGATTGTTCGGCGAGGATTGGCGCTGGCCGGTGCGGGTCTATTGGGAAGATACCGATGCCGGTGGCGTTGTTTACTACGCCAACTACCTCAAGTTCATGGAACGCGCTCGGACCGAATGGCTGCGAAGCCTTGGGGTGTCGCAGTCTTCACTTGAGCGTGAGCGCGGTGTGCTCTTCATGGTGCTGCACGTCGAGGTTGATTATCGTTCCCCGGCAAGGCTCGACGACGAGTTGATCGTCAGTTGCCGGGCGGCTCCCGATGGTCGTACCAGTGCGATCTTCGAGCAGGCGATCCATCGTGCCGATGGGGAACTTCTGATCGAGGGTCGAGTCCGTGTGGTTTGTGTCGATGCCAAGTCGCTGCGTCCGCGGCGCATGTCGGAGTATCTGCCTTGAATGATCTGTCTATCCTGCGCTTGATTGCCGAGGCCACGATCGTGGTTCAGGCCGTGATGGCGTTGCTTCTGGCGGCTTCCGTCTATTCCTGGGGCATCATCTTTCGCAAGCGTAAGGTGTTGCGATCGGCGTCGGACGATCTGCAACGCTTTGACCGCGAGTTTTGGTCGGGCGGCGATCTGGCTGCGCTCTATAAGAGCATCGAGGCGCGTGGGCGAGCCGCCGGAATCGACAGCATCTTTCAAGCCGGATTTCGTGAATTTGCACGTCTGAAGCAGCAGGGTGTGGATAGTGCAGACGTCCTACTCGAGGGCGCGAGACGGGCCATGAAAGCCCAGCAGATCAAAGAAATCGAGAATCTCGAGCAGGGTCTCTCGAACCTCGCTACGGTGGGCTCTACGAGCCCGTACGTGGGTCTATTCGGAACGGTGTGGGGCATCATGCATGCCTTTGTCGGCTTGGGCTCGGTGCAGCAGGCAACGCTTGCCACGGTCGCTCCCGGTATCGCCGAGGCCTTGATCGCCACGGCCATCGGTCTCTTCGCCGCGATTCCCGCCGTGGTTGCTTACAACCGCTACGCTGACCAAGTGTGGCGCCTCGAGAGTCGCTTCGACGCCTTCATGGAAGAGTTCTCCACCATCCTGCAGCGTCATGCGACGCGCAGCGTGAGTTGAGGTCAGAGCGCCACCATGGCACAGCTGAAGCGGGGTCGCCGCCCGATGAGCGAGATCAACGTCGTTCCCTACATCGACGTGATGCTCGTCCTGCTCATCATCTTCATGGTGACCGCACCGCTGTTGACTCAAGGGATCAAGGTCGATTTGCCTCAGGCCGAGGCGGAGGCCATCGATCCGGATGATTTCAAGAACACACCGCCAATCGTGATCTCCATCGATGCCGAAGGCAGGCTGTTCCTCAACCAAGGCGAAAGCCCGAGCGAAGCGCTCGAAGATGTCATGTTGGAATCGCGCGTGGCGGCGTTGCTGCGCCGAACGCCGGGTGTACCGGTGTTCGTCAAAGGCGATCGCGCCGTGCCATACGGGCGTGTGGTCGAGGCGATGGTGCTTTTGCAGCGCGCCGGTGCCGCCAAGGTCGGATTCTTGACCGAGCCACTGCCACGCTCATGACCTCGCAAGCGGGGCGTTGGCGACCCTTCATCCTCTCGGCGCTGTTACATGGTGCGCTCGTGGCCGTCATCGTGGCAGGGGGATGGTGGGTGACGTCGGACTCCACGCCGCCTCTGCAAACGCTCGCCATCGAAGCGACCGTCGTTGATGCGAAGCAGATCGGCGCGTTGCAGCGGAGTCGACAGCCGCCGGCGGCAACGCCGCAGCCCGAACCTGCGTCGCAGCCAGAGCCAGAGCCAGAGCCAGAGCCACAGCCACAGCCACAGCCTGAACCATCCAGGCCCGAGCCGCCCAAACCGGATCGTGCCAAAGAAGAGGCCGCGCGCGAGGCTGCTGCCAAGCGCGAAGCGGACGTGAAGCGTAAAGCGGAGCTTGAGGCCAAACGTAAAGCCGAGCTCGAAACCAAGCGTCAAGCCGAAGCGGATGCAAAACGAAAAGCAGCAGAGGCGGCTGAGGTCGAAGCCAAGCGTAAGGCCGCCGCTGAAGCCGAGGATCGACGAATCAAAGCTGAGCGAGAGACCGACTTGCAGCGTGCGCTGAACGCCGAAGAGGAACGTCGCAACGCGTCGCGCCTCGCAGGTCTCGGTGCACAATGGGCGCAGGCCATTCAAGCTCGCGTGCAACGCGCCTGGATACGACCGCCGAGCGCCAAGGCAGGGCTCGACTGTCTGGTCATTGTCACGCAGGTTCCAGGTGGTACGGTGGTGCGCGCCGAGGTGCGCACTTGCAACGGCGATGACGCGGTCAAGCAGTCGATCGAAGCGGCGGTGTTTCGTGCTTCACCGCTGCCGCCACCGCCGGATCCGGCCCTGTTCGAGCGTACTTTGGAGTTGAGGTTCAGACCGTATGATTGATTCGTTTCGAGGCATCGGTGTGAAGGGGTGGTGGGTTGCACTCTTGCTGCTCGCATCGGCGGCAGCGCCCGCGCAACTGAAGATCGATATCACCTCGGGGGTGACGGACCCGATCCCGATTGCGGTGCTGCCGTTTGATGCGGATCCGCGCCCCTCGAGCGAGGTGGTGGCGGCTGACCTCACGCGTAGCGGACGATTCTCCGCGGGCGCTGCCAATCGATCCGACTACCTCGTGACGGGACGCCATGCGGTGACGGCGGATGGTCGACATCAGATCGATTACGAGCTGACCAATTTGTTGACCGGCCAAAAATTGTTGCGCGAGCGGATGGTTGCTTCGCCGCAATCCTGGCGCAATGCGGCGCATCGGATCGCCGATAAGATCTACGAGCGCATCATCGGCGCGCGCAGTTCTTTCGCGACGCGTATTGCGTATGTCTCGGTCGACGGACGGCCACCCGCGCAGCGATACCAGCTCATCGTGGCTGACGCCGATGGCGAAAATTCGCGCGTGATCCTCGAGTCGAAGCAGCCGTTAATGTCGCCCGCTTGGTCACCCGATGGCGAGTGGTTGGCTTACGTCTCCTTCGAGACGCGTAGTGCCGCGATCTACGTGCAGCGTGTGCGCACGGCCGAGCGTCGACGCGTGTCCGGGCGCGCGGGTGTCAACAATGCGCCGGCGTGGTCGCCCGATGGCAGACGATTGGCGCTCACGCTGTCATCGCCCGCCGGCAATCTCGATGTCTACGTGCTGGAGCTCGACGGCGGTGCCATGACGCGCGTGACGGAGCATCCATCGATCGACACCGAGCCGGTTTGGTCGGGCGACGGTTCACGGCTGTATTTCACTTCGGATCGCGGGGGTGGTCCGCAAGTCTATCGAACCGAGCCGCGCGCGGGCGCCGCAGCCACCCGAGTCACTTTTGGTGGCAACTACAACGCAAGACCGCGTCTCTCGCCGGATGGCAAGCAACTCGCGTTCATCACTCGTGATGGTGGTGGTTATCGGGTTGCCGTGCAGGATCTTGGGAACGGATCGATGTCCGTGCTGTCGAAAGGTTCGCAGGACGAGTCGCCTGGCTACTCGCCCGATGGCGGCACGCTGATCTATGCCGCGCGGGAGCGAGGGCAGGGCGTGTTGGCGACGGTCTCGGCTGACGGGCTCATTTCGCAGCGCCTGAAGGCGGACCGGGGTGACGTTCGCGATCCGGCTTGGGGTCCGTTTCTGCCCTGACGGTCTTGCGCTTCGCTTCCTGTCATAATTCGTTTTATCTGTTTTCGGAGAACATCATGACTTTGAGATTCATTGCCCCGCTCGCCTTGCTTGCGTTGCTTGCTGCCTGCTCATCGCCGAAGAAGGCGGATGAGGCGCCAGCGGAGCCGGTGGCCAAGAGCGAGAGCGAGTCGGCTGTGGCTCAACCGGATGCCAGTGATGACGCCGTCTCGGCTGGGATGGTTGGCGACGCATCCAGCAACCCCGTCGGTTTGCCGCCGGAACTCGTCAATCGTCTCGTGATCTATTTCCCGTTCGATAGTGACGCCATTTCGAGTGCCGACCTCGATCTGCTCTCGCAACACGCGCGCTTTCTCAATGGCAAGGCCGGTGTGAGCCTGCGTCTCGAGGGGCATACCGATGAGCGCGGCACTCGCGAGTACAACATCGGTCTTGGCGAGCGCAGAGCTCAGGCGGTGCGTCGCGCACTTGCGCTGCAGGGTGTGCCGGAGTCGCGCCTTGCCACGGTGAGCTACGGCGAGGAGCGTCCCGCGATGGGCGGTGAGGGTGACGAGGCCTTCGCCAAGAACCGTCGCGTCGAGTTGGTTTACGGCGCCAATTGATGCGATCAATCGCTTGGGTTGCAGCGGGCGCGGTGGTGCTGTCGGCAACGCCGCTCTTCGCGCAATCCACACGCTCTCGTGTGGAGGATCTCGAGTTGCGCGTAGCGCAGCTCGAGCAGACTCTCCAGAGCCAGACCCTGATCGAGATGTCGCAGCGATTAGAGGCGCAAGCGGCTGAGTTGCGTGAACTGCGTGGTGCGATCGAGTCATCGCAAAACGAGAATCAGCAACTGCGCAAGCAGCTGGTCGATCTTGCCACCGACTTCGATCGGCGCCTCGTCGAGCTCGAGCGGCGACCGGCGATGATCGCGGCGCCTGTCGCGGAAATCCCGTCCTCGTCGGTCGCAGCGCCGACCGTAGTGACGGACCCTTCGGCCGAGGCGCTATACAACCGCGCCTTCGATGCGCTGAAGTCAGCCCGTTATCCAGAGGCGATCGAGGGAATGAAAGCGTTCCTTGCAGCGCATCCCCAACATCCGCTTGCCGACAATGCGCAATACTGGCTCGGTCAAACTTACTATCTCAGCCGCGATTACGCGCGTGCCGTCGAGGCTTTCTCGGCTGTCGGTGGTCGCTCGCCCGACCGATCCAAGGCGCCTGATGCTTTGTTGAAGAAAGGCTTGTCGGAAATCGAGCTGAAACGTAATGAAGATGCTCGCCGCAGTTTCGGAGAGTTGTTGCAGCGCTACCCGGAGAGCGATGCGGCGCGCACGGCTGCGGATGCATTGCAAAAGTTGCGCTGAGTGACCAAAGAAAGCCGTCTTAAACTCACCGAGATTTTCCGATCGCTGCAGGGCGAGGCGGATACGGTAGGTATTCCGACGGTCTTCGTGCGTCTCACCGGGTGTCCGCTGCGTTGCCATTATTGCGATACGGCCTATGCCTTTCACGGCGGCCAGTGGTGGACGTTGCCCGAGATTCTGGCGCGCGTGGCAGAGCTCGAGGTCCGTCACGTTTGCGTGACCGGTGGTGAGCCACTTGCTCAAGCGGCGGTGCACGAGTTGCTGGCGGCGTTGTGCGATGTGGGTTATCGCGTGTCGCTCGAGACGAGCGGTGCCATGTCTCTTGAGCGAGTTGATCCTCGGGTTGTGAAGGTCGTCGACATAAAAACACCGGCGTCAGGTGAGGAGTCGCGTAATCGCTATGACGAGCTCGCGCGTCTCGACCAGAAGGATCTTCTGAAATTCGTGATCGCGGATCGGACGGATTACGAATGGAGTCGCGAGCAGCTTAAAGCGCGGGCGCTGTCAGAGCGTTGCACCGTACTGTTTTCGCCGAGTCATCAGCAGCTGAAGGCCGGTGATTTGGCGGATTGGATACTGGAGGATCGTTTGCCGGTGCGCTTCCAGATCCAACTACACAAATATCTTTGGGGCGATGTCCCGGGTCGCTGATCGAGCCGTCGTGCTGCTCTCGGGTGGGCTCGATTCGGCTACGGTACTTGCGATGGCGCGCGAAGCCGGACACGAGTGCTACGCGCTGTCGGTTCATTACGGTCAGCGACATTCGATTGAGCTTGAGGCGGCTGCCAAGATCGCGAGAGTTTTCGGCGCCCAGGACCATCGAATCATGGGCGTCGATCTGGCAGGCATTGGTGGCTCGGCGCTGACCGATGCCTCAATCGGTGTGCCCAAGGAGCCAACGGCGGGTATCCCCGTCACTTACGTACCGGCTCGTAACACGCTGATGCTCTCACTGGCGCTCGGTTGGGCCGAGGTGCTCGAAGCGCAGCATGTCTTCATAGGTGTGAATGCGCTTGATTACTCCGGTTACCCCGATTGCCGACCCGAGTTCGTCGCGGCATTCCAGCACTTGGCCGATGTCGGTACCAAAGCCGGTGTCGAAGGTCGGGGGGTGCGGCTGGTTGCACCGCTGCTGCACTGGAGCAAGGCGCAGATCATCCAAGAGGGTATGCGTCTCGGGGTGGACTACTCGTTAACCGTATCCTGCTATCAGGCCGATCCGCAGGGGCGAGCCTGCGGGGTCTGCGACTCCTGTCGATTGCGCCGGGAGGGGTTCCACGCAGCGGGTGTCCCAGATTCGACGCGATATGTGTAAAATCGCGCCTCTCTCGGAACGGGTCCTTAGCTCAGCCGGTAGAGCAGCTCCCTTTTAAGGAGTTGGTCGACAGTTCGATCCTGTCAGGACCCACCATCTTTTCCGC
>Ga0315905_10003819_pt1 | contig 15487 bp, 16 predicted proteins | sample LakEriMetagenome_5_FD_203522 | JGI IMG/M metagenome (GOLD analysis project Ga0315905, IMG submission 203522) | Freshwater fungal communities from buoy surface, Lake Erie, Ohio, United States - Buoy 4 MA121 | ecosystem: Environmental > Aquatic > Freshwater > Lake | place: USA: Lake Erie, Ohio... | reverse complement strand
AACTAGAATGTGGGATGCCCTAATCTACAACTATCTGTTGGACAAAAACATTGTTGTGCCACCAAAAGTTGTTAAGAATAAATCAGAAGCATTTGAAGGCGCCTATGTTAAAGACCCTCAAACAGGTATGCATCCATGGGTTGCATCGTTTGACTTGAACAGTTTGTATCCACACTTGATGATGCAATATAATATTTCACCTGAGACATTGGTTCAACCAACCGATTACACGGATGAAATGCGTAACATCATTATGAATACGGTGTCTGTAGATAAACTTCTAACTAAAGAAGTTAACTTAGATAAACTTAAAGGTGCAACCATTACACCAAATGGTCAATTCTTCCGTACCGACAAACAAGGCTTTCTGCCTAAGATGTTGGAAGAAATGTATGTGGATCGTTCTAAGTTTAAGAAAATGATGATTCAGGCTAAGAAAGATTATGAAGTTGAGACTGATCTTAATAAAAAGTATGAACTGAAAAACAAAATTGCTCGTTATGATAACCTGCAATTGGCAAAAAAAGTTTCTCTCAATAGTGCTTACGGTGCCCTTGGTTCTCAGTATTTCAGATTCTATGATTTGCGTATGGCCTTGGGTGTTACTACTGCTGGTCAATTATCAATTCGTTGGATTGAACACAAGATTAACCAGTACATGAATGGCTTATTGAAAACAAATGATGATTATGTTATCGCCTCAGACACGGACTCGATATATCTCAAACTTGGTCCACTTGTTGATAAAATGTATAAAGACACGACAGATGTTAATAAAGTTATCGCCTTCATGGACAAAGTCTGTGAAGATAAGATTCAACCTTTTATTGACAAAAGCTATCAAGAACTTGCTACGTATGTCCATGCGTATGACCAAAAAATGCAAATGAAACGTGAAGGTCTTTCTAACAAGGGAATCTGGACTGCCAAGAAGCGTTATATTCTAAACGTGTATAACAATGAAGGTGTGCAGTACAAAGAACCTCAGATGAAAGTTATGGGTTTGGAAATGGTTAAATCTTCCACACCATCGGCAATCCGTGAGAAGATGAGACAGTCTATTAAGCTGATGATTAATGGTACAGAAGATGATATTCACACCTTTATTGATGAGTTTAGAAAAGCATTCAAGGCAATGCCGCCTGAAGAAGTATCATTTCCCCGTGGAATGAATGGTTTGAAGGAATATTCTGATGCAGCTACTCTATATAAAAAGGGAACACCGATTCATGTGAAGGGTGCTATTCTGTATAACGCCAAACTCAAGCAATTGAAACTAGATAAGAAGTACCCATTGATTCAAGAAGGTGAGAAGATTAAATTCTCCTATCTGAAGCAACCAAACCCTATGAAAGATATGGTTATTTCATATCCAAATAGATTACCACCTGAGTTTGGTCTGCAAGAGTATATCGATTATGATTTACAATTTGAGAAGGCATTTCTTGAGCCTATCAAAGTGATTTTAGACCAGATTGGTTGGTCTACAGAGAAAAGAAATTCTCTCGAAAGTTTTTTTTAACTAAGGAAATATTATGAGTCTATTAGACAAAATCAAAAAGAATTCAACTATTAAAGATAGTGCGATTCTTGCCAATTCAAAGTTCTTTAATGCAAAGGACATGATTACAACCGGTGTGCCAATGGTCAACGTGGCATTATCTGGTAATTTAGATGGTGGTTTGACGCCAGGTCTTACGATGTGGGCAGGTCCATCAAAACACTTTAAGACTGCTTTCAGTTTGTTGATGGCTAAGTCCTACATGGACAAGTATTCTGAATCTGTACTGTTGTTCTATGATTCAGAGTTCGGTACTCCGCAATCATACTTTGATACATTTGGTATTGATACAGAAAGAGTTATCCATACTCCTCTAACTGATATTGAACAGTTGAAGTTTGATATTATGAAACAACTTGAAGGTATTGACCGTGGTGACCGAGTGATGATTATCATTGACTCAATCGGTAATTTGGCTTCGAAGAAAGAAGTTGAAGATGCACTTGAAGGTAAGTCTGTTGCAGATATGTCTCGAGCAAAACAAGTTAAGAGTTTGTTCCGTATGGTAACACCTCACTTGAACCTCAAAGATATTCCGATGGTTGTTGTGAATCACACATACAAAGAAATTGGTATGTTCCCTAAAGATATTGTTGGTGGTGGTACAGGTTCGTATTACTCAGCTGATAACATCTTTATCCTTGGTCGCCAGCAAGAAAAAGAAGGCACCGAAATTGTCGGTTACAATTTTATTATCAATGTAGAAAAATCTCGTTATGTTAAAGAAAAATCTAAAATACCCGTTAATGTATCTTTTAATGGTGGCATTAATAAGTGGTCTGGTCTACTTGACATTGCTCTTGAATCCGGCCATGTGGTTAAACCTACCAATGGTTGGTATGCCAAGGTAAATCAAGATACTGGTGAGATTGGTGATAAGAAACGATACAATGATACACAAACGGCTGAATTTTGGAATGATATTCTTTCCACAGATTCGTTTAAAACCTTTGTAAGGAAAAAATATGAAATCACTTATGGCAGCATTATGGGAAAAAATCCAGTTTTGGAAACCGAAGATGAAGAAGCTTGAAGAAGATAAAGATTTTAAATTTGTTGACTTTAAAAATTCTGATATCACTGGCATAGGCATCCTTGCTGGTGATTTCAAAGGCGTCCTTTACCATTATACTGGAGCAAGAGTCAAACATGATACAGGATTGCCAGTATTGGAATTCGGTTATACTATCGTTGATGCAGGCGAACACGACATGGAGGCCTTGCAAAAAGATGAGGAATTTCATACAATGATAGGTGACATACTCACCGAGTTAATTATTAACAACCGATATAATGAAACGATTAGAACAAACGATACTGAAGAACCTGATTTACAATGAGGACTTCACACGCAAAGTATTGCCTTTCATGCGAGCCGATTACTTTGGTGACAATACTGAAAAGGTTGTCTTCAAAGAAATCTTTGAGTTTGTAAACAAATACAAGAATCTCCCCACACACGAATCTTTGGTGATTAACTTCACCGAAAGTAAATCTCTAACTGAGGTTGAAGTCCGTGATTCTATTGAACTGCTCAATGAGATGCATGTTTCACGGGAAGAAAAAGTCGAAAGTAAATGGCTTGTTGAGCAAACTGAGAAGTTTTGCCAAGACAAGGCCATTTACAATGCCATTATGGAATCAGTATCAATACTTGATGACAAAAATGGTATCAAACCAAAAGGTGAGATTCCAAAACTGTTGAGTGATGCACTTGGTGTTTCATTTGACCAACACATTGGCCATGATTATATGTCCGATTATGAATCTCGTTTTGACTTTTATCACAAGGTTGAATCCCGTGTCAAATTCGACCTTGATATCTTCAATAAGATTACTAAGGGTGGTCTGCCAACTAAGACACTAAACATTGCACTTGCTGGTACTGGTGTTGGTAAATCCTTGTTCATGTGTCACGTTGCTGGTGCCTGTTTGTCTCAAGGTCAGAATGTATTGTATATTACCTTAGAAATGGCTGAAGAAAGAATTGCTGAACGTATCGATGCTAATTTGCTAAATATTGATTTGAATGAATTGCAAACAATGACTAAGGAAGATTATGAACGCAAGTTTAAAGTCTTACAGAACAAGGCACATGGCAAATTGATTATCAAAGAATATCCGACTGCTAGTGCTTCTTCTTTACACTTTAGAGCCTTGTTGAGTGAACTACACTTGAAGAAGAACTTTGTGCCTGATATTATCTTTATTGATTATCTAAACATCTGTGCATCTGCTCGTATCAAGGCTGGTGGTTCTGTAAACTCTTACACATACATCAAATCTATTGCAGAAGAACTCCGTGGTTTGGCTGTTGAACACAATGTGCCAATTGTTTCTGCTACACAAACAACTCGTAGTGGTTTCAGTAACTCTGATGTTGGTTTGGAAGATACTTCTGAATCGTTTGGTTTGCCTGCAACTGCCGACTTTATGTTTGCTTTGATTACAACTGAAGAACTGCAACAACTAAATCAAATCATGGTGAAACAACTGAAGAATCGGTACTCTGATCCCAATAATAACAAACGATTTGTTGTTGGTGTTGACCGTGGTAAGATGCGATTGTATGATGCAGAACCATCAGCACAGGCCGATATCGCCGATTCTGGCCAGGTAAAGAATGATGTGCCACTTAATACATTTGGTAATCGTGAGAAGAAATTCAATAAGAACTTTGGTGGTCTTAAAGTATGACGCTAACTAAAGAACAAGCCGTGCATTGTGCTGATGTATTCTCAAACTACTTTGATAAGTTTGGTCGTATTGATGAATACATGCGTGAACAAAAACTAAACTCAATGGCAGAAAGACCATTTACTTTGCCTGGCATGGGACCAGAAGAAGATTTGTTCTCTGATTTTACCATGTCACCTGCTGATATGGAATTTGAAATCATGGAGTTGCCACAAGATAGATGGGACATTTATCTTAATATGATTTCTAGTCATTCAAACATGACCAGTATTCCTGGCCGTTGTTTGCGATTGGCTGTGTTTGAGAAGAAGTCACAGAAGTGGGTTGGTTTTATTCGTCTTGGTTCTCCTGTTATCAATTGTAAACCTCGTAATGAAATGCTTGGCCAAGTATTCACACAACATGAAGGTGGTGCTCAATTGTTTAATCAATGTGCCGCCATGGGTTTTGTGATTGTACCTGCACAACCATTTGGTTTTAATTATCTTGGTGGTAAATTACTTGCAGCCATTTGTACTACACATGAAGTGCGTAGAATGTTGGATGAAAAGTATAAGATGACCACCTGCTTGTTTGAAACAACCAGTTTGTATGGTTCTTCAAAGGCAGTATCACAATATGATGGTATGAAACCTCTGATTCGTTTCAAAGGTTTAACTGATAGTGATTTCTTACCAATGTTGCATGGTAAAACTTATAGTGATCTCAAAGAATACATTGAGAATATCACAGGTAAAGACTTAGCACCACCTGATGCATCTAGCCGTAAATTGAAAATCTCTAATGCTATAGTGTCTATGATTAAGATTGGCTTGAAAGGCACACCAGAGGCTACTAAGTTTGCACAGACCATTGACAATGCCAAGAACTTAAACGAGCAGAAACGGTACTTTATTTCAGACTATGGGTTTAAAAACATGGTTGATTTTGTAAATGGAAAGACTGATAAGTTAATTCCAGGTGAGAACTATGATAAACACAATTTGGCCAATATCACAGAGTGGTGGCGTAAAAAGGCTATCAATCGGTTTGATACGTTAAAGGCTGATAATCGTATCAGAACTGAACAAGAAGTTTGGACTGGTGATAAAGTGCTTGACATCATTAGATAAACCAGGTAGGATAAATACTCCAATAACAAACGGAGTATTTAAATGGCAGGAAATGCAAAAGAAACAGCAAAACAAGAAAATGCTTCAAAGGTGTATTTTAGAAAATATATTGAAAGTTCTAAAGTTCCATCCGAATCTGAATTATTTTCTGAAGTTGTAAAAGTTTATCCAGACCTTGCAAAAAATCTAGCATTAAGAAAATCCTGGATGAGCACCTTTGAGAAACAAGCTATCGCATTAAAAAATTATTTGGGAACTAATAACAAAGGTTATGATTATTCCCGTGATGAGAAATCTGGTTTTATGTCGTTCATTGAAGATATTGCCAAAACTAGATGTGGAGTTTCAACAAAAGATAATTGGGACCCCGCTGATATTTACATGGTTAGAAAAACAAAAGAAGATGCAATAAGAAAAAAATTGGATTCAATTACTAAAAATCCTGATGAAATGGCAAATATTTATTCTTTAAATGCTTACATGAGAGAATTGATACAAAGTAAAGATTTGGTGCCTGTTTCATTGAAAGCGATTTCAAAAACTAAAAAAACTGCCGATTTAGAATTATCAAATATGGGTAAGGGAAAAGCTAAAGAATTGATTTTTGAAAATGTTGGTCCATTAAAGTGTTATGCGAATTTTGGTACCAATACTAAAACACCAACAGAAATTGACAATGGTGAAATAGCAGGACAATTTAAAGCTGGAGATAGTTTGATTAATTGGCAGACAAGAAATTTTAATATGTCAACACCTAGAGGAGGTGTACAAACAGATTTGACACCAACTGGTAAAGATGCTGGTGCTAAAATTGGTAAAGCTTCTGCTGATGCTATTGATGATTTTTTTAGTAAAAATTATTCCAAATTAGGAATAATTAGGCCAGTAAATGCAGGTAAAGATCCATATATTCCACCTGTTGGAAAATGGACACCAGAAACTAAAAAATATTGGATAGACTTTCAAAAAGAATTAACCAAATTTAAAGTTAATGGCACGGGTATAGATTTTGGTGATTTAAAAGTCATGTACAAAGGTAAACAAGTGGCCACTGGCTCATTTGCGGATGTTTTAGATTATTGTATTAGAGAAGAAAGTTCGAAATATGCTGGTGGAAGACTTTCTTCTAAATTAACTTGTATGCGTTGGGCATACGCATGGGCAGTTATAGAAAAAAAAGGTTTGATGCAAGATTGGCTGAAAACATTATATTATGGTGCAAAAAAAGAATTTAGAGATACTAATGGTCCATTCGTAAAGATATACTAACATGAACTTCACACAATTTTTAACCGAAGCAAAAGAAGGTAAGAACCTTCACCTAGAACACATTGAAGATGAAGTTTTAAATCGTGGTGTTCCTGGTGCTCGTGATGCAATTAATTTTCTCCAATCTCTACGTGATATGTTGGCTGGTCATTCACAATCAAAAGTAAATGTCACAACAAAATGGGATGGTGCGCCTGCTGTCTTTTGTGGTATCAACCCTGAGAATGGTAAGTTCTTTGTTGGTACTAAAGGCGTCTTCAATGCCAATCCAAAGTTAAACTATACTGATGCAGATATTGATGCAAATCATACTTCAGAAGGCTTAAACTCTAAACTCAAAGTCGCATTACGTTATCTGCCTAAGTTAGGCATTAAAGGTGTGCTGCAAGGTGACATGATGTTTGCTAAAGGTGATATTGCAGAAAAGAATATTGATGGTGAAAATTACATCACGTTTCAACCAAATACAATTGTCTATGCCGTTCCTTCTGATTCTAAGTTGGCTCGTATGATGCTTAGTGCTCAAATGGGTATTGTGTTTCACACATCATATACAGGCAAAACAATGGCCGATATGAAAGCCTCATTCAACATTGATATTGGTCACCTAACCACAACTAAAGATGTTTGGTTCCGTGATGCATCATTTACAGATGCTTCAGGTACTGCCACATTCACAGCAGAAGAAACTTCTATAATTACTAACACACTCTCTCAAGCAGGTAAAACATTTCAGTCAATCAATGCATTAAATTTAAATCGTATTTCTGCTAGTGAAATTATTATGACCTACATTAAGACTTTTAATAATACAAAAGTTCGTGCAGGCCAGGCCATTAGAGATACAAGAGCTCACACCTTTGAGTTAACACGATGGGTTGAAGCAAAGTTAAATAAAGATATTAGTGACGCAAAGAAAGCAGATACTAAAAAGAAACGCATCAAAGAGAAGACAGAGATTATGCGTTTCTTTAACAATGCAGCCAAAGATTTGAAGGCTATATTTGATTTGATGAATCTGTTAGTTACTGCAAAGAATATGATTGTTAAGAAGTTACAACAGATGAGACAAGTTACTAATACGTTTTTACGTACTGATGATGGTTTTAAAATTACTAATCCTGAAGGTTTTGTGGCAGTTGATAGACTAAAAGGCAATGCAGTTAAATTGATTGATCGATTAGAATTTGCACACGCCAACTTTAACGCAACCAAAAATTGGAGCAATTAATGGCAGAAAAAAAGTTTAATATCAATGAGATTATGGCCGAATATGGCGATGATGACTTTGGTTTTACCGCAATTGATGAAGAAGAATACAATGCTGTTATTGCTGAGAAGGAAGAAACAGTTGATGAATACAAAACTAGACTGAAAGAAGTGGAAAAGATTATTCTTCCATTTCTTACCAAGTTGTTGAAGACTGCCGACCAACCAATTATCAAATGGCCTAATCGTGGCCCACTATTAGAAGCACAGATTCAAAAGATATTGAATTTGACCAGAGGTTGATATGCGATTTAAAGAGTACGAAGAATTGTTAGAGGCCTCATATCCCGGCAACATCGGTATCATGGAACTAATCAAGTTCAAACAAAAGGCAAACGATAAACAGCACAAAGAGTTTAATGACCATGTTAAAAACAAACGACATGAGCAGGCTTGGAAAGTCGTCCAAGATGTTACTGGTGTGAAACTACATAAGAGTGTACGTGAAGAAACAAAGCCTGATATTCTGCCGAAGTCAGGCGCAGGCGCATATGGAACTAATGAACTGGCAAATACCTATAAGAAAGATACGCCAGGCCAAAACATTGCCAAATTTAAAGACTACAAACGAACTAAGTAAACCAACTGGAGTATATTATGAAAGACTTGATTATAGGTGCAAGTACCAATTACGATTGGGACAAGTTAAAATATTGGATTAATTCCATTAACAAATCAGGATTTGAGGGTGATAAAGTCCTTATTCTGATGAACTGTGATGCACCAACAGTTAAAAAAGTAAACGAAGCAGGTTTTAAGGTTATTGGTTTCAACCAAGACCAAAGCGGAAACTTGAGTTACGAATCAAAAATGCCAATTCACGTTGAACGGTTCGGCCACATCTACGAATATCTCCGTAAAAATGAATATCGTTATGTCGTTACCACAGACGTAAAAGATGTAATCTTTCAACAAAACCCGATTGATTGGTTAGAAGCAAATCTAACCTCTGAAAATTTGGTCTTCTCATCTGAAAGTATTTTATACAAAGATGAACCATGGGGTGACCAAAATCTATTAGAAACCTACGGCCCATACGTACACGAAAATTTTAAAAACAATGAGATATTTAATGTTGGCGTTCTTGCTGGTACTGGTTCTGCGATGCGTGATTTGGCTATCAACATCTTCACATCAGCAACAAACCGGCCGATACCTATATGCGACCAATCTACGTTCAACTTCATGGTATCAATGAGTCCGTACCGTGAAACAAGTTTGTACAAACGATCTGAAGATGGCTGGGCTTGCCAGTTGGGCACCACAGTTGACCCATCTAAGATTCATCAATTCAAACCATTACTGTTAGAAGCATCACCAACAATCAATGGTGATATTGTAACTACATCAAAGGGAACACCATACTATATCGTACACCAATATGATAGAGTTCCTGAATGGCGTAAATTGATTGAGGTGAAATATGGCTAATGCGTTAGTAATGTCCGGCCATCTTAGGACATTTAAAGATATTGCTGAAGAGGTTAAACATTTTGTATCATTGAATGAACTTGATGTTTATCTTTATATTTGGGATGAAGGTAATCAGAATGATATTGATTATGTTGTAAAGACTTTGCAACCTATCAAATGGTTGGCTGAGAAGAATGAATTGTATGCACAAGAATTCTTTGATGCAGAAGACCGAATTGCAAAGAAGAATCCAAAAGAACTGATTACACCAGACCGCAATCATGTCACATTGTCAATGCACTTTGCCCGTAGAAAGGCATATGAGCTGATTGAGAAAGAATATGACAATATTGTTTACAGTAGGTTTGATACAAGACTGACCACATTCAAAATTAGACCATTGGTTGCACAATACAAGGATGCCGTTATTACACCAACTAACGAACAGTATGGCATGGTGTCTGATATCTTTGCTATCATTCCTTGGCAACATCGAGAAGGTTATTTCTTTTATAATCGTGCCGAAGATATTTTAAATCGTAGGTTCAACAAGAAGACCAAAGAGTGGTTGACTGAGAAGTTTTTCTGGCCAACTGGCCAAAGAGATATTGTGCTACACGATGAGAACAGATATTGTCCTCATCTGTTGTGTATGAGAAACTATTTTGAATCTAATACACCATACCTTGTAATTGATTTGCCTGTTTACATTAAGAGATGATATGAAAATTGCACTATGTTTATCCGGCCAACCTAGAGGCCTTGCAGTTGCCTTCCAGTATGTCAAAAAGAATCTGCTTGACCAACACGATGTGACAATATTTGCACATCTTTGGCAAGACTCAAGTAAAGATTTGGCACCATTGTGGATGTACAACCCAAAGAAATTTGAACTTGAACAACCAATGAACCCTGATTTGTCAAAGTACATCAGAGTTCCACCTCCACAACCAAACTGGAAAGTAAAGAATCCTGCTCTGTCAACATATGCACAATTTTACTCTTTGATGAAGGCTAATAATTTAAAGAGAGAACATGAGAAAGAATTTAAAATGACCTTTGATTGGGTTATTCGTTCTCGTTTTGACTTTGCATTGAATACTGAAATACCATTTGAAGAATTGGATAATTCCAAGTTGTACATTCCAAATTGTCGAATGACACCGAATAGAGATTTTGGTAATGACCAGTTTGCTTTCTCATCGTCACGGAACATGGATAAGTATTGTAATGTGTTTAATCGCATAGATGAATTCTATGATGTTGGTGTTACAATGATTGGTGAAGATATGATGAGTATGAATTGGAAGACCACAGGTTTAACTGGTGAGAACCTTGTGTACTGCAATATGAATCATGCTTTCCCTCCCGGCCCACACAATGGAACATGGCATTCATTGGTAAGAGAAGACTTTGAAAAGTGGTAAAATATTAAAAGAGTTAAAAGGTCATTCTAACAGCCATGTTTATCTAATGCAAGATGGTGATACTGTCTTTGTTAGGAAAACAGGAGATATTGACCGAAACTTGGAAAGATTTGATTCTCTTTCCAAGTTAAACTTGAATCTGCCTAAAATCCATGAGATTACAGGCACATACTATGATATGGAATACATCTCTTGCCTAGAGATAAAGAAGTATTTGTCTTTGAATAAAGCCAATAAACTAGTTGACTTTATTATGGAAGTAGTGTATAATCTATCAAAGAATACATACGAAAAAGATTATACTGAAACATACCGAAACAAATTATCTAAGTTTGATTTTACTAAATTTGAAATGCCATTCACGGCAGAAGAACTGATAGACAAATTACCTAAAGTTCTACCTGCATCTGAGTATCACGGTGATTTCACACTTGAGAACATTTTATATGATACAAAGAATGATAAGTTTGTATTGATTGACCCATTGACAACTGAGTTTGATTCGTTTGTATTTGATTTAGCTAAGCTGAGACAAGACCTTGTGTGTAAGTGGTTCATAAGAAATGATGATGTGTATCTTGACTCAAAATTGTATCTCATTATAGACAAAATACGTCAATTTGTACATATAGATATACACAATGATTACTTGTTGATTATGATGTTGATGAGGGTTTTACCCTACACCACTAATGAAAAAGATAAAGAATATTTAATGAAAGAAGTGAGAAGAATATGGAAATAATTATGCCATGTGCGGGTCTATCGACTCGTTTTCCCAATATGCGACCAAAGTACCTGTTGTCTGATTACAACAATAGGTTGATGATTGAAAATGCAGCCAAGAACTTTATTGGCAAATACAACGTCACGATTGCTATTCTGAAACAACATAATGAGATGTTTAATGCAGAAAATAAATTGCGTGAGGCCTTTGGTGATAAAGTTAACATTGTTGTGTTAGATAAACCAACAAGTGGTCCTGCCGATACAGTTTATCAAGCTATTATGAATTCTGAGTATTTTTTCTCATCAGTCTCACCTGTGTTAATTAAAGACTGTGATGGTTTCTACGATACAGATTTGGTTGATGGTAATGCCATCTATGTTTCTAAGTTGTCAAAGAATCCAGACATTCGTAATGCACCTGCAAAGAGTTACACCATCACCAATGAACACGGCATTATTACCTCTGTTGTTGAAAAACAGATTGTGAGTAATTCATTCTGTGTTGGTGGTTATCAGTTTGCAAGCATTGGTGAGTATGTTGATACGTTTGAGAAACTAAAGGATAATGCCACATCAGAAATCTTTGTGTCTAACATTATTGATTATATGATTTCAAATGGCAAAATATTCAATGAGAAAGAAGTTGAAAACTTTATTGATGTTGGTACTGCCGATGATTGGTTTAAATTCAATAACAAGCCAACATACTTCTGTGACATTGATGGTACAATTGTTAAAACCAAAGACTTCCATGATGACCCATATGAACCAATTCAAAAGAATGTGGATGCCTTGTTGAAAGAACAAGCCCGTGGTTGTAAATTGGTGTTTGTAACTGCTCGTAAAAAGAAGTATGAAGAATACACCAATCATATTCTTACTGAGATGGGTTTTGTAAACTATGTATTGGTGATGGAAACAAATCATTCACGCCGGGTATTGATTAATGATTATGCAAACTCCAACCCATTTCCATCTGCTGTTGCATTGAACCTTAAACGTGATAGTGATAATCTTGGAGATATGATATGAACATCCTAATTACTGGTGGTGCAGGTGGTATTGGTTCAACATTGTGTATTGAATTGGCCAAGAATGGCCATACAGTAGTTGCATTGGATGATTTCAGTCATGGTTACATGGAAAACCTATTTGTTGATGGTGAACAGGTCTGTGATGCAGTACCACTTGATATCAGAAAGACAAAGAAACTAACAAAGCTTTTGCAATTTAACAAGACTGATGTTATAGTGCATTTGGCAGCGTTAACATCTTTACCTGAGTGCGAATCTAATCCCGCTGAGTGCTTGAGTGTGAATGTTGCAGGTACTGCCTCTGTACTCAAGGCAGCCAAAGATGCTGGTGTTAAACGAATCATTGTTGCCAGTACATCAGCCATCTATGAAGGCAATACTGAAGCAGAGGCACCATTTCCCGAAGACTTACAAGTTAAACCATCATTGTTTTATCCATTATCAAAGAAACTAATGGAAGATGTAGTACAATCATATATTGCCAACTATGACATGGACATTGTGACATTACGATTCTTCAATGTGTTTGGGCCAAGGCAAGATGTACACCGCCCATCACCACCACTTCTAAATTATATTGTAAAACAAGTTGTTAAGAAAGAACCATGCACATTCTACTCAAATGGTGAACAGAAACGGGATTATGTTCATGTTGATGATGTAGTAAAGTTGATTGAATTGTGTGTCAATAAACCAACGGCAAGAGGACAAACCTATAATGTATGCACAGGCACATTAACATCTGTGAAAGATGTTGTTGAATCTGCCGTTACCGCATTTGGTGATTTGGAATATGAATTTAGGCCTTCAAAAGAATATTGGTCTAGTTACAATCTATCAATATCTAAATCGGCAGTTGAAAGAGAAGTTAACAAGTTTTCTTTAGGTTCTTCTACAAAGGCCATGTGGGAACTTGGTTGGACACCAAATAAGAATATTCAATACTTGATGACAGAAACTATGAAACAAAATTATGAGCTTATTACTAGATAAAAACTTATTCATCGTTACCTCTGCACTGGTGCCAAACATTGGAGTGATTCAACCACAAGATAGATTCTATCAAACTATTGGTACATTGATATCGTTGCGTAAACAATTACCAAATGATTATATTTTCTTCTCTGATGGTTCACCTAATGCTGTGCCTAAAGAATGGGAAGATGAGATTTCAAAATATGCTAATGCAATGGCATTGTGGGCTCAAGACCCTGAGATTAAACAACTAGCAGGTGCTGGCCAAAAGAGTCAGGCTGAGATTGTACTGTTGTTTAAAACATTGCAAGCATTGAAGGGAAATCCACAGTTACATCCAATTATGCAAGACACAAAACGAATCTTTAAGTTTTCTGCACGAAGTATATTGCATGATAGCTTTGATATTAAAGAATATGATAATCTATTTGGTAAGTATGTGTTCAAGACACGGATGCCATCTTGGTTGCCACAAGATAAACAGAAACAAACAACTGACAACCTGTTCATCACACGAATGTATTCCATGTGTCCATCATTGATAGATGATTATTTGCAAACATTAGTTAAGTGTTATAATACGGTGAATGAACATGGCATAGATACAGAACACGCTCATTATCAGCACATAGATAAGAAGTATCTAATTGAATTTGACAAACTGCATTGTGAAGGCATTATGGCCGGAACAGGCGCTACTGAGGTATATTAAATGGACTTAAAAGAATATTGGCTGAATAACACCGGCAAAAAGATTACAAAATGGACTCATTACTTTTGGGTATATGACCGACACTTTGCGGCCCTAAGAGATAAGCCTATTAAGATGCTTGAGGTTGGTGTATTGAATGGTGGTTCATTGGAGATGTGGAAGCAATACTTTCATCCCGATAGCACAATCGTTGGTATTGATATCACACCAAGTTGTAAAGACTTTGAAGATAAAGAAAACAATGTGCATGTACGTATTGGTGACCAATCTGACCCTGAGTTTTTACAGAGCCTTGTAGATGAATTTGGTGAGTTTGATTTGGTGTTAGATGATGGCAGTCACCATGTTTCTCATGTAAACAAAACATTCCAATACTTGTATCCAAGAATTGCAAAGAATGGTACATACTTCATTGAAGATACACATGCAGCCTATTGGTCATCACATGGTGGTTCTATCAGTCATCCAGATTCTATTAATAATGTGGCTAAGACCATGATTGATAAACTGAATGCTGAACACACCAAAGGTCAAGTGCAACCAGATTTCTTTACATACGAAACTAAATGCATGTCGGTGTATGATAGTATAGTTGTATTTGAACGTGGGAATGTAGGCGCCAAGCGACCAGAGGAGTATGGCGGACCAAAATCTAATGAGGTTTTCATCATCAAGACTCACTAAATACTAAATAAGTGATTAACAACTGCTGCAGAGGCGGGGACATGAAATTTAGAGATTTTATCAGAGAAAACAAAGAAGTACACCATGTCATGGCTTTTGGCCGCATGTCGCCTCCAACCACAGGTCACGAGGTTCTGGTAAATAAAGTCAAAGATGTTGCCAAATCTGTTGGTGGCGGTCACAGCGTAGTTCTATCACATACACAAGATAAAGATAAGAATCCATTATCTTCTGCTGATAAACTTAAACACGCAAAACGATTCTTTCCCAAAACAAATCTTTCCACTTCTAGCAAAGATTCGCCTACATTCCTTTCTCATGCAGAAAAACTACACAAACAAGGTGTAACTCATTTACACATGGTTGCTGGCTCTGATCGTGTTGATGAATACAAAAAGAAACTTGCACAGTACAATGGCACTCATAAGGGTGCATTGTTTAATTTCAAAAAGATAACAGTACACAGCGCAGGTGAAAGAGATCCTGATGCAGAAGGTACTACTGGCATGTCTGCATCTAAAATGCGAGCTCATGCATCATCAGGTAACTTCAAAGAATTCAAAAAAGGTGTACCTGCCCACGTACCAGAACATCACGCAAAAGAA
>Ga0315905_10003818_pt1 | contig 15489 bp, 10 predicted proteins | sample LakEriMetagenome_5_FD_203522 | JGI IMG/M metagenome (GOLD analysis project Ga0315905, IMG submission 203522) | Freshwater fungal communities from buoy surface, Lake Erie, Ohio, United States - Buoy 4 MA121 | ecosystem: Environmental > Aquatic > Freshwater > Lake | place: USA: Lake Erie, Ohio... | reverse complement strand
TTGGCCAAAGTGGTTTTTCCCACGCCGGGCACGTCTTCCATCAGGACCGAGCCATTCGCCAGCAGGGCGATGATCAGCAGATCAATCGGCTCACTGCGACCGCGGATGACGGTCGAAAGGTTCTTGCGCAGACCGGCCAGAGAGTCTAGCGCCTGCGCAGCGGTTCCGGCGACGAGCATGCACACACCCTGACGGGGAGAGAAGAGTGCCTAACGGTAGCAGTTCGTCTCTCGAATCGAAATGGACCGGAGGCGAGTCAAATCCGGTTCCCAACCGCACGACTTTCTCCCTCCGGGCTCGGAGTCTCAAATTCCGGGAGATGAATCTTCCACCAGATCGCAGCCAGACGCAGGATCAGAGTTGTTCCCATCGCGATGAACCTGAGCGAACTCTCGGGAACAGACGACCTCAACAGCACAAACACCATCGCCCCGCACAGGCACGCGGTCGCATACAGATAGATCTGCCGGCGAAAGACAAACGGGATCTCGCCGGTCAGAACGTCGCGGAGCATCCCGCCTGCGACGCCAGTGACCACACCCATGACAACGGCGATCGTGGGCGAGACCCCCTGCCCCAGCGACTTCTCAACTCCGACCACGGTAAACAGTGCCAGCCCGCAGGCGTCCGCGTAGAGCAGCGGCTTCTCGGACAGGTGGCCGTAACGGGCGACCACAAACGCGACGAGTGCCCCCACGGTCGAAGTAATCACGAAGCTGGAATCGGCCACCCAGAAGACAGGACGCGCATCCAGGATCACATCGCGCACCGTGCCGCCACCCAGGGCTGACGCAAGAGCCAGCACGATTACGCCGAACAGATCGACCTGCTTTCCCTTCGCCGCCAAAGCCCCGGCGATGGCCGCGACGACCGTGGCTGTGTGTTCGAAGTAGTACTGCATGCGAGAGAATCCGCCGATCCGTTGAGGCCCGCGACTTCGAGCCCGCCTCGCGCAAGCTACTGGAGTTTCCGTTTTGCAGCGATCCCTCTTTCCTCAAGACATTCAGTCGCCATACGATCCCGCTGAGGGCCAATTCGGCCTGACCTACGGAGTCGGTGATGCCGGAGACGATGCCCCCTGAGACCACGCAGGCAGACTCGATGCGTTCAGAGTCGATGCCGCAGTCCGCTCGCGTGCGCTGGATGATCGTGATCACGATCGTCACGGTGCTCATCGACCAATTGACCAAGGTCTACGCCGTCTCCGTCCTGAAGGGCCAGCCACCGCAGTCCTACTTGTGGGACATTCTGCGGATCAGCTACGCCGAAAACAAAGGGGCCTTCCTGGGGCTGTTCGGGAATCTGTCCGAGACGATGCGTTGGGCGATTCTGGTGACGGGAAACTCAGCCTTGATGGTCGGGCTGCTGCTGTACCTGACGCTGGGTAAGAAGGTGAATGCGTGGACGTTCTTCACGTTCGCGCTCGTCTTCGCGGGCGGAGTTGGCAATCTGATCGACCGTGTCCGCATTAACGCCGTCATTGACTTTCTGAACCTGGGGATCGGCCCGCTGCGAACGGGGATTTTCAACGTGGCTGACATGGCGATCACAGCTGGGTTCTTTATGCTGGTGTGGCAGGTGTACCGCGGCGATGAAGAGGGCCAGTCCGATTCCACATCGGAGCCCGTCGCCCCGCCCGCTGCCTCCAATCCCACTGCTTGAGACCCACTGATGTCCAGTTCGCTCTTCTCGGTCGCCGATCAGGTCGTTCTCGTTTCCGGGGGCAGCCGAGGGATTGGCAAGGCTCTTGCACAAGGTTTTGCCGAGCATGGAGCTCAGGTCTGGATCAGCAGCCGCGATGAGGCGTCGTTACAGGCCACCGCGAAAGAGATCTCCGTCGGTCCACATCCCGTGAAGTGCGTGACCTGCGACGTGACCGACCCAGCTCAGAGTCAGGCAGCCGTCGCCGCGATCATGAAGGAGCACGGGCGGATCGACACGCTGCTGAACGTGGCTGGGGTCAACATCCGCAAGCCCTCAGCAGCGTTCAGCGAAGAGAACTTCGACTACGTGATGAACATCAATCTGCGAGGAGCCTTCTTCATGGCTCAGGCTGCGGGGCGCGAGATGCTGCAAGCGGGCCGGGGCTCGGTGATCAACATCGATTCGCTCAACAGTGCCGGGCCGCTGAAGAACGTGGCTCCATACGCGATGAGCAAGTGCGGCATCAACGCCATGACCCGGACGATGGCGATGGAGTGGGGCCCGCGCGGAGTCCGCGTGAATGGCTTGGCCCCCGGGTTCATTCTGACCGACCTGACCCGCAAGCTCTGGTCACTCCCCACAATGCAGGCCTGGAATACGGCGAACTGCCCGCTGGGACGACTCGGACAACCCGAGGACCTGATCGGGGCGGCGATCTTTTTGGCCTCTGGAGCGTCGGCGTTTATGACCGGGCAAACGATCTACGTCGACGGCGGCATGATCGCGGGCCGCATGTGGCCGATTCCCGAAGACGGCGGGCAGTAGTTTTCGGGGGCAGTGGGGAATGGGCAGTGGTGAGGTGGCCCAGACATCGCTTTGTATGTCCGTGTTATAGAGCAACATGAGGGAGTGGCGACGGTTCGCCGCCAGTTGATATCTTCCGGGATGAACGGTGGCGATGCGGATGCAGTGAAAGAAGCGACGCGGAGCGACTCGAGCATACCTCCTGCTTCTGCGTCACCCAGACGCTCAAAGCAGTCCGGGCCAACTCCGCCATTTCGTGTCCTCCCAAGGAAGTCCTGCTTAGAGTGAAGGTTATTGAACTATGGCAAGACGGTTTACCATGTGTCTAGTCGGCACATTCGCGTTCGCGATGATTGGCGCATTGCTGTCAGTCGTCTCTCGGCCTAGGTATTCGATTACCACTGGGGCTGTTGGCAGCTTTGGGTTTCACGCGATCTATCAAGAAAAAAACTCTCAGAAGCAGCTTGTTTCTGGTGTTGCGTATCGGGGGAAGGACTTCAAGTTGATGAGCATTGTGGCCAAGCCGCGTGTTCACTTTTTAGAGAAGGGGGCTGATGGGTATCCCACAGCGCCCGGCAATCTGTGCGTTCGAGTACGACATGACGGAATCTTTGTTGAGGGACGCCCCGAGGTAACGCCGTCGGATCATCAGATCATCGTCATTGACTCTCAGAAACGCGTACTTCGCGTTCCGATCCCTCATCAGATCGCGTTCGGCGTGACGTATGAGCAACTTGGCCACACGGCTTTCTGGCAGAACGAGATCGAACAACTGTTGTTAAGCCACGGCATGGTTGAGGATACAGTTCCTTGAGTTCGTTGTATCCCTCGTGTCACGATCGCGTTTGCTGATTGAGTCGGTGAGGCTTTTCAACAGGCTAGCCGACCTTTCGTTCTAACTCGCGGGTAGAGATGGTAGTGATTCCGTTGACAGCTTTTGTCGAACTCGAACGCGGGGGCTAGCCGGCTAGCCGGTCCGGCGGATCGTGGGATACTCCGCTATCGATCAGGCTCGGAATCAACTGGCCGCCCCGCCCATGCTGTAACTCTTTGGCTGTGAGGCGATTGCGGCGACCAGGCTTGGCTCGAACGGTCTTTGCGCCCCGACCGGGCGCGGAACCGATCTTGACCTGATCCGGCAATTCCGGGTAATCCACCCGCAGAATCTGCCGATGGTGACTCCCCAGGAAGGTGCGAGTCCGGCCGATCAGGTGCTTCTGATGCCAGCCTCGAAATGGATTTCGACCTGCGTCGCCGGGCTCTTGTGGCTCGTGGCGGGCGGGAGCGCGCTGGCTCTGCGAAGCGAAGATTCGCAGTGGGTCGAGAGCACCTCCACCGGCATCTTCCAGATTCGCTCCGAGTATTCGCTGTCCGATGGCGACAGTCAGAACCTTGTCGAGCAGATTGAACAGCTGCAGACCGACGTGCAGCAGATGCTGAACCTGGAACCGACCCGGCAGCCAGTTGAGATCAGTCTCTTCCGCAGCAAATCAAGCTACCAATCGCATCTGTCCCGGCGCGTTCCTGAAGGGGTGAACCGTCCCGCCCTGTTTGTGCAGGGGACCGACATGGGCCGGGTTTACGTCTACAAACGCTGGGGCTTCGATACCGATCTGCGACACGAAAGCACCCACGCTGTCCTGCACAACGCCCTGCCTTACGTGCCAATGTGGCTCGATGAGGGGCTGGCTGAATACTTCGAAGTCTCCCCGAGCAAACGCAGTTCCGGGAATCCCCATCTGACGAGTCTGCGCCGCTCGATCTTCTTCGGCTGGCGACCGAATCTGGCGAAGCTCGAAGCGGCCGAGGATCTCTCCGACATGGGGGCCAGCGAATACCGGGAAGCGTGGGCCTGGGCCCATTTCATGCTGCATGGACCACCAGAAGTCCGCCAGGTGCTGGCGGACTATCTCTACGACATTCAGTCCGGGGAAACCGCCGGACTGTTGAAGGGCCGGCTCGAGGCTGCACTCCCCCATGCGGAAGTGCGTCTACTCGAGCATGTTCGAACCTGGAAGTAGGCCTTGCCCCATCGGGCGTCAATGCCCCTCGCGGGGCCACAAGGAGTGAGTGATGACCAACTGGAAACGACTGCAACAGACCCTGGCCCTGATCGCCGGGTTGGGACTCGTGGTCCCGACCGCTGCGATGGCCGAAGAACGCGCGGCGCCAGTTCAGCGCGCCACTGCGGCTCCGAAGGCAATCTCTCCGGATATCGCTCTGAGCGCGAGCGGAGCCTTTCGCGGGTCGCTGATCGACGGCTCAAAGAAGCCGATGGCCAACGTCACCGTCACCCTCAAGAAGGACGGTCGGACGGTGACCTCGGTCCAGACCGACGAGAAGGGGACCTACACCTTCCCAAATTTGGCTCAAGGAGCTTACCAGCTGGAAGTCGAAAAGCAGCTGGTCCCGATCCGCGTCTGGAAAGCCGCTGTCGCTCCGCCCAAGGCTCTCAAGCAGCTGGACATGGCCTACGTTCCGGACAAGGACGTGGTCCGTGGACAGTTCGGTTACCTCGACCCGGTCAATACGTCGCTGATCCTGCTGGGAATCACCGGTGTTGTGCTTGGTGCGGTCGCCGTCAACGAGATCAACAGTTTGGAAGATGATGTCGACAAGCTGCAGAGCCCGTGAGCCTTCGAGTCCGTCGTCTGCCCCCTGTCAGTCTTTGTGAACTTCGAAAAGTTGGGACGCTCGGCCACTTCGGAATCGTGCCATGTTTGGATCCAGTTCCATGAGGAAGACCCTGCTGATCGCAGCCATCTGGCTGTGGATCAGCCAGGGATCGGTCCGAGCACAGGAAACGCCCGCAGGCCAGCCTCAGCAGCACCCGCTGATCCCGGCCATCGAAATGGCTCGCGGGTCATTGGCGAAGGTCGATGCACTGGCCGACTACGAAGGCACACTGACGAAACGCGAGCTGATCAACGGAGCCCTGACGACGCAGATGATGCAGATTCGGGTTCGCGAGAAGCCATTCGCGGTCTACCTGAAGTATGCAGCTCCGAATGAGGGACGTGAAGTCCTGTACGACGCAGCGCAGGATCCGGCTCAATTGCTGGTCCATGAAGGCTCCGGGATCAAGTCCCTCGCCGGCACGCTGGCCTTGCCGATCAATGATCCACAGATTCTGGCCGAAACCCGTCATCCCGTCACGGACCTGGGACTCCGCAGGCTAATCCAGCTCGTGATCCAGCAATGGGAATTCGAGTCCAAGTATGGCGAGATCGATGTCCAGTACTACCCGGATGCAAAGTTCGGGAAGATCAGCTGCGAGGCGTTGAAGGTCACACACCCCAAGCCGCGTCGACAGTTCAAGTACCACCAGACGCTGCTGTTCATTGAGAAGTCGTCGGGACTGCCACTGCGAGTCATGAACTATGGCTTCCCGCAGCAGGCCGGAAACGAACTGCCGCTGGTCGAAGATTATGCCTACACCGGATTGAAGACGAATGTCGGCCTGAAGCCGCTCGACTTCTCCCGCACCAATCCGGGCTACCGATTCCAGTAGTCGCTACGAATTGATTCGGTGGGTCGGCACCGGACGACCGGGTTTGAAGCTCTGCAGTGTCGTGACCGTATGTCGGGCTCCTACAGCTGCACAGGCGGCCGCAACCTCGGCCCGGACAAAGGTCTCCAGTGCGTGCGGATCGGTGGCGACTCGGGCATTGACGACGACGTTGGCCGACTTGGTGCGCGTCTTCGAGGCCAGTGAGAGCTCGGGGCCGGTTTCGTTGGCGATCAGGTTGGCCACCGCATAACTGCCATCGCACAAGCCAATCGTTTTGAGGTGAGCAGCCTCGGCTCCCGATGCCACGAACTGCTCGTGCAGCCTGCCGATGATGTCGATGAGCAGCGCATCCAGATCGAACGGTTGATCGGCTTCCACATCGATCTGACTGTTCAGCCAGCCCAGTTCAGCCTCGCCTTCAGCGTAAGTATCGTAGTCGACTTCCATGACCCGTTGGCCGAAGGCTCCGCGCTGGTCGAGCATTTCTGTCAGAGCCTCAAAGCCGGCTCCCTCGCGGGCTGACACACGCAGGATCGGTTGCTCGGGAAACTCGGCCCGCAGCAGCGACTCCAGTTCTTCGATCTCGGCGGGCGACATCTCATCGATCCGGTTGATGATGATGAAGTCGGCTTCCTCGAGCTGCTTGCGGAAGATGTAGGCCGCCTTCGGTGAGAATCCCTTCTGCCCTTCCCCGCGCAGAATCTTGAGCCCGTGGCTGGGCTTGAGGATCACTCCGTACGGGGCGACATCCAGTGGGCGACCGTAGACCTGTACCAGTGGCCGGATCACAGTCGCTACCAGATCTGTGCAGCTACCGACAGGCTCGGCCAGGATCACATTCGGCAACTGGTCGGCCCCGAGACCTTCGACGGTCGAGGTCAATGCGTTGAAGTTGCAGCAAAAGCACGAGCCCGCCACCTCGCCCACATCGAATCCCTGCGAACGCAATGAATGCGTATCAACCAGGTCGGTCGTCTGATCGTTCGTCACGATCCCGACCCGCAGGCCCTGACTCATGTAGTGCCGAGCCAAGCGTCGTTTTCCCGGCTCCCAGGAAGCCGCCGATCATGATGTAACGTGGAGTCATGGGTCTCTCTTTGTCGTGGACTTCGTCAGAGGTTGGGGCTACGGATGGCGAAGCGAATCGATGTCGGTAAATGGAGACTTCACCGGCGGGTTCGATTCGAACTTGTGAGAGGTCATCCACGCGAACTTTGTTTCACTGGTATCGGACGGATCGGGATCCGGGAGCGGCTCGCCGTCCGCCTCGGCATAGATTGTCCGGACCACAGCCACCTTGCGCGAGGCCTTGGGGACCAGATCATAGTCCGTTCCCTGGGTCTGCTTGAACCAGGTATTGTCGCGGAATCCGCGAATCAATCGCTGGTGAGCCTTCTGGATCAGGTCGGCTTTCTCCGACTCTGACAGCTTGCCATCGGCACGAATCGCAGCAGCGAGCTTCTGAGTCTCCGAGACATCGAAGCTGACCCAGCCGTATGGAGGCAGGAACGCCTCCAGTTTGCAGTGCGAAGGAGACGCCTTGGGAAAGGTATTGATCCCATACGTGACCCGCGTCGGCTGATTCATGAGCCGCCCCATCGCCGCGCAGAATCCATGATAGTCGCTGCAATGGCCGGCCTTCTGGTCGAGGGCATTCAGCGAACTGGCCTTCAGTGAGGCACGTTTGTGATCGTATTGGAAGTTCTCGTCGGCGTAAGTCATCACCTTCGAAAAATCGAGCAGCGGATTGGTCCGCTGCGGAACGATCTCGGCCAGCAGTCTGTCGAACCGGGCATCCGAAACGACGGCCTGGCTCTCGTTCCGCAGGTACGGAGCGAAGCTCTCCGGCCAGTCAGAGATGCGCTGCACCTGTTGCGGGTCCAGGTCCCAGCGAAGTTCCGCAACCTGCACTTCGAGCTGATGCCGGACAATCATGGCTCCCTGTGGGTTCGGGAACTCGAAGTACGCAAACTTGTTCCCAAACACGGGCTCAGTGGCGATCTGCGGCTCAACGGTCACTGGAAACGTCGAGAAGTCCGACCGCTGCACGGTCTGGGCTGAGTCCGATTGCGGAACCGGCACCCAGACCCGCAGGAGCTTCGTCTTGTACGGAGCGGTGATCGTGACCACCAGCTCCACCGAATGCGATACGCGGCTCAGTGGTCTGGCTGTGTAAGGCTGCTCCGGGGTCAGTGGCTCCGCGGCCTGGCCCGTCGCGAAAGACAGAATGACCATTCCGAGAATGATCAGCAGCGGTTGGATTACAGGCATGATGGACCGCCAGTTTGGGGGACTTCCACTCTAACAAGCACCAGAATGGACGAAAACCATGCCTGCCAGAACTCTCCGCATCGGAGGCATGATCATTCGACCTGCTGCAGGTATTCCCACACAGCGTCGAACTGCCGGGCCGCATCTCCTTCGAGAATCTGCGTCACCTTGGTCGTTTTTCCATCCGCAGCCAGTTTGGGCATGCGTGTCCCGATGTCGTAGCGCGGCGGGTCGAGCACCCAGCGGCGGTAGAAGTCGTATCGCATCCGCTCCTTCGTCATCGTGAAGTTGATCCCCGGCGCGAGCAGGGTCTTCTCGTCACCCGTCGGCGGCTGATTCCCCAGCGCGTGGCACTGACGGCAATCGAGGGCGTCCTTCTGGATCAGCCGACTACCCAGCTCGACACCCTGATGGAGGGGAGCGGGTGCCATCGGGACACGGTCGAGAACTCCGTGCTGAGCTGCAATTCCAGCTGCGAGCGTCTCGGCGTAGGCCGGGAACGCGGGCATCCGCGCCTTCAGCCACGGGCGTGGGCGCTCGGAGATTTCCCCCTTCAGGAGCTTCGCCACCCAGGACTCGTGCAGTTTCTCTCCCGTCCAGGTCAGCTGGGGGAGCGTTTCAGGAGCCAGGCCGCTTTCGCTCTCTTCGGTGATCAGTTCGGCACGCGGGCTGTTGATGGAATCACGCACGTGACAAGCTGCACAATTCAGCCGCTTCAGCAACACCTCGGACCGCTCGGGGAGTGACTCGGGCGAGCTGGCAAAACCCGGAGTCTGCAGGAAGGCGGCGAGGGCCTTCCGCTGTGCAGCTGTGAGCAGATACCGAGGGGCAGACGCCGGAACAGCGTCCGCCAGACAACCCTTGTCGAGGTCACGGAACGACAGCGCGGGTCGCAGGGCGAGCGGCGACTCGGCCTCGCCCGGTTTGCCGTGACAGGCTGTGCAGCCCTTGGCGTCGTACAGCTTGGCTCCGCGGGTGGCATCGCCAGTGAGCGGCTTCGCGGATGCTGGCTGAGTTCCCCCGAGCAGCAGCTTCGCAAGTGCCTTGGCCTCTTCGCTGGAGAGCTTGAAGTCCGGCATCCGGGCAGTGCGGTGATACTTGTGCGGAGACTTCAGGTACTCGACCAAGCCATCCGCGTGATACTTCTTAGTGACATGCTCAAGCGACCGGCGGTTTCGACCGACCTCGGGACCACTCAAGAGCGCATCAGTCTTCAGCGTGTGACAGCCAATGCAGCCCAAATTCTCGAAGAAGGTCTGGCCACTGAGTGAGCTGTCCGGGGCCTCACGGCCTCCGGCTCGCCCGTCTGTGGGCGGGAACAGGTAGGCGAGGATGTCCTCGACAGCTTGCTGGTCCTCGGCGCTCCTGGCATCGAACAGCTGGGGCATCGTCCGCTTGGTTGCGGACCAGACCTTCGCCAGTGCCTCCTGCTCTGCTGGAGCCGCTTCACTTGGCACCGGTCGCAGTAAATGCGCCCGGACCCAATCGATGTTCAAACGATTCCCCAAGTCAGTGAGCAGTCGTCCCTGCGTCAGGTCCGTTGTCCATCGGGCGGCATCACTGGGATGAACCCCTTCGGGGACTGAGTGACAGCGCACGCACTTGAGCGTCTCGAACAGATCTCGCCCCTCGCGCCGCAGCTGGGACACGTCGAGGGCCTTGTTGTGCCCATGAAACAGCACGGTTGGCGGGATCGCCTCCTCGCCGAATCCAGGGCCCGACCAGAGGACGCGCATCTGCGGACCAATCCCCTCTTTCTCATCTGAGGGCCGGGGATCACTCTGCTCGATCACAAGCTTGTTGTACCCCGCATGCAGCTGGAGGGTGACTTCGTCCGAGACAGGTAGATCGTGCTTCTTGCGCAGCTCGCGATGATCATTGAGCCGCAGTCGCACGTCACCCGTGCCGACGATCCGGAACTTGTAGCTGCCACGTTCCGGGGCCTTGAGGAACCCCTGGAACAGGATCAGCGCGGGCCCCGGTTTGACCCAGGGAGAGTGAGGCACGCTCGGCGGGAACGAGCTGGCCGCCATGCGGGCGATGGTTGAGTCCTGTTCCTCGCCGTGAATGAACCGCCGCTCCAGGCCCGGTCGCAATCGCTCCAGAACACCGGGTGGCAGCTCGCCTGGAGCGGCCCGCCGGACGATCTGGGCGTCGGGGACCCGTTCCTCCGGAACGCGATGCAGCGTGTAGGCAATCGTGCTGCGGACCGGCTCCTCCTGATTCGCGAGGTTCAGCGTGAACCGCACCTGCAGCTGGCTGCACGGCTGGATCTCGTCGATCTCCAGGAACACCGTCTGCTTGTCGAGCCGGGTCGCCGACTTGACGGTCCACTCGTCGCGGCCCTGTTCGTTCGGGTTCGACAGCTTGTAATCGGCCGAGCCGTAGACCTGCGAGTACTTGTAGTTCCAGGCCTCGACGGTGTAGTTGCCATGGTCTTCGACATCCGCCAGTAGTGTGCCCGGGAATGTAATCGCCAATCCGTTCTTGTAGGTCTTCACAGCTGTCGGCAGGTAAGGTTGTTTGCCGGTGAACCGCACGCGGTGCAGGCACCCGTCCTGCGTCGCTGCGGTCGTCCAGCCGCGCAGGCCGGTGACGTAGAGCTGACCGTCATGCGGGCTGAACTTGCCTCGGCAGGCTCCGGAGTCGAACAGCAGCGGGAACGGGATCGTGCCCCCCTGCAGTACCGACTCGCCACCGGGTCCCGAGACGCGCTCCTTCAGGACCTGCATCATCGTGCATTGGCCATACGAGAAGTGCAGCATCGTCCCGGGAGGCAAACCCCAGCGATCTCCGACGACCCAGACCTCGCCGCCACTGCTGTTGTCGGTCCGACGCGGGATATAGGTGAACGGAGCTTCGACGCCGACTGTCTTCAGCGGGTCATGCAGCGCGATCAGCGGTTGTTCGAGTTTGTTCGGTGGCAGCGGTCCGGGGTAGCCGAAGTGGTCGCCCTTTTGAATATCGAAGATCCCGGTGGCGGGGGTCCATTCCCCTTCCTGGGGAGAGGCCGACAGTTCCCCATTCGGACCAAGGCCCATCCCGTTCGGGTTCCGCAAGCCAGTGCCAACAACCTCAAGCCTCTGACCATCGGGTGAGATGCGAACCGCTCCCTGCTTGGCATGCAGGAAATAGAACCAGCCATCTTTATCGGCTTCCAGACAGGTCACATAGTCATGCCCACCCGCTGAAGTGTCATACAAGTTGGAGAAGCAGTCGTAGCTGTCAGCTTCGCCATCGTTGTTGAGGTCCTTCAGCCGCGTGATCTGATCGCGACCGAGGACATAAACATCGCCGTTCAGCTCCTTCAGTCCCAGTGGCTGGAACAGCCCCGTGGCGAAGCGTTTCCAGGTCAGCTCCTTGAGAGCTCCGTCGATCCCCGAGACGCGCCAGACATCGCCGTGGACCGTACTGATAAACGCGGTCTGCAGCGGATCGATCCCACCACCGACGGGACCGGCTGGCGGAAAGTCGACGCCGGTCGTAAAGAAGAGGGCCTTGTACGGGTTGTCAAATGGGATCGTGATCGTGTCGAGAACATACGGATGGGGCCCCGTGAATCCGGTGGAGCCCTTGGTCACGATCTTCTCGTTCCAGCGGGCTGGCCCGGGCTGTGTGAGGTCGGCCAGTGACTCGGTTTTGATGCTGGGCAGGAGCTTTGTCAGTGCGGGGGCGTCGTCTTCGAAGCTGATCGAATAGAGCAGCTTGAACCGGACGGGCCTGTCGCGGGCCGGGATTGTGAGGAGGGCGTTGTCATGGGAAGGCAGTAATGCCTGCCCATCCGAGGTTGCGTCCTCGGGGATGATGACCACGCGGCGACGGATGGCCCCCTCGGTCTGCAGCAGTGAGTGGTGATCTCCGAGCGGGGACGGGATCGCTTTTCCCTGAGCTGCACCGAGCACCATCATCGTCAGGCGGCTGGCACCCGGTTCGATTTCGAACTGCCGGGAGTAGACGCCGTCCGCCTCGCGCCACGGCGATTCGCGGACGACGGTCCCATCGACGGTGTATTCCAGAACGGCGCGCGGGTGATGCGAGATCATCCGGCGGTACTGGACCTTCGAGTCGAACCAGATCGGCCCCTCGGGGATCGCCATCTGCAGCGTCCCATTCGGCTGGGGTGAGGCGATGATCCCGTAGCGGGCCGGGTCGAACTTCAGGAACCCGCCGGTCCAGATCGCCCGCAGGCCGCAATGCTGCGTGTCATAGCACAGTGTCGCCTGCTGCTCGTCGCCAACGCGGATCGACAGCCCTTTCTTTATCGGGCCATTCGGCAGCGAGACAATGCTCGCCAGCCAGCGACCAATCTCAGATTCCTGCCAGCGACCATCGACCGAGTTCTTCTCGGTCCAGTCGAACCCGACCTGCTCCTTGCCCCAGTGGTTCTGCTCGGTCTTGGGAGCCGACGCCACCGGAGGTGCCTCGGCGAAGGCGTCGAGCTTGCGCTTGCACTCATCCGGAGACTTCCCGCCGTTCAGCTTGTCGAAGTGCCAGAGGCCCAGCGTCGTCGCCAGCTGGCGTTCATCGAGGGCTGGAGCCTCTGCGGGCAGTTCCGTGAATTCGCGCACGCCACGCGTAAACCGCAGCTCATCGATCAGGCCCGCGCAGCCGATCCCGCCCTCGACCAGTTGACCAATCGCGATCGGCCCCGCCTCCGCAGGCTTCGATTCCGGCAGTGCCTTATCGAGGGCCGCCTTACCATCCACGAACAGACGCAGCCTGCCGGGCTCGAACGCCATCGCCACATGATGCCACTGACCATCGGCGATATCGATATTCGTCCGGTAGTCCCCACCCCGTCCTGGCATGTAGACCGCAAAGTGTCCGGCCCCGGCGTGGGAATACATCTCCCAGTGCGTCGCAGACGACTTCGGCTCACTCGCCACCAGAATGTTGTAGCCCTGCTTCGAGGTCAGCTTCGTCCAGCAGTCGACCGTGATAGCTGCGTTCCGATGATCGGCATGAGCTGCGAAGTAGGCCCCGCCCTGAGCTGCGTCGAGGGCCTTGCCGAACTTGCCATCCGCGAGCGTGAGCTTGCCAGTCGGCTTGGGGGCAGGCGGGGCCGCTGCAGTTTTGGCCTCTGCCGGTTTCGGAGCAGGTGGGGCTCCATCGGCGGTGAAGGCGATCACCTTGCGTTTCGCGGCCCACGCCACTGCTCTGCGAAGCATTTCGCTGGCTTCGAACGCCTCATACGTCCGTTCGCTGTGCCCGAGCAGGGTCTGGAAGATGCGCCCCTGTCCGTACTGATAGACCCAGGCCAGCGGCTCATCACGTTTGGTGACCTGGGAGTGGGCCTTGATCAGCGGCTCGATCGGCTCCGCTCCGTCCTGCTTGAAGTACAGCTCATCGACGACGGGGAATCCCTTGAGTCCAGCTGTGATCTCATGCTTCGCTTCGGTCATCGCGACCTCGAATGGTCCATACGCGTCATGCCCGCTCTGGGCCTCGTCCTTGCCGTGGTGATTCCAGACGCGGCGGACGATCTTGCGGTACTCGGGCCAGTCGGACTCGCCCGCCATCGGCAGCGAGAAGTTCCAGGCCCCATTCGCGAAGTGCACAATCACCAGCCCGCCGCCGTCCTGCAGAAAGTCCATGAACTCCTGCTTGGCCTTTGGAGAGAGTCCCTTCGGGTCATGCCAGTTGGCGTAGCTGTTGAGCAGTACCACATCGTTGACCTGAATCAACTTCGAGAACGCCGTCTCCGGGTCGGTGCTGACGGAGACTTTCACGCGCGGGTCGAGTTCGAGCTGGGCCTTGATGACGGGCGTTGTCTTTTCCCAGTTGTGCCACTTGTGGGCCTCGTTCCCGGTGATCAGCAGCACGCGGATCGGCTGGTCCTCAAGCTTCGCCTTTTCGGTGCCCGTCGTTCCGGAGAGGGCGGCTGTGATCTCCTGATGATTGAAGTAGCGGGACTGCACGCCGCCGTCCGGGACCTCGACATGCGCGGTCCAGGCGATCGCGTTGAGAATCAGCTTGCGGAACTCAGCCACTTCCCAGTTGGCGTAGAAGTGCCCGCAAGTGGTCCCGAACCCACGACCGCCATTGGCCCGCTCCTTGGCCCAGGCGACGATCTTGCCATCCGGCTCACGCCCGGGAAGCACTGGCACGCTGAGTACCGGTGCAGCTGTCTTCACCGTGGTCCGGTCTGCTCCATCCGGGAGGAATCGCAGGTTGAAGTAAAACTCCTCTTTCATCGAGAACGGCCTCACACCGCGCGCGATCGGGTGCTCGGGGGAGGCGATCTCGATCGGCGTATCGTGGACCTGGATGGCGGAGTACCACTTCTTCTGGCCATTCTCTTCCCAGTCGAAGTACCCGCCGGACCAGTCGAGGATCTGCGTCGCGTACTTGTCCGGGGCAAACGTCGAGAAGTGGAACGTGCAGAACCCGCATCCGCGGTTGATCTGCTTCTGCACTTGCGCCAGATGCTCATCCGACGCGAAGTGCGGTGCCTCCGAGTACAGGTCTCCGTCCCGCCCGTCCGAGATCACCATGATCGTATCGGCATCATCCAGCGTGGCCGGGTCCTGCGGCCAGCCATCGAGGTGGTACTCCACACGCACCTGGTCCGTGATGTTCGACTGGTCGAGCATCACCTTCAGCAGCTTGACGCTCCAGGGGTAATCGTGGATCCCATTCCCGACCGGCCCGTGGCTTTTGACTCCGGCGATCAGCACGATCTTCTTCGGCGTATCGGCCGCCGACAGCAGTGCGCCGCCTGCCACCAGCCACAGGAACAGAATCGACAGAACACGCCGCATGTGAGACTCCCAGCATCGCTTCCGAGCAGATCGCGGAATTCTGACGCATTCCGCACTTCGGATGCGACCGTACGACGAAAAGTCGCGAAGGCGGACTCTCGCTCCGGGAGCACGTACAGCTGAGAAGTCGCTCACCAAACGTTAGGATGAAACCGCAAGTCTGCCGTCCTTCAATCCTTTGGGAGCCTCCCCATGCCTCGCCCGAATTCGGTTTCTCGTCGTGCATTTCTTTCCACCACCGCAGCGGGAACTGCAGCTGTGTTCGCAGCTCCGGCTGTGGTGACCGCCAGCAAGACGGACTCGCAGATCATCGTCGGAGAAGGGGACCACAAGTTTGAGGTGATCCACAACTTTCCCCAGCTGCCGGAGAAGTACACCTGGCAGACGACGCACAACGTGGCTGTCGACAAGGCCGGGAACCTGTATGTGATCCACGAAGGGCGGCGTGACCAGAAGGACCACCCGTCGATTTTCGTGTTCGACAGCGAAGGCAAGTTC
>Ga0315905_10003817_pt1 | contig 15491 bp, 13 predicted proteins | sample LakEriMetagenome_5_FD_203522 | JGI IMG/M metagenome (GOLD analysis project Ga0315905, IMG submission 203522) | Freshwater fungal communities from buoy surface, Lake Erie, Ohio, United States - Buoy 4 MA121 | ecosystem: Environmental > Aquatic > Freshwater > Lake | place: USA: Lake Erie, Ohio... | reverse complement strand
CCAAGATGGAGCTAGACATTGTAAAAAAAGCCGCAGCGTACTTCGCGAAGCATTCCACGTGAAGTACGCATTTATCGACAAGCACAAGAGCGTATGGCCAGTGTCTGTATTGTGTGAGCAATTAGAGATCAGTCCTAGCGGCTATCACCAGCATCGGCAGAGGCAGACGGTAGGCCAAGGTAAGCCCAGTGGTCGCATCAGTAACGATGCGCTCCTAGCGCATATCAAAGCGATCCATGTGCAGTTCAAAGGTGAATATGGCTGGCCGCGTGTGTGGAAAGAGTTGTTGGCCAATGGTGTTCGTGTAGGTAAAGAGCGAGTGAGACAGTTGATGGCGCAGCATGGCATCAAGGCGTATACCAAACGCAAGTTCAAAGCCACGACGAACTCAGCGCATGGCTTGCCTGTTGCACCGAACTTGATTCAACGTGATTTCTCACCAGCCCTGCCTAATCGGGTTTGGACAACAGATATTACTTACCTGGACACCGGTGAAGGCTGGTTATATTTAACAGTGATGTTGGATTTGTTTAGTCGTCAAGTTGTAGGCTGGTCAATTCAGCCGCGAATGACGCAGCAGCTAGTAGTGGATGCGTTGCGCATGGCGTGGTTTAGGCGACGTCCAGAGCCAGGATTGATTGTTCATTCAGATCGCGGCAGCCAATACTGCAGTCACTTGTTTCAATCGACGTTGAAGGCTTACGGCATGAAGAGTTCGATGAGCCGTAAAGCTGATTGCTGGGACAATGCCCCCACTGAAAGTTTGTGGGGTTCGTTAAAACGTGCCTGTGTTTATGGTCGTCGGTTTCGAACACGGGCAGAGGCCATAGAGGCCGTTATGAACTGGTTAGCGTTTTACAATGCGAGGCGATTGCATTCAACACTGGGCTATGTGAGTCCAATGCAATTTGAGAAAAACTGGCTGGCAGAACAAGAAAGACGTTCTGCTTAATCGTATCCGTTAAGGGATTCGTGATTCAGGGGCAAGCTCATTAGTGAGAAATTCTCCCTACATTTTCTTGAAGCTGTCGCTCGGTTTATTCGTAGCTGTTTTGATTGCGGCCTTATCATCAGCGCTCCCCGTTATTAATGATGATTTGTATGGTTCAAGGGTAACTTTTCTTGGTGGTACGCTTTTAGCGAGCGTTTTAAATCAACAGTTTGCCGACTCAAAGGCTGGTGCATTAACTTCAATTACATTACTCGACGTTATTCATTTAGTTGGTATTGCAATGATTGGCTGCCTATTTATAGCTACGGTTACTTTTAGGTACTTATGCAAAAAAAACCTTTGGAAGAATCGGATCCTTGAGATAGACGCAATGTTTGGATTTTGTGTTTTGATAGTTTTTTCGTTTACCTGCCTAGTAATAGTGCTAGGTAGCGCATGATTTATTGAACAAACGTGTACGAAGTCCTGGCGGCGTATGAACAAGTTGCTGAACTTTGATATAACAAGCTTCAGGATCTTACTGCAAGCAGTACGCCTCCCCGACCGCTTGATAATTCACTTTGAACTACTCCACTTCAACCTAGGCAAGAAGTCCCGTTGAAGTATCGTGGGTAGCTTAATTACCTAACAAAAAATTGGATAGCCGCCCCTCTAGTTGCGAAGCAGGCGCCTCGTCCTTGAGCTGCACGCCAGTTACGCCACGGCGTAACGCCTCACCAACAAGGTAACTAAATTTATTAGCGGCTTCCTGGTACGAGAGCCCGGCAGGTCGAATATTGGAAATGCAGTTCCGGCTTTCATCGGTCAGTCCGACTCGTGGACTCCATGTCATGTATAGGCCCATGCTATCGGGTGAGCTGAGTCCCGGTCGCTCACCAATCAAAACCACAACCAGTTTTGCGCCAAGAAGTTCACCGACTTCATCTCCAACAGCAACTCGTCCCTGCCGCACGACTGTCACAGGCGCCAAACTGAACTTACTTGGGCTTACTGTCTCCAGCACAGCCTGTAAAAAAGGAACGGCATTGGTCTCTACGGCGAGCGCCGATAAACCATCAGCAATCACGAAAGCCAGATCATATTTGGCGACTCCCTTTTTTTGGGAAGCAAGCACTTGCAGTTGCTCTCGCGACCCAGATGAAAGCCTGCGGCCTAGATCGGGGCGCTGCAAGTAGGTCGCGCGATTACCTGCCGAACTTTCAACCACAACACATTGTTCGACCAACGGCAGCCCTATGACCCCTTGATGCAATGTATCGGCATTCAACTCATGGTGAACAGCATCGCGCGCTCGCGCATGTGCGAGCTGAAACTCAAGCTGAGGTGTAGTCGGTAAGCTAATGCCAGTACGCCCGAGGGCAATGCGCCCCGAGGTGAACTGCCTCAGCATGCCCCAAGGATTGGTAACGACCGTATCGTTTCGCTCAGTCATAACAAAGTTGCCTATCTCAACGCCTATCTCAACGCCTATCTCACTGCCTATCAGGCCAGCCGTAGCAGAGCGTTGGCAAACGACGGAGGCAGACCATCGGTCAGCTCGACTTTTTCGGCTTCACGGAATATTGCCATCTTCTGAAGCCAAGCCTCAAACTCTGGGGCAGGCTTGAGTCCGAGAACACGGCGCGCATAGAGCGCGTCATGGAATGAAGTAGTCTGATAGTTGAGCATAATATCGTCGGATCCAGGCACACCCATAATGAAGTTACATCCCGCAGTACCTAACAAGGTCAGGAGTACATCCATATCGTTTTGGTCGGCCTCAGCGTGATTGGTGTAGCAAACGTCGCAGCCCATCGGTAAGCCAAGCAACTTACCGCAGAAATGATCCTCAAGTCCCGCACGGATAATCTGCTTACCATCATAAAGATATTCAGGGCCAATAAAGCCTACCACGGTGTTGATCAGTAGGGGTTTGTAATGCCTAGCTACTGCGTAGGCTCGTGCCTCGCAGGTTTGCTGGTCGACATCGTGGTGAGCATTTGCTGAAAGTGCACTTCCCTGCCCGGTCTCGAAATACATAACGTTGTTACCGACGGTACCGCGACCAAGTGACAGCGCGGCCTCGCGTGCCTCGCCTAATAAACCAAGGTCAATTCCAAAGCTGCGATTAGCCGCTTCGGTGCCGGCGATCGACTGAAAAACGAGATCGACTGGCGCGCCGCGCTCGATAGCAGCGATGGTATTGGTGACATGCGTCAGTACACAAGATTGTGTAGGGATTTCGTAATGGCGAATCACTTCATCCAGCATATGAACGATCCGCATCACTTGCTGTACGTTGTCAGTCGCCGGGTTGATGCCGATGACAGCATCACCTGCACCGTATAGCAAACCATCTACCATGCTCGCAGCGATACCGGTTGCATCATCGGTTGGGTGGTTGGGTTGTAGGCGGGTGGCTAGTCGATTCGGCAAGCCGATCGTATTGCGAAACCGAGTCACGACACGGCATTTCTTCGCTACGAGAATAAGATCTTGCACTCGCATGATTTTCGAGACAGCCGCTGCCATCTCTGGTGTGATGCCGGGCGCCAGCGCTGCCAGTGAGACCTCATCCGCATGATCTGATAGCAACCAATCCCGAAAGTCGCCGACTGTCATATGACGAACCTGCGCGAACGCTTGCGCATCATGACTATCGATAATCAGTCGTGTAACTTCATCGCTTTCATATGGGGTGACGACCTCCTGCAAAAATATACCCAGCGGTAACGCAGCAAGCGTCATTTGAGCTGCTACGCGCTCCTCAGCGCTACCGGCCGCTACACCAGCAAGGTAGTCACCAGAGCGCGCCGGCGTAGCTTTCGCCATCAGGTCTTTCAGATCTCGAAAGCCATAGGTACGCGTCCCGATAATGTGCGAAAAGTGATTCATGTTGTCTGGCTCCAGCAAAGAATGATCCTGCACATAATCTCGGTAGCGCCAGCGCCAAGGCGGATATTCGCCTCAAAATAATGCATCTGGCGGATACTTTGAAACACAACCGAAAGAATCCGTCTCAATCCGGTGCGGCACGCGCTTATTTGGCGATTCTTACAAGCTGATTATCTTAGGTTTACTGGCTTGTTATTTGCTTTGAAGTCAATTACTCTTTGAGATATGTTTGTAAAAAAATGCGTTCCGATTGTACAAAATTTATTCTAACTACTTAATCAGGGATCCGCATGGAACAGCCGCCTAATTTACAAGAACTGGACGATGCTGCCATCTTGAAAAAGATGGGATACGAACAAGAGCTGCACCGGCACATGAGTGCTTTTTCGAACTTTGCGATCTCGTTTTCAATTATCTGCATACTCGCCGGCGGCATCACCGCTTTCCCGCAAGCGCTCGGCGCTGGAGGCGGTATCTCAATCGGCATTGGATGGCCGCTCGGGGCGTTGTTCGCGGGTATCGTCGCGCTATCTATGGCTCAGATCTCCTCGTCTTTCCCAACCGCCGGTGGCCTATATCACTGGAGCTCGATTCTAGGTGGCCGCGCATATGGCTGGATCACCGCTTGGTTCAATCTTTTGGGCCGTGGTGGCGCCTTGCGCCGATCCTGCCAGTTGTCGGGGCGATTGAGTCGTTGCATTACATGACTGCGCGCTACACCAAGGGCCGAGCACTCGGCTATTACTGCTCGTCCCCGGGTAATGCTGGCGAGCGCGCAATCCACTTTTTTGCTTTGGCAAAGTCCACGGCTTCCTTGAGGATTTCGTTCTCCAGCGTCTTGCGCCCCAGTGCGGCTTCCAATTGCTTGATGCGCTTTTGGGCATCTTGCAGCTCTGAGGCTGGCACCACGGGCTCACTCGCACCCACGGCTACCAACGAGCCCTCCAAATATGCTTTGCGCCACAGGAAGAGCTGGCCGCTACTGATGCCTGCTTCTCGCGCCACCAGCGACACGGACATCCCCGGTTCGGTGGTTCGCCTCACCCAGGCTAGTTTCTGTTCCGGGGTCCAGCGCCTTCGTCGCTGCACCCCGGTGATGATTTCTATTTTTGAATGGCTTCCTGAAGACATAGGCATATCCATAGTCGTATTCCTATCCGTTAGTTTAAGGAATACCGATGGATCAGTCTTCTAGGGGGCTATTTCACTGACGAAATCTGGCATCATCGTAAAGTTCGCCGGCAACTTAAAAGCTATGTTCAATTGATGCTTTTTCGTTGACATAAGTTCCCGTGTGCCAACTCATCGATTAAAACGACATTAACGAAAAGGGATAGTTGGTTTGCGCAAATCGCCGACTTCATCTGCATGTAAATAAAGCCCTGTATCCTCTGCGTATTTGAGATAGCTTAAGACTGAGGGTTGGGATTCTTGCTGAGTTGATGAGATTACTTGTAGATGACTTGGGGTACTTTGATTACCTCCGTCAATTTATAGGTGGAATGCTGATGCCATACAGCTATTTTGTTTTCGGGCCAAAGGTCGGACGTAAGGAGCAAGAAACGTCCTTAAAAAGGACGGTTCAATCGACACCTTTAAATCGAAGCTTAAACTGTAGTAGCGTTATCTTATGTCTGAAATCTCCGAATTAACTCAAGAACTTATCGCCTTTAGAGATGCTCGTGATTGGAAGCAATTTCACAATCCGAAGGATCTAGCTGTTGCACTCACTATTGAATCAGCAGAACTACTTGAAGCGTTCCTGTGGAAAACCTCTGAAGAAGCCTCAAAAGATAAAATTAAAGAGGAATTAGCTGACGTTCTAGCCTATGCCCTTCTTCTTGCTGAAGCATGTGAATTAGATGTTGCTGAAATAGTTTCTGACAAGTTAGAAGCTAATAATCTCAAATATCCGGTTGATAAAGCTAAAGGTAGTGCAAAAAAATATAACGAGATCTAATTCTTAACTCTTTTCGTTTTTTTACCATTCTTTCCTAGGATCTTAATCATGAAAATTGGTAAGTTGTTTTTGCTGCTTATCTCAGTTTTATTAATCGGGCAGGCCCACGCAGGTGCTTGGGATGATCTCAAGCCCTATGAGATAACAGACAATACACCTATTGTTTTCAGTCCCAAGGACAACACACTGGTTCTTGAAGATCCACAAGGTTCGTTGACCATTGAGGAAGTCTTGAGGCGCCAGGATGAATTCAAGCCCCCATCAGAAATGGCACCCCTTGATGCGCGCCATCATTACTGGGTCATGCAAAAGGTAAGCAGCAAATTGACGGCGGACCGCAACTACAGACTTGAAGGAAATTTGTTAAGTATCAATACCCATGTCATCAGAGCAGATGAATCCATATTGACTTTGAAAACTGCTGGTAGTTTTACGGGGAAATATTCTTTTCTAAGTGACATAGACCCAGCCTTGCCCTCTGCAAAGGTGCAAAGCCGCGATGCTTTGTTTATTCTTCACAGCGACGAAACACTGAGCTTGCTGTCCCGCGCGAAGGCCCTTCACTCTCTGCCGCCTCGCTCTTATGTTTTACAGCTTGTAGATAACGAACGCTTTTTGGAAACTCGGCGCTATGGCCTATATATTGAGGGCGCATTGCTAGGGATTCTGTTTGCGCTTGCAATTTTTGGCTGGTACTCTTACTTTGTGAACGAAGACCGTGCAGGTCTGTTTTATGGCACGTGGATTTCATTTGCTTTCATGCAAATATTGACGCTGCCCACCCAAGATGGCTCCCACTTCACTGAATTTATTGTTAATGCGAACGATAAATATTTTGGTGCTGTTTCACTTTCAGGGTTGTTTGGTTTCATCTCAGCCTACGGTCAGATCATTTTCTATTTTCTCTTTGCCAGCGCTTATCTTCAAATTTCTAAATACCATTCGAAAACGCAAAAATTGATTTATCTTTTGATCGCGTATTTCTTGGTCCACATGATTGCCAACATTTTCCTTGTTCACAATATCGACCCTCAGGTGTTTTATGGGGGCAATGCGTTTTTACCCATCGTTGTTTTTGTCTTTGTGTATGTAGCCGCCCTTCAAAGATACCGACAAGGTATGAGTGTGGCCATATTTTGGCTGTTGGCGTCCATCCCTTATTTTGTTTTCAGGCTAATATTTGTGTCTGGTCTGATGGGTTACCCCTCCGTGTTCAGCTATCTGCCGGAATCAGGCATCAGCTACTTGCTACAAAACACCAATGTGTCGCAATCCATCGCTTTATGCGCAGAAGCCTTGATCATGGCCTTAGCGGTAGTGAGCAGGAATGTATGGATTCAAAAAGAGTTGGCCAAATCCATTGACGTACAAAAAACATTGGTTGAAGGGCAGAACAAAATCCTTGAAGAAACAGTTACCGAGCGCACAAAGGAACTTGCTGAGACCGCGCGGGAACTTGAGGCGCAACACCATGAACTTGATGAGGCCCATCAGTTAGTCGTAGGATCCGTTAATTACGCCAGCCGCTTGCAGCGCGGCCAGTTACCACGACAGATTCGCATTGATGGACGATTTGTATCGTTTGCCACTATTTGGGAGCCACGTGACACAATCGGCGGAGACTTGTATTGGTTGTCCAGTTCACAGCAGTCAGGGCCGTTTGTTTTGGCTGTTGCTGATTGCACGGGGCATGGTGTGCCCGGGGCTATGTTGTCGTTGTTAGTGAGTAATTCTCTGGAGCGCATCTTTGCCGCTGACACTTCGGAAGACCCTGCCACCGCGCTGCTGTCTTTAGATCACTATGTTCGCACAGGCCTGAACCAGGACAGAGCCGACAGTGAAAGCGACGATGGCTGCGATGCGGCGGTGATGCGTATTGATCGAGACAAGCAAACGATTGAGTTTGCGGGAGCCAAGTTGGGACTGTTTCAGGTCAATGCACAAGGGGAGGTCACCAGGCACCAAGCCGCAAGGTGCAGTTTGGGTTATCAGGATGCTGTGGCTGAAGCAGATCAACCTATTCTTCAAATTATTAAGTATCAGGCAGGGGACGTATTTGCTGTTGTGACTGATGGTTTAACGGATCAGATTGGTGGCGTAACTGGTAAGACCTCTTATGGCTACAGGCGCCTAGAGAACATTTTGAAAACACACTGTGTTGGCTCGGCAGAAGAAATCAGTACTGCGATGAAGCGCGACTTTGATGTTTGGCAAGGATCAAGCGCAAGAAGAGACGACGTCACTGCGGTGGTGTTTCGACTTTAATAAGTTATTTTATGCCCAACATGCCCTTGGGCGGATTCACCCCGAAACAGCGGCTGGCCGCATAGTTTCTACCAATGCAGACTGTTAAAAATGGGGGGGGTTATCAACCGACTCAAAGAAAAAGAAGTCGCGATTACTATAGATCCCACCACGGGTAATACTACCTAAAATTACTCAAATCCAACCCAATCAAATGCAATGATTTAAGATAGAAAAACTCTCAAAGACAGTGGCACTAAATTTACAGCAGCTCACTGTTTTTTTTCAACTTTAGATTTTATACAATCGTTTCCTAGAACTATCAAATAAGGAAAAATATATGGAACTTTCACAGGCAATTTTATTGCGCAGCAGCCTGCGCGAAAACCGCGTCATCATGGCCTACAACGGCACGGTCTCAGATGACCTGATGGTTACCCTTGCAGACTTACTAAAGGAGCGATTGATCGCTAATGAAGACGTAAAGCGCTCTAAATTAATTTTTTCAGTCTTCATGGAGGGAGTGCAAAATCTCATCTGGCATGGAAAGCAGCACGAAGAAAACATGGGCATGATCTTAATCTCCGAAAATAATCATGAAATCACCATTATGTGTGGTAACCGAATACATAGGGATAAGGTCACGGGATTAAAAGAAAGACTTGCTCAAATTGAGGGCGCTGACAAAGATACCATCCGACAAATGTACCGAGACGGTATGTCTCAGGCCGCTGAACATGAGGGGCCTGGCTCTGGCTTGGGTTTGCTTGAAATTGCTCGCAGATCTACGCAACCCATTTCACATATGTTTGTTGATGTGGATGACGGCAGTGTCGACTTTATATTGTCAGCTACGATCTAAGCATAAAAAAGAGGAGAAAATACGATGAATATCCCAGCAACAGAAAGAACCCCCGCCATTACCCTGAGCAATAATCCCTTTAGGCTGATGATTTCAGGTGAATCCTTCCCCGAAGATGTATCAGCTTTTTACGGTGAAGTCATTTCTGCTATCGGCGAATTACCCAACACCCATAAGGAAAAGCTTGAGGTTGAGGTAGCATTAATTTACATAAATAGTTCAAGTATTAAGGCCTTGTACCGTATGTTCGAAGGCCTTGATGCTTACCGTCAAGCTGGTAATGAGGTGCAAGTGCTTTGGAAAGCGGAAGATGACGACGATATCATGCAAGAACTCGGCGAAGACTTCAAAGACCGATTTCAAACTTTAAATTTTACTGGTGAGCAGCATGGCTAATGTTATTTTTGATCTGTATGACCGTGAAAAGCTATTGCTAGCTGAAGGCGAGGCAATCCTTGCGCGAGGAAATCAAGAGGAAGTCTTGGCATTTTCCGAGCGTTTGTTTGATCGCTTCTCCAAATTAGTTAGGGAAAATGAAGACTTAACGCGTCATTCGGATCGTCAAGAGCAGCGTCTCGTCAAGCTCAACCGCAGCCTCAAAACCCAAACCGTAGAACTCGAGCAACAACGCTGTCGTCTCGAAGGCCTGTCTCTACAGCTTGCCAAATACATGCCGCCACAAATCCATGAGGCCTTATTTGCTGGTAAGTACGACACGCAAATCACTACGCAGCGCAAAAAAATTACCGTGTTTTTTAGCGATATTAAGGATTTCACCCGCACTGCCGAGTCCTTGCAACCTGAATCGCTGACCGAGTATTTGAACGACTATTTTTCTGAGATGACCGCGATTGCGTTATCGCATGGCGCCACTATTGACAAATATATCGGCGACGCGATGATGCTTTTTTTTGGTGACCCAGACTCCAAGGGCGTTCGCGAAGATGCTCGTGCCTGCGTAGAAATGGCGCTGGACATGCAGGAGCGTATGCAAGTGTTACAGCGCCGATGGCGAGCACAGGGGTTTGAAAATCCATTTGTGATTCGCATTGGCATCAATACCGGCTATTGCAACGTGGGCAATTTCGGCTCTGAACAGCGTCTCAGCTACACCATCATTGGTGGCGAAGTAAATGTGGCACAGCGGCTGGAATCTAACTGTGATCCGGGCGGCATTTTAATCAGTCATGAAACCCATTCGCAAGTCGATGATCTGGTTGATGTCGAGGAACGCCAATCGATTAGCTTGAAAGGTATTGACCGAAGCATTAAAACCTACGCAATCAAAGGGCGCAAAGCCGCGATCGACAAACCACTTCGCTTGAGCCACCCACAAGGCGTGCACATCGATTTGTCGCCTTTGAGTTTACGTGCCGACGACCGGCAACTAATCGCCAGCCAACTCAAAGCTTTAGCGCAACGACTAGAAGATCACTGAGATGACCACGCTATCTGCCAGTTTTAAAGTGGATATTCAGCACTTGCAGTGTTTAGAGCCAGGAAAACTATTCCTAGTCATCGTTTTGGTAACTATTTTGGTAAGCAGGTATTAGATTCGCGCAAGTCCTTGAAATACCTGTTGACTTGGCGGAAGCGGTGTCCGCAAATAGACAAGCAAAATCAATACTTCTCAGGCCATAATTTAATTGATCCACCATAAAATCCACCTTAGACGGGGCGCTACGGTGACTCTGAAACGATCCCTGCTAAAGATTGGACTCCCGAGGTGTAAACACGAACGAAAGCACTCCCCAGATCAAGCTCGCGCGACCCAAATTCAACCCGACCTCGGCGCTCTGAAATCGCCCCAGCTGCTCCGTCAGGGTAACTGTCTGTTTATACGGCCAAGTTCTTGTTCCAGCACGGCCCGTCTTTTTTGCTCCAACTCAAGATACCTCGCCATGTTGTGCTGATTATTCACCGGCTGGGATCGTTGACGATTTAACTGCTCCTGTCTCATTGACATTATTTCCTGTTCCGGAGTGCAGTAGTAGTTATGGCTTGGCCCGCAGAACAAAGACGCTCGGCTCTCCTGAGCTAATGCCGGGATGCACACAAACAAGCAAAAAAATGATGAGAGAAGCTGAGGTCGCATAAGACCTAGATTACCATCGAATACCATTGAACAAGCACCCCACCTCCATCAAATTCCCGCCAGCCAGACCCCACCGTACCCCCACCCCCCAGATTCTGAAATGGGTCCCTCTGGCGTTGCTTACACTCTAATATGGACGAACGATTCGACGACTTTTTAGAACACGAGGGAACATCTGTATACATTTATACGAAAAGGGTCGCCAACAGCGATTAAGTATTAGCATCAAACACTGCCCTTGCGCGTTTATCTAGCTTAATCGTCAAAAGAAAACTTAAAACAATGATTGCACTCCAAAAAGAGTACCAAATGAAATCATTAGCCTTATAGTTATAAACCGCATTTGGATAGGCCGCTGTAAAGTCTTTTTCTTGCTCGCCTCTATAAAAAAAGAAAATAAAGAAAAACCACAAAAAAATTCCCATCCCAGAGAAAAGTCCCGCCATATCTTCAGCACACTTTTTTTTATCTATATTGTGCAAACACCATGTTTTAAAAATGAGATTAAAAAATAAATAACTTAATAAAATAAGGAAAAAAATTGACAAAAAATCCTGCCGCAAAAATTCCTCTTTAATTTGGGCGAATGCTGACTCAATCTCAACCGCACCAAACCAAAAGGATGACGCCATAGTTAAATAAGTAAAAAAATATAGGCACAAAAATCTCCCTACTTTTATCTTTCCGTCCAATATAAAAACTTTTGCTGCTAGGACGTAATAGCGTGATAAGACAAAAGACGCGACAAGCAAAGCAGGGCCAGCAAAAAGATAAGCGACTGCGAAGTTAAGTTGCGAAAAAAATACATTTAAGGTTTTGTTAATCGGCAACCACCAGTATGCCGCAGACACAAATGCCAAACTATAGAAAACCAAATGAATGACTGCCTCATTCTTGTTTTCTGGTGCTTGGAATATTTTTTTCATGACCGCAAACTTGTCAGCGCCAAGTTATGTCAGCGAAGCGATGCTTATTTTTAATTAAGAGTGCGATGCCTTCGCTTATATGAGGCATATACTTTTCTTCGGCCAGCGACAGCCCATCGCTTTCAATGCTCTCCACCAAATCCTCAAGTGCATCTTGGATAAAAAAATTGTTCCTATCTATTTCAACAATTGATTTTTCCGAAAGAATTTTTTCTATACTGGCCTCAGTTTTTTTGATCTCTAAATTTGGGATTAAGTTGACGATATAAATAGTTTCGATTACGAGCAAAAGATAAAGAAGAATCAAAACTACGTAGTTAGCATAGTTTTTTCCTAATACAGAAAAAAACATTAGTCCCCAAATAAAAATTAACGCGACAAATAAACTAAGTATAAAAAACCGGCGCTGTATTTCAGCTTGCTTAATATCAATTTCTATTCTGTTCTCCAGCCAGAGGGCCCAATAAAGTTTTCTGCAATCTTTATTTAATTCTTTATTAATTAAATTAAAGTACATCTTTTCTGAATCGGAAAAATTTTCGTACAGTGCATTGCATCGCCTGATAGATTCCCTGCGGTCGGATGACTCAAGATTCATATTCTTAAAATTTTCTTGTTAAGATTTTTTTACCTGCCAACAAGCACCCTGCTAACATCCCCAATCAACTGCGGCTCTTGCTTGCGGCTCATCATCCCAGCCTGTCGGCCAACATTCTCAACGAGATAGGCTTGCATCTCACCCAGCGTGATCTTGCCGTCTTTATTTGTGTCGGCGTCACCTTCCATGCCTTTCATCAGGTAATAACTGAAGATGCCGTGCTTAAGATCAGGACTGCTACTTGATATTTGGTCAGCCTGACTCGCCGTAATGACGGTGAAGTTATCAGGAAAGAGCTTCTTATCCGCCTTTAGAGTCACGGGCCTTGCATTAGCAACTAGGGTTTCACCACTACGCGCCTGACCGCTGTAGCAAGCATCCATGAAAATAGTTACGGATTTAGGCTTTGCTGCTTGAAGGTCTGCATTAATTTCTTGAAACTGGATTGCCGTCCTTGAGATGAAATCGCGGTCTGCCCGGAGCGGTAGCAGATACAGACCTTGCCCATCTTGCGTCGGCAGTCCATGGCCGCTATAGAAGACATAAACATCTGTGGTGGACTTCACTCGGCTCGGTAGCCAAGTCTTGAATGTCTTAATGATTTCGACGTCTTCAGCGTCAGAGTCAACTAGTAGCTTTATGTTCTCAGGTTTCACTCCGAGTGCTCTGATGGCATAGTCATAGAAGACGCGAGCATCGTCGTTTGCAAAATCGGCTTTTGGAAGAGTTTTGTAGTTTGAAATCCCGATGATGATGGCGACAGCATCACGCTCAGTCTGGCGCTTTACCTGAGCAGGACTCAGCGAAGCGTAGCTAACTTTTGATTCAACTATTGCTCGACTCACTGTGATGCTCGTTGTATCTGAGTTGCCGTGAACATCCTTTGCAATGATGTCGAGCTTAGTATCTTGTCCAGCACGTGCTATCCGGTTGATTGCATAACGTCCGTCTGCTTTGCCCCCTAATTCTTCGTCATTAATCTTCAGGGATGCAGTGTCAGTGCCGGTTTCTACCAGAATAGTATAGTCGCCATAAATAGTAGGTGCAGTAGTTGTCACTCGTAACTGGAGTCGTCCCCGGAGAGAGTTATTTATTTCAGGCAGGACATTTTGTACTTCAATGGATTTATCTGACTTTTCATTTTTTGTTTTTTTCGAATAAGTTGGTTTTCCATTTTCAGCAGCATCAGGCGGTGAATAACTTTTTTTATTCCAGCTCAATAGTAAATCTTCATTAATAATTTTATGGCTTGAAATTACTATTTCGCATGGACATCCACTTTTTTTGCAATTTTCTAAAGCATCTCTTTGTTGCATTTTTACTCCACCATCATGTGCACAAAACTGATCCCAAGTATTGGCAAAACCAATACCTCTACACTGTTGATCATTTGAGAGGGCAATGGAATAGCAATTTGCATTTTTTGTGAGGTCGATTAGCTTCCTTCCTAAAGAAATTTCTTCCTCAAGTGGATAGTCAGAAAAACAAGTTTTTTTAGAATTTGGGCTTTCAAGCTGTAGCCTCCAGTGACAATTAACTTTCTCATTATTTTTTTCAGCTGCATTCACAGAGCCTATTAGCGTTAAAGTTAGAGAAATAAATATAAAAAATGTTCTCATATAGATGCTTCCTAATTTTTATTAGCTAAATTTTTCTGTTTAGCAAGGCGTTTGATACCCGTTACGGTTGCGATTTACTGATCCACCATATTCAGCCGTATCGGCATTTTTTTAACGCGGATACTCGGTATCCCAAGACATTTCCCGAAAATGTGGTGCCGAGCATTTTGCATTTTTTGGCACCGTGGCAGGTTGTTCGAATTATTAAACTCCTGCCCCCACGTGGGGGCGAGGAACATCAACAATAAAATAGGCAGTAGGCGCATAACTTTCATCAATCTTTTATTACGACTTTTCTCAGGCAGCAGAAATCATCGAATAGTCAATTCGGTCCAAAGACCACCATCCGACCATTACCCTGCAAATCAGGCTCTTGCTCAAACTCAGGACCAATTCGCCGGGATTCATTGAGAACTATGTCCCGAAGACGCTTGTGCAATTGTGATATCTCGACCTTGGGTCCCCCTTCAAGCAGTAGGCGCATCAGGTGGTAACTAAATAGACGATGTCCACGCACCTTGTCCTGATTCGAAAACTGATCGCCTCGCCCTGCGGTGACCACTGCCAGACGCTGTGAATCCGGAAAACTTTGGTCTACCTTGGGCACAACAGGCGCTATGCCTTCAAACACGATAGTGTCCTTCCCCGAGCGGCCTGAGAAGCAGGCGTCGATGAAAATCTTCGCTTGACCGACCTTGCTCTTGGCGATGGCCTTGTACAGATGCCCTAACTGTAGAGGTATTTGTTCGTAACTTCCCGAACCTCCATCTTGGGCAAGCAGGAAAGCACCACTTCCGTCCTTGGCTGGTACGCCATGACCCGCGTAGTAAAAGATAAGCTGATCTTCAGGGCCGAGCCGATTCAGTAGCGTGTTTAAGCGTCCCAGCATCCGGCCTAAGGTAGCTTGAGAATCGGTAAGTACGATGACGTTTTGGGGTTCAGCGCCTAAAAGCTTCTTTGCAATCTCGGCAAACTGCTGGGCGGATCGCTCGGCAAACGGTACGTCGGGGACATCGGCGTAATCATTTATACCAATTGCAAGTACATGCAGTTTTGGATTGGGTTTGGACGGGGCGGCTTTTGCCAGCAGTTTAGGTAAGTCGTCTTCAAACTCTGGTTTGGTCTGCCGGTTGAGTTCGGCAAGTCTTTCCCTAAGCCGTTTTTCCTCCGACTCGCGAGCGGCTAGGGCTGCCTGTTCCCGCTCTTTTTGTAGTACTTCCATTTGCAGTTTGTTGATGTTAGGGTCGTCAATGACTTTGACGTCGGGACTTGAAGGCAATGTCGCAATCGGGGGCGGCAGGATCTTTTTAAGCTGCGGGTCGCTAGCGATGGCTGTTGTAACTGGCGGGACGAAATCTTTA
>Ga0315905_10003816_pt1 | contig 15492 bp, 10 predicted proteins | sample LakEriMetagenome_5_FD_203522 | JGI IMG/M metagenome (GOLD analysis project Ga0315905, IMG submission 203522) | Freshwater fungal communities from buoy surface, Lake Erie, Ohio, United States - Buoy 4 MA121 | ecosystem: Environmental > Aquatic > Freshwater > Lake | place: USA: Lake Erie, Ohio... | reverse complement strand
GCGGTCAGCATTCTTCTGTATCAAAGAACTGGAAGCCGCCATCATCGATTATATGGAACACAACAATCGCGCCCCGAAGCCTTTCGTGTGGACAGCCTCCGCTGATGCCATTCCCGGAAAGCTCAAGACCACCTGCAAACGTATTAATCAATCACCACACTAGTCCCCGTGAAGTAAAGGACTGGGTATAACTCTAATTCAAATTAATTCGCATACTATTCCGCCGGAGTCTGACTCACCCGGACCCGGAGATACCATCTCCCGGCGGTGGGCGGCGGAGTGGCGGTGAAATCCAGCCAGCCCTGACCGGCGTTTCCGTGGCTGCGCTGCGCGGGAGCGAACAGCGACTCGGCAGGCTGCCATGTTTGCATGTCCGGGGACCACTCTGGGTGCAGTTGCACGTCCTCGGCGGCACTGTGCAAGGGAATGCGCCAGACCAGGCCGCCGGGCGTCAGCGTGGTGGAGGGGAGTTCGAGGCTTGCAGCCCCAGGACCGGCGAGGGCGTGGGCAACGAGGTCGGAAAGGCCGTCGCCGTTGCTGTCCGCGGCGGGATTTCCGGTGAATGTGACGGCATCGGAGGCGCCCGGGGAACCGCCGGGAAGGACCGAGGGCCGCCAGCTTTGTGGGAGGGAGTGATCTGGATTGGTCTGCGGGCGGATGAGCGTCAGGCTCGGACCGTCGCCGTCGGGGGGCGTCGGCCACGGGCTGACATCGTCGTAGATGAATTCCTGAATCACCGCGCCATTCCACGCCCGCAGCCGGACATGCTCGCCGCCATTGTCGAGTGCCGAAGCCGGACCGTACGCTCCGAGCATCCGGGGGTTGCCACCGGCGGGATAATCCGCGGCATTCGCAGCGATGATGGCGCGTTCCCCGGCAGCAAGGCGGCTTCCTGGAGGACAGGTGAACTGCACGCCACTGTCGAACTGAACGCCGGTCAACTCCACGGGATGCGCGGCGATGTTCATGATCTCGATAAACTCGCCCGTGTCGGCAGAACCCGGCGGATTGTAATGCAGCTCCGAGACCACGAGATGGGCCGCGCCGGCCGGTGTGCCGGTGAAGTAGAGGCCTTCGTTCAGCCCCGACCAGCGGCTCGTCGCTGTGGTGAGGGTGCGGGCTTTGATGACGCCGGAAGTGCCCACCGCGAACGGACCAGTATAAAGCGTGCCCTGCGGCGAGCCGTTGGCGGCGCGGGGATCGGTGCCATCGAGTGTGTAATAGATGCTGCCGGCTTCAGCCGCGGGATTGGTCAGGGTCAGCGAGAACGAAGACGCCTGCACACCCGGCGGCGGCGAGAAATCCGGCGGCTTCACATACTGCGAGTCGATCCAGTCGGCGCGCTGCGTGAGGTAGGTTTTCATGGAGTTCAGCCGGCTGGTCCAGGTGGCGGCACTCACGCCCTGGGCTTCGGCGATTTCCGTGGTGATGGCCGCGGCCTGAGCGTCCACGATGGCTGTTAGATTGCCGTTGGCGTAAGGGTCGCGGCGCAGTTCGAACCAGCGGTCGATGTATTCGTTGAGAAAGTCAGGATCGGCAAAGAGCCGCGGATACCAGAGCTGACTCTGACGAAAGTAGAGCGTCGATGCGGGCGAACCGGAAAGGTGATAGGCTCCGTTGTTGAAGTCCCACATCGGCCCCATGCGCAGCTTGCGGTCGGCGGAGGAAACCCACGGATACATGCTCAGCAGCAGGCCGTCGCCCTGACGTGCAATGTTGAGCAGCTGGAAGTAGTCGATGAAGTCGCGCGTGTCGAGGTAGCGGCGGTAGCCGTTCACCGGATCGCGCCAGGTGGTGTTGTTATAGAGTGCATCTTCAAACTGCGTGAACCAGCCCTCAACGGCCGCGCGCTGCACCGCCGTGATGTCATAGCCGCCGGGCGACTCGAAGTTGATGAAGGCATTGTACTGCACCGGAATGTCGTCGCCGGACTGCGCGGGATTGTTCGCGGTCGTCTGCAGGATGCGGTTGGGCCCGGCGGTGCGGAAGAACTGCGGCGACATCGCCCCGTTCGGCGCGGGGAATCCCTCCACGGGCTCAGCATCCATGCGGTTGATGGAATGCAGCCAGCCGCCGGTGGTGCCGTCGGCGGAGAGCGGCTCAAAGTCGAGCCGGTTGCGGTCGCGTTTGACGGATTCCACCAGGGCATAAAGCCCGCGGCGGTCGGCCAGTTCCAGGTCGCTGCCGTCTTCATTCACATAGACCTCCACGTAGCGGAAATCCGGAGCGTAGCGTCCGGTTCGGCGGCTCAGCTCCCAGATGTATGTGTTGAAGATCATCGTCACATCGTAGGAGGGATGCGGATGATAGAGGATCCAGTCGGACTCCCTCGCCATACCCAGCGGCTGGATGGCATCACTGGAATTTAGTTCGTCCCACGTCTCGATGGAGTAGGGCTTGGGGAACCAGGTGGATGAAAACGCCCCGCGCACCCGGATGCCGGCGCGGACAGCGATGCTCGCCGGGCTCAGGAGCGCCGCGCGGCCGCTGAGCGGGTCTTTGTCATGCAGACTGAAGAGGATGGGCTGCTGCGCACGCTGGCGCAGGCCGGCTCCGGTTTGCGTGCTGGTCGTCCAGCCTTTGTCGGGAATGGGCCCGCCGCCGAAGTTTTCCACGATGAGCATGGGCAGCGGAGAGGTGCGGGTGCGCAGGGCAGCGGAGAGTTTTACGTAGCCCGCGCCCGCCACTGCCGAAGCCGCGCCGCGGTAGAGCGAAACGGCGCGCACCATGGTGGACCGCGCGATGGCTACCGGTCCGGTCACGAGCTGCGCATTGACCAGGGTGGGCGCGGTGCCGTCGGTGGTGTAGAGAATGGCCGCGCCGGGCGTGGGGCTCGTGATGGTTAGGTTGAAGGGATCGCCGAATGTCCCGGACGCCTGCGAGAAGACGGGAGGAAAAAGTTCCGCCACCGGACAGGCTACCGATCCCAGCAGTCCGAGGCTCACCGTGGGGCGCGCGGGGTCGTTGGAAGCGATGGTCAGCTGCGCCGTGTAGCAGCCGGTGCCCGGCCCGGGCTCAAAGGCGACGCGCACATTTCCCGATGCTCCTGCGGCCAGCGGCCCGGGCAGCGACACCACGCGAAACCGCGCCGCATCCGGACCGCCCGGTGTGGCGCTGGTAATCGTCAGGGCCTGATCCGGCCCGGCATTCTGCACCACGATGTCGCGCAGCACCGAGCCGGGATCCGACGGATGATCGCCAAAGTCCACCACACCCGGAGGCACCTGAATGACCGGCCACGGCGGCACGATGGCCGTGCCGGTGAACTTCACTTCGCCAAGGCCAATGCGGTCGCCGCCGCCCGCGCCGCCAAAGTGGTTGTCGGTAATGGTGAGGCGCACCGCATTCGCCGTGTAGGTGCCGCCAAACGGCAGCGTGGCCGCAGCGGAGGCCACCAGACTGTTCGCGGGCCGCGCGACATTCACACTGCTGCCCCACGTTTGACCGCCATCGGTGGAGAAGGCCACGGTGAAGGCGCGGGCCTCGTTTCCATTCGCGGAGCCAAAGTGATAGCCCCAATACACGAGCGAGGTGAGGTCGTAGGTGTCGCCCAGCATCATGGTGAGCACGACGGGCGCATTGCCCTCGGCAAACCAGTCGCCGCCACCCGGCGCGGGATCGTCCGTGGTCCAGGCCGTGCTGGAGGAAGCCGCGGCGTGGGTCACCGCGGTGTAGTTAGTGATGGTGGCGGTGGCGCTGAGACCGGAATTGTTAATCAGATTCCCCACCGGGAAGAAGCCAATGCCGGGCGAGGGCGGCGTGAAGGCCAGCGCGGCCGTCACGGACACGGGCGTGACGAGGACCTCCGCAGCACGGGCGGCCGCCACGGAAAGCACCAGCAAAAGGGGAAGAAGGGGGCGCATGGTGAGCAGGAGCATGCCGCAGGAACGCTGCCGCGCACGCCGGATTTCCCGCGCAGGGCCGTATTTTTAGAGCCTCTCCAAGATCCGCTTCCCTTGGACGTGTTGCCGTGCCTCTGGGCACGGTTGTGGGTTCCGGTGCACTTTCGTTCGCGATGGTGGCGATAGTCCTGCCTTTGCTGGAGCCGGAGTCGGCGAATTCACCCTGGGCACGACCAATTACGTTGGCTTTCAGTTCACCAACGCCGCTGGCGGAGGAACACATTTCGGGTATTTCTCCATTTTGCTGGGCGCCACGTTCAGTGAGCGGTCACTGAACGGGATTTTTTATGATGATGTAGCCGGAACTGCGATTACCGTCGCTGCCACTCCAGTGCCTGAGCCCACTGGCGCCCTCCTCGCGGCGGGAGCCGCCGGCCTGCTGACGCTGCGCCGCCGCCGTCAGGCTGCCTAACCTCTGGCATTCGATTCCCGGGCCGGTCGTGCGATTCCCTTACCGGGAGCAGTACGGCCGGCTTTTCGCTTTTTGAACGTGGAAACTTCGCCGCCCAAACGCCGTCTGCTGCTCATTGGCTGGGACGCGGCCGATTGGGATGTCATCACCCCCCCTGATGGAGGCCGGGAAGCTCGCCAGCCTGCGCCCCTGCCTCACGCCGATGCTGTGGACGACAGTGGCCACCGGTCACACGGCCGACCGCAGCGCTCACTCTGTTCCACGAGTTGTGCGCCGCGCAGCCGCTGCATCCCCGCTACGAACTCGCCCGCCTCGAAGCCGCAGGGCTGAATGGCCCTGGCTTTCATCTCGCTGCCGCCGCGTCGCTGTATGCCACGGGCAATGCGGAGGCCGCTGCGCAGCGGCTCGATCAGGCCATGGCCGGGCAGCAGGAAAGCCCCGACCTTTGTGTGACCGCCGGCCGCATGGCTCAGCTCCGCAGCGACTGGCCGGCGGCAGAGCACTGGTTTCGCCGGGCGCTGGAGTTGGAACCCGTCCACGCCACAGCCCACGGAGGCATGGCTGCGGTCTGTCTTCAGCGCGGAGAGGCCGCCGTGGCGCTGGATCACGCCGTGAGCAGCCTGCGCCGCTATTTCCTCAATCCCGACCTCCACTGGATTCTCGCCCAGGCACTGTATCAGCTGGGCGAACGTGAGCGCGCCCTCGATGCCTGCCGTCAGGCGCTGCTTCAGGCCCCTACCCTGCGCGCGGCACGTGATGCTTTCGCCGCGTGGAGCAACACTGTCCAACCATGAGCACGAACGATTCACCGGGACCCGAGAAACGCCCCGTCTTTGCACCGGAGAGCCTGTGGTCCGTGCGCCGCAAACACCGCATTGAAAGAGAAAAGCTCGCTGCGGAATCGGAAGCGGGCTCAGAATTTGGCACCAGCCCGTCCCGTGGCCGTATGCACCCGCTGGTGCTGCTGCCGGGAGCCGTGATCCTCATCACTCTTGCTGTCGCCGTGTTCGTGATCGTGCAGCGGAAGCCATCCCCTGCCCCGGCAGCCGCTGGGATTGTGGACCTGCCTGAAAAGTGGACCGGCAGCCTGCCGGCGGAAACCGCGGATGCCTTTCTCAAGGCCACGACCCACGCCGAACGCATGCGCTGGGTGCGCTCGCCGCAGCAGGTGGAACCGCTCGTGGCAGCCTTCTTCAGCGATGGCCCCGGCAGCCGCGAAACCTACAGCACGCACGCTTCACTCCCTCTGCCGGTGACAGTCGCCGGCCAGCCCGTGCATGAAGTCGCGCGCTACGCCGTGATGATGAGTGACACCAGCAAGCGGCTCCTCAGCATTGTGGCCACACCGGAAGGCGCGCGCGTTGATTTTCACACCTACAGCCGTCACACCTCCGTGCCGTGGCCGGACCTGCTGGAAGGCCGGGCGGAGCGTGCGGAAGTGCGCGTGTTTCTCTCCACCGGTAAGTACCATGCGGCTCCGTTTGAGAATGCAGCGGACTAGCTGCCGGTGATTGGCCTCTGCCCGGATGTTCCTAACGACCTGCTGCTCTACGTGCGCCGCGGCACTCCGGAATGTGCGGCCGTGGAAGCCGCCCTGCAAACCGGCGCGCTCCAGGGTCAGCCGCAGCGCGTGACCGTCACCATCGCTCCGCAGCAGGACGGCTGGCAGCGGAGGCAGTTCCAAATCACCGTCTTCCATCACACCGAGTGGTATGGCCCCGCGGAGTCTCCTCCGCCGGCCAGGTAACTCCAGCGCGCCGCGTTTCACCCGCGGCAAAAACCGCCTTGCCGCCCGGAGGGGGGGAAGGCACTGTCGCCACCCTATGTTGGATATTAAGAGCATCCGGGAAAACCCGGACCGGATCAAAGAGCGCCTCAAACTCCGCGGCGGTGACGTGTGGCAGTGTGTGGACGAGGTGCTGGCCATCGACGAAAAGCGCCGCGCGGCGGAAACCGAAAAGCAGCACCTGCAGTCCGAGCGGAACCGCACCAGCAAGGAAATCGGCATCGCCAAAAAGCAGGGCCAGGACACCTCCGCCATCGAAGCTCAGGTCCGCGGCATCGGCTCGCGCATTGATGAGTTGAATCATGAGACCACGGCGCTCGATGCCCAGCAGGAGGCGCTGCTGCTCAGCATTCCCAATCTCCCGCACGACGGCTGCCCGGTGGGTGCCGACGCAGAGGCGAATCCCGAAGTGCGCCGCTGGGGCACCGTGCCCGCCTACAGCTTTGAGCCGAAAGACCACGTCACCCTGACAAAACAGCTGGGCATCGTGGACTTCGAAGCCGGTGTGAAAGTGACCGGCAGCGCCTTTGTTGTGTATCGCGGCCAGGGCGCGAAACTGGAGCGCGCGCTCATCAACTTCCTGCTCGACCTCCACACCACACAGCACGGCTACACCGAAGTGCTCCCGCCCTTCCTCGTGAATGCCGCCTCGCTCACCGGCACCAGCCAGCTGCCCAAGTTCGGCGACCAGCTCTACCATTGTCAGGAAGACCACCTCTACCTCGCCCCCACTGCCGAGGTGCCGGTGACCAACCTCCACCGCGAAGAGATCGTGGATCCGGCGGACCTGCCGATCAAGTATGCGGCCTACACGCCGTGCTTCCGCCGTGAGGCTGGCGCGGCCGGTGTCGGCACGCGCGGACTCATCCGCATGCACCAGTTCGACAAGGTGGAACTCGTGAAGATCTGCCTGCCGGAGCACAGCATGGCGGAGCTGGAAAGCCTCACCGCGGATGCCGAAAAGGTCCTTCAGCTCCTCGGCCTGCACTACCGCGTCATCGAACTCTGCACCGGCGACATCGGCTTCGGCAGCGCGAAGACTTACGACATCGAAGTCTGGGCCCCCGGCCAGGGCAGCTACCTGGAAGTCTCCAGCTGTTCGAACTTCGGCGACTACCAGGCGCGCCGCATGATGCTCCGCTACAAGGACGCCGAGACGAAGAAGAATCTCTTCTGCCACACGCTCAACGGCTCCGGCACCGCCCTCGCGCGGCTCTTCGTCGCCCTGGTGGAGACCTACCAGCGCGAGGACGGCAGCATCGCCATCCCGGAGGCGCTGCGCCCGTATTTTGGCAAAGACGAAATCCGCTAGTCCTCCGCACGCCACCTCATGTCACCCGACTCCCTCGCCCGCCTCCATGCTGCTGTCCGCGATGTGCCGGACTTCCCCAAGCCCGGCATCCTCTTCAAAGACATCACCACCGTGTTGTCCGATGGCGCGCTCTTTTCCCTGACGATCGACGCCATCGTCGAGACCATGACCGGGCAGCGCGTGGACAAAATCGTCGCCATCGACGCCCGCGGCTTCATCTTCGCGGGCGCCGCCGCGGACCGCCTCAAGGCCGGCTTCATCCCCGTGCGGAAGAAAGGCAAACTCCCCTGGGAAACCATCGGCACCAGCTACTCGCTCGAATATGGCGAGAACGTCATCGAAATGCACCGCGACGCCGTCCTTCCCGGCGAGCGCGTCTGGATCGTGGACGACGTCCTCGCCACCGGGGGCACCAGCGCCGCCGCGGCGAAGCTCGTGCAGCAACTCGGCGGCGAACTCGCCGGCATGACCTTCCTCGTCGAGCTGTCCTTCCTCAACGGCCGCTCCCTCCTGCCCGCCGGCGTCCCCGTGCACGGCGTTCTGGTCTACTAAACCCGATACAACCCCGCGCGCCGCCGCGTTTTTCGACTGTGCCATGAAAACCCGCCTGCTCTCCCTCCTTCTCTGCGCCGCCCCGCTGGCGGCTCAGGAGAATAATCTGCCGCCCACCGCCATTGATGCGCTCAGCGCCTTCAAGGTCACCACCGGGCGCGACAAAGTCACCGGCCTCGTCGAAGTCCGCGGCACCGCCGGCACCCCCACACCGGAAGTCTGGACCATCGTCGTTTACGATCCCCGCAGCACCACGAAGCTCGAAGAGTTCCGCGTGCGCGGCACCCGCGTGGAGGACCGCGGACCCAACAAAGACTACTACCCCCAGCGCGAACCCTCCGGCTACTTCGACATGGGCAAAGTCAGCGTGGACTGCGCCGGTGCCTTCCGCATTGCCGACAAGGAAGCCGGCCGCGCCATGGTCGGATTCGACGTCATCGACTACCACCTCCGCTGCCGCGAATTCAGCGAAGATCCCGTCTGGACGCTCACCCTGAAAACCACCGCCGGCGTCACCACCGGCACCGTCGCCCTCTCGGCCGTCTCTGGAAAAGTCCTCCGCACCATCTGGCGCCGCCCCGCCGGGGAAGGCCGCGCCTTCCCCGAAGACAGTGCTGTCCCTCCCGAGTTCCGCCCACCGCTCCCCGCAGAACTCCCTGACCCCTTCCCTTCCAAGCCTCCGGTCGATCCCGCCGCCCCCATGCCGCAGGACCCCGGCGCGCCAGCCGTTCCAGCACCGGCCCCGGCCCCAGATGCGCTGCCGCCTATTCCCGAAGGCGAACTCCCGCCCCCGCCCCCGCTCCCGCCTCTCGGCCAGCTCCCGCCCAAACCGAACATCACGCCGGACTGAGTCTGGTGAAGAGCAGCCGAGGGCTATGGACACTTTCCTCGGGCGTTAGGCCCTGTGAGCGTCATAGCTCGCGCACCAGAAGTAATCAAACTCAGTGACTTCGACGGTGCCGGAGTACGGCTTAAGGATGTCATGCAGCTCCTCCGAAGATGGAAAGTTCCTGAGGACCTCGTGTGTGGTTCCGTCCTGAAGTTGGCGGAGTTGATAAGTGTTGCCGGTGGTGTCTGTGCGGCAAATGGGAGTACTGCTGCCCTCGACAAACCGATTGTCGGCAAAGACGACTCGTGCCCCGGGAGCAAGGGCGGCATGGAAGCTAACAAGGAAGGCCGCGCGCCTCTCCCGCGGAATGTGTGACCACCAGAAAGCCGCAAGACCAGCCGTGAAGTCATGCTCCGGTCGCACCGGATGGTAGGCGTCACCGAGGGAAAACGAGACATGGGCAGGTTCGAGGCCCTTGGCGCTCGCTATGGCCAGTAACTCTTCACTCGCATCGGTGGCCGGGATGGAATCGACGATGTCTGCGGCCGCTGCCGTCCAGTAGCCGGTGCCGCAGGCGAGTTCCAGGACGGGGCGTCCGGCTACGCGGAGGCGAAGGTACTCACGCAAGCAGGCCAGATCGGTCTGGCTCCCGGGCTTTTGGTAGATGCGCTCATATTTACCCGCGCGTCTCCTGTAATAATCCATCAGGGCGGCCTGGCTCATAATGCGTGGTTGGAGGTCTAGCAATTGACTTTGGTGACGGGGTTTAGCCGGGATGTCTGTACCGGCTGTCATGCAAGTGACTCCCGGACGCTACAGTTTACAGTCGTGCCGCACAGGAGCTGGAGCCTTTCGACCCAAAAAAGGAGAGGATCAGCCGGGCCCGGCTGATCCTCTGAGTTCTGCCCGGGCAGCGTGGCTGACCATTGCGGGCTGAATTTGTGTTGTGGGGCTGGTTTCCCGGTTGCGGATGCCTTAGGCGATCACGTTGGTCAGGAGAAAGTAGACGGTGGAAAGCACGCAGCTGACGACGGCAACGAAGGAGAAGATTCTCAAGAGCGCTGTTGTTGGTGTCGGCGGTGTTCATGGCGTGTTTCGTTTTGGAATTGAGGGGTTATTATCGCGGTTATGGAAAAGAGTAACTCCTTTTTGGGAAATCACTCGATTTTCCTCTAAAATCCGCAAATCCCCGCCCGATTTTATAGGGAAAATCAGGCTAGTTTCGCAGTTTTGAGCCACCTGAACTGGGAAAATAGCGCAGAATTGCGATGCTGGAGAACCACTTTCGCAAAAGCGTGATCCTCGGAGCCTCTGTCCGGGAGAAAGCTTGCAATCCCTGCGGACTGCATCGAATAGCGCCCTCCAATTTTCACATCTTATGCTCAAAGCCGGAATCGTAGGCCTGCCCAACGTGGGCAAATCCACCCTCTTCAACGCCGTCACCCGCACCCGTAAGGCGGAAGCTGCGAACTACCCCTTCTGCACGATCGAGCCGAATACCGGCATCGTGACTGTGCCTGACGACCGCCTTGAAGTCCTCGGCAAGATCAGCAAGACGCAGAAGATCGTGCCTGCAGCCATCGAATTCGTGGACATCGCCGGCCTAGTGCAGGGTGCCAGTCAGGGCGAAGGGCTGGGCAACAAATTCCTCGCCCACATCCGTGAAGTGGACGCCATCGTACAGGTCGTGCGCTGCTTTGACGACGACGATATTCAGCACGTCGCCAAGACCGTGGATCCGCTGCGCGACATTGACATCATCAACACCGAACTCGTGCTCGCTGACCTCGCCAGCGTCGAGAAGCGCCTCCAGCGCGTCAGCAAGACCGCGAAGACCGGCGACAAGGATTCCAAGATCGAAGCCGCCCTCTGTGAGAAGCTCATCCCGCACCTCAACGAAGGCAAACCCGCCATCACCTGCGACCTCAACGCCGATGAACGCAAGACGCTGAAGGGCTTCTTTCTCCTCACCGGCAAGCCCACCATCTTCGCCTGCAACGTCGCCGAATCCGAACTCGGCAGCGCCACCAAAGACCCCGCAGGACACCGTTACGTGGGCAAGGTCGTGGAATTCGTAAAAGGCAGCCACGACGCCGAGGCCATGGTCATCAGCGCCGCCATCGAGGCTGAACTCATGGACCTCGCCCCCGAAGAAGCCGCCGCCTATCTCGCCGACCTCGGCGTGGAAAGCTCCGGCGTCTCGGCCCTCATCCGCAGCGTCTATCATCTCCTCGGTCTCCGCACCTACCTCACCACCGGCGAAAAGGAAACCCGCGCCTGGACGATCCGGGCCGGCGACAAAGCCCCCGCCGCCGCCGGTGTTATCCACACGGACTTCGAGCGCGGCTTCATCAAAGCGGAAGTCGTCGCCTACGACGACCTCGTCTCCGCCGGCTCTTACGCCAAAGCCCGCGAACTGGGCAAACTCCGCATCGAAGGCAAAGAATACGTCGTCGCCGATGGCGATGTGATGGAATTCCGCTTCAACGTGTAAAGCGCAGCGCGGCCAGGTATCACACCCAGGGCCGCAGCTTTTCCATCGCGCCATTTTCCGCAGCGACGCTGGCGCAGGTGGTGAGGTGGAGGCGCTTGCCGTTTGCGCGGATGCTGAAGTGCAGCGGGGTGTGGCCGGGATGATCCTGCACGATGCGGTGGATGGCGCGCAGGTCGTCCACGGTGTTGCGGCTGCTGTCGAGCTTCAGCACCAGCGGGCGCACCTGCTGTGCGGTGCTCTTAAAGGTGCTGCCGCCGCCAGCGGGCGCGGGGAGTACTTTCATGGCCTGCGCCACCAGCTGGAGTGAATCCGTTCGGCTGTCCTGTTCGACCTTGGCGGTGACCTCCACGACGGTGCCCTTGGTGATGGTCTTGCCAAACTTCTCATATTCCTCGCCCCACACCATCATCTCCCTGCTGCCGGTGAAGTCCTCCACCCGCATGATGGCAAACTGCTTGCCGCTCTTGGTGTATTTCACCGTGACCTCACTGACAAAAACGCCAAACCTCGCTTTCTTGCGGTCGCGGTCTGGGAGGTCCTCCAACTCACCGATCTTCCGGTAGCCGCCGCCTTCCAGCAGGCCGCGAAACTGGTCGAGTGGATGCCCGCTGACGTAAAATCCGAGAAGTTCTTTTTCCTGGGCGAGCATCTCCTCCTGAGTCCACGGCGTGATAAAGCTGGAGGTTCCGGTGCTCGCGGGCGGCGGTGAGGTGACTTCATCCAGAGCGTCTCCAAACAGTGAAATCTGCCCGCTTAGACGATCGCGCTGTGCCGAAGCGCCGGCAGCAACGATGGAATCAATCCGGGCAAAGAGTTGCGCACGGTGTTCTCCCGTCCAGTCGAAGGCCCCGGCTTTGATGAGGCTTTCGAGAATCTTCTTGTTCACGGCCTTGTTCTCCACACGGCGGGCAAAGTCGTCGATACTCTTGAACTCACCATTCGCGTCGCGCTCGCCAAGCATCATCTCGACAGCACCTTCGCCCACGCCCTTAACCGCAGCGAGACCGTAACGGATACCCTCACGTCCATCGGAGAGATGCTCGGGCTGGAATCCGAGACCACTGTAATTCACATGGGGCGGCAGGATGGGAATGCTCATCGCGGCGCATTCGCTCACGAAGGTCGCGATCTTGTCCGTGTTGCTGATTTCATTGCTCAGCACGCCGCACATGAACTCCACGGGGTAGTTCGCCTTCAGGTACGCCGTCTGATAGGTCACGAGCCCATACGCTGCGGAGTGCGATTTGTTGAAACCGTAGCCCGCGAATTTTTCGAGCAAGTCGAAGATCTCATTCGCCCGCTTTTCCGGGATGTTGTTCGTCTGCGCACAGCCTTCGACGAAGATCTTCCGCTGCTGCGCCATCTTCTCCGGATCCTTCTTACCCATCGCGCGGCGCAGCATGTCCGCCGCGCCCAGGGTATAGCCCGCGAGCAGGTTCGCCGCCTTCTGCACCTGTTCCTGATAAATCAAAATGCCGTAGGTCTCCCGGCTCACGTCCTCCATCAGCGGATGCAGGTATTCGATCTTCGCCTTGCCCTTTTTACGGTCAATAAAGTCGGGAATGAGGTCCATCGGACCCGGACGGTAGAGCGCGAGGAGCGCGATGATGTGTTCAATGGTCTCCACGCCGAAGTTCCGGCAGAGGTTGGCCATGCCGCCGGATTCCAGCTGAAACACCGCGGTCGTCGCGCCCCGGCTGAGAAGTTCAAAAGTCCTGCGGTCATCCAGCGGGATGTCCTCGATCTTAAACGCCGGCGTGTGCCGCCGGATGAGCTTCACCGCATCGTTCACCACCGTCAGCGTCTTGAGGCCAAGGAAGTCCATCTTCAGCATCCCCAGCTCCGTCAGCGGACTCATGGCGAACTGTGTCACCGCCTCACCTTCGTTGCCGCGTGTCAGCGGCACATACTCAGTCAGGTCCGTGGAGCCGATCACCACACCCGCAGCGTGAACGCCCGTGCCGCGCGTGAGGCCCTCCAGCTTCATCGCCGTTTCGTAGAGCCGCTCCACCGCCTTGTCCGCCTCGATGGCGGCCTTGAGGTCCGGGTTCTTCTTCCGTGCGTCCGCCAGCGTGATGTTCAACTCCTGCGGAATCATCTTCGCGATGCGGTCCGTGTCGCCATAGCTCATCCCCATCACGCGACCCACATCGCGGATCACCGACTTCGCGCCCAGCGTGCCAAACGTGATGATCTGACTCACACACGTGCTGCCGTATTTATGCCGCACGTAGTCAATGACCTCCGGCCGCCGCGTCTGGCAAAAGTCCACGTCGATATCCGGCGGGCTCACGCGCTCAGGATTGAGGAATCGCTCGAAGATAAGCCCGAAGCGCAGCGGATCGCAGTCCGTGATGCCCAGCGCATACGCCACCAGCGAACCTGCCGCCGATCCCCGGCCCGGGCCCACGGGAATGTCATTGTCCTTCGCCCATTTGATGAAGTCCCACACGATAAGGAAGTAGCTGAGGAACCCCATCTTCTCCATGACATCCATCTCGTAATCCAGTCGCTGCTGCAGCTCCTCCGACTCTGCCCGCTCACCGAATCTCTTGCGCAAACCCTTGCGGCACATCTTCCGGAAATACTCCCCCCGCGGCGAACCATCCGGCGCCTCAAACTGCGGGTACTTCTCACTGCTCGATGAGTCGAGCTTGATCTCCAGATTGCACTTCTCCGCGATCTCCAGCGTACTCCACAGCGCCTGCGGGCAGTGCTTGAAGAGCTTGATCATCTCCTTCGGCGTCTTGAAGTATACCTCTTCACTGTACTTCATCCGCTTCTCGTCGAACACCATCTTCCCCGTGCCGATGCAGATCAGCACATCGTGCGCCTCGTGGTCATCGCGGTTCAGAAAATGCACATCATTCGCCGCCACCGGCTTGATGCCAAACTCCTTCGACCACTCCAGCAGTTGCTTCGTACACTGACGCTGCATCGCCGCCACCTCCCCGCTCACGTGGTCGTGGATCTCAAGATAGTAGTCGTCGCCCCAGCGCTGATGGAACTTCTGCACAATGTGCCGCGCATGATCCACCTGCCCACCGCGCAGACTCTCGTTCACCTCACTGTTAAGGCACCCCGACAGCACGATCAGCCCGTCCCCGAATGCGAACAAATCCTCATGGTCCGTGCGCGGCTTGTAATACTGTCCGTCCAGATGCGCACGGCTCACGATCTTCGTCAGGTTCTTGAACCCCTCCGCATTCTTCGCCAGCACCGTCAGGTGATAATTGTTTTTCTTCCCCGGCACCTCCGCGCGGTGCTCCTTCTTCACCCCCTCACCGCACACATACAGCTCGCAGCCGATGATCGGCTTTATCTTCGCCTTCTTGCACGCGATGTAGAAGTCAATCGCCCCAAAGAGATTGCCATGATCCGTCATGGCCACCGCCGGCATCCCCAGCTTCGCCGCCTTCTTCACGACATCATCCACCCGGCATGCGCCATCGAGCGTGGAATACTCGGTGTGCAGGTGCAGATGGACGAATTGTTCCGGGAGATCTGTGCGCATTGCGCCGTACTAAAGCACCGCCGCCTCGAGGGCAAGAGGGAGGGCATCTCACGGCTTCAGACTTTCGCAGATCGATTGTGAACCGCAGGGGATTACTGGCTGCTCAATCGACACCAAAAGCCGTCAGACCAAGCTGCCACAAGCCATACCCGGAAAACCCGCATGTCCCGGAGGGGCGAAGTGCAGGTTGCCTTAGGCTGTCTGCGCTCCGCTCCGGCTCGCGGGCCTACAAGCACTCTCTCCCGGGAACCTGCTTGTGTCATTTGCTCCAAAGCGTCCCACCAATGACTCCGGATCAGAGTTCCTGCGGGGTCCCGCGGGCCTAGCCCGGTTACGCTTCAGGCGGGCGATGGCACTTTGCGTTTTTTGACTTCCAGACGCTGGCGCTCCAGCTCCAGCTTCTGATCGCGCAGCGTTTTGTATTTCTTCTGGATGGCTTCGCGGCCGGCATCCACCTTCTTTGATTCGCGGAACATCGCGGTGCGCTTCGCTACCGCGGAGTTTCCTTTCTCTCCCTTGTCCAGTGCCACGCGGTAGGCATTTCGAACGAGTTCGTCCGACTTCCGGCGCGCCTCGCGCATCTGCATGCTCATGGCCAGCAGCTGTTCGGTCACTTTTGCCAGCTGGGCGTCGATTTCACTGAGCTGCGCCTTCTTGAGGTCGAGCGGCGGGATGGTAGCCTCCTCGATTT
>Ga0315905_10003814_pt1 | contig 15494 bp, 19 predicted proteins | sample LakEriMetagenome_5_FD_203522 | JGI IMG/M metagenome (GOLD analysis project Ga0315905, IMG submission 203522) | Freshwater fungal communities from buoy surface, Lake Erie, Ohio, United States - Buoy 4 MA121 | ecosystem: Environmental > Aquatic > Freshwater > Lake | place: USA: Lake Erie, Ohio... | reverse complement strand
GTTCATTGAGTCAGCAGGTTTCAAAGATGCTAACGAGTTTATGAATGAGATCACACCGGAACAAAATGCGGCATTGTCTCAGCCACAGCCTCCTACACCGGACGCACAGGCACAGATTGCTGAGATGCTGGCTCAGGTTGAAAGAGAAAAGACTCAGGCGAAAGCTCAGATCGATGCGGCAAAGCTTGACCTTGAGAAGCAAACACTTGAAGCCGAATATACCCGTAAAGGTATAGAGATGCAGATGAAGAACCAGAAAGACTCTGCTGAGCTACGTATTAAGGAGGCTGAGTTAGCAGTTAAGCAATTGCAAGCTGTGCTGGCTTTAGATTTGGCTGATGAGGACACAAAGAACAAGCAGACTGAGTTAACGCTAAAGGCTTTGCGCGAACTAGGCTCTCTGACTAAGGCTATGCAATGAAGAAATCAGATTGGGCTAACAACTTACTAAGAGACGATTACTTCATAGAGATGATGGAAGAACTCAGGGGTGTTGAGTTAGCCAAGTTTCTAAATAGTGATTATGCAGATGTAGAGGTACGTGAGCAGTCGTATTTGCGTCTCAGGGTTTTAGAGTCTATTGATAATTACATTCAAGGATTAGCAGATCAAAAGATTATTGACGAAAAAAAGTTAAAGATTTTGTAGTCCGAATCGTCCGGTTGGCGATATAATTAAGGAAACATAAATGAGCGATACTCAGAACACGACACCGGAAGGTAGTGGTGAGTTAACGGTAGAAGGTGCAGCTAACGCTTTCTTGAGCATGATGGATCGGGAAGATGGCTCCGACAAGGAACAACCAGAATCCGCTTCAGAAGCTAACGAAAGCGATGCCGAATCAGATGATGAGTCTGAGGTAGAACAAGATGATGACGGTGAGGAGCAAGAGCAGCCCACGTATCTGGTTAAAGCAGCCGGAGAAGAACGTGAGGTAACGCTTAATGAGCTTATCAAGTCTTATCAACTTGGCACGGATTACACCAAGAAATCGCAAGCAGTAGCTGAGGAGCGCAAAGCCGTAGAGGCAGAGCGTCAAGCTGTTCAAGAAGCTAAGCAGATGCGTGATACGTACGCGCAGAGACTTGAGATGATTGAGCAAATGCTTGTTCCTCAACAGCAAGAGGAAAATCTCGAATACCTGAAAGAGACTGATCCTATTGGATACTCTGTAAAGGTAGCTGAGATGATTCAGAGAGATAAGCAACTAGCTGCTGTACAAGCTGAGAGACATCGAATCAATCAGCAACAGGAGCAGGATAGACAAGTGCAGATGCAGTCCGTAGTGGCTGAGGAAATGCAGAAGCTATCTAGCTATATCCCTGAGTTTACTGATCCTGCTAAGGGTGAGGCTATCAGAAATGATATTCGCGCTTTTGGTAAGCAGATTGGGTTCTCTGATAACGAATTAGCGGCTGTCTATGATAGTCGGGCTGTACTAACTCTGTATAAAGCGATGCAGTACGACAAGTTAGTCGCTAGTAAGCCAGCTATCACCAAGAAGGTTACAGAGGCTCCTAAAGCGATTAAGTCAGGCGTAAGCAAACCTAGAGATAGTAATGCTGAGGAAATTAAGAAACTAAAGGCACGAGTCAAATCTAGCGGAAGTATTCGTGATGCGGCAAGTGTATTTGAACGATTTATTTAAAGGATTAAATCATGGCTATTTATAATGCTTATGACGCAATCGGTCAGCGTGAAGATTTGACCGATATCATCTATGATATCAGCCCTACGGAAGTGCCCTTCATTTCCAGTATTGGTAAGAGCAAGGCAACTGCTGTTTATCATGAATGGCAGACGGACTCACTTGCAGCCGCTACTACAAATAACGCTGCTGTTGAAGGTGCTGATGCTTCTGATGCTACTTTGTCTCCAACAACTCGTTTGGGTAACTACACACAGATTCTGCAAAAGACTATCAAGGTCTCTGGCACTCTGGACACAGTTAACAAAGCAGGCAGAAAATCTGAAAAAAGTTATCAATTGGCTAAGGCTTCACAAGAGCTAAAGCGTGACCTCGAGACTATCCTCTTGAGCAATCAAGGTCGTTCGGCTGGTTCGTCTAACTCGTCTGCTCGTAAGATGGGTTCGTTATTGTCGTGGATCAAGACTAACTCATCAGTCCAGACTAACGGTGGTGATCCTACTACTATCGGCGTATCGACACGTACAGACGGTAACACACGTACATTTACTGAGGCTCTGCTGAAAACTGTAGTTGCTGAGGTATTTGCTTCTGGCGGCGTTCCTAAGATTCTGATGGTTGGTGCTACTGGTAAACAGAAAGTATCTAGCTTCACAGGTCTGTCGGCTTACCGTTATAACGTCAATGCTGGTGGTGGTGGCTCTGTTGGTCAGGCAACTATCGTTGGTGCGGCAGACGTTTATTTGAGCGACTTTGGTTCAATGAGCGTTGTTCCTAATCGTTTCATGCGTACACGCGATGCTTTGGTGCTTGATCCTGAGTACGCTGCATTGGCTTATCTGCGTCCATTCATGACTAACGAGCTTGCAAAGGCAGGTGATAGTGATAAGACACAACTGCTAGTAGAGGTAACCTTGGAGGTCAAAAACGAGGCTGCACATGGTATCGTTGCTGACTTAGATATGTCTCTGTAATTGAATAGCCCCTGATCTTCGGATTGGGGGCATTTACGAGGATTTATGGACTATAGACAACAGGTTGTTCATGCGGACGGTGACGGTGGTATTGTCATTGAGACTAAACAGGATGTTACTGAGATATTAGAGAGTAACAACCTAATCAGAGAGGAAGATAAGGCAAGGCTAGGACACGTTAAAGAATTGCACCACGTAGCTCGAATACCTTTTACGGTCATTGATGATTTGAATAAAAGGGGAGTTATGAGAGGCTTTACTATTCTTGACGATGTGGCTTTTGCTCGATGGCTCAATGATTCCGATAATGCACAATGGAAAGTCTATAGGGGTACTATCTAATGGGTATAACAGTAGGTGTATGCGTTCCAGCTAGAGACGAGGTTCATACTGGCTTTGCGTTTGATTTTGCGAAGATGGTAGGACGAGACAGTAAGTTTCGGTGTGGAACAAGTGAGAACGGCTTAAAGTTATACACAATGGCTGGTACGTTGATATTCGACCAGCGTGAAAAGCTGGTTGAGGCTGCGTTAGCTGATGGCTGTGACTATATTCTGTTCATTGATTCAGATATGCGGTTTCCTAGCGATACGATAGAGATATTGTTGAGCAGGAATGTACCGATATGTGGAGTTAATGCAGTAACTAGACGCAAGCCTACGTTACCTACAGCATTGAATTTAGAGCTAGATAAAGACGAAAATGGCAAGATTATTAGCCACGCTTGGCATAAAATAGACTCTAAAGGTAAAGAAGGTATTGAGTCTTGTACGGCTGTAGGTGGTGGCGTAGTAATGATTCATAAAGATGTATTCGAGGCTACTAAAAAGCCGTGGTATGACGTAGGTTGGGGCAGCAAAGGCATTATCGGCGAAGATGTGCATTTCTGCATCAAGGCTTTAGATAGTGGATTCCAGACGTATGTAGATCACAGTCTGTCTATGCATATTGGTCACATTGGTACGTATGAGTATCGATGGGATGATGTAGAGGACGGTGCTGTGGAGAGACACAACTCAGGGAAATAGTTATGACGGATTACAGTTCGTTAAAATCTACGATAGCGAGTTACTTAGGTCGTAGTGATCTGACTGCACAGATACCGGACTTTATCCAACTGGCTGAAGAACGGCTCCGTAGAGACATCAGAACTCGCCAAATGCTCATTGTGGCTCGTGCTGATACCACAGGAGGAGAGGAGACTATAGGTTTACCTACGGACTTCCTAGAGATGCGTGACGTACATCTACGTACTACTCCAGCTTCTTCAGTTACCTACCTTTCACCTAACTCATTTTATGCAATAGCTAGGACTACTGATTCAGGTAAGCCATTGAACTACACAATTCTGGCTTCAGAGATTCAGTTTGCTCCTATACCTGATAGCGTTTACAGCATACAAATGTTATATTATGGGAAACCACAGTATCTATCTGATACTAATATTGTTAACGTATTTTTAAGTAATTATCCTGATGCTCTGCTGTATGCGGCATTGGGCGAAGCTGAACCATATTTGATGAATGATGCACGACTTCAAACATGGGCTGCTTTGTATGATCGTAGCATTACAGCAATTTCTACTTCCGACCAAAATAGCGAATTTGGCGGTCAACCAATGTCAATGAGTGTGAGGTAAATCATGGCTGAAATAAGTAACTATCTTGAAAATGCGCTAATTAACGGTACGTTACGTGCTACGAGTTACACAGCACCTACAACGACTTTCTTAGCTTTGTACACTAACGATCCTACCGATGCCGATACTGGTACTGAGGTCACAGGTGGCTCGTATGTTCGTCAGTCTATTACGTTTAGTGCTCCGTCTGGTGGTGCTACGTCTAATAGCTCTGCGATTGAGTTTCCACAATGTACAAATACGTGGGGAACAATTACTCACATCGGTATTCGTGATGCGGTAACAGCAGGTAATCTACTCTATCACTCACCATTGGATACAAGTAAGACTATATCTACTGGTGATATATTTAAGATAACTGCTACGAATCTAACCGTAACTTTGGCGTAAGGGGTAAATTATGTCTACTATTGTTACGCGAACTGGCAAAGGTTCTGCCCTTAGTTATGTTGAAGTTGATGCTAACTTTACTAACCTTAATTCAGACAAGATTCAATCAGGTGGTAGTGCTTCAATTATCACATTAACAAGTGCATCTATTGGTGCTTTAACTGTAACAAGTTCAGCAGTTACAAGTTCGTCTATTAGTGTTTTAACTGCTACTAGTGCATCTATTAGTGCTCTTACAGCTACTAGTTCTACATTGACTAATCCAACAGTCAATAACTATACCGAAGGCGTAGTGTCTATTGGTACAGTTACTACGTCAAATACATTATCTTTGACTAACGGCACAGTCCAGACAGCTACGTTAACTGCTTCTACTGCTTGTACGTTCACTATGCCTACTGCGACTGCTGGTAAGTCATTTATCCTATTGTTAAAGCAAGCTGCAACGACTGGTAATGGTACTGCTACGTTTACTGGTGTGAAGTTTGGTACTGCTGGTGCTCCGACAATTACGGCTGCTGCTGGCAAGATGGACATTCTTACTTTTGTTGCTGACGGTACTAACTGGTACGGCTCTATCGCTCAAGGTTACACACCATAAGGGTTTAATAATGTTTGCTTATTCAAAGATTATGCAAGCGTTGGCTGCTGGCGGTGGTCCTGTGACCGTTGTACAGCGTTTCCTTGCGTCTGGTACATGGACTTGTCCTACTGGTGTAACTACCGTTGATTACTTGGTCGTTGCAGGTGGCGGTGGTGGTTCAGCCGATATTGCGGGTGGAGGTGGTGCTGGCGGTTTTCGTACTGGAACAGGACTAAGTGTTACGGCGGGTACTGATTACACCATAACTGTAGGTGCTGGAGGTAATGGGGCATCTAGTAGTGGTGCTGTTGGAACTAATGGGTCTAACTCAGTTTTTTCATCCATTACTTCTAATGGCGGTGGATACGCAGGAAATTATCTAACTGTTCCTTCATCTGGTGGTTCTGGAGGGGGTTCAGGTTCATTAGCTCCTAAAACTGGTGGAGCAGGAAACACTCCTTCAACTTCACCAAGTCAAGGTAGTAATGGTGGTGATAGTGATGGCTCTGCTGCTGGCGGTGGAGGAGGAGCTTCAGCCGTTGGTGCTACTGGAACTAGTAATAATGGTGGTAATGGTGGGGCTGGAACAGCTTCTACTATTTCCGGTTCATCAGTAACCTACGCTGGTGGTGGCGGTGGTGGTGGTGATAGTCGTTATGGTGGAACTGGTGGAACTGGTGCTGCTGGCGGTGGAAATGGTGGCGGTACTGTTGCTGACGGAACTGCTGCAACTGCAAATACTGGTAGTGGTGGAGGTGGTGGCAGACAGTCAGGCGGTCTTGGTGGTGCTGGAGGCTCTGGCATAGTCATTCTTTCTTATTCCGTAGCATCACAAACAGTCTTTACATTTAAATCATCTACTGCATGGGTATGCCCTACAGGTGTGACTAGCGTTGATTATTTAGTCGTGGCTGGTGGTGGTGGCGGTGGTTGCAATATCGGTGGTGGCGGTGGGGCTGGTGGATATAGAACAGGCACATCGTTATCTGTAACTGCTGGAACTGAATATACGGTTACTGTAGGTGCTGGTGCGGCTGGCGGTACAGGTACAACTGGTGCATCTGGTTCAAATTCTGTTTTCTCCTCTATAACTTCTACTGGTGGCGGTGGTGCTGGTGGTGGTGGAGGTTCTAACGGTTCTTCTGGTGGCTCAGGTGGCGGCGGCGGTGGTAATAGTGCTGGTGGTACAGGTGGCGCAGGAACATCCGGTCAAGGTAGTGCTGGCGGTTCGGGTGGCTCTGGTTCTGGCGCACCAAACAATAATGGCGGTGGTGGTGGAGGTGGAGCAAGTGCAGTCGGCGCAAACGGAACACTTACAACGGCAGGAAATGGTGGTGCTGGTTCAGCATCTTCAATAAGCGGATCAAGTGTTACTTATGCTGGCGGCGGTGCAGGTGGTGGTCAAAACAATGACGGAATTACTGGTGGCGGCGTAGGTGGTTCTGGTGGTGGTGGAAATGGTGCTTTTGTAAATGGTCCGAATGCAGGAACAAATGGAACAGCAAACACAGGTGGCGGTGGTGGTGGAAGTTCTGGCGGTGCTGTTTCTGGTCCAATATCATCTGGCGGTTCAGGCATCGTCATTATTAAAATCAACCAATAAGGTTTATGGAAACTAAACTCTACAGAATGTACGGTATCGATGTAGCAATGTCATTGCTGCGTCCTAATGCCAAATGGGAAATATCCAATACTACATTTACACGTTGGGATGATCCTAGACCATGCCCTAGCTGGGAAGAAGTAAAGTGGGTAATGGACAAGATACGTGAGTTTGAAGATAGTATTCCTACGATTTGGCTTGATGAAGATTTAAATCGCATGAAAGCTGAAGTTGAGGAATTTGATAAAGCAACAGGGGAAGAATAATGGCTCACTACGCACAGATTGATGAAAACAATATCGTGACTCAGGTTATCGTAATTGATAACAAAGACACAGCAGACGCTAACGGTGTAGAGAAAGAATATATCGGTGCTGCGTTCTGTGAGCGTCTATTCGGTGGTACATGGAAGCAGACTAGCTATAACGCGACCATTCGTAAGAACTATGCTGGCATTGGTTATACCTACAATGCAGATATAGATGCGTTTGTAGCTCCTAAGCCTTATGCAAGCTGGACTCTTGATGCTAATGCTCAATGGCAAGCACCAGTAGCAATGCCTACAGATGGAAAGTTTTACTCATGGGATGAGGCAACTCAAGCGTGGGTAGAGGTAAATGGCAACTAATTATGTCGATTTTGACTATTGGGTTCAGGGCTATGGTGAAGGTGACCTAAGTCAGCCTGATCTATACGTAACGGCTGGTTATTGGGATGCTGGCTATTGCGAGAATGAAGATACTGGCGGTGTAGCATCTATCACGGCTACTGCTACAGTAACAGCAAAGGCAGTAGACTTTACTTTCGGAACTGCGTCTATTACAGGTAATGCGACTGTAACTGCTCAATGCGTTCCTGATCTATACGTTGTTAGTGGCTATTGGGTTGGTGGGTATTGCGAGAACGAGGATACCGAACCTACTGCTTCTATTGTCGGTACTGCTACTGTAACGGCTATAGGTACTCAGACATTTACAGGTGCAGCAAGCATTACTGGCAATGCTCAGGTATCAATTAGTGTCGCTAATGTTCAAGTAGGAACAGCAGCAATTACTTCTGTCACAACTGTTACGGCTAACGGCACATCAGTTTTTGTTGGTAATGGAAGTATTACTGGTAATGCGTTAGTTACTGCTATTGGCACAGGCATATTTGTTAGGACTGCTGCTATTACTGCTAGTGCTGATGTGGGTGTAATTGGTGATGTTATTGGTTACCAATGGACTGTAGTAACTCCAGAATCAACTAATTGGGCTAAACAGTAATGGCAAAGCAAAAGATTATCTTCGGTGAGTGGTTGCCAGATCAGCCGGGTGTTACTGGTGCTGTAACTGATGCCTTTAATTGTTATCCTGTTACTAACGGATATGCTGCCTTACGTGAGGCGGTAGATTATTCTACTAATGCAGGTCAGAACTTATTGGTAGCATTTGCTGGTAAGTTGGCTGGTGCTTCTAGTCTATTTGCTGCTGGTGCTACACAGATTTATAAGTTTAACGCTAGTAATACTGGTTTAGACCCATTAACGACTACTGGTTACGCTACGGTAGAGTCATGGGATATTACCCAATTTGGCTCAAAGATGATCTTAGCCAATGGTGCAGACCAATTACAGGCTTATGATTTAGGTTCATCGACGTATTTTGCTGACTTGGCTGCTGCTGCTCCTGCTGCTAAATTTGTGACTGTAGTGCGTGACTTTGTTGTAGCTGCTAACGTAGGTGGTGAGGAAAATAAGGTCTACTGGTCAGATATTAATGACGAGACTGATTGGACTCCGGGTGCTGCTTCTCAGTCTGATTCACAAGTAGTACCTGATGGCGGTGAGATTACAGGTCTAGCAGGTGGTGAATACGGTCTAATCTTCTTAGAACGTGCTATTTATCGTATGTCGTATGCAGGTAGTCCGTTTTTCTTCCAATTTGACGCTATTTCTAGGACGTTAGGCTGTATGTCTAATGGCTCTGTTGCTCAGTTTGGTAACTTAACTTACTTCCTATCTGACGATGGCTTTTATGCTTGTGATGGCAAGTCAGTTAAGAATATCGGCGTAGAGAAGGTTAATCGTTGGTTCTTTGATAATGTCAGTTTGAGTGAAATTCAAACAGGCATGAGTGCAACCATTGATCCTGTTAAGAAGTTAGTTATCTGGAACTTTAAGAATAACTTCGGTCGCAGATTCTTGCTGTATTACTCTATCGATTTAGATAAGTGGTCATACGGTTTAACTGACGTGAACTTCCTAGCGTATGGTCTGACACCTAGTGCCACACTTGAGCAGTTAGATATTTACTATTTTGATACTACAAATCAGAAAACTGGTACGTATACACAAAGTAGCACTACCGTTACTGTTACTGTAACGGATCATGGATTAGAGACAGGTGCTTATGTATCTTTTGACGCTACTTCTGGTGCCGGAGTAGATGGAGTATTTGCAGTAACAAGAACTAGCGCAAATGTATTTACATTTACAGCCGCAACTGGTGCGACTATCACTACGTCAAATTGCACAATCACATTGCCAAGTATCGATAACACGGCAGAGCAGATACCATTAGATTCACGTACTTGGGCTGGTGGTCAGCTTATATTCGTTGGCGTTAGAAATCAGAGGATTGTGGTTTTCTCTGGTGCATTGCAAGCGGCATACATTACTTCTGGAGATATTGACATTGGACGTTCTATTATCACATTGGCAAAACCTATTATCGATAATGGAATCGCGTCAGTCGCAGTTGCCAGTAGAAAACTATTGTCAGATAGCGTCGAATTCGGAACAACAGCTACACCAGACTCAGATAATAGAGTGCCATTGAGAGCTAACGGTAATTACCATCGTATTAAGGTAACTCCGACCAATGCCAATTGGGAAACTATCGTAGGTTGTGAGATTGAAATTACTCAGCAGGGCAATCGATGACTAGATCAGTACAGTTTCGTACTCTACCTGTATTTGGTGCTGATGAACGTCAGGTTTCTGAGGTCGTTCGTGGAATTATGGACGGTAAGACAAATAATTCAGGCTATTTCACTAGCGGAACTACTACTACAACAACAGTTTTATTTGATGAGCGCATTAGTTTTGATTCTGCGATACTGTTTACTCCAATGAATGATAAGGCAGCAGCAGAAATGGATAAATTATGGGTAGGCACAAGAAATCAAGGTAATGCTGTAATTCATCATGCTTCTAACGCTCATGTATGTAACTTTATGTACATTGTGGTGGGTTAATGGAGTATAGATATATTGCTCCGCAGGAACTAAGACAATGGTGGGCTAGTGTAAGAACTGGCTTAGAGAAGATTAAAAGTAGGAGTCCAGAAAACTGGATTATTGAAGATGTATATACAGACTGCTTCAATCAAAAAAGTCTGTTGTTTGTACTGATAGAGAATAACCACTACGCTGGCTTCTTTGTCATACAGCCACAAGGTGAGACTATGCATTTGTGGGCTGCTTATTCGTTAGAAAATAGTTATGATGTTGTCGAAAATGCCTTAAAATACATAAAAGGCATGGCTACTGAAGCTAAGGTTAAATACATAACATTTTCTAGCCATAGGCGGGGTTGGTCAAGAAGGGCGGCTGATTACGGATTCCGCCCAAAAACATGGATTTGTGAGGTTTAATATGGGTGGTGGCGGCGGTAGTCCTCAAAAAAGCACGACAACTGCGAGCATTGATCCTACGATTGCTCCGTATGTTCAATATGGCTTAGAAGAAGGTAAGCGGCTATATGAGTCTCAGGCTCCTACATTCTTCCCCGGTCAGACTTACGTATCTCCTTCGGCTCAGACTCAGGAAGCCTTGCGTATGGCTCAAGAGCGAGCTATGGCAGGTTCTCCGCTTACTCAAGCAGCACAGGCAGAGACATTAGCTACGATTCAAGGACGAGGCGTTAACCCATTCCTAGCGGGTGCTTTAGAGCAGACGAATAGATTGGCTGGTGAAGATTATCTGCGTAACATACGGCAACTTCAATCAGGTGCATCGTCAATGGGGCGTTATGGCTCTGCTGCTCAAGGTCAGCTAACAGGTCAGGCTCAGGATGTTTATGCTCGTGCTCTAGCGGAACGAGGTGGTCAATTAGCGTATCAGAGTGCTGAGGCTGAACGTGCTCGTCAGATAGCGGCTGTTGGTGCGGCTCCTCAGATGGCTGCTCAGGATTATGCTGACATTCAGCGATTACTTAGCGTTGGTGGTGCTAGAGAAGCTCAGAGTGCGGCTGAATTGCAAGATCAAATAAATCGTTTTAACTTCCAGCAAAACCTACCACAAGCAAAATTAAGTCAGTTTGCTAACCTATTCTCTAGCGTTCCGCAGGGTTCTACTACGGTGCAGCAAGCGACACCACAAGGGGGTAAATAATGGCTGATCCTATTACGGCAGGTGCAGTTGCTTCTTCGCTTATGCCTGCGGCTGGTGCTGCTACGGCTGCTTCTATTCCAACTCTTGCTAGTTATGGTGCATTAGTAGGTGGGATGGGTGGAGCGGCTGCTGCTCCTTCGATTACTGGCGCATTAACTAATGGATTGGCTACTGGTAGCTCATTATTTGGTCAAGGTGGGATGTTGTCTCAGGCTAATCAAGGTTTAAGCGTATTTAACCAAGCTAACCAAGCATTTGGTGGAGGCGATCAACAAATGCAAATGGCTCCAGTAGGTCAGATTCAACGAAGTCAGATTCAGCCAATAGATTATATGAGTTTATTGAATCCGCAGAATCAGTCAGTTATCCGAACACCACAAATTTCGTTATTGGGGTGATATATGGCTACTTATGATGAAATGATTAATCAATTAAGTCCAGAACAAGTACGTCAATTGTTTAATCAAGGTTATCCAAGTGAATTACCTCAAAGCATGACGCTTCTTGATTACATTAATCCTAAAAGTTATATAGACCCAAGAGCTGCTGACCGAGTTGTACCGCAAAATAGTGCAACTCAAACAGTTGCTCCTGCTGCGAATAGAGTTTCTATGCCTAATTTAAGCGGCTTAACTGACTACCTTCCTAGTATGAATACTTTGAGCGGTTTGGTTCCTAGAGAGATTCCTAATGTATTTGGTCAAAGAAACCCATTATATGAAGGATTGTTAGGAGCACCTCAAGCTCAAGCATTATCTAAACAATCTAATATTTCTGGATTGCTAGGTGCTGCTGCTGCATTGGTTTCTGGCATGGGTAAGCAAGGTAGCAGACGGTCTGCTGCTCAGAATATATTAAGTGCTTTAGGTGCAGGTTATGGTTCTGCTAATCAGCAATATCAGCAAGGACTACAAAACTATAGTCAAGCACAGCAATTAGGAATTCAGCAACGTCAGCAAGCTGGTGTTCAAGCTATGAAGATGAAGTATCCTGACTTGGCTGATGAGTTTGATACTAATCCTGCTGGTGCTTTCCGTATTGTTTCTGAGCGTGAAGCTGCTGCTAAGAAACCTACTGTTGTTAGCGAAGGCGGAACATTAGTAAGTCCTACTGGTGAAGTTCTTTATTCATCTACAAAAACTAAGCCACAAGCAAGAATGCTTACAGGTGATGAGCTTACTCAATTAGGGTTGCCTACCAGTAGTGGTCAAAAGTATCAAATAGACGCTAATGGCAAAGTTGATTTAATTCAAGGTACTGCGCCAAATAAACCAGCTACAAGTATTGAGGAGTTTCAATTTTATCAATCTCAAGGAGGTAAAAAATCCTATGAGAACTTTATGAAAGATAAAACTCCTAGCACTAGCGTAACTGTTAATACTGGTGAACTAAGCAAAGGCACAAAAGGAAAGTTAGAAGAAACTATATTATCTACTGGTGACGCCGTTACTAGATTAAATGATATTCAAGCATCTTATCGTCCTGAATATCAAACAATTCAATTTAAAGGTGCGCAACAATGGTCAACATTAAAAGATAAATTTTCTACTTTAAAACCAAATGAACAAGCGCAGTTATCAAGATTTGCTCAATATAGACAAAATACAACTCAAAATTTAAATCTAACAATTAAAGAATTGACTGGCGCAGCTATGGGTGAAAAGGAAGCTGAACGCATTATCTCTACATTGCCTAATGCTGGCACAAGTATATTTGATGGTGATAGCCCAACTGAATTTAAGTCAAAACTTGATAATGCTTTACAGAAAACAAAATGGGCACTTGCTCGTAAAAATTATTCTTTAAGAAATAATCTTGAGTGGAAAAATATTCCATTGGATAGTGTTCCTGAAATAGTTAATAAACGAGGAAAAGAAATAGAAAAAGCATATAACTTAGACCCTAAAGACCCTGCTACTGAAAAAACTGTTCAGCGTCAGTTAGCTGCTGAATTTGGCATTTCTTTCTGAGATTAATTATGGCTGATATTGATTACGCTAGTAGATTATTTTCAGGACAAGCTAAGGAAGCTCCTCCTGAACAACAAGTTGATTACGCGTCTAAATTGTTTTCTGGGACTCCTAGTATTGGTGCTGCTCCTAGTTTAGAAAAGCCTCCTGTAGCTATTTCTGAGCCTTCTATGGCTGCATCTGCTCTTACTGCTTTAGGTGGTGGTGTTCCTACGGATAAGCAATCTGCTATTAATTTCTTTGCTAAACAACGTGGTATATCTCCTAGACGATACACAATTATTGATGGCGATATAGCGTATCAGGCTGACGATGGTAAGTTCTATAAAGAAATAGTAGGTGCAGGTGCTAAGGCTGCTTATTACGCTCCTGATGTGCTTGAAATGGCTCCTGATATAGCTGCTGGTATTGCTTTAGCTCCTACTGCTTTAGTTAACCCATTGTTAGCTGCTGGTGGCGTTGGTGGTGTATCTGCTGCAAGTAATTTTGCTAGACAGAAAATAGCACAAGCATTAAGCGGACAAGAAATTGATCCTTATCAAATAGGTCTAGCTGGTCTATTGTCTGGTACTGCTGAATTAGCTCCTGTTGCTCGTCAGGCAATGGTAGAGCGTAGATTGGCTAAGGATATAGCGCAAGTTAATCCTAGTATGGTTAGTTCATTAAGGTCTAAGGCGGGTAAGGTTGGAGTTGCTTTAACTCCTGCTGAACTTACTGATATGGCTTCATTAATGGCACAGCAGAAAGTTATAGGTAATGTTCCTGAGTCTACTAAAAAGATGCAGGACTTCTACAAGAAGCGTGAAGCTCAGGTGCAAGGTGCAGTAGATGATTATTTAGGTAATTTATCTAAAGTTGGAGATCGTGCTGAAGCTGGTAATGAAGGTTTACAAGCACTTAAAAATCAAGAAGCAGCTTTAAAGCAAGCTAGAAGTGATGCTGCTGCTCCTATTTATACGGCTGCTTTTGAGGCATCTGTTCCAGTAAATACAAAGCCAGTATTAAATCAAATTGATGATATGTTGAAAACGCAGCCTCCTTCTGGTGTTGCTGCTAATTATCTAAAGAAAATAAAAACTCTACTAACTAGAAATGACATACCTGCTGTTGATGACGAAGGAAATAGAATTTTAGATGAAGCTGGTAACGCAGTTTTTAAATCAGGTGCAGAAGATAGACTTCCTAATTTACAAAATGTAAAGTTTGAGATTGATGCAATGTTTAAAGACCCTAAAGGTACATTTAGCTCTTTAGACTCAACTATTCAAGCAAAACTTGCTGGAATTCATGATAATTTATTAGAGCAAATGGGCAAGGATAATCCTGATTATATTGCTGCTAATGAAAAATTTACAGAATTGTCAGCTCCTTTAAATGAACTTAATAAACGTATTACTGGTGCGTCATTGATGAAAATGTCACCAGATAATATTAAGAACTTTGCTAATAGAATATTTGAGAATCCTAGTCCTGACGTTATTAAATACGCTAGAAAGCAAATTACTGAAGGTGGTGGTGAAGATGCCTGGAATGCAGTTACTAGGGCTTACTTAGAAGAACAATGGGCATTAGCTAAGAAGCCATCTAAATCGCAGCAAGGTGCTAAGTTTGATACAGGTAACACTTGGCAGAATGTAATTATGGGTGATCCTAAGCAGATGAAAGCTATGCAAGCTGCATTGCCTCCTGCTCAGTTTCAAGCATTGCGTGACTTAGCTGAGGTGCTAGAGGCTGCTGGTCGAGTTAAAAAGTTAGGTTCTGATACTGCATTTAATCAGCTAATTACTGAAGAACTAATGAAGAATCCTCCGGTTACTAGCATCACTACTGGTGTGGCTAGGGTTACTGGTGCTGCTTTACAGCCACTACAATATGGCAAGATGATTGCAGACTGGGCTACTAGAAAAGATGCTTCAGCTAATGCAGCAAATATCGCAGACATAATCACAAGTCCTGACGGTATTTCACGGCTTAAAGAGTTAAAGAAAATGTCACCAACATCAGCTAAACGGTGGGCTGGAATGGCACAATTGTTGTCTGGTGCTGGAATATTGGCTATAGAGGAATAAATCATGGCAAAGAACAAGATTAGTGAATACAGTGCTACAGCATCCAATAATACAGACATTGGAGGCATAAATATCGCGGAAGGTTGCGCTCCATCAGGTATTAACAATGCTATCCGTGAGTTAATGGCACAGCTTAAAGATCAGCAAACAGGCACAGACGCTGATAGCTTCGTCGTAGGTGGTGCATTTACTTGTACTGGTGCTGCTGTATTTAGCTCGACTGTGGCGTTAGGCGCATCAGCTA
>Ga0315905_10003813_pt1 | contig 15496 bp, 14 predicted proteins | sample LakEriMetagenome_5_FD_203522 | JGI IMG/M metagenome (GOLD analysis project Ga0315905, IMG submission 203522) | Freshwater fungal communities from buoy surface, Lake Erie, Ohio, United States - Buoy 4 MA121 | ecosystem: Environmental > Aquatic > Freshwater > Lake | place: USA: Lake Erie, Ohio... | reverse complement strand
CGACAGACACCGCCATCGGCCCCCGCGTCCGATCGATCCGTCGCCACGCCTTCCGGAAGCAAACCACTAGACGATCACCCTGGGTAGGATGTTCCGGAACAGAAAAATCGTCTTCCCGGTGAAAAGCCAATTCAGCATGTCCGATCCAGCGCCCCCCATCCCTCGACAATCTCCTTCCCGACGCCACGACCTGGATGCACTGCGCGCTGCGGCCATGCTGCTGGGCCTGGTGCTGCATGGCGCATTGTCCTTCGGAGTATTTCCTTGGATTGTCGAAGACACTCAGCGATCCATTGGATGGACGGTGCTCTACTCCGCCATTCATGGTTTTCGAATGCCGCTCTTCTTCTGGATCAGCGGCTACTTCACGATGATGCTCTGGGTCAGTCGCGGACTGCCCGCTTTGATCAAGCAACGCGCCTTGCGAGTCCTTCTTCCATGCCTCCTGGGACTGCTCACCCTGGCTCCCGCAATGGGCTGGATATCGCAACGAGTCAACCGACCGGCGAGTCCACCACCCCAGGCACTCGGCAGCAAGACCGCACAGCCAGCGGAAGCGACCGGTTCCACCGATCTGATCCAGGCGATTCTCAAGAAGGATATCGATGAACTGAACCAGCTGCTGGAACAAGGTGTCAGCCCGGATCAGAAAGATTCGCGGGCGAAAATCTCCCCGATCCACTGGGCGGCCATGGCCGGATGGGACGATGCGGTGGCTCGATTGATCCAAGCCGGCGCAAAGATCGATGCGCTTGACGAAAGCGGTTATCAGGCGATACATGGAGCGGTCTTTCTGGGGCGATCCGGGATTCTTCAGCAATTGATCGATGCCGGTGCCGACCCGCGCGCGAAAGCCAGCAACGGCGACTGGCCTTGGAACAGTGGGTTGGCCGATGAACCAGGGACGCGTTTCATCGTCGGGATTCTTGGACTGCCGCTGGAACCTTGGGAGACGATCGAACAAGGCCGCGATCAGTGCCGCACGATCCTGAAGCAGCTGGATGCTGAGCCAGCTCCAAAAAAGCAGGAAGAGTCGGGCTGGTTAGCGCAGGCCCGCAGTCGCTACCAGCAGTGGCTGACCAACCCCCGCTGGAATCGCGGGCAAACCCACTTGCTGCTCTCCCCCACCTTCACCTACCTGTGGTTCCTCTGGTTTCTCTGCTGGCTGGTTCCCCTCTTCGCCTTGGCCACTCCGTGGCTTCCCAACCAGTCGCTTTCACCCCAAGCCAGCCGCTGGGTCACCACCCCTCGCTGCTGGCTATGGCTGATTCCCCTGACGCTGGTACCTCAATGTTTCATGGGGGTCTTTTCACCCACCTTCGGCCCTGACACTTCGATGGGCTGGATCCCCCAACCGCATCTGCTGACGTATTACGCGATCTTTTTCTTTGCAGGCGTTTGGTACTACCAAGCAGAAGCCCACGCGCGACCCTTCGGTCAACCTTGGTGGCTTTACGCCCTGCTTTCCCTTGGCCTGCTCTTCCCACTGGGGCTGGCGACCGTCCAGCGGCCGTGGAGCGGTGGGATCGTGCAGGTGACCTATGCATGGTGGATGTCAGCCGCCTGCGTCGGCGCCGCGCGGCAGTTCATTCGGGGAGAGAGCCGATGGATTCGGTATCTTTCTGACTCCGCCTACTGGCTGTATTTAGCGCACCTTCCCCTGATGATCGCCCTACAGGCTTGGGTGCGTCCATGGAACCTTGCATCGCCCTGGAAGTTTCTGATCGTCTTCTTTGCCACCACTGCCCTCTGCCTGCTCAGCTACCAGCTTTTGGTGCGTTACACTCCCATTGGCTGGGTCCTCCATGGCCCCAGACGACGCCACACCATCGATCGATCTTGATCGATCGCGCCCGCCTCTCTTCAAGTCGCTGCATCGCGAGAAGGTTTCCTTCGTTAGAGCAAGATCGACCCTGGTCCAGCTGGAAACCGGTTGGAGTGCCTACGAAAAATCGTCTAGGCTGCCAAGTCGAATCGCGAACGCTCGATCCGATTTCGATAGCTTGAAGACTAGACCGGGGATGGCCATCGCTGGACGCGATGATTGAGCGAATCGAGGATGTGCCAGCGTCCTTTCTGATCGACCACCATCGACCAGGGCTGGTTGAGCTGCCCCAGCTGATCGCCCGGACCGCCGAAGGATCCCAAGCTTCGCCCCTCCAAATCGATCGCCTGAACGCGGTGGTTTCCATACTCCACCACCAGCATCCGATCCCCTTCGGCGAAAAGCCCATACGGATAACGAAACTGACCGGCCCCATCACCTACCGACCCATGCGTCGCAAGCAACTGTGGCCGATCACCACGGAAATCGATCACCTGCAGTCGATGGTTGCAAGCGTCGCTGACCCACAGCCTTCCTCGCCGATCGATCGCCATCGATTGGGGTCGACTGAACTCCAGCGGTCCTTCGCCGTGAAGTCCAAATTCCCCAACCCACTTCCCCTTGCGGTCGAATTTCTGGATGCGATCGGTGTCGCCATAATTGCTGACCAGCAGGTGCCCCGCAGAATCCTCCAGCACATCGGTCACAAAGCCAAACTGGCCTGGACCCTTGCCCAGGGTTCCGCCGATCGTTCGCGATTCCTCCAGCTTCCCCTCCGGCGAGTAAAACAGAACCCGAAAGTAGTGCGTGTCGGCCACCATCACCATGCCATCCGATCCGACCGAAATACCGGTTGGTTTGCCCTGCTCAATGCTTGGGGTATTCCAAGTCCGCTGATGCTCTCCCTCCGAAGAAAAGAGCTGGATTCGGCCCGTCATGTCGACGATGTAGATGCGATCCTCGGCATCGATCGCAATCCCTCGTGGCTTCAGAAAGCGGCCATCGCTGATGCCTCGCCGCCCATACGTGACCGCTCCCTGGACCTGCAGCTTGGGATCGGCTGCAGGCGGAGCGCAACCGAGGGCCTGCCCAATCACCGTCAGCCCCAGGCACCCCGCAAAGGCGCGACGCCCCAAAGGCTGACCTCGGCCAGTCTCCGCAAACTCCCTGGAAACGTCCTCCTGTCCAACCTTCATGCTCCGCTTGCCCAATCTCCCCCACCCCGGTCCGCCGCCAAAAGAAAAGCTACCCCAAGCCGCCAGTCAGCTTATCTTACCTGAGATCCTTCCGCGAATAGGAATCGCCATCGCCGCCGCTTTGGATAAAATGAGCATTGCCTAATTCTCTTGTCGACTTCCTCTTTCCTGCCGATTTCCATGGTGCACTCTTTCGACTGGGAAACCGCCGAAGATCAGAGGGATCTGGTCCATTTGGCCGTGCAGGCGCTGGTAGAAGGACGTTGGGTGAGACTCCCTTCGCGCGACGGCTATTTAATGGCTGCCAGCGGCCTGAGAAGTGATGCTGTCACCGCCCTGGCAACGGTCCCTAGTTCGCTTGTTATCCTCCCGCGATCGGTTCAGGAAGCCTCCGATTACCTCCCCGACGCACCGCCCTGGCTGACTCCCCTGTTGCATCGCGCCTGGCCCGGACCCTGGCTATTTTCTGCCCAGCCCGGCCATCAGGACTCGCTGGTTTACCAGCTTCCACAGGCCACCCATCAGGCGCTGCTGCAACCCCATCATCGGCTGATCCTGGGCTACCCAAACCACCCCTCGATCGAGCGGATTTTGTCGCTGCTCAGCGGGCCTTTGATCGGCTCGGTCATCCGCGATGGCAGCAAGCTGGGTTGGGACAACCCTGGAATGGATAGCCCAGATCGGCCTGCATCGGATACGATTGGGATTGTCGATACGCATGTCCCTCAAGTCGCTCGTTTTTCAACGGCGTTCCTGGAGGCAGGTGGGATTCGACTGGAAGCGGATTGTCGACAGCAGGAACAATTTCGGGAGTTGCTGGGGATGCGGGTGCTGCTCGTCTGTACCGGGAATACCTGCCGATCTCCGATGGCCTCCTGCCTGCTTCGTAAGGGCTGGGAAGAGCAATGCACGGTCCACGGGAGTGGTTCACTGGAGATTGCTTCCGCCGGACTTGCAGCAGCACCTGGTGAGCCAGCGTCGGCTCAGGCGATCCAAGCGATGGAGGAATTGGGACTGGATCTCCAAAGCCATCGCAGCCAGCCTGTCACGGCATCGCTGGTGGAGTCAGCGGATCTGATCCTGGTGATGACCGAAGGCCACCGCAACGCACTGCTCAACCGATGGCCCCATCTGGCCGACAAGATCGACCTTTTGTCCCACGGACAAGGGGAGGTGTCGGATCCTTTCGGCGGTTCGCTGGCCACCTACCAGCAGTGCGCTCGCCAGATGCAGCACTATTTGACTTACTGGATCGAACAGCTTGGTCGTCTCTGCCCCCCATCGCTCGATCCCCCGAACGACGCTGGAAATCTCAACCAGTGATCCGACATTTTCAACCAGGATCCATAGCCCATGCGCATCGCAATCGGTAGCGACCACCGCGGTATCCAGATCAAACACAAACTGGTGCAACACCTCACCTCGGACGGCCACGAGGTGGAGGATTGCGGAACGCATGGTGATCAGGCCGTCGACTACCCTGACTTTGCCGCTGAGGTTTCCAAGCGTGTGTCGGAAGGGAAGGTGGAACGAGGCATTTTGATCTGTGGGACCGGCATCGGCATGGCGATCGCCGCCAATAAATTCCCTCACGTGCGCGCCGCCACCTGCTCCGATGAAATCATGGCGGAAACCTGCCGACGTCATAACGACGTCAATGTACTCTGCCTGCCAGGAGATCTGATTGGCGACCGTCCCGTGGGCGACCTGATCCGCGTCTGGCTGGCCACCGAATTCGACGGGGGACGACACGCGCGGCGCATCGAAAAAATCGCTGAGCTCGAACGCAAAAACGCCAGCGGCTGCAAGTGAACATCTAGGCCGGCCTGATGGCCTAGCCACTTGGCTTTCGCTTAGCGGACACCACTCTCATTCGCTTCGATTCTTTACAGCAAACGCGGACGCTCTCGGGCTTGGTTCGTCCCCCGAACACCGATTTTGCTACCCCGCTGCCGACTGGGGATTCGAATGAAGATCGATACGGCCCATCCGCGGGTGCATCTCCTGCCGAATGTTCCATTTGGAGGGACGGACGACTCTTCTTTTCGCAGAAAAACGGCATCGCCCGAACCAAAAAGCTGGCAATTCAACAGCCCGAAATAGACTGGATCCCAACGGTTTGCATCCTTTTTATCCACCTGTAAGGCCAGCCCCGCTCTCCCCATGACGCCCCCACCGTCCCCTGACCAAGCCGACAATGCGGTCGAACTGCTGCTTTTGAACGCCCAACTATGGGAACAGGCCGATCCCTACCTGGACGAATCGATCTGGGTGGTGCCGATGGATCGATGGCCTGTATCGACCGAGAACGAATACCTGCAGTCGATGTTGGCATGGGAACGGGCTCCTGCGATCCCGATTTCCCAATGGTTTGAACCTCCCCTGAACCCCCCCAACCCCCAGTGGCTGGAGGACTCACAGATCTGCTCGCTGCTCGATCGATTGATCTCCATCCTGGCAACCGAGGGGATTGAGTTGGAATGGGCAGACCATCTGAACGACCGGCAACTTTACACCCTGATCGTTCGCGACATCCTGCCATCGGTCGAAAAGAAATGCGATCTCCCCGATCGCTCCCTGCGATGGCGGTGCGTCGAAGACGACGATGACGAAACCTGGCTCACCTATTATGCAACCGACGAGGAGAGGCTTCAGTGGGGTCGGGAACAGGGTTGCCCTCCACCCCCAAAACGGGAAACTCAATTTCGGCGGCCAACCCGGTAACCCGCCCGGTAGCTTCCCACCGACTGCAGCGTTCCTTTAGAATCAAAGGCATCGCAGGCCCTTGGGGAAAAGGGTTTCAAGACCCTGTCACCCAAGAGGTCGCATCGACGCCACCGGCCAACGCACCTCTTCCACGCCAACGAGACTGACCATGCACCCCCGATCGACCCCCAGCCGACCCAACAACTCCCCTTCGACACCATCCCCAGCGGGCGCCCCAACGACCTCGTTTTGGAATCGAAGGGCGATGCTGGCAGCCGGCATCGCCGCATGCACCCTTTTTGTCGATCGATCGCCGGCCACCCAGCCGATTCATCCCAACCTCAACCAAGACACCAGTCCATCCATGAACATCACCAAAGCTCCCTTCGGTACCCTTCCTGACGGCACCGCCGTTTCTCTTTGGACGCTGACCAACAGCCGAGGCGATCTCCTCAAGATGACCGACTACGGCGCTTTGATCGTCAGCATCGAAGTACCAGACCGGCAGGGCAACCGCACCAATGTGACGCTAGGATTCCCGAAACTGGATGGCTACCTGGAACGTCACCCTTATTTCGGAGCCACCGTCGGTCGATTCTGCAATCGCATTGCCAAGGGCAAGTTCTCGCTTGATGGCACCACCTACTCGCTGGCTCAGAACAACGGACCCAATCATCTGCACGGCGGTGAAGTCGGCTTTGATAAGCTGGTATGGAAAACCGAAGAACTGCGCGGAGACAATTACGTCGGGCTCCGTTTTTCCTTGCTCAGCCCCGACGGGCAGGAAGGGTATCCTGGCAACCTGTCGGTGCAGGCAGACTACCTCTGGGATAACGAAGCCAAGTTGACCATTCGCTTCACAGCCACCACCGACAAAGCCACCCCCATCAATCTGACCAATCACGCCTACTTCAATCTGGGTGGCTGGCAAGGTGGTGTGATCCACAACCACCAACTTCAACTTCAATGCTCCAAGTATCTGGCGATCGATGAAACGATGATTCCCACGGGAGCCCTGGCCGATGTTGCCGGTACACCGCTGGACTTCCGTACCGCGACTCCCATCGGCCAACGGATCGCCCAGCTGACTGCCACCAACGGATACGACCATTGCTTTGCCGTCGACGGCCAGCCCGGAACTCTCCGGTCGTGTGGCATGGTGGTCGATCCGAAGTCGGGTCGCGGGATGGAGATCCAGACCACCCAACCTGGCGTCCAGCTATACACCGGGAACTTCCTCAACGGCAGTGACAGCAATGGAGGCTTCAAGCTTCATGAAGCCTTCTGCCTGGAGACGCAGAATTTCCCAGATGCTCCCAACCAGCCTTCCTTTCCCAACAGCATTCTGAAGCCTGGGGAGAAGTTTGAGCAGACCACCAGCTATCGCTTCCTGGTGGTTGCCGACAAGTAGGAATCGCTCAAAGAGATTCATCGAAAACCTCCTGCGATGCCGTTGCCTCGCAGGACTTTCGAGCCGTCGCACGATCTCAGTGGGGCGAATAAGCGTTCGCCTTGATGGACGATCGAAGAGCCGGGTTCCCGTTGCCTACCCCGCTGAACAACTCCATCCACCGTCGGCGATGGCTTGTAGGGAACGGGACCTGACGATGCAGAGCGACTGAAAAATCGATTCAGGTTGGCTTGCCCCGATCCTGCAACCGACGGGGCAAGCCAGATTCGAAGCAGACCCTGAGCAAGGCTTGAGGTCAGGCCGAATTGGCCGAACCGGCCATTTTCGTCCGCGATTCGCGAAGGCCACGACTCAGGATGTCCCGCAGCAGCGGGGAGTAATCTTCGTAGCGGGAGCGATCGGGGGAACCGTCCGCGTACTGGAAAATCGCATCCCTTGGCTTGGCTCCCAAAGCCAACAGCGTGCTGCTGACGGTCCCATAATCCGGGGCTCGCAGCACCATTCCAGGGCGCCCAGGAAGCGATGGGGTCCTGGCGAAGACTTTGCTGGAGACCGCCAGAAACTTCACTGGGGAGTCGAGCGTCTGAAGCGTCAACAGCCGCTTGGCCATCTGCACTCGCTCATCCTGCGGATCATTCACATTGCGGCTTCCCACAATGCTCAAACCCGGCTCCAGCGACATCACTTCTTGACGCTGCTCATGGTGGACCACATATCCGCATTCGCGATCGGCGAGCACCAGATTGACCGCCTCATAATCGTTTCTTTCCAACTCTTCGAGCGCCTTTTCCAATCCCTTGCGGGCATTGGCAGCCTTGAGGACTTCGCGGCAAAGCACCCCGCGAGATCTCGCAGCAAGGGTTGGTTGAGCCACCCGGCGGTGGCAAATTCCAACGAAAAGGCCATGCTGGTTGACACCTAGCCAGGTCCCCCCAGCACGCTGGTCCAACGGGCAAAGCACCCTGGGTTTCCCCGATTGGATCGCCGGCGAACTGCTCGGTCGATCAAAGAACTCCTCTCGATTCGCTGCGACAAGAATCGGACTTTCCGCCACCAATTGATACTGAATGGCCAGTAAGCACATCGTGGTATACAGGCTTTCTATTGGTTCGAAGTACGGCGAACATGCGTGCCGAGCAACTGCCCCAATCACTCCTCGGAGCGACCGGCACCAGTTTCGACACAATGTATCGAACCGCGCCGCAAAACTGCACCCCCTAATGGGTGTCCCTGCCTTTTTTGGCTTCGGAGTCGTGTGGTTTCCAGCCCCTTCTAGACAGAAAAACGTGGCGTTTTCTACATTTTTTCCACCGTCTGTTTTTTCATCGGAAAATGGTGTTCGCTGTTCCCCCCGTGGATCTGCCGCTACGATAAAGCTCTCGTCGTTTCGTTGCGTTGGGTCTTCTCAACCCTTTTTTCGCAAGCGTTGCGATCGAGCGATTCCGCCCTGTTGGGGTGCGAGGAATTGTTCGAAGATTTCAGGATTCCGTCGTTAGGGGATGCAATGGCCAACGGCCTGTGCCGACTTGGGAAATCGGGTCGAAGTCAGATGGGTTCGCTCCCCGGATTTTCGATCGCCGCCACGGGAATCGGTCTTCCCGAGCAGCAGGTGACCAACGAAGATTTGGCCGCACTGGGTTGCGATAGTGAGTGGATCGTCCAGCGAACTGGGATTCACCAGCGGCGTAAAGCGGGCGACCATCAGTCGTCTGGCGACTTGGCGTACCAGGCGGCAATCGACTGCCTGAAGCGGGCTGGCGTGGCACCTGCCCAGGTCGATCTGGTGGTTGTCGCCACCCTGACTCCCGACCATGCCACCCCTTCCACTGCTTGCCTTCTGCAAGCCCGCCTGGGCTGCATCGCACCGGCCTTCGATTTGAATGCTGCCTGCTCGGGATTCCTGTACGCTCTGGTGGTCGCTGGCCACATGGTTTCTAGCGGTTTCAGCCGCTGCGCGCTGGTGGTCGGTAGCGAGGTGATGAGCCGCACGGTCAGTCCAACCGACCCCAAAACCTACCCGCTCTTCGGCGATGGTGCCGGCGCGGTCCTTCTGGTCCCCTCCCAAACCCCGGATGGAACGCCACTCCCTCAAAGCGGCCTAATCGCCTACACCCTGGGCTCGGAAGGCGAAGGTGCCAGTCAGCTTTGCATCCCCGCTGGCGGCAGCCGCGAACCGTTGACTCCAGAGCGGCTTGCCCAGGGCCGCCAGTACATGACGATGGATGGCCGATCGGTCTTCAAGTGGGCGGTGCGTGTGGTGGCCGATGCCATTCGCGATACCTTGGCCGACGCGCAAATGCCCCTAGAGGAGGTCGCCATGTTTGTGCTCCATCAAGCCAATATCCGAATTTTGGATGCTGCAGCCCAAGAGCTGGGGATTCCATCCGAAAAAATGTTTATCAACCTCGACCGTTACGGAAACACCTCCGCTGCCAGCGTCCCACTGGCGCTGCATGAGGCGGCGATCGAGGGACGTTTTCAGCGGGGAGATCCGATTCTCCTATGCGGCTTCGGTGCTGGACTCACCTGGGGATCGGCGCTGATTCGCTGGTAACCCCCAAACCTCCAACTCGGACACGATTCCTCCCATGAGACTCTGGATCTGGTTGATTGTGCTTTTGGCGATGCTCGGTGGCGGCGGCTATCTGGGATATCGCCCTGCCCTCCAGTACTGGGAAGCTCGCAATCAACCCAAGTGGCGGTTTCTTCCAGTGGAGAAGGGAGACCTCAAGCACTTGGTCAACGCCACCGGGAAGGTGGAACCGGTGCAAAGGGTCTCCATCGGCGCGGTCGTCAGTGGACCGGTCGAAGAATTGCTGGTCGACTTCAATTCCCCCGTCACCAAAGGCCAGCTTTTGGCGCGCATCGACCCCAGCCTCTATCAGTCTGCCGAACAGCGCGACCAAGCCATGCTCAAGACGCGTCAAGCCGAAGTCTTGCGGGCCCAAGCGCTGCTCAGTCAAGCGGAGAACGAGGAGAAACGCGCCCAGGAACTTTTTTCCGCCAATCAGAATTTCATCTCGGAAACCGAACTGGACCAACTGCGATTCAACCGCCAGGCCAGACAGGCCGAATGCACGGTCGCCGAAACGGCTGTGGCGCAGGCACTGGCTCAGCTGCAGAACTCCACCACGAATCTTTCCTACACCGAGATCCGATCTCCGGTCGATGGCATCATCGTCGAACGCAAGGTCGACAAAGGACAAACGTTGGCCGCTCAGTTTCAGACCCCCGAAATGTTCGTGGTCGCTCCAGAAATGCAGCACCGCATGCATATTTATGCCTCGGTCGATGAAGCCGACATCGGTTACATCCGCAGCGCCCAGTCTTCCGGCCAGCCCGTCCGCTTCACCGTCGACGCCTACCCCGAACGGATTTTCGATAGCGGGAAGATCGTTCAGGTGCGGCTGAGCAGCAAGGAGGAGCAAAGCGTCATCACGTATCCGGTCATCGTGGAGACGCCCAACGAAGACCTCAGCCTCCTCCCAGGCATGACCGCCAACCTCTCTTTTCAGATCGAATCCAGAGAGTCAGTCCTGAGACTTCCCAACGCTGCCCTCCGCTTTTACCCCGATCGCAAATGGGTTCACCCCGACGACCGACCAGTGCTCGATGGCGTCGATCAACAGAAGAACATGGGGGAATCAAACGAAAGTCGGTTGCAGTCGGCGGAGGAAACGTACGACGCCAACCGCAGGCGGATGCGCCGTCATGTCTGGGTGGTCGACGGAAAACTGTTGCGGGCTCGCGAAGTCACCCTCGGCATCTCCGACAGCCGCTTCACCGAAATGCTGGAAGGCAACCTGACCGAAGGGGAGGTGCTGGTCATCGGGGAGCAACCCAAGACATGATCAGTCGGATCGACTGCCCTGTCGCAACGGCTTCCGCCGTTGCTTCAAAAAGGAGCTCGTCGCGATGAAACTGGCTGCCATCCTTCGAATCGCCCTGCGCGCGATCGCCAAGAACAAAATGCGCGCCAGCCTCACCGTGCTGGGGGTGGTCATCGGCATCGCCGCCGTCACGGCGATGGTCTCGATCGGCCTGTCGGCCAGCCAACTGGTGCAGGGAGAATTTCAGAACCTGGGAACCAATGTCATCGTCGTCCTCCCCGGTAACCAGCAGACCCAAGGAGCCCGTCGCGCGCTGATCCCCTCGCTGACCCCCGGCGATGTCTCCGCCATCCAGAAGGAATGCAACGCCGTTCTGGCCGCCTCCCCCATGGTCTTCAGCACCGGCAACGCGATCTTCGGCAATTCCAACTGGACCCCCAAGGAAATGGTCGGCGTCGGCAGCGATTACCTGACGGTGCGCAACTGGCAGATTCGACTCGGTGACTTCTTCACCGATCGCGATATCTCCAACGCGAACAAGGTCTGCGTCATCGGTCAGACCGTCGTCAAAAAACTGTTTCAAACCTCCAATCCAATCGGCGAATCGATCCGCATCAACAAGATCCCTTTCGAAGTCGTCGGCGTGCTGCAGGCCAAAGGGGCCAACATGGTGGGCGACGATCAGGACAACATCATCCTGCTACCCTACACCACCGTCCGAAAACGGCTACAGCGCAGCAACTTCAACAATGTCGATATCATCCTCGCCTCAGCCCGTTCAGTCGATCAGATGAAGCTAGCGCAGACCGAAATGGAAGGACTCCTCTCCGATCGCCATCGCATCGGACCCGGTCAACCCTCCGACTTCGAGGTGCAGAACACCACTGAGATCGCCGGAGTCTTCAGCATCATCACCGGGACGCTGACCGCCATGCTGGCCGCCATCGCAGGGATCTCACTACTGGTAGGTGGCGTTGGGATCATGAACATCATGTTGGTTTCAGTCACCGAACGAACGCGCGAAATCGGCATCCGGATGGCAGTCGGTGCGCGGCCCGGCGATATCCTCCGTCAGTTTCTGGTCGAGTCGATGCTGCTGTCGCTGCTGGGTGGCATCGTCGGTGTGCTGCTAGGCATCTCCGCATCCATCGGGTTGATCTGGCTGATCAACGCTGTCTCTGCCGGACGCCCATGGCCGATCGTCGTCAGTTGGCCCGCTGCAGTGGCCAGCCTTCTGTTTTCCGCCGCCGTCGGCATTGGATTCGGCTATTACCCCGCTTGGCGCGCCAGCCGCCTGGACCCGATCGACGCCCTCCGCTACGAATAGATCGACTGGCCGCCAGTCTGCTTCCCCTTCCCTTCCCTTGAGACGGTCGATCATGCACCTTCCCCCGCCGCGCCATTCCATCCGTTTCTCACTTTGCCTGCTGCTGGTTTCCCTCCTACCGCCCTTGCTGTCGGCTCAAGAACCCGCCACTCCATCCCAGGTGATCGAGATCCGAGAAGCCTTCGTCACCGCGCCGCCTCGCAGTGGCGGGCGCGCCCGAGTCTCCATTCCAAAAGATCTCCTGGAAGCCGCTTCGCTTGATGGAAAACTCCTTTGGCCCGATGCAGCGAACGACACTTCGCCAAGCAGCGAAGGAATCGATCCGTGGCGCAAACTGACAGCCGACCCCCAAGGCGGCTTCTCGGATCGCGCGTTGGCGGGGGGCTGGATGGTCGCCTACGTCGACCTGCCCGAAGAAGGGATCTGGATGCTGGAAGCCCAAGGCCATGGCTCGGTCCGCATCAACGATGCCCCGCGCGTTGGCGATGTCTACAGCAATGGCACAGCGGCCATCCCAGTCCTGCTTCCATCGGGGCAAAGTCGACTGGTCTTCACCGGAGGCCGCGGCCGCATCTCCGCACGGCTCACGGCCCCCACCAAGCCACTGTCGCTCTCCCTGCGCGATACCACCCTGCCCCATCTGATCCGCCACCAGACCGATCCCCTTTGGGGCGGCCTGATGCTGGTGATCGCCAGCCCTTCACTCCCCGACCAACTGGCCGTCCGCACCTCGGGCGACTCCCTCCTCCCAACCACCACCGCCGTACCACCCACTCTTCCCATGACGATCCGCAAAGTCCCTTTTTCTGTCGCCGTCGATCCCTCCACTTGGAAAGACCTTCCTGAGTCGACATCAGCGCTGAAGGTGAAGATCGAACTGGTGCTAGGAGCAACATCCGGAGATGGAACCGTGCTCGACACCGTCGAGGTCGAACTCCCCATCCGCTCGGCAGACGCTTTCCATCGTCGTACCTTCATCAGCCAGATCGATGGCAGCGTGCAATACTACGCGGTCCATCCTCCTGCGATCGATGCCGCCACCGATCGCTCCAAACGCCCCGCCATGGTACTCACCCTGCATGGCGCTGGCGTTGAAGGGGAAGGCCAAGCCGCCTCCTATGCCCCGAAGCCCGATACGGTCATCGTTGGTGCAACCAATCGAAGGCCCTTCGGGTTCGACTGGGAAGACTGGGGGCGACTGGATGCATTGGAAGTCTTGGAGCAATCCAGCAACCGCTTCCAAACCGATCCGGCTCGCTGCTACCTGACAGGCCATTCGATGGGTGGCCATGGCACCTGGCATATCGGGACGCTGTATCCCGATCGCTTCGCCGCCATCGCCCCCAGCGCAGGCTGGATCAGCTTCTCCACCTACGCCGGTGGTCCGCCTACCGATAGCCCAGTCACTCCTTGGACCGATGTCCTCCGCCGTAGCACAACAGGGAGCGATACTTTGGCGCGAAAAGGCAATCTTGCAAGCCAGGGAGTCTACATCCTCCACGGCGATCAGGACGACAATGTCCCGGTCGACCAAGCCAGGACGATGCGCGAGGAACTGTCGAAGTTCCATCCCGACTTCGTCTACAAGGAACAACCAGGTGCTGGCCACTGGTGGGGTAACCTCTGCGTCGATTGGCCCCCTATTTTCCGCTTCTTTGCCGACCACCAGATCCCTGCGTCCCAATCGGTGCGATCGATCGATTTCACTACCCCCGCACCGCATCTCTCCCCCCGCTACCATTGGGCGACGATCGAACAACAGATCCGCCCCGGAGATATCTCGCATGCAAAACTTTCGCTCGATCCCCAGGCTGGCAAGCTTTCAGGCACCACCAGCAATGTCCAAATGCTTCGCGTAGCAAAAGAAGCTTGGCAAGCTTCCTCAGAGGCCAATGCGGTGAAGCCCGAGTCGCTGGAGATCCAGCTGGACGGTCAATCGATCCGCATCGCATGGCCATCGGAACCCAAGGAGATGCTGCTGAGGCGCGAAGGAGATGACTGGCGCGTCGAGGAATCATTTGAATCGCTGGAGAGGGAGAAGAATTCCCATCGCAGTGGCTTTTTCAAGGAAGCCTTCCGACGGCGTTTTGTTTTGGTCTACGGCACCCAGGGGACCAAAGAGGAAAACCAAGCGATGCTCAATCGCGTCCGTTTCGATGCCGAAACGTTCTGGTACCGAGGCAACGGGTCGGTCGATTGCGTCTCCGATACCCAGTGGCAGGAAATGGCCAACGAGGATCGCAACGTGATCGTCTACGGGAATGCCTCGATCAACCTCGCATGGCGTCAACTGCTGGCCAATAGCCCGATCGTCGTGGAGCGAGATCGATGGTCGATCGAGGGGAAGGAAGCGGAGCAGACGGAGGCAGCGGTGCTGATGGTCCGCCCACGTGCCAATAGCCCCCATGCCCTGGTGGGCGCCATCGGCGGCACCTCGGTTCGCGCCCTGCGAACTACCTTACGCCTTCCGATTTTTTCATCAGGCACCGGTTATCCCGACTACCTGCTGCTAAGCCCCGATTTTCTTTCCAAGGGAAATGACGCCATCCTCGCTACTGGATTTTTCAACAACGACTGGAGCCTCAGCGAATCGAAGTGAGCGGCAGCGGCCCGGCTTGGTACAGACTTCCTGCTCGTGCTCGCCGTCGGATTGCGGTGTGCTGGCGGCCTCTTTGTAGGGTGTGTGAGGCCGTCGGTAGCCTGGGTGACGCTCCAGGAAGGGAATCGACGGGGCGAGTTGGTGTTTCTTACTTTTGGTCACGACGGCGGAACACGCCGTCATAGTCGATCAGCGTTTGGTTCTGGTGTGTTCGCGGTCGGATGAATCTGGTCAAAACGGTCCGCCAGCGATCTTGCACGGTTACCGCCATGATCTCCCTCGCCCCTCGACCGACTCACACACCCTACAGGCGCCGAATCTTCTCGTGCTCGTGCTCGTGCTCGTGCTCGTGCTCGTGCTCGTGCTCGTGCTCGTGCTCGTGCTCGTGCTCGTGCTCGTGCTCGTGCTCGTGCTCGTCCTCGTCCTCGTCCTCGTGGCCGTGCTCGTGCTCGACGTCGGATTCTGATGACTGGCGGTCATAGTCGATCAGCGTTTGGTTCTGGTGTGTTCGCGGTCGGATGAATCTGGTCAAAACGGTCCGCCAGCGATCTTGCACGGTTACCGCCATGATCTCCCTCGCCCCTCGACCGACTCACACACCC
>Ga0315905_10003812_pt1 | contig 15500 bp, 31 predicted proteins | sample LakEriMetagenome_5_FD_203522 | JGI IMG/M metagenome (GOLD analysis project Ga0315905, IMG submission 203522) | Freshwater fungal communities from buoy surface, Lake Erie, Ohio, United States - Buoy 4 MA121 | ecosystem: Environmental > Aquatic > Freshwater > Lake | place: USA: Lake Erie, Ohio... | reverse complement strand
GTTTGGTATCACCAGCAGCGTTTCCATCTGCATCAAGATGCGTTTCCTGAGACAACGCCCAATTGGTGATAAACTGCTGCCTAGAGGTTTTAGGCTGAGGCAGGTGAAAATCAGCGAATGCGGCATGGGTGAAAGATGGCACGATGTTTCCTTGCTGGAATGGGGGAGTGTGGTGAATGGGGGACGGTTACCAATGGATTTGACCGTCAACCGTGAATTCTAGACTGTGTTCCTGGATTTCTTCCAGGCAGTGTTCGTCAGAGCCTCGCCAATCGTAATCGGATTGTGCCGACTCGACGAAGGAGTCAACACATGCCCGAAGCAGTTCATCCCATGTTGTTGAGTTGTCCGGCCTCTTGATGAAATCGGCCAATGGATCGAATAGGGGACAATCGGGATACACTCCGGTCAGCGGGCAGGAACCGTCTTTGGCGTTTCTGATCTCTTCTGGCGCGAATCCCGTATGGTCGTTGTTAATCCATTTCCATAGGCGGATTCCCTTCAAGTCGAGAATGCAATCGTCAATCCGGTCAAGGCGGACTGTTACGCTGCAACCGTCGCCTAAGCAGTAGTCGTGGATTGTCACGTTGAAGAATTCCGCCCATTTCCTGAGCGAATCGAGATACTCGCGGGAAGAATGATCGACCCAGCACGATTGCGAGTCTTCCGCTACTGCCGCAAGTGCAGTTTGCTTAGCAGAATCGGACAATTCAGCGAATGAGTAAACGTGCGTCTCGGTTGTGATGGTACGCATGGTGGTTCCAGTGTGGTCAAGGGGGAGAGGGAGGGAAGGGAGAGGATGTTAGACGATATCTTCGCCGGTGATAAAATCGACCGTAGGGAAATATTCGTCAGTCAATTCGCCATCTTCGAACATGGCTACGGTTTCGCCGTAGCCGCGTCCGGGAGTTTCGACGTAGGCAGTGTAGGACTCGAACTTGTTTTCGGCTTCTCGCCGATCAAAGCCAGAATACACTGTCCCGACATTGCCAACAACGATTTCATAGCGTGTCGTACCGTATTCGCTGAATTGCTCTTTCCAAAATTCAGCCACGGGCGGGTTGCTGTTTTCGGTCAGCATCTCGCGGAGATACTCCACGCCATAGTCGGTCAGACTGGTGGAAAGTAAGACTCCGATTTTCGAGCCATCTGATAGCGTTTCTGCTTCAAGGCAGTCTTCGTGACTACCGCAATGGCAGGGTCCGTCAGATTCTTCGTCAGAATTCATCCATTGCGGAAACTTGTCAGCATCGTTTCCCCAGCCACGATGGAAATCCTCCAATTCGATCGGACTAGCTTCAGCAAGAATGCTGCTTTTGATTGCGTTACCGCAAGAATTGCAGTAGTAATCGGCGTTGAAGACGTAAGGCATTGTTGGTTCCTTGATGGAGGGAAGGGCGGGGGAGCCTATTCGGCTGTAAAGGTGACGGAGACTTCATTGCGAGTCAGCCAGTCGGCGGTGACCAATTCGAGAGACTCGTAATCGTCAACGGATACAATTCCGGTTCCCGATGAATTGGATTGGTAGTGGTATCCTTCGACTAGGTCGATTCCGTGTTCTTGAATGTAGGCCAGGGCCAATTCACGGGCAGCTTCCTCAGTATCGGCAGAACCGATAGATCGACGATCCTCGTTACACTTGAGGACAGCGGCAGAAACCATTTCACCATGTGCATCATGATCGGACAGAACATACCACCGGCATGGAGTGTCCTGCGGTTTGTGCCATTCGACATTCCGCATAAGGTAAAAACCGTACGCTTCGTGGAGATCTTCCGGCGGAACCGTCGGAAGGGAATCATACACAACGTCAAGAGCGTCAGACTCAGAATACGCTCGCACGATCATGCGTAGTCCGCATTGGTCATGATATGCGTACACCTTGCCGTCGCCGTCGTCGACGTATTGGATAGGCTTGCCCCATTTGTCGGTGAATGAGAGGGAGAGGGAATCGGGGTCGATACCCTTTGACGTGATGTTCAGACTTGTGTTCACGGTCGGTTCCTTTGGAGAGGGAGGGAGAGAAGTTAGACCACATGTGGTCTACTGGCGGATTGCACGATAGAGACTAGGGGTTATCCATGCAAGCCACAAGGCCGCAGGGATAAGGGCGGAAAGAGCGAGAATGGATAGGGAAGTTTGGGACATAGTTAGATCTCAGAAGCAAAGACGTGGAATTCTGCTTGGGGATTGATCCCAGTGAGCATTCGCAGAGCTATTTTTTCAGCGTGCTCTTTGGAAACAATCCCCAACAAATCCCGATCAAGGTGGAATGTCGGAATTGTGATTTGTTGTTTCCACTTGCCGTTTTGAATCGTGCCGGTAGCTTGGATCGTCCAGAGACGCATGGCAGTGCCTTTCGAGAGAGTGAGGAAAGAGGGACTACAGGGTTATTCAGCGAGCCATTCTTCTGGCAGTCCGTAGCATTCGTATCCGTTTGCATCGATGTTGTTCAAGTCTCCGCAATTGGGGACACAAGGCGAGCATAGTCTAGCCTTGACGATTCTCGGTGAATGGAATACCCATAGTCCGAATGACGATGTTTGTACACTTACTCCGTCAATAGTGGCGGAATAAGTATCATCGTCTTCATAGTACCCATCGGAAAACTCTTGCTGATGTTCGTCAATGTCTTCAGAATCTTCCGTCAGTTCATGTTCGGCTTTGTAATCTTCCCATGCAGATTCATAGGATAGGTTTGTTCCGTTATGGAATATTTCATCCATTACCCAATCTGCAAGTGAGTTTTGGGAAATCATTCCATAGCGAATTCCGGTTTGTGGGTTCGTGTTTGGTAGCATTGCTTGGTTCCTTGATGGGGGAGAGTGTGCGAGAAGTGTATCGACGGGGACAGAGGGAGACTAGACCACTTGAGCAGCGAATTCCCAGAGACGGGAACTAAGATCGTCAGAGAAACAATCCAGCCCTTCGCCGATAATCTCGACAATTTGCCATGCGACATTTTCGGGAATGTCGAACCGGATCGGCTGGGGAGAATCCCAGTCGTCGGACGGATTGCCGTTACTGTCCGGGATTGTGTGTTGATCGCATTCAGACCACAAGAGGGAATACAGTTCATCGCCGTGGCGGTAACGATGGCCGATCCAATCGATTGCTTTACGATCTGCGGAAGTCAGTGTGAGAGTGTACACGGTTGTTCCTTAAAGAGGGTTGATTGATTGGAAATCGATCAGATCGACAGTGTAAAGGCAGTCTTCTGTCGGAAGCTCGCTCGGGTCGATTGGTGACTGTTCCCAGTAATCTCCGCCAATGCGGGACTCATTGGGCTTAGTCGCGAAGATTCGGCCTGATGCTGGCGTGTAGTGAAACCAAGCTGAGGAACTGAACTGGTGGAAACGGAAAACAATCCATCGCCTTCCTTTGCCAAGTTCCTTGATTGTGCCACGTGTTTGCATAGTTGTTGCCTTGTGCGCGTACGCTGAGCACTCCGAATCGGCCTATCCGATCCGGCACTCGCTTGTGGTGCGTGGATTTTATCGACCATCGGAAGCGAAATGGAATAGCAAACGGAGAAAAATTCTTGCAGATTTTTGGATTGCCCTAAACCTATTGAACACATGGAATTACGACTAGGGAAAAATACTGGATTGTTCCAAATTGAGGTCGGAACTGGTAAGAATCAGGATGATTCGTAGTGACGTCTAGTCGATTCGGTAGCCTGTAATCAAATAGTTGTTAGGTAAAATCCTAGGTTTACAGCGTGAGCGGAGCGAACTGGTCAACAGTGTCAGTTGACCACAGTAGGACGAATGACGTGAGGTCTTGTCGTGATGGTCTTGGAATAGGTCGGTTGGTCAATTGGTGAATACACGACATTTTTTCGTGTATTGAATGTCGGCATTCCTTATTGGCGATTACCCCGGTCCAATCGATCAGACCTCAACATCAGCCAGTCAATGTCGCAGCTGCATCGCTCACGACAACCTGCCGAATGGATCGTCTCATCATCCCAATTCCGTCTCGCATCCTTCCATGCGTGACGCCTACGTGACGTAAGTCCTTACCGTACCCGGCTTTCCGCTCACTCCCTGCCATACCCCTCCGGCCCGGCACGAACCACATCAATACTCACACATACACCCTCCACACACATCAATCATCACACGCCCTCATCCCCACCTAACCCCAACCCCCATAAACCCTACCCCCATAGACCACCTGGCTTAGCCCCTACCTGGCTTACCAATACATCAATTTAGCTACTCCCATTAGTAGAAACTGTTATCATATAGGGTATTACCTGTGGTCCATATTTACATAACCAGCTTGTATCAGGTAGGTGTATCAATGCACTAATACGCTGTGCAGAGGTGTACTACTACACTAGTACACCTACTTGTGGTACTTAGACTTACGTTTCGGCTGTGGTCTACAGTTCCATATCAAATCTGTATCAGAACACCCGTCTAAAACACTCCCAAATCGCACAGGATGGGTCTAGGAGGCATTTGGATTGGCAACTTGACCCTTTAGTCATCCCAGAAAATGGAGGTCTCAAAATCGATCCTATCGCGTTACAGACTGTTTTGGTCAATCTTGGAAATCTGACCAGAAACCATTGAACAAATTGGACTGAATTGCGGTACTCTTGTGTGGTCAGTGCTTGCATGGTGCAGTCAGTAGACCACAGGCTTCTTGAGGAGTTTGTGATGTACGTTTTTCTGTTCAAACGTGTCGGGAGTGAGGAGTGGCATGTCTGCAACTATCCAGGCGATCTGGATAAGATTCGCAAAGATGTTGAGGGCAGCCTAGCTGAAGATGCAAGCAAGGGTGTCAAGTACGAGTACCTCATTGTCCAACTGACCCCAGTTGAAAAACCTGTGGTCCACAACATCACCTTCGAACCAACCTACTCTTTCTAACCCTGTGGTCAGTAGACCACATCAACCCCTCTCCTAAGGAGACCACATGGACGCTTCAGAACTCAAGCAGGCAGTCATTCAAGAACTTGCCCGTCTACGTGCCTCAAAGGTACTCACCTACATGGAGGGTATTGCCATGCAGGACGACTTCAACTTGGAAGCAGAGGCGGAGATTTCAATTCGTTGCATTGAAATGATGCTCGCATCTTTCAAGGCTGTCGCAGACGAAATGGGCATCAACTACAATCAGCAAGGAGATTGAGATGAGAACACCACAGCAGGCATTTTTCTCAGTCCCCATTAACACATCGGCAACCCACTGGGCACCCAAACCAGCACCACCACAAGGAGACAAATAATGCACACAATGACAGTCAGCTTCGAACCACGTGCAGAAGAGATTGCACTGGAAGTGGCACACCTGATTCTGAACAGGACTGCTGAAAGCAGTTCAAATGAGGAGGACCGCGTTGCATTAGGCCGAGAAGTGTATGAGGCACTGCACTTTGCATACCTCGCAACCAAGTTCAAGGGAGACAAGTAATGAAGTTCTGGATTCCTGTGGTCAGTAAGTGGCAATCCAAGCAGTACAAGACACTGGCAGATGTCCCTGAAGGTATTGCTTGTGTTGTGGTGTACAAGAGTAGCGAGTACCTTCTTAGACAGCGGAGGGATGGACTTGCCTATCGTGTTGGGTTTAGTTCAGCCGGAGACACTGGACAGGCACACGAGTACATCCTCATCCGTACCCTAGACCCGCTGCCAGAGCCGAAGGTCAGTATTGCTGATCTACCGGATGGTAGGTGCTTTACCCTGAGACTGCTGCCTGATGTTGTCTACTGGAAACATAATGGATGCATCTTGCATCAGCACAACGGAAGTTTCGGGATGTCTCGGGATTTCAACCTGCAAGACCCACCTATCCCACTCGACATCGAAATGCAGTTGCAGGACTTCCCTGTAACTCAGTCCAACTAGACCACAGGAGTAACCATGAATTGGTCTAAGATCACCGAGTCCATTACTGAGATCAACGGTCTCGAAGGCAACCTGCCTGAGATGGACATGAAGTATACTGAACTGGTGAGGGACTTCTTGTTCTTCATTGCTCAGTTGGATTGGAATGGTGGACTAGAGATCAGCAAGAAAGCTGAAGCCATCTACTACTGTCAATTGCCTCAACCACAAGGAGAAGATGATGAGCGATGAAGTCGAGTTGATGAGGGCACATCTCAAGGTCTACCTGCTTGAATCTAAGCAGGTACATACTCAACTGACTGACCTGATGGAAAGCCTGATGGTGATATTTGCTGAGTTGCCCGCTGAAGGACAGGACTTCTTGATCGATGCTCTGGATGAGTTCGCTCAAGATGCTGTGCGTAGGCGTGAGTTGTTCGATACCACATTGGCTGCTGCCAAGAAGATCAAGGAGAACTCCAGTGAATGACAAACCGAAGCGGTATCTGCTGATCCGTGGCAGTTGGTACTATCCAAGATCAGGAACACGAGACTGGGTAGGCTGCTATGAAACGGAGGAAGAAGCACAGGCAGCACTTACTACTGAGTTCGAGAAAGACAATCACTCCCGAGAGTTCGAGGATGAATACATGTGGTCTAAAACCGTAGACCTTTACCAGTGGATGTATGACACCAAGGAGCAAGCACCCAATGAGTGATGAACCAGACGACATTCAGGAAGAACTTCAAATGGTTTACGATGTCACTATGGCTCGTGCCTTTGAGGTGATTGATTACACGGCAATGGTCGCTAGGCAGCAGTTGTTTCAGTACGGCAAGCAGGTTGCCATTGAAGCCTATCGAAGCATTGTTCGAGCAGTACGAGAGCAGGCTGATAGCTTCGAGAGCGAGGTAATCAATGATGATGAGTTCTGGGATGGCTTTGAGAACAGCCCAGACCAAGATGAGGATGAAGATGATGACCTACCCTACTGGGGCGGCTCAAACGAGTGGAACTAACCAAGGAGATTAGATTGCTGATGACAGCCCGACTGACTGAATCTTGTAATGTCTCGATCAAACTTGCCAGTGAACTCGAACTGGAACGTGGAGTGGCTCTTGTGGGTACAGCATGGACCACAGAAGACCTGCTAGACTACGCCAAATCGAGACGCCAGTTCATTTACTGCTGGTCTGATGACATTCACGAAAGCATCCACTACCATGAAGGAGAGGCAGATGTAGACAACGCCTTCAATGAGAAGTGGTGCAATTACCGAGTCTGCGTAGGGCTGCGGTACGGAATCGAGACAGACGCTACAGGTGTGGTCCACTATCGATCAAAGATCATTGACCACATGGTTGTGGATGTTTCTCAGGGGGAGGAGACAGCAATCAAATATTTCCAGGAAGTCATTGATGGTCTGGCAAGTCGCTGGCTATCGGACTCGATGGGTAAGTTGATTGCTGTCATCAATGACAAGGACACCTTCAGTAAGCAACTCTTTGAAGCTGCTGGCTTCAGGGAAGTATGCGGCTCTGGGGATGGTAGTGATTGGTGGCTGCGAATGGAATTCTGCAAGAAATGACTGAACATTCTGGTCAGTTCAGCGGTACTCTTACAGACTCAACTCAACAGGAGACAGGTGTGTTCGATCCGAACAAACAGGCTCAGCGGCAGCACCCACGAACCGGGTGGAACTATGATTGGGCAACGTATGTTCCAACTCGTCGGCCCATGTTCAAGATTCATGCAACCTGTGGACATGCCACGGCAGCCTGTAAAGACAAGGCTGTCTACGCACCCGATCCACTTGGCTACTTAATCCCAGAAGACGTAAAACTCTATCAGAGAGTTGACGGTCTATGGGAAGAGGTGGCGATTCGCCGTGAACTGCCACTCAAACACAGCATCAACATCCTCACAGGAGAAAAGCAATGAACAACGAGCAAGGATGGATCGATTGGCATCCAAAGGTCGGGGATGTCAAACCAACAACCTACAGACGAAAGGTTGCTGGGGTGTGCATGGACTGGGAGTGGGGGACTGACCCCGGTGGTCGAGTTAATACAGCGGATCACGAAAACCTAGTGTTCCAAATCCCCGCCACAAAGCCTACCGAAGCTCGACCACCTTGGATCGATCCTCAGTGCAAGTTCCGTTGGGGAGATCGGGTCAAACACACTAACGGAGGCATCTACTTCGTCATTCACCCTTATGACAAGGATAACCAACCGTTCCCTGTTATCGTTGGCAAGGAGCCGCATGTGGCAGTTCCTTATAGCACGAAACAGGACCTACTTGCCAACGGCCTATGGGAAACCTTTGCTGTTGATGCTGTTTGTGAGGAACACCTAGAACTCTGCCCAGAAGACCTACCACAACACTTCGATGATCGTCTGCTTGATGCAGATGGACCACACAAGTCTGAGAAGTTCGTCCCGCGTGAGATTTGGATAAATCTCTGGAAACAAGATCAACTAGGGTGCACTCACTACTCACAGCAAGAAGCTCGTGAGAATGCTGATCTTCCCGGTTACATCCGAACCATTCACTTCCGTGAAGTCCTCTAAGGAGAGATCATGTCAGATGACCCGACATCCCGTCAACTTGTCCGCACACTGCTCAAGTCTGGAGTAGTTGACACCAAAGACCTATCTCAAAAGACCCTTCTGAGTAAGCGTCGAGTACAGGAACTGGTGAAGGAGTTCTATGAGGAACAATCATTTAGACCACAGGCGGTAGTGAAGACTACAGGCACCACTGTGGTCTATGAGAGTCCCTCAGTAACTCACTTCATCTCAGGCTCACTGAAAGACTTCAATGCTCGTCGCAAAGCCTAACTTCGGTTGGAGACCCTTGCGTAACGGAGAGCCGTTGCCAAGCGAATACATCTACTGGGATGGCTTACACTGGGTACATAGGAAGGCCTCACCTATCTGCGGAGAGATGGTTGAGAATGTCCCTAACATCACTCACGTGTACGTCAAGATGTCTGAGCAAGAGATTGCTCAGTTCCCGATGACTCCTGCTATCTGGGGAGAACTCCATGCTGATGATCGGTATCTCTACAACAGACCAGCATTCTTGTGTACTGGTCTTGTAGAGGTGCTGACTGAGCGTGGCTGGGAACAGTGGCACGGTGTGGTCAGTCTGGCTAGTCCATATAGACCACAGCCGGTTAGCCAAGCCCGAAAGTGGTGGATTGTACCGTATCCTGGTGGATCGGCTATCGCTTTCGATGATAAATCAATGGCAGAGTTCGCCTGTGTAGGCACAGATGCGAAACTCATTGAAGTACAGGAGACAGTATGACCAAACGCGAAGTGATTGAGTTGCTAATCGAAGTGTTTGATGGATGTCGAGTCAGGATGCCTGATGAGTATGAGGATCAGGAGCCGTGTTACACTGTCGACCACGACCAGCTTATGGACTACCTTGTAGCCCGCAGTGAGCGGGAAGCCTTACGGGAGACACAACGTGACTAAGCGAGAGACTCTCATTCTGTTCCTTGAGATCATTGAGGACGCATACGCTAAGGGCAAACAGGCAACATACCCTGACAGTTATGACAGGCCGGTGTTCGACACGCTCTACCTCATTGAGCGTCAACTGAACTCGGAACTGGATAGAACCTATGAGGGGGATGAAGAATGACCAAATGGATCAAAATCCCCGGTCCTGGAGAGTTCCGTGGAGAAGGCGAGTGGCGTACACTCGAAGAGTGCTGTACTGATGAGAACGGACGGTTCTGGATGGATCGTTATGAATCCGTCTGGCAGAAAGCACAGGGCTATCTGCCTACCCGTGAACAAGAAACCAAACCAGAGGAGGTAGAACGGTGAAAGAAGACGACAAGGTTGTTTTTGTGTGCGGACTGCTTTCTGGTTTGTTTCTCGGCGGGATGCTTGCTGTGATCCTTACCAGAGTCGTAGTTGGAAATAGCTACGAGCAGGCAGCAGTAGCCAACAACTGTGGTCACTATGTGGTGAACCAAGCAGGTGTTGTTGTGTTCACTTGGAAAAAGGAGAAGACGGATGAATAACTGGGAAGACTTGAAGAATGCTGTTGGTCAGTGGTCAGTAGCCAATTTCGGCAGTCAGAAGGGGCTGGGTTGTCTAGCACCACTACTGGGAATTGCTGAGGAAGCAGGTGAATGGTTCTCAGCAGACACGATTGAAGAGGAAGACGATGCTATTGGTGACATCTGCATTTTCCTCATGGACTACTGCTATCGAGCAGGTGTTGATCTGTCAGGTATGCCGCTGGGAGGGATTGATGCTGATGCTAACTGTTTGACAGTGGCAGTGGGGCGTCTATGTCATGTGCAACTTAAACGCATTCAACGTATTCGTGGCATGGAAGACTGGGATGCTTTCGAGCAGGCCCGCTTCAATGCTGTTGGTGGGGTGATTCAAAAGTTGGACGCCATGGCTGGTCTTTCTGGATTCGCGTTCAAGATTGCATGCGAAGTATGGCAATCTGTGGTCAGTAAGCGTAAGTGGCACGAAGTGCCTGACAAGCCTGTGAGTCTTGGTAGTGTCAAGGAAGATTTTGCTGGGATTGCTGGTGAGCTGAATAGACTGAACTAGGTACAAAAAAATAACCCCTCACCTGGACTTATCCGGGTGAGGGGTTTCTTCATTTAGATTCTGAGTATTCACAAGCAACAAGCAATCGTTTCATCTGTTTCTCCTGTTCAATGGACCTCAAGCCATGAGCGGCCTTGCTTAACCTCACCGGTAACCGGTAGGCGAATCTTGTAGTACTCTCCAGCCAAACCAATTGACTGAAGGCAAACCTTAGAGAATGCGTTGGCATACTCAGGCAGGCACTCGACATCAACCTCATCGTGGATAGACAGCAGAGGTCTGTAATCAATGCCCTGATGCTTGCATTGTTCGTCTGTTAAACAGACCCACTTCTTCATGATAAGGGCAGCACACGACTGCAACAGCACATTCAGTGCTGAATGGGCAGAGCGGATAGGCACACGACGATCAAGGACATTGAGGTACTTCCTGCTAGACACTTCCTTCAAGGCCGCAACAAGATCACCGAGACCATCAATGCCTGTTTCAAGAGCACGCTTGACCTTCGAACCGATCTCAATCAGAGCCGCCTCTTCTGGAGTAGCCTGCCGTCTTGCCTTGAGGGTGTCTGACCACAGCTTCTTGTCGTTCTTGTTCGGGTTTCTCCGATACCAGTCTCGCCGGTCTTCGTAGTAGGCAGCGGCATCTGGAGTGCTGGAGACAAGGATTGTCCCCATTTTCAAATCACCGGACCCGTACAGGTATCCATAAAAAGCTGTTTTGCTGTCTGTCCGGCTGATCCCGAAGCCCGCTGAACGTATAGCATTCACGTTTGCTGTGTGGATGTCTCCTGCGGCAATGCGTGCAGCGAAGGCACCATTGTCATAGGGATACAGGTAGTGGGCGAGAGTCACAGCCTCGATCCCGCTCAAGTCAGCACCAACCATCACATACCCAGGGCTGGCGATGAACAAAGAGCGACAGTCTGCCCCATAGCGACCCGGTAGACCGAACAAAGGCTGCTTGTCCTTACCGACTGCTGTATGAGGCACCTGAGCGACGTTAGGGCTGTTATGTGTGCATCTGAAGGTACTAGCTCCGATGGTAATGATCCGTCCGTGAATCCTCCCATCACCACACATTGTCAGCCATCCCTTATCCTCATCAGCACTGAGCAGGAACGTGCTGATCTTATTGATGAGATAGTAGTTGGCTAACTGCTTGCCAATCTCAAATGGACACTCACGCAACAGTTCTTCAGACAATTTGCCATAGTCACGGGCAAGTTCTTCGCCAGACAACTGGCCTACCATCTTCTCTCCTGTCTCAGTCAGAGCAGGAGACAGCCAACCGTGGCGTTGGTAGAGCAGTTCACGGACTTGCTGACGTGAGTTCAGGTTGAATGGGATGATCTTCTGAGCAACAGGACCAGCGGTAATCGAACACTCACGCGGACGATACTTCAAGACTTTGCGTGCAGTATCGGCAGCACCCTTAGTCGGGAACTGCTGCTGTGTACCATCAGGCCAAGTAGCCAGATAGTACTCTGGTGTCTTCATCTGGACCACAGTGGGTGGTATATCGCTAGTGATCTCTGTGGTCAGTCTTTCAAGGTCGGTCTTCAGCGAGGCGTGTAGTGCCTTAGCCTTCTCAACATCAAAGCAGACACCGGTCTCAGTCATCTTGTTACAGATGCGAGCGAAGTCGTGTTCGATCTTCAATGCTGTAAAGTTCGTACAATTCATTCCCATGAAATGACGTACGATAGCCATGTTTGTTGCAGTGTCTGCAAGGCAGTAGTCACCCATTTCTTGGGTGTAGGCTTCCCACGGACCTTGGAAGTCAACCTTGTGAACTCCAAGACGTTTGCCCCAGGCTTCAAGGGAGTGCTTGCCGATCAATGCCTTGAACTCTGCCTCTTCATCATCCCCGTAAGCCTTCAGATCGTTCTTAGCAAGGTCTGAGTACAGGAAACGGGACCAGATCAGGGTATCGATGACCTCTGTGGTCGATTTAGGCTCCCAGCTAAGGAGACGCTTGAGTACCGGGATGTCAAAGTCCAGAAGGTTGTGACCATACAGACGATCACAAGCATCCAAATGAGCAAGACCTTCAGACAATTCTGAAGGCCCGTACAGTTTAGCAATGCCTGACTCGTGTTCCCTGACTGCGATACAGTGGACCACTGTCGGATTAAGGCTGTCCGCTTCGATGTCGAACACTGCTGACTTCATCACTTGTCTTCCTCTTCAAGAACAGTTTCAACGTCCCGCCTTCATCTTGGACACTCAGTGTCAAACTGGCATAACCAGCAGGCACAACGAACACCCTGCCGAGTTCAATGTCGATTACTTCGAAGCGGGTTATCTTGGATGTATCAATTTGAACCATGAAGCGGTTCTCCTTGATGCAGGCTCATCGCCCGTACGGCTCCTGGAAGGGTTGTTAAGGCCTCTTCTATAGACCAACCGAGACGCAAACGAGAGTATAGGGTATCGTACTTTATCCCTACACTCTCAGACCACCCAGCAACGGTCTTTGTAGTACCATTAAACTCAAGTAGTCTATTATTTCCTCTGTTATTCTGTTGTTCCTTGTTTGTTCTCCATCTACAATTATCCTTGCAGTAGTTGCCGTTGTTATCACTGCGATCGATACTGTGGTCCTTAGACGGCCTATCCCCCATGTCTCGATAGAAGTTCTCAAACTTCAACCAATCTTCACAAACTGTGATACCACGACCACCGTAATCAGCGTAATACTCGGAATTAGGGTTAGTGCATCTCTGAATCATCCCACCCCAAATAATGTATTCAGGCGATCCGCATCTTCCGTGGGTCGTGGTGGCTTGAGCCACCCGTTCTTTGTGCAGACACCCACATGAGGCCGTACGTTTGCCAACAAGGCTATCTCCACGAACAGCGGTAATGTTCCCACAATCACACAGACACTCCCAACAAACCTTATTAGACGGGTCATTTTCAGCCCGACGCACAACAGTCAGTCTCCCAAACAGACTACCTGTCAAGTCTTTGAATGGTGGCATGTCATATTCTCCTATATCCATTCACCAGCAACCAAGCAAAGTGCAACCGCGTCATACTCATCACTGGTTCCTAACCCTAGATCATAATTGAACAGTGTATCAATTGCAATCTTCATAGCTTTCTTGTCGGCATTGCCAGAACCTGTGGTCTTCTTTTTCAGGCTCTTAGGTGCCACGTACAGGCAATCCTTGTACTGGGGGGTCTCTGTCGCAATCCGATAACGGACCACACCTAGTAACTGTGCTCTGTCTTGAACGCCATAGCCAGCACCACCGAAAGGCATAGCTTCAATAGCCAACTTAGCAGGTCTGTACTCACGAAGCACCGACATCAATGACTCAGTGATGAACACAAGACGATCACTGAAGCCACCAGGAGACCTATAGTCATCTGGCTTAGTCTTGATTGAGAGAGTTTCCACAATAAACCCTTCCTCATCAATGACCGCTACTCCAGTAGACGCCAGAGACAAATCAAACCCTATGTAGTACATACTTCAACTCCATACCATTTGAACAACTGTGAACGCATGTGGTCCACCTTATCGTATCGCCAGTTACCACCACATGAACATGAGTAGTTGACATAATTGTCATGCCCATAGCAATTAGTCGCACATCCGTTGTCTTGGCTCTTACAGAAAGGACAAGTACGCATGCTGCTTCTAACTTCTTCGATGGCACCTAACACATGCCGCATCTCTGGCGGTTTGCCGTAAGGAAACCACCGAGACTCAATAATCTTGAAGGTCATTGCAAGCCTCTCTAGGAATGTGTCCCCAATCTTCATCTGGATCATGATCCCCAAAAACTTGTGGTGGTGTGACCACACGCTTATAGTTGATGTCGATGCCTAACTCCCTCGGTAGGTTAGCAACCATTGCAATACCCCTGCCAGTATTCGATGGTACAATGTCTATCGTACCAAGGAACCGGTTATTGTAGTAGATGCCCAGCACCTGTCCAACCCTCGGTCGAATGGTCAGCCCCATGTCAGTCCTTTTGTGCGAAACAGTAGAACCAACCCGGTCCTCTGTTATCTACTGCAAAGTAGGTAACGTCTAATCCTGCCGAAGCAATCTCTGCCAACCACCACTGATAAGGTTTAACAGTCAGGTGGAGCGGTGTGCCTAGCAACTTTGGACCAAACCCATCAGCAAATAGAGCAATCCCCAAGAAGACACCATGTGTACAAACTTCCCGCATCGCTACCAAAGAATCATGTACCCGGTCTGTGGGAATATGCTCCATCAGGTCAGTGCAAAACACTGCATGATGCTTAGGTACTTTTCCAAGGTCTTCCCAGATGCAGCCCTGATAGAACTGAAACCCGAAGGCTTCCTTTGTATCTAGGTCTAAGCAGTTGTCTGCGATGTCGAAACCGGACACCCGATAGCCGAGTTCGATCAGCCGCTGAGATGCCTTACCACTACCACAACCCACATCAAGAACTGTGGTCTTATAGCCCAGCAATTGGGCTACTGGTTGTTGTGTAATGGCAGCAAGACCAGGAGAGAAGTTGCGATACTGGTTATGGGACCACACCTGTTCGTACTTAGTCTTCTCTTGTTGGGTTAGGTTCATCGCGTTGGTCCTGTATACGGCTCGTCTGGCACGAACTCATCAGCAAACTCCTTACGGTACTGTTTCCAGCCGTAGAAGTTACCTGAATACTCAGGCACATTCATAGTGATCTCGCCCATAAGCCCTCCACCAAAGGTCTCGGTCTTGAAGTAAGGCGTAGCAACATGCTCTGTAGGACTCCAATGCCCACTGCTAGTCAGTCGGTCATGTAAAGCAATGTCCTTGTCATATTCCTTACGTTCGTTGTGCCTGACGTAGCTTACAGCAGCACAGCGAGCAACAGAAACCTTCTTCAGATCATCCAAGGACAAAGCAGCACGGTCTTCATCATAGATCAATGGCAAATGCCACTGACCACTCTGAAGCAGTTCAGGCACACTATCCTGACGGGCCTTGACCATCAACTGAGCAAGGTACTGGAAGTGAGGTTCTGCTGCTGGATGGTTGCGTAGAAGTTCAAAGTGCTTGAAACTGGTGGTACTGAGGACCACAGTGAT
>Ga0315905_10003811_pt1 | contig 15506 bp, 20 predicted proteins | sample LakEriMetagenome_5_FD_203522 | JGI IMG/M metagenome (GOLD analysis project Ga0315905, IMG submission 203522) | Freshwater fungal communities from buoy surface, Lake Erie, Ohio, United States - Buoy 4 MA121 | ecosystem: Environmental > Aquatic > Freshwater > Lake | place: USA: Lake Erie, Ohio... | reverse complement strand
CAAATTCATCGTCAAATCTCATTAGTGCTCTTCAATTTTTCTTGAAGCATTCTTGGAGATGAGTCATGTCAAAACGTATCGCTATCTACGCACGTGTTTCGACCGATAAGCAATCGACCGAAAATCAGTTGTTAGAGTTGCGTTCCCTCTGTACCAAACTCGGATACACAATCGTTCAGGAATACACCGACAACGGCATCTCAGGTGCTAAGAGTCGTGATGAACGTCCTGCGCTTGATCTGCTCCTCAAAGACGCTACAAGGCGTAAATTCGATATGGTCATGTGTTGGAGTATCGATCGTCTCGGTAGATCGCTTCAGCACCTCGTAGAGATACTCAATGAACTCCAAGCACTCAAGATCGATCTGTACTTTCAGCAGCAAGGCATGGATACAAGCACGCCATCAGGACGAATGATCTTCTCTGTATTTGGTGCAATCGGTGAGTTTGAACGGAATCTGATTCGTGAACGTGTCTTGGCAGGTCAGCAACGGGCAAAAGCAAATGGGGTGAAGTTGGGACGACCTAGCAAGATGAATGACGGAATGAAGTCTGCTGTGAAACTACTGCGTGAGAAAGGTATGGGGATAAAACAGATCGCTAGGGAATTACAGATTGGAGTGGGGACTGTGTATTCGGTGATGAGTGTTTAATCAAAGTTGGATTCAGTATTCGTGCTGATAAGTTCGACACGATCTACCTTCATTAGAGACGATAAAATTGGCGAAATTATCTCCATCTTTGGTACTGCATACACACATATGAACCATTGCACCATTCAGTTTGATTCTTTCCCTAAATGAAGTTTCAAAGTCTCGGCATCCCTCAGATTTTTTAGCAGCGCAGTTTTTTTACTGCAGGACCCATTTCAGCTCCTACTGTTTAACTGTCTGTTGAACCGACACTTGCGAAACCGAGCCGTATTTGAACTCTATCAAACTTCCTTTTGAAAGTTATTTAAATAGTCTTGTGTAGATTGAATCATTGATGACGCTTGATTATTTGAATCTATAGCTGAAAATAATAAATCTATTGGATTGTTACTTGACGATTCACTATTTGAACTATCTGAACTATCTGAAGATGATGCTCTTCCAGCCATTAGCGATCGAAGGACACTTGCAGCATCCCCACTGAAATGGGGTTGAAGACCGCCATTTTGTTTGATTTTATCCATGAATGAATCAAACTCAGATTTATCAATTTCCCCATTGCCACTGACATCTAGTTTTGAGAAAATCTTGTCTGCTATGGCAGTTGAAGCTGAATTGCCGCCACTTCCTTGCGTGATCATCTTTTCAAAAGATGCCTTATTGAAAGAACCAGTATTGCTTGGGTCCAGCTTATTAAATACACGATCAGTTAGTTTATTGACCTTAGGCAAAGCTATTTGAGTTGAGTTTGCAGATGAATTGATTTGCATAGCTGCTCCTAATTGTACAAAGTAGATGTGTAATGATTAGCAAGAAATAGACCATCAAGATTACGGAAAAGGTTTACCGTTTTAATCCATTTTAACTAATGAATGCGGCAAAACATTGCCACTAAATCAAATTGAGAGGCAATATTTTTCCTAGTTAACCTATTTATTGGATATCAAAGGCATCCGCAGAATGCGCATCAATAACTGCTGTGGGATGGAATAAACGACTTCGGAGTAGGTTCAGAAAGTCTAATTGGGACGACCGTCAAAGATGAATGACGGAATGAAGTCTGCGGTGAAACTACTGCGTGAAAAGGGAATGGGGATAAAGCAGATAGCTCGGGAGTTACAGATCGGTGTCGGGACTGTGTATTCGGTAATGAGTGTTGCGTAGGTCACTCAGTGGTGTCGGTGTTGCCATTGGTATCAACAGCAGTAATCACATAGTTCGTGCCTTGTCCTACATTGACTTGCGCCTTGCTATGCTCAAATCGGGTTTTGAGTTGGATTAACCTTTAATAATTTTTTTGATTTTAGATTTAAATTTAGACCATGTTCTGAAAGCAATGGGAGGAATCCAATCTTTTTTATAGTTTTGACGCCTTAGTTTCGCAGTTTGCCTTTTTATGTGTTTGCTATCGATTGGCCGAGCAACATACATTGTTGAATACGCAGGAGTATCTTCATAAACTTTTTTTGAGGCCGTATAGTAATAAAGTGCAATTGATTTTCTTGTGATTTCATTTGGAGTGTTGAGGGGGTCTGGGTGCCCATGATATGAGTCAGCATCAGTATTAAAAATTACACAACGATTAAATAGAGGAGCAATGCTATCAACTTTTGTTTTCATTCCTTTATCCCAAAGTTCTAGATTACCTCCAAAGTCAGGATCCCAATTTTTATTTAAATAGATAAGCATATTGATACGTCTATTTAAATGTAGTTGCTCATGGATTCTGAAATCTGCGTGAACTCCAAGTTTTCCTCCTTTAAATATCTCATGAAAACCTCCTCCGTTAAAATATGGATCACCAATCAACGAGTCAATTGTTGTAAGTCCCTCTAAAAATTGAAGGACAGGTGCTGAATTAAAAAAATGAAAGATACTACGTATTTTTTGTTCGCAACTTTCAGGCAGGATTCGTCTTTTGTGTAAGCCTCAGTAATCATTCTCAAAAAACTGGTCGTCAGCAAGTTTTTCGGTTGGAAATAGACTATATATTTCCTCAATAAACGGCAGTGGTAAAAAATTGTCAATTACGATGTGCGGAAAAGGTTCGGCAAAGCAATAAGTGCCCGATAGTTCTTCTCCAAAAGATCTTGCTATTTTTGAGTCTAAATGTAGGTTGCCATCAGCGCTAATAGGCAATGTAGCATTAGGGTAAGTTGCTGCTTCCGAGTGTTGAATCATCATTTTCCTCACTTGTGTTGGTGTGAAGGCATTATTTTTACGTGTAGTGAGAGTTTGTGAGAAAGTAAACAAGCAAAGCAGAAAGTTGAAACGTGTGTTTAATGACTTTGCTGCTGACACACTTACTCTGTGCCTGTGGGAATGCCGACAGGGATAGTCCTAGTAGAAGTGTCAGTAGCGTGCGGTATCGTGCCATAGGTCGTATTCCCTGCTCGTCAATGGTTTCAAAACTGAAAACATTTCTAATTACTATATTCTTAGTATATTGAAATATTGTGAGTATTCAAATACGTAATTATTGAGTGTCAGATTTAGAAGAACAGGCAGTTCTGATGGGTTCAGAAAGTCTAATTGGCAAACGGTCTGAAAATGAAGTGAATCTCAGTTCAATAAGTCACGGTTCTGTGGGTTCAGAAATGAATTACTTTAATTAGAAATCACCTTATGTTGACAACTAGCAATGCTTAGGATTGGAAGACGCAATTTGCCTGTCCGAAGACATAATTGCGTTCTGCGTTCAGGACGGGCAGACACAGTAGTGGAGATAACCAATGCTGTCACACTGGAAGGTCGGTTGATCGGTAACCTTTACATCTGATTTGCTGGAGGTATCAGCGGAAACAGTCAGGGCACCACGACCTACTTCTGACTGTTTGGGCGTTGCTTTTTCTCAGAGCACCCATCGAACGATAATCTTTATTGATAGCACCCATCTTCGTCTTTGGTGCTACTTGCTGCTGTGACTTGCATCGCCATACCTGCTTCTGCCAATGGTTACAATTTGACCGTCATGTATTGTCCTGTATGTATTTAGCATTCGCTGTCGTTCAGAATGCAGAAATAACGGTAAAGATCGAATGTTTACCAATTAATTGATTCAATTGCTGTCACTATGAATAAATCGACTACTAAGAAATCTACCTTCAGAAAGCAGATGGAAAAGCATTCGTCTAGGACTGTTGCTGCCATGAAGGATGAGACACTGACTTCTAAGTTCTATGTTGGATCTCATAACAAAGTCAGATTAAGGAAAGCACTGGCAGTAACAGGTAATCTTGATTTGGCAGAAACGACTTTACTGACACCATCTATTCATAAGATTCATTCTGATCGACTGGCAGAACGGTATCTGCGTAAGTGGAATCAAGTGAGGTCTGCCTGTCACAACACTGATCAGGCAAGAGCAAGGTTTCGGTTTCTCACTGTTCTTGATTGTCTTGAGGTGCCTGATCCTGAAGTTGCTATTAAGACGATAGTGGCATTCAAGGAAGCACTAGCAGAGGTGTCAGATGCCTGTGTGGGGATATGGATGCTGGGTGCTGTTGAGTTGGAGATGGTGTCACTGGAGATCATGAGGGATAACAGAAAACTCACTACTACAGCGTCAGGTGAGATGAGGAAACTGGACGTCTGTGAGGCACTGCTTAAAAGATTGCCCAAAAAGCATCAGAATGTTCCCTCATATCTGCTCATCCATTTCCATGGTCTGGTAAGTGCGGTTAGTGAGCATCGATTCGATCAGTTCGAGCAGCGTCTAAAGGCAGTAAAGAAATGGGCAAAGATTCCACGTGCTATTGAATTGAAGCGATTATCAACTCAGTTCAAGGGCAGAAAGAAACCGATGGAATCGAATCTGAAAGACATTGCTCGGTACATCACTAAGGGCGGTAATGACTGGATCGGCAACAAAGCGTATCTGCGTTACAAACTCAGTTTTGATGGTCGAGATACTTCTGATGAGGAAGCATGGGTTCAAGAGAACTGGCGTAAAAACGAAATCTTGAAACAGGAACGTATTGAAGATGGACTGGAAGATGCGCTATCACTCAATCACCACGAGATTTCATGTTTGGCAGAAGTGATCGATCGAATGATGAACTTGAAACGAAATAGAATCGGATACCTCGTTTAGATACTGATACACACACAAGATGGCATATTGCGAACTGTCTGAAAGAAGGTTGAATTGTGATTTTTTTTCAAGATTGCCATCAGCATCACAGGTTGATAGATGTCTGACATCTGCATTTAGGTCGTGATGAACTGCTTAAGTTGGTCGAAATTTATCAGATGTTATCTTCGTCATATCTTATCTCAATTATTTCGAAATCATAACGATCAGGATATTTCTCAGTTAGATATTTAAGTGCAATTTTTTTGGACATATTTCGCTTGTCTAACCTAATCAATGCTAGTAATTTCGTAATGCCTTCAGCATCAACAGAATAACGAAAACGAATAATCATTTTAATCTCCTTGTCTAATCTTAGATTGTCATACCTCTTTCCATATTATTTCTTTTATGTCTATGATTTTTCTATCGGGATTTTTTAGTTCAGATATCTTAGTATGCTCATTTCAGACTTGCCCTGTAATCCAGCATTAATCGAAGTAGTAATTTTCATCAGTGGATTTAATAGAGTGCAGTACGTATATCTGATGAATGCTGGAGTAATAGGCATTTCTTTCTCCTCCACTTTATTTAAGATTGAATCGCCTCAATCAATAAGCAATCATGCACAGATGAAACAGATGCTCACGTGACTTTTGATGATGGGTTTTGATTACTTTGACCAACTGCTCGTTCAGAGGAACTTCTGCCGCAGTCGGATCTTTAAATGTAAGTGCGGTACCGTATATGGACATATGAAAGTCTCCTTCAGTCGTTTGCTTTCGAGGTCGAAAGCATTCGCATTTTGTCAGGCAGAAATTTACTTCCAAATCACTTCAGTTACTTCAATCTGTTGATTGTCTGGATACTTGTCACGCAGGTACTTGAGTACGCTTGAGTCGGACTTTCCAGGCACTTGTGTGGTGATGGATGCAGACATTCTCGTCTCGGAATTCGTCTTGGTGTAGAACGTGTAACGGATGAGTACTTGAGCGCTAGGCATTTTGTACCTTTGACTATTGTTATCTTATTTGAAACGCCACGCAGAGCGTCTCTGATCGATTTTCACTATGGATCGTATAACAGATATGTCGAGAGTGTTTGAATGAGATTAGAACCCTGTTTTAGTCTTTTTTAGACGGGTTCAGTAGCAGGCAGGATGGTGTGGAATGTTGGAAGATACAGTTCTCTAATTAATTCATTGAAATTTTCGAGATGACTATCGCTAGTCCAAAATGATTTCAATGATTTCGATATTGTGACGATCAGGATATCGTGTCAATAGATAAGCAAGGGCATTTTCAGGATTGACACTTGCGTTAGTGATTTTGATCAACGCTTTTACACTAAGTTCTTCGACTGAACTTTGTAAGTATTGGAATCTGATAATCATTTCATTTCCATATCACTTCGGTTATTTCAATCTGTCGCTTGTCTGGATACTTCCCATGAAGGTACTTAAGAATACTTGATTCAGATTTGCCTTGTATTTGCTTAGAGATTGAAGCAGATATCTTTGCATCTGCATGCTCCTTGAAATAGAACGTGTAGCGGATGACTGCTTGAGTGCCTGACATAATTTGCCTCCACTTTTAATCACCTGATTTAATTCATAAAACCTCTGATTGGATAAAATCTATTTTGTAGTAATTTAGTCAAAGGTTATTTCAATGAGTGCTATGTTTTGTCGTAAAGGATATCTTTTGATTAGGTACTCAAGAGCATTTGAAGCGTTTACATTCAGATCAGTTACCTTTGTTATTGCTGTTATATAACTTTCCTTGTTTGAATCTGCTAAATATTGAAAACATATACTCATTTTTCCATCAGACATAGAGTCCTTAGATTGAGTGAGGTGCAATTACAGTTTGAGTGTCGTTGATCGAATATTATTTGGGTCTAGAAATAATGCTTAATTTGACAACAGCATAAATCAATCGAACTAACAATTCATATTACGCTTTTAGTGCAAGACAGGATTGATTATTAGGTAAGTAAGCGACTGCTACCTTCAGGTGATTGGTTTCATGCGTGAAAGCATACTATCCGAGACCCTGCAAGATAAGTAACTACGTCAGAGGGTCTAAGATCGATTTTTCATTCAGTCGCATAACTGAACGTAGTGACTGTCCGAATGAGATTAGAACCCTGTTTTAGTCGTTTTTAGACGGGTTCATGGGCGGTTGGGGGAGTCTAAATCGGGAAATTCGTAACCATTGCTGCGCTGCGGCGGTAGCAGCTTGGTAGAGCTCTGTATTTGTAAGCGTTATGAAAATAGTAGTAGGAAAAATGTGATATACCCTTACAAGGTGATCGCATTGTTACAGTCTTCACAATTGATATATTTGATTGATATCAAATTTTTTAAATTGATTTCATAGGATTAAATTTTTCAGAGGGGTAAACATCATGGAAATTGAACTCAAATTTCAGATACCAGCTGAATCAAAAGTACCATTAGAAAAATTTATTAAATCCAAAGGCGGCATGTCAAAGCGCCTGCGAGCCAAGTACTTTGATACTGATGATAGATTGTTAGCACGATCTAATATAGCGCTGCGCCTACGCAAAGAAGGGCATGTTTGGTATCAGACCTTGAAGGTGGCTCCGCAAGCTGCTGCTGTAATTCGTCATGAAGATACGGTCAGATTAGTTACCCCGCCGGGTACAGCCCCAGTAATGGACACTAGCCGTCATAGTTCGTCTGACCAGTGGACAAAAATCGATAAGCTCCTGCGACACGACGCTGCCCATGAACTCAAAACCCTCTACGAGACTGACCTCAAGCGCCTTTCGGTTGACTTGAGAACCCGTCGCGGCCTAATCAACTATGCGATTGATACGGGGTCGATTTCAACTATAGAAAAAGAAATAGATCCATTACTTACGGCTCTTGGTCATACAGTCGAGCCACTCAAACTTCCCGTGACTGAAATTGAGCTCGAATTAGTTTCGGGTTCTAACATGGCATTGATCGAAGCCGGCACTCGTCTCGTTCGCGACTACGGCGTTTGGCTTGATGTGCGAACTAAATCTATGCGGGGTGATAGCCTTGCCAAGGCTAAGTTAATTATGGCACCTGCCAAGGCGCAGAGTGTGAAAATTTCAGACGGCCTGTCATTGGAAGAATTTTTCGAAACCGTTAGGAAAGAATGCGTAAGGCATGCACTGGTGAATGCCTCGCAACTCGCTTCAGAAGAGGGTTACTTAGCTGAGCACATCCATCAACTGCGGGTCGCATTACGCCGATTGCGAACGGCTCTCAAATTATTTTCCCGAGTCCACAATTTTGAAGTGCAGACATGGTCTGATCAAGCTAAATTTCTTGCGGCCCAGCTGGGTAAAAATCGCGACATCGATGCCATGTCAGAGAGTATCTGGCCCGAACTACGTAAAATTAACGCACCGCTGATCGAATTTTCAGTGCAGGAGGGAATCCAGTCACCTGCCTTGATTGTCCGGGAAGGAAAAATTCAAACATGGTTTTTGGAATTAATTGGCCGTGATTTGCAGTCCCCTGAGAAGAACACACAGTCGCATTGGTCTGCAATTTTACCGGTCATCATAAAGTGGCAAAAAAAGTGCGCAAAACGCGCCAAAAATTTTTCCTCACTGACGGTAGAAGAGCGGCATGAACTACGAAAGAAAATGAAACGATTGCGTTACAGCCTTGAATTCATTGAGGGGGAATGCAAAAGTGCTAAATTTCGACACTTTAGTAAGGTTTTAGCTCGTGCTCAGAATGAATTAGGTACCTACAACGATCTTCAGGTCGCGTTAGAAAACTATCGCGCAATAGTGACACATGATCCAGCTGCTTGGTTTGCAGTGGGTTGGTTGATTGCTCAGTTGAGCGATTGTGAAGTTCGTTGTATAAAAGTCCTGTCAGACTTTACTGAAACTGACGTACCTTGGCGCAAGACGGTAATTTCAAATCAACCTAACCTGTTGTCTGCTGTAAATTCTGATGGATGAATCATGGTGTTCGAATAGTTGATTCGACAGCTTCTTCAAAAAGCATTGAAAGATAGTCTTTAAGTTTTACGTCATGAACAATAAGCTTTTGTTCTTGACCCTGGGTCGACACCACCCAGTAGATCTCTTTGTTATTGATGGTGTAAATAATACCTTCCCGATCTGTTTCAAACCATCCGAAATGAGCCCAATGCCATTCGTCTGTTTGTGTCTCGATCAGCCGTATTAGGTTAGTGATATGTTCAGTTTTGACCTCGTCACCATCAAAAATATTTTCCCTGACTGTTGGCATACTATCCCTCGAAATAGTTGATTGGTTTCAGTTTAAGAACAATCATTTAATGGATGAATCAAACCACACCAACGCTACATCAGTTTAATGACATTATTTTTACAGAGATAAAAATAAAATAATTCTTTACCTTTATTACTCTTCGCGAAGCCGTGTAGTCTCTTTGAAACCATTCTGTCAATGGGATGTCATGAAACTCCCCTAATGTCCGACGGTTATCACCTTGTTCGGAAATAGGATGCCACCAGGGTTTTATTGGCTAATTTTTGCCCAATTCTTTTCGGCGCTGGCTGATCATGTTTCTCTCTTCATTGGTATTTATTTGCTGCAGCAGGCAGGAGAGCCCTCCTGGAAACTATTTTTTTTGAAAGCTTCCTTATTAGTGTTTTACGTGGTGCTTGCGCCATTCGTTGGTCCTTGGTCTGACAGGTACTCAAAGAATCGAGTTATGTTTGTGGCTAATGCAATCAAGTTGTGCGGTGCCATTTCCCTTCTTATTGAACCCTCTGCCGTCGCATTTTTATTAATCGGCGTTGGCGCAGCCATCTATGCCCCCGCAAAGTTTGGATTAGTTACGGAGATCGTGCCACCGGCTGATTTGATTCGTGCCAATGGCTGGACCGAAACAACATTAATTTTGGCGGTGATTTTGGGGACAGCGCTGGGTGGATTTTTGTCGAGTGAAACCCTCCAACAACTTCTGACATCGCAATTTCCAGACTCTGCCGGGTGGGGTACGACTCCTGGCCTTTTTGTTCTTCTTTTACTGTATTTGGCTGCTGCTGGATTGAATTGGGGTGTTCCTCAATCGGTAGTACAGCATAACGCGACGATTAGCGTGGGTCGTTTTCTTCAATCCAATCGTACGCTTTGGAGTGATTCGATTGCGCGCATTGCGTTGATGATCACCATGCTGATCTGGGTAGTTAGCGCCGGTTTGCAGCTATTGATTATTCGCTGGCTTCAACAAGATTTTTCCCTGGCTATTTCCGAGTCTGCTTATTTGCAAGGTGCTACCGAAATAGCTGTTGTTCTTGGGGCCTTGTTAGCCGGTCGATTCGTTCAGTTGCAAAGTGCTCTTCGAGTGATGCCGTTAGCCTATGTTTTTGGTGCGTTGGTGATTTTTGCGCCAATGCTCAATGATATTTATTTAGTGAGCATTCTAATGCTCGCTGTTGGGGTGGTGTTGGGCTTTCTTGTGGTTCCTATGAATGCGCTCTTGCAGCATCGTGGCGTCAATTTACTGAGTCCCGGTGAATCTATTGCGGTTCAAAATTTTAATGAATGTCTAGGCATCGTCGTCGCTTTAATTGTTTTGGCATTCGCTAATACAAATGGAGTGTCACCTCATATTTTGCTCATAAGCCTAGGCTTTTTTACGCTACTCATTAGCTTGCTTGTTGGGTGGTTACAGCGTGTGACGCTTTCGAATTCTGATTTCTTATTTCCGATGAGTAGTCTTTCAAAAGAGGGCATAAATGAAAATAATGATCGTCACTGAGGCATGGGATCCGCAAATCAATGGCGTGGTTCGTACATTGAAAATGACTACTCGACAATTAACTGATTTGGGCCATGAGGTTCAAATGCTGACGCCTGATCAGTTTTTTAATATTCCTTGCCCAACGTATCCAGAAATTCGATTGACGATTGCACCCACTCATAAAGTACGGAAAAAGATTGATGAATTTAAACCGGATGTTTTGCACATCGCAACTGAGGGGCCGCTAGGTTGGGCTGCTCGCAAAGTGGCGATTCAACGTGGATGGCCATTTAGTACGGGATTTCATAGCCGCTTTCCTGAATATATTCACATGCGTGTGAAATTTCCACTGGAATGGAGTTACAACGCATTGAGAAATTTTCATAATGCGGGTGTGTCAACCATGGTGCCTACGGTGGCTATGCTTGAGACATTGCGTGAACAAGGCTTTACGAAGGTGATTCATTGGAGCAGAGGTGTGAATTCTGAATTATTCACACCCCATGGCGATACGATTGAAAGAGGAAATGGACCGATTTTTTTGCATGTTGGCCGTATCGCTGTTGAAAAAAGTATTGAAAATTTTCTGGCAATGGATTTGCCTGGTGAGAAATGGGTTGCCGGTGAAGGCCCTTCACGTAAAGAATTACAAAAAAAATATTCAGAGGTGCGTTGGTTTGGCTGGCTATCTGGCGAAGAATTGGCGCGCTTGTATCGCTCGGCCGATGTATTCGTATTTCCAAGTCGCACTGATACGTTTGGCTTAGTCATGATCGAGGCCATGGCATGTGGAACACCGGTAGCGGCTTATCCAGTAACAGGACCGATTGACGTTGTGGGAAATAGCGAGGGCGGTGTGTTGAGAGAGGACTTGCGCGTTGCGTCGCTGATGGCCTTGCAGTTAGATCGGCGCAAGGTGGCTGACTATGGTGCTAAATTTTCTTGGGATGCAGCGACATCGCAATTCTTAGGTGCGCTTAGGCCGATAGATCGAGCAGCCTAGAGATAAAACGATCTCGTTAGGTATTCGCTGAACACGAAGCGCCACCCTTACTCAGGGTGGTTTATTTATAGCGTTAAGAAAGGTAGCTGCGTAGATGATTATTTTTCGGCGCGTCCAAAACAGATACATCCGATATTAATCTTGCTTGGTACCCGGTGACTCGATTTCTTTTTTCCATCGTTCAGTTTGCACACGCTGATTCTCTTCAAAATCTTTTTCTTCTTTGAGATTTTGTTCGCGCAGGCGTTGCTGTTCTTCGGACAGTTGCTCTAACTTGATTTCTAACTCTGAACCTTTTTTATGGTTAGTACGTGCATCAAGCTGGCTGCCAAGGGTCAGCCCAAGATAGAACCAGGCGGGGGTGGTGAGTAGCATCAGTAATGACCACCAAAAGGCAATGAACCTTGATAGCAGTATCAAGGAAATCACCAAGCTGGTGATGCCAACACCGAAGAAGATGTACTCGTTCACGATCTGTCCTGATAGCCTATCCAGTCCACAACAACGCTAAGATCGTATAGCTTACGCGAGTATTCAAAGTTTAAATTTTGATAATTTCCTTTGGCACCCAAGTTCTTGGAATTGCATGGGTTGTGCCGAGTTGATGAAAGGTGCGACTATTCTGGGGTAACAACTCTGGCCGAGAAGGGTGGCCTTGGTTAGACTCACTTTTTGAATCCTATTTTCGTAGCGGTATGGGTAGTTTTAATTTTCAAAAATAAAAAATAATTAATAAATAATAATTAAAGGGACAGACATGACTAAGCCAGTGATCGGATTTATTGGAGTGGGTTTAATGGGTGCAGGTATGGCTAAAAATATTCTCACTAAGGGATATCCTTTGGTGATCATGGGCCATACCAACCGCGAGCCAGTTGAACGTTTGAAAAAACTCGGTGCGACTGAGGCTACATCACCTAAAGAGCTGGCTGCGAAGGTAGATATTCTTCATCTATGTGTTACCGGTTCCCCTCAGGTTGAAGCGATTATGAATGGGCCGGATGGTATTTTCGCTTCAGGTAAAAAAGGCTTGGTAGTGATTGATTGTTCGACGTCGAATCCGGTATCGACTATGGCGTTGGCAGAGTCAGCTCAGGCCCATGGTATGACATTGATTGATGCGCCACTCGGTAGAACACCCGCTGAAGCAGAAGCTGGAACGCTGGATACGATGGTGGGAGCAGATCAGGCGACGTTTGATAAAGTCAAACCGATTCTCGATTGCTGGGCCGGTAATGTGGTGCATCTGGGACCGGTTGGTCTTGGACACAAAATGAAGTTAATTAATAATTTTATTGCGATGGGTTATGCGGCGTTGTACTCAGAAGCGATAGGTATTGCACGCAAAGCGGGATTATCGAAAGAGCAGTTTCATGCGGTGGTGGGCAGTAGCCGTATGCGCAATGGTTTTTACGATACCTTTATGAAGTGGACGATGGAAGGCGATGAAAACGCGCATCGCTTCACGATTAGCAACGCTCACAAAGATATGCGTTACTTAAGTAGTTTGGCTAATGAAGTGGGTGCGCTTCATCCGATACAGGCCATGGTAAAAAATTCGTTCGCGGGGATGGAAGCTGCAGGTCAGGCACAACGCTATGTGCCTATGTTGGCTGATTTTGTAGCGATACAAAATGGTTTGCCACCATCGCAATCAAAATGAATAACAGCCCCATTAATTATCCCGGCGCCGTGGTAAGTGTGCAGTGGCTGGCAGAGCATCGTCATCAACCTCACATACGTATTGTTGATGCTACGGTGCATTTGCCCGATACCGGGCGTGATGCGAAAGCAGAATTTTTGCAGGAGCATATTCCTGGTGCAGGGTTTTTTGATTTGTCTGTGATTGCGAATCCAAACAATCCTTTGCCAAGTAAATTTCCACCTAAGGATATTTTTATCCGCGAAGTGGGTAAGTTAGGTATAGATAATCAGACGCATGTGGTTGCCTACGATACGCCGGGTTTGTATAGCGCTGCGCGTGTCTGGTGGTTGTTTCGCCAGTATGGATATGACCATGTATCGATTCTTGATGGTGGCCTTAAATCATGGAAAACGCATGGGCTAGCAGTCGAGGCGGGTGCTGTCGAATTCATATCATCGCAATTTCATATAGATCACGAGCGGGATTTGCTCGCGTTGTGGCAGCATGTGCAGACCATTTCCGTTACTGGTGATGAGCAATTACTCGATGCTCGTACTGCTGGGCGATTTGCTGGAACCGAGGTAGATCGTTATCCAGGTGCTCGACCTGGGCATATTCCTAACAGCATGAATTTGTATTGGGCCGATCTTCTTAATACCAACACGCGTGAGCTGTTGCCGCTCAATGAGCTGCGTGATCGCATAACAAAGTCAGGTATTGATTTGACTAAGCCGGTGACGCTGACCTGTGGATCAGGTTTAACCGCATGTATTCTTGCTCTCGGTTTGCACCTGTTAGGCAAGGACGATTGGAAGGTGTATGACGGCTCGTGGGACGAGTGGGGTCGCAGAGCAGAATTGCCCGTGGCGACTTCTACGTAAAAAAATTCGGTAAATTTTTAATGATGCTGGCTTGATTTAACCCACGGCCAGCTGCAGTGATTTAGCCATTTTTTCGCCGAGATGCGTAATCACGTATCCAGACCGTGTATGGCGAATGTATCCCATGCTGATCATCTTGTGTCTTTGCTTCTCGCCCATGCGATGAGTAGCATCACTCTGCCCTTTGTTAAAGGCGAGTAGCAAATCAATATCTTCAGAGGCGATGACGTTCATGATGGCGCGAACCTACAAGTAGGTTTTAGGTTTTATGTAGTGACTGAATCGGCAGATACGCCCAATTCTTTACATGTTGCCTAGCGCTTGTTACGAATTTGGGTAGTGTGTTTTGTTCCAGTGTAACCAGCAACCCACGGAGAGACACGGCTATCGCTGACTTGCCACGATTGATCATTCAGATGGGAAGCACACCCCTGACAAAACTCAGCCAGCACTTGCTCGGTAACGCTGTTTAGATTATCTAGGGTGTTTGTATGGTTTTCCTGCAGCTCTAGTCGTATCTCGCCGCAGCCAGGGCATTCGATGACGTAGTGTGCAGCCTCGAAATTGTCGACTCTGCGTAATAATTCATCGAAGCGCGCGGCCTCTGGGCTGCCTGGCTCAGGCTCACGTTCAAAATAGACTTCCATCTCGCGAAGTGCCATTTCGTATTCATTTCGACTACAGATTGGTTTGGGCAGCATGACTCACCTCGATCGGCCGTATGGCGATTAATAACTGTATAAATGTACAGTATTGGTGGACTGCAATGCAAGGCTATATATGAGTTTTTTGACCTGTGTTGGATAGGTATCAATGGATATCTTTTAGATAATTTTTAGCGAATCCGCTCGGGTTTCACAAAACGCCCCTCGTCCCAGCGACCCTCCAGAGGAACTCGGTCTTCGGCGAATTTTTTGCGGCCCAGACCCTGTGGCTTACCCTTCCATAGATCGCCCACGTAACGGTCACCATTGGAATAGGTGATCGTGCCGTGACCGTTGATCAGGTCGTTTTTTACCGGCCCCACATAGCGGCTGGAGTCGGCAAAAGTGTAGACCCCGCGACCGTTGGCTATGCCTTTGTTGATATCGCCCTCGAACCGGTCTCCATTCGGATAGATCAATAGCCCGGAGCTGACGGGCCAGTTATTACGAAATTCCGTCACCCACTTTTTGCCATTGGCATACGTTAGCGTCCCTGGTCCGTGCCTCTGGTTATTAACAAATTCACCCTCGAACACATCGCCATTGGAGTAGTAATAGGTGCCTTTGCCTTGGCGGTTCAGGCTTTTTAGGTCGCCCACATACTTATCACCATTGAGGTAATACGTGGTTTCGCAAGCGCCCGCTAACAGGGCCATGCTGAGAACGAGCAGTAGGCGTATTTTTTTCATGGGACAGCACATAAAAAGGGGTTGGGTACTTCATCCCTAAGGGATAAATACTAATTCCTAAGATATATCGACCGCTGGAGCGGATTTTAAAGTCATTTAAAAAAATCAA
>Ga0315905_10003809_pt1 | contig 15506 bp, 14 predicted proteins | sample LakEriMetagenome_5_FD_203522 | JGI IMG/M metagenome (GOLD analysis project Ga0315905, IMG submission 203522) | Freshwater fungal communities from buoy surface, Lake Erie, Ohio, United States - Buoy 4 MA121 | ecosystem: Environmental > Aquatic > Freshwater > Lake | place: USA: Lake Erie, Ohio... | reverse complement strand
ATGCGGGCATGTTCCTGCAGACCTTCATGTTGCTGGCGGTCGAGCGCGGACTGGGCACGTGCCCGCAGGAGTACTGGTCGATCCGTCACAAGGCCGTCTCCACCTTCGTCGGTGCACCGGAGAACGAAATGCTGTTCTGTGGCGTGGCGATCGGTCACGTGGACGAGTCGGCCCCCATCAACACCCTTCGCTCCGAGCGGATGCCGCTCGAGCAGTGGACCACGTTCGTCTGAAGTTCTAGACCTCGGTTCGTCTGAGTTCTAGACCTCGGGAGGTCTCCCCCCGGCGGGCCTGGTCTTGACGTCGAAGTGATCCACCACGTACTGGGCGATCACCACCACGGCCACACCGGCGAACGATGCGATGTCGGAACGCCACTCGGCCACCGACGCGTAGACGAGTGAACCGAGAACCGCGAGCAACGCGAGGGGGGTGCTGGACACCAGCACTTGTGATGTTTGGCCCTGTAGAACCGACACCAGCATTCCGCCACCGACGGCCGAGAGCGTGCCGATGAGAACCGTGTTGATGAACGGCAAACCGGATTCGTGGGCGTAGGCGACACCGATGGTGGCGAAGAGACCGAGGGCGAGTGCCTCGACGAAGTCGATGACGGGGCTGATCCGAGCGATCAACTTGCGCACCAGAACGACCGTGACGATGCCACCGATGACCGTCGTGACGTACCACGGTTCCCGCAAGGATTCGGCCGGCAGATTGCCGATGAGAAGATCACGGATGAATCCGCCGCCCAAGCCCATGAGCAACGCGAACACGCAAACGCCGACGATGTCCCAATGTCGACTGCGATCGGTGTACCCACGCAACGCGCCGACCACCGCGTTCACGTACACGGCCAACAGGCCCAGCCACAGTGGCGTGTTGGTGGCCAGGTCGGGAACGACGATCTCCGAGAGCACGGAGCAACCTTACGAGTCGCAGTACCCGCGACCGTGGTTAGTTGACCTGACGCGTGTGACCGACCCAGTAGGGCTCGCGAAGTTTGAACTTCTGCAACTTGCCGGTGGCGGTGCGGGCCAGGGCCTCGCGGAACTCCACCTTTTTCGGGCACTTGTAGCCGGCCAGCTTGGTCTTGGAAAATGCGATCAATTCGGCCTCGGTCAGCGTGGAATCGGCGGACTTCACGACCAGCGCCAACACCAACTCGCCCCACTTCTCGTCGGGCACACCGATGACCGCCACTTCGTTCACGTCGGGGTGGCTGAAGATGGCGTCCTCCACCTCGATGGAGGACACGTTCTCGCCGCCCGAGATGATCACGTCCTTCTTGCGGTCGCTGATGGTGATGTAGTGATCGTCATCGAGGATGCCGCCGTCGCCGGTGTGGAACCATTCGACGCCGTTCGGATCGTCGCTGGCCGCATGGATGGCGTCGGCGGTCGCTTCCGGTTGATCCCAGTAGCCCTGCATGATCACGTTGCCGCGGGCGAGAACCTCTCCCTGCGGCGAGATGCGCAACTCGACGCCGAGCGCGGGCGAACCGGCGCGTGACAACTTCTGTGCGCGCTCGGCTGGTGTGAGGGAATCGAACTCCTGGCGCGTGCGGTTCATGGTGAGGAATGGCGACGTTTCGGTGAGCCCGTACAACTGCACGAACTCCCAACCGAGTTCGGTCTCCATGCGCTCGATGGTTCGCGTGGGCGGAGGAGCACCCGCCACCACCATGCGGACGCGGTCGCGTCCCGGAATCGGGCTGTCCCAGGTGGCGGCAGCGTCGAGAATCGCGTTCACCACGGCGGGTGCTCCGCACAACATGGTGACCCCGTGACGTTCGATGCGCCGCAGGATCTCGGCGCCGTCCACCTTGCGCAACACGACGTGGGTTCCGCCCATGCCGGTGACGGCGTAGACCATACCCCAACCGTTGCAATGGAACTGGGGGAGCGTGTGCAGGTACACGTCTCGGTCGTTCACGCCCATCTGCCAGCCGAACGTGGCCGAGTTCAACCACAGATTTCGATGGGTCAATTGCACACCCTTGGGACGCGCCGTGGTGCCGCTGGTGTAGTTGATGGTCGCGGTCGCGTCCTCGTCGGGGGTCCATGCTTTCGGTTCGACCTCGAATCGCATCAACGCGTCGTCGGCTTGCTTTCCGATGACGAACTTGTGCTCGCACTCCACGGAGCTCATGGCTTCTTCCAGTTCCGGATCCACCAACAGCACTCGCGCTCCACTGTGTTTCACGATGTACTTCACTTCTTCGGCGACCAGACGGAAGTTGACCGGCACGAGGATGCGTCCGGACCCGGACACACCGAAGAAACTGGTGAGCAGGCGCGCCGAGTTGTGCGACACCATGGCCACGCGCTCGCCGACGCCGATGCCCAGTTCGTCGAGGCCCGCCGCCTGGGCGCGGGCTCTTTCGGCCATCTGCCGGTAGGTGAGGGTTCCCCATGACTCCGCGGGCTGATCGGGTTCGTCGACCACCGCGACGCGGTCGGGGTAGAGGAGTTCGGCTCGACGGATGTGATCGATGATCGTCAAGGGCACGCGCATGGACGAAACAGTAGGACTTGGGGACACATCGGTCGCCAACGGACGCACCGATGCCGATCGCAGGGGGTACCCTGACACTCGACATGACTGAACCCACCCCCAGAAAGGGTGCGCCACGGGGTCGACGCCGTCCTCCTCGCCCAGCCGGACAAGAAGAAGTTTCCGGCCCCGCGCAACCACTCACCTCCATCAACGCCCTTCCGCCCGTCGAGACTCCCACCGGATTCGCTCGTCTCGGTGTTCCTCCCGAAGTGGACGCCGGCTTGGCCGCGTGCGGCTTCGCCAACCCGTTCGCCATTCAGATCGAAGCCATCCCGGTGGCGTTGCAAGGCCACGACGTGTGTGGCCGCGCCAAGACCGGTTCCGGCAAGACGCTCGCCTTCGGTGTTCCCATGCTGTCGCGCATCTCGGCCAAGGCCGAACCCATGCGTCCGCTCGGTCTGGTGCTCGTCCCCACCCGCGAACTCGCCGTACAGGTGGCCGAGGTTCTCGAACCGCTGGCCCGTCACTCCGATCGACGGGTGCTGGCCGTGTACGGCGGATCAAGTCGCCACCAACAAGTCGAGACCATGGCCAAGGGCATCGAGATCGTGGTGGCCACGCCGTTGCGATTGATCGACCTCTTGAAGTCCGACGAGATCGATTTGTCCGCCGTGGAAGTGGTGGTGCTCGACGAGGCCGACCGCATGGCCGACGACGGGTTCACCCCGCAGGTCGAGTGGGTGTTGCGTCGCTGCACGGGTCGTAACCAGACCATGTTGTTCTCGGCCACTCTCGACGGCGACGTCGGCCACCTCATTCGTCAGTTCATGACGAACCCGGTGGAAGTGGCCATCGACGCCGCCACCGACACCGTGGGCACCATGCACCACCTGTGGTTGGCCGTCCACCACATGGACAAGGACAAGGTGGTGGCCGCCATCACGCGCGGTGCCGGCAAGACCGTGGTGTTCTGTCAGACGAAGCGCGTGTGCGACCGCGTCACCGACAACCTCATCGCGCTGGGCATCAACGCGTCGGCCATTCACGGCGACCTGCCGCAACCGTCACGCGAGAAGGCTCTGCGTCGTTTCGCCGAGGGGTCGTTGAGCGTTCTGGTGGCCACCGACGTGGCGGCCCGCGGCATCGACATCGACGACATAGCCGCGGTCATCCATTACGAACCGGCCAAGGACAACAAGGACTACCTGCACCGGTCGGGTCGCACGGCACGTGCCGGTCGCGACGGCTGGGCGGTCACGTTGGTGGAGTACAACCAGCACACGCAGGTGACCATCCTGCAGCGCACGATGCGCATGCCCATCACCAAGGCCGTCGAGGTGTTCAGCAACAACCCCAAGTTGTCGAATCTCGCCGAATTCCTCGACTAACCCCACCCCCACTCTGGTGGAACTGGTGGCAGGAACGACCAAGAATTGGTCGTTCCTGCCACCAGTTCAACCAGAGGCAGTTCAACCAGAGGCAGTTCCACCAGAAGATGGTCAGTGGGTGACTGTCAGTGGGAAGCGGTCAACCAGGCCGGGCGGCGCGTTTCGAAGGCGCTGATGGCGTCGGCGTGCGTCAGCGTGATGCCGATGTCGTCGAGACCGTTCAGGAACCGGTGCTGGTTCTGCGGCTCCATGGGGAACGACTCCTCGACGCCCGCCGACGGAACCTCGACGCGCAGACGCTCCATGTCGACCACGATCTGGGTGGACGGGTCGGCCTCGATGGCGGCCCAGATCTTCTCGACCGTCTCGAGTGACGCCACCACGGGCACCAATCCGTTCTTCGTGCAGTTGTTACGGAAGATGTCGCTGAAACTGGGGGCGATCACGGCGTCGAAGCCGTACTGCTGGATCGCCCACACCGCGTGCTCGCGGCTGGAACCCACGCCGAACGAGGGTCCGGCGACCAGGATGCTGGCACCGGCGTAACGCTGATCGTTCAACACGAAGTCGCGATCGTCACGCCACGCGCTGAACAAGCCGACCTCGAAACCGGTGCGCTCCACGCGCTTCAGCCAGTCGGCGGGGATGATCTGGTCGGTGTCCACGTCGCTGCGACGCAACGGGATTCCAGTGCCGGTGAGGACTCGTACGCTCTTCATCTTCGTTCTCTTCTCGTGTCAGTTCAGATCGGACGGCGTGGCGAAACGACCCACCACGGCGGTGGCGGCGGCGACCTCGGGTGATACCAAGTGGGTGCGACCACCACGGCCCTGGCGTCCTTCGAAGTTGCGGTTGCTGGTGCTGGCCGCGCGCTCGCCGGGGGCCAACTTGTCGGGGTTCATGGCCAGACACATGGAACAACCGGGCTCGCGCCAGTCGGCGCCGGCGGCACGGAAGATCTCGTGCAGACCCTCGGCCTCGGCCTGCTTCTTCACCGCGTGACTACCGGGCACCACCATCACGCGCGGGACGGTCACGGTGCGACCGCGCAACACCGACGCGGCGGCGCGCAAGTCCTCGATGCGACTGTTGGTGCACGAGCCGATGAACACCGTGTCCACCGCGACGTCGCGCATCTTCGTGCCGGGTGTGAGCCCCATGTATTCCAACGCGCGCACGACGGTCTCGCGCGTGGTGGCGTCGGCAAAGTCGTCGGGCGACGGCACGGGCGTGTCGATGCCGGCCACCTGTCCGGGGTTGGTTCCCCATGTCACTTGCGGCACCAAGGTGGAAGCGTCGATCACGACTTCTTTGTCCCACACCGCGCCCTCATCGGTGCGCAGTTCCTTCCAGGCGGCCACGGCCTCGTCCCAGGCCGCGCCCTGCGGGGCGTTGGGTCGACCCTTCAGGTATTCGAACGTGGTTTCGTCGGGGGCGATGAGTCCGGCCTTGGCGCCGGCTTCGATGCTCATGTTGCACACGGTCATACGCCCCTCCATGGAGAGCGCGCGAATGGCCGAACCGCGGTATTCGATGACGTGGCCGATTCCGCCACCGGTGCCGATGCGACCGATGATGGCCAACACGATGTCCTTGGCGGTGACGCCGGCGGGCAGGGTGCCGTTCACTTCCACGCTCATCCACTTCGGACGACTCTGCGGCAACGTCTGGGTTGCCATAACGTGCTCCACCTCGCTGGTGCCGATACCGAACGCGAGAGCTCCGAAGGCGCCGTGGGTGGCGGTGTGGCTGTCACCGCACACGATGGTCATGCCGGGAAGCGTGCGCCCCTGCTCCGGTCCGATGACGTGAACGATTCCCTGCAACGGGTCGCCCATGGAGAACAGCTTCACGCCGAACTCCTTGGCGTTGTCGCGCATCACTTCCACCTGGCGCGCCGAGATCGGGTCGGCGATGGGGAGGTGAATGTCAGCGGTGGGAACGTTGTGGTCCTCGGTGGCCACGGTCAGGTCCGGACGACGGATCTGTCGACCGCTCATGCGCAAGCCGTCGAAGGCTTGCGGGCTGGTGACCTCGTGGACGAGATGCAGATCGATGTACAGCAGGTCGGGCTCGCCGGCGGCGGAGTGGACGACGTGCATGTCCCAGACCTTCTGGGGGAGTGTGGTGGGGTTGGTCATAGCGGATCTCAGTCTCTCCCCGAAGACGGCCGACTACAACGTGGCGAGGCGACGACAACGTGCCCGCGCTCCGTGGAGCGCTTTACGGCACACCCGACGACCATGACCGATCCCATCCGTGCGTCCGAACCCGTCACTCATCCGGCCACCGGCCCCGCCACCGGCTCCGTCGGCATGGCCCGTTGGGTGGACGACATGGTTCATCGTGAACTGAGCGAACCGTTCGCCTTGGCCGAGGCCCGCCTGTACGTGATCCCGGCGGGACAGAGTCGGCGGGCGTTCCTCCTCGACTCCGACGAGCACCCCTACGTGCTCCTCGAGCGCACCAACGATCATCTTCCGCTGTCGGCGGCCGCGTTGGTCGTCACCGGTTGGTGTGCACCCACCGATCCGTCGGACTCCACCATGTGGCGCCCCAGCGAGCACCCGTTGCGCCAACGTGTTCGTGTCACCGTGGCCATCGACGACCGTGGCATCGCCACGGTCATGCGTCGAGACGGAGCGCCGAACGACCCCGAGGTGATGGACGATCGGGGTGAGGGCGAGTTGCCCGACGCTCTCGAGCGTTGGTGGCGCGGCGAACTCGTGTGACGGATCCGCCGAATCGTCATCGGACTCTCACCGGACCTTCACCATTTTCTGCTTCCGAGTACGGCACGATGGTGGGATGCGAATCTCCTCCACGTCGATCGCCGTGTTGTCGGCACTCTCGTTGTTCGTCGCCTGTGGTGGAGACGATTCCGCCGAACCCGCCGTGACGAGCCCGGAGTCGTCCACGGCCGTCGCCTCCACGGAGGCGCAGTCGGTCACCACCGAGGCCGTCACGATCGCTCCGACCAACAGTGATGTCCCTGCGCTCGGTGAGTGCCCCACGGCGGTGTTCCCCGATCTGAGCGCCGTGGCTGGGCCGGGTGGCGACTACGCCATGCCCACCGTGGCGGTGGAATGCACCGACACCGAGGTTGTGGTCACGTCGAACGGAATGCCCGGATACGAATTTGTGGAAATGACCCCGAACGGGTTGCAGGAACAGAATTGGGAATGGCGTGTGCCGTTGAAGCCGGAAGTGGCCGACGACGTCACCAGCATCGTCGACGTTCTCGGAGCGCTCGGTTTCACCACCACGGGATTGCCCATTTACGGGCCCACCGAAGGGCCGATGCCCGAACGCGAGGCGTTCGGAGATCCGGTGTACAACGGTTTGCTGGACGGCTGCGGCGGTCACACCGGCTTCGACGCCGATTATCACAATCACGCCTTGAACGCCGTGGCGGCCTGCAACCTAGATACGTCGTTCATCATCGGGTACGCCCTCGACGGATTCCCGATCTACAACTCGGTCGGATGTCTCGACCTCGAGTGCTCCGAGACCTCGGTGTTCGTGTCGGGCTACGACATGACCGGTGACCCGACGTCGTACTCGTGGAAGGCGTACACGTACGACGCCAGCGGCAAGAGCAACGTCCTCGACGAGTGCAACGGTCGCATCGGACCCGACGGCACGTACCGCTATCACGCCACCACGGCGTTCCCCTACATCATCGGATGTCTGCGGGGAAACGCCACCACCCAAACCGGCAACGCCGCCGCTCCGATGCCTCCCATGGGAGGACCGCCGCCGAACGGGTGACGCGGATCAGAACGCCGCGAAGAGGTCGACCACCAGGACGAGGTCGGTCTTCTCGGGCAGGCCGAGTTCCGTGTTGCCGGCGTCTCCGAAGGCGTCCGCGTAGGGGATGTTCAGGATGCGGCGACCGCCCACCTTCATTCCCGGAACGCCCTCGACGATTCCGGGCAACGCTCCGTCGGCGACCAACGTGAAGGTGACCGGGCTGGGATCGCTCCAGGTGCTCACCAGTTTCTCGCCCGTGTCGCTACGGAACGCGATGATCTGCACCACGACGGTGGAACCGGCTTCGGCCTCGGCGCCGTCACCATCGACGAGGTCTTCGATCACCAGATCGCTCAACATCTCCGGATTCTTGAGGCTCGTGATCTCGGGCTCATCGGCCGGATCGATGGCCGGAACGACGGCCAGCATGTCGACCACGAAGGAGATCGCCGAGTTGGGCGGGATCGCGTCACCGGAACCGGCCTCTCCGTAGGCGAGGTCGGCGGGGATGTCGAGTTGACGACGTCCACCGACCTTCATGCCCAACAGGCCCTCGTCCCAACCCTGGATGACGGCGCCCTGACCGAGGGTGACGGCGAAAGGCTCACCGTCGAAGTTGCCGTCGAAGCGCGAACCGTCGGCCGACAGGACCCCGACGTAGTACACGAACACGGTGTCGCCCTCGCCCGCCTCGTCGCCCGCACCAACGCTGATGTCGGTGATCATCAACTCGGTGGGGATCTCGGTGGGCAGACCCACGTCGGGTTCGGTGCTCTCGTCGGCGGGATCACTGGGCGCCAAGGAAATCTCGGACTCTGGAGTGGAGATGCCGGAGACCGAACCGTCATCGCCGCACGCGGTCAAGGCGAGACCGGCGACGGCGATCAGAGCGGAGAAGTTGCGGACGGAGCGTTTCGACATTCTGCGAACGCTAGCGGTTCAGCGGGTTCCGGCACGGGTGGCCAACCACTCGCGTTCGGCCTCACCCATCGCCGTGCTGGGTGGGTCGTTCACGAACGGCCACAGTTCGCGGGCGATACGTCGGTAGTTGCCCGAGGCTCCCAACTCGCCGAGGATCGCGTACAGGCCGAGGTTGATGCGCTGGATGAACACGAACGTCTTGGGAACCGTGGCGTACTGCGCGATGGGACTCGAGCGGTCGAATGTGTGCCGCACGATCCCGCTGGCGTATTGCGGAGTCCAGGTGGTTCTTTCGTCCGCGCGCACGGGTTCGTAGAAACGACCGAAGTACGTGCCCACGTCGTCGGTTTCCACCGGTGCGTCGCGCTGCAACATGCCGGAGTTCTCCAGCACCGCGCGGAACGCGGGAACGTCGCTCTCGTAGGCGGCCGACTTCACCATGGCGATGAAGGTGGCCATCTCGCCGTCGGTGAAGTGTTTCACCAGTCCGAAATCGAGGAACGTGATGCGACCGTCCTCGTGGAAGATGTAGTTGCCCGGATGCGGATCGCCGTTGAACTTGTGCATGCCGTAGAGACTGCGGAACACGAATCGGAAGAGCGTCTCGCCGGCCATGTCTTTTTGTTCCTGGCTTTGCTGGAGCAACTGATTCCACGACATGCCGTTCACCAGCTCGGTGGTGAGAACCCGCGCGGTGCTGAAGGTGGGGAAGACCCGCGGGACGTGGATGAAGGGATGACCGCTGTAGTAGTCGGCGAACAATTGCTGATTGGTCGCCTCGCGCGAATAGTCCAGTTCCTCGCGGATGCGGTCCTTCACCTCGTTCACCAACTCGGTGGGATCGAGACCGCTGAAGCCTTGCTGCAACAGGAAGCCCAACAGGTCGGCGTTGCGCAGGTCCGAATCGATGGCCTCGTCCACTCCGGGGTACTGCACCTTCACCGCGACGGCGCGTTCCTCGCCGGTCGTCGGATCGAGGATGACCGCGCGATGCACCTGCCCGATGGATGCGGCGGCGATGGGGGTCGGATCCCACTCGACGAAGAGTTCACCCGGCGCCTTCCCGAGTTCGCGCTCGATGACCTCGGCGGCCAGTTCGGCCGACATCGGTGGCGCGCTCGACTGCAGTTGCGACAGTGCGGCGCGAAGTGGTGCGGGTAGGCCCTCGTCCAGGTAGCTGGCCATCTGGCCGAGCTTCATGAGTGCGCCCTTCATCTGGCCGAGACGCTCGGACACCTGAGCCGCGGTCTTCAACTCGGTCTCCTGGTCGATCTCGATACGGCGCTCGGCGTTGGCGAAGGCCTTGCGCGCCGTGGCGCTGGCGTAGGTGAGGCCGACGCGCCCACCGAGGCGCACCAATTCGGTGTTGCGGGCCGCCATGGTTCCGCGCTCGATGGCCGAGGTGATGCGACCGGCACCGGCGAACCGTCGTGCCCTGATGAATCGAATCGCCGACGCGGCACCCACCCCGAGGGCGACGACGGAGAGCAGGCGTCGCGTTCTCACGTCAGGAACGTCGCTCGGTCACCGAACGCACGCCGTCGATGATGAGATCGGCCATGCGAGGTGCATGAGCCACGATGGCGTCGTGCTCGCCGTCGATGCGCGAGGCGCGCGCATCGGGGATGGCGGCGAAAAGGTCCAGTTGACGATGCACCGGGATCACCGGGTCGCGCAGGGTGACCACGTGGGAGGTGGGAACGTCGATCTGTCCCACCCAGTCCAGCGCCGAGAACGAACCGATGGCGTGTCCGGCCTCCAGCACCATGCGCCAGTCGTGCAATTCGATCTGGCTGATGGCCCACGGCCCCCACTTCGCGGCTTTGCGACGCAGGTAGACCTTCTCGGTGATGTTGGCGCGCGTGGTCTCGGGGGTGAGGCGGGCCAACGCACTCATTCCGGTGAGGCCGAGGAACGCCATGCGCTCGGCGCGACTGTGCGCGAAACTCGCCGCGGTCGCGCACAGCACGAGTCCGTCCACCAGTTCGCGGTGGCGCTTCCACATGAGCAACGCCACCGGGCCGCCCATCGAGTAGCCGACCGGGATGACGTTCTCGATTCCGAGCTCGTTCATCAGAGCGGCGGCGTCGTCGGCACAATCGGCCAGCCGGAACGGCTTGCGGGTTCGGATGCCGCGTCCGTGGCCACGATGATCGAGGGCGATCACGCGATGGTGGCGACCGAGGGTCTCGTACACCGCGAACCAGTTGAGATCGGCGGTGGCGGTCCAACCGTGCAGCAACAACACGGTGGAGGCGCCGGGATGTGGAGCCGGAATCTCGCGCACGAACGTGGTGCCACGGCCGGGCAGTTCGATCTCGCGGCCCGGGGGCAGCGGCGGAGTTCCGGGCGTGTCGAGGCCGGCGTCGCTCGACGTTGGGGAGACGATGATGCTCAGGGCAGCTCCACGCTGATGATGACGACCGACAGCTGATGCCCGTTCGGGGTGGTGTACGAAACCGTCTCGTCGATGCGATGACCGTTGAGAGCCTGGCCGAGTGCCGACTCCGGGGTCATGGTGGCGGCGCCCTCGTACTTCTCCTCGTGCGAACCGAGGTAATAGGTCTCGGGTTCGTCACCGTCGATGGACACGGTCACCAACTTGCCGGGACCGACGAGGTCGCCGTCGTCGGTGTCGACCAGTTCGTAGTTCTCCAGGATCGACTCCAGGTGGCGGATGCGCCCCTCCATGTGACCCTGCTCGTCCTTGGCCGCGTGATAGTCGCCGTTCTCGGACAGGTCGCCCAATTCGCGGGCGCGTTCGATCTTGTCGGCCACTTCGATGCGACCCCGCGTGGTGAGGTCGTGGTGTTCCTGCTTCAGTCGTTCGAGAGCGGTCGCGGTGAGGTGATGGACCTTGGCCATGGACACAGGGTAACGGCGCATCGACGATGTTGAGATGGCGGAAAGTGCCCGATCGACAGTGGAATCGGGCTCCACGGAAGGTCGGAAATGGGACTCCGTGGCCCGTCCCCGTACGATGTGCCCCATGTCAGGCACCTCCTCCACCACGCACCGCGTCGCCGTCATCGGTGGCGACGGCATCGGCCCCGAAGTCACCGTCGAGGCCCTCAAGGTCGTCCGCGCCGCCGGCGTTCGTCTGGACACCACCGATTTCGACCTTGGTGGAGCGCGCTACCTGCGCGACGGAGAGATTCTCAGCGACGAGGTACTGAACCAACTGCGCGCGTTCGACGCCATCCTTCTGGGCGCGGTCGGCACCCCGGACGTTCCCCCCGGGGTGATCGAGCGCGGTCTGCTGCTGAAGATGCGCTTCGAGTTGGATCTGTACGTGAATCAGCGTCCCTTCGTGGGCACCGCGCCCGGTCACACCACGCCGCACGACTTCATCGTCATCCGCGAGAACACCGAGGGTCCGTACGTGGGTGAGGGTGGCGTGTTGCGACGGGGCACCAAGCACGAGGTCGCCACCCAGGGCAGCGTCAACACCCGCATGGGCGTGGAGCGTTGCGTTCGCTACGCCTTCGAGTTGGCCATGAAGCGCGAGCGCAAGCACGTCACCTTGGTGCACAAGACCAACGTGCTCACTTTCGCCGGCAACTTGTGGGAGCGCACGTTCAACGAGGTGGCCGCCGAGTTCCCGCAGGTGTCCACCGCCTACAACCACGTCGATGCCGCCTGCATCTACTTCGTCCAGGATCCGCATCGTTACGACGTGATCGTCACCGACAACCTGTTCGGCGACATCCTCACCGATCTCGGTGGTGCGGTGTCGGGTGGCATCGGCTTGGCGTCGTCGGCGAACCTCAACCCGGCGCGCACCGGCCCCAGCATGTTCGAGCCCGTGCACGGTTCGGCCCCCGACATCGTGGGAACGGGCAAGGCGAATCCCACCGCGGCCATCCTGTCGGCCGCGTTGATGCTGGATTTCCTCGGAGAATCGGCGGCCGCCGATCGTGTTCGCGCGGCCTGCGCCGAGCCGGTGTCGGGCTCCACCACGCAGATCGCCGATGCCATCGCCGCCCGACTGGCCTGAAAACGTCGGGTCCACCCCGCGAGTCCACCAACTAATCTGACGACACGAATTCGAACGGAGAGCCATGCCCACCTTGATCCCCACCCCGAAAATCTGGATGAACGGCCAATTGGTCGACTGGGATCAGGCCCAGGTGCACGTGCTCACGCACACGCTCCACTACGGCACCGGCGTGTTCGAGGGCATTCGCGCCTACGAGACCAGCAAGGGCACGGCGGTGTTCCGCCTCACCGAGCACATCGAGCGTCTGTTCCGCAGCGCGCACATCCTGGGCATGGAGATTCCGTACACGGTGGACGAGCTGGTTCAGGCCACCAAGGACACCGTGGCGTCCACGGGTCTGGCGTCGTGCTACGTGCGACCGCTGGCGTACTACGGATACGGCGAGATGGGTCTCAACACCCTTCCCTGCAAGGTCGACGTGGCCATCGCGTGCTGGCCGTGGGGTGCGTACCTGGGCGACGACGCCCTCACCAAGGGCGTGCGCATGAAGATCTCGTCGTGGACCCGTCACGATCACAACACCATGCCGCCGGCCGCCAAGACCGTGGGCAACTACGTGAACTCGTCGCTGGCCAAGGTGGAGGCGCTCAAGGCCGGGTACGACGAGGCCATCATGCTGGCGCCGAACGGACTGGTGGCCGAGTGCACCGGTGAGAACATCTTCTGCTCGCGCAACGGTGTGGTTCTCACGCCGCCGTTGTCGGCCGGCGCGCTCGAGGGCATCACGCAGAACTCCGTGATGGAGATCGGTCGTGATCTGGGCATCGACATTCGCGTGGACAACATCGCGCGCAGCGACCTGTACATCGCCGACGAGATCTTCGTGTGCGGTACCGCCGCCGAGGTGAGCGCCGTGAATTCGGTGGACGATCGCTCGGTGCCGGCCCCCGGTCCGGCCACCACCGCGATCGGTCAGATGTACGCCCGTGTGGTGCGCGGCCAAGAGGCCAAGTATTCGCACTGGTGCGAACTGGTCAAGTAACCCGCCACACCATCATCGCCGCGCCGCGACTCGGCATGTCAGCTGGTCGCGTTGCGCCGACGGGCCGCCATGCCGGCCAGGCATTCGAAGGCCAGTCGGTGCGCCACGTTCACGGTGAGCTCACTCACGTCGTAGGCCGGTGCCACTTCCACGATGTCGACGCCCACCACGTCGTGCTCCACGCACAACGTGCGCACCATGCGCAAAAGATCCGACGACAGGATGCCGCCCGGCTCGGGGGTGCCGGTACCCGGAGCGAAGGCCGGGTCCAGGCTGTCGACGTCGATCGAGATGTACAGGTGATCGGCTGACGCCAACGCCTCGCGCACCGCGTCGTCCATGACCGCCTTGAAGCCACGGTTCCAGATCTCGTCCATGGTGTGCCAACGCATGCCCTGTTCGCCCATCCAGTCGAATACTTCCTTGGGTGGCCAGTATCCGCGCAGACCCACCTGCACGAAGTTGGGCCCGGGGATCGCGCCCGACTCGATCAGTCGGCGCATCGGTGTTCCGTGGCTCGCCAGGTTTCCGTCGATGATGTTGGCGGTGTCGGCGTGCGCGTCGAAATGCACCATGCCCACCTTGCCGAATCCCTTCACCTCGGCCACCGCGGTGGCGGCCGGCCACGTGATGCTGTGATCGCCGCCGAGGACGATGGGAACGATGCCCCGCGAGGCGATTTCCTTCACGCGCGTCTTGATGTTGGCGTGACTCGTCGCGGTGTCGGCGTGCGGACAGTACGCGTCACCGAAGTCGACCACTTCCAGCCAGTCGAAGATCTCGATGCCCAGGTCCATGTGATACGTGCCGGGTTCGTAGGCCTGGGAACGAATGGCTCGCGGGCCGAATCGCGCACCCGGTCGGTTCGTGGTGGCGATGTCGAACGGTGCACCGACGATGGCCACGTGCGGCTTCCACTCGTCGAGCATCTCGGGATCGGGAAGAAACGGCCGTTGACCGAACGTGGACAGACCGCCGAACACGTAGCCGAGTTCCAATTGCTCGCGCATGCCGGGGGAGAGGTCGCGCTGGGGATCGCTCATGCGCGCACCCTACCGACGCCGGTGAGATCGGTCGTCGGGGCCCAAACGCAAGAGAGCCCCGAGGGTGCTGCCGGTTTCCCAGCGCTCCGCTCGGGGCGTCTCCCGTTCGAGAATCCACCAGCACGCGATCTCCGGTTGTTACCCTTTGCTCGCTCACTTGATTCGCCCGTCGGAGTTGCCCCCGGCGGGCGAATTGCCATTTCCGGCCCCGACGCATGGTTGCCCTGTCGGCGGTTCCGGACCTCCCCGTCGGTTTCCCCACGGTTCGGAGTGGATCCTCTCCCGCGGTGCCGACTGATCGAATCGCGGAGTCGCTTCGGGGTTTCCCCCGTCACGTCACCGGTGAGACTCGCATGGTCGTCGCCGTGGTGAACGAACTATGCCCTGCGCATTTCCGCAGGTCAAGGGTATTTTTCTACTCACAGGGTTATCCCCGGACTTTCGGACTTGTTCACAACATTCCCCGCGTTGTGCACCGGTCGTCCACATGGATGTCCACAGAAAACGGCGCGCTGGTCGGGGTCCACGTTGACGCGTGGGCCGTGAGCCGGTTGACTGACGAGCGATGAACGTCGTGACCGCACCCCGCATCGCAACCGCCGTTGCGTCGATCATCATTATTCGATAGCGCACGGGCTCGTTCTCGTGCGCAGTCAGCCGCCTCAGGGCGGCTTTTCTGTTTCTCGGGAACGACTCACGGCACCACTCACAGCATCACGATTCACAACACGACGAAGAAGTGACGGAACCAACATGAGCAACATGATCGAAGTCTTCGACACCACACTGCGCGACGGATTGCAGGTGGAGGGCGTCTCCGCGTCGGTGGAGGACAAGCTGCGCATCGCCGAACAGCTGGACTTTCTCGGCGTGCACTTCATCGAGGGTGGATGGCCGGGCGCCAACCCGAAGGACATCGA
>Ga0315905_10003808_pt1 | contig 15510 bp, 14 predicted proteins | sample LakEriMetagenome_5_FD_203522 | JGI IMG/M metagenome (GOLD analysis project Ga0315905, IMG submission 203522) | Freshwater fungal communities from buoy surface, Lake Erie, Ohio, United States - Buoy 4 MA121 | ecosystem: Environmental > Aquatic > Freshwater > Lake | place: USA: Lake Erie, Ohio... | reverse complement strand
CAACTAATCATTTGCTTAGGCGGACCGTCCGAACCCAGCTTCATCGCCGAACTCGAATAAGCCACATGCGACGAGCGAGGCCATGATGGCGGAACACAACACTAGTTTGGTGCGTACGGGGGCAAGTATGCAAGCCGATTGACAGTTTCCCGCGCTTTAACGGTCGTTCCACTTTGAGTTCGGCCAATGAGCCATTGACCGACCGAACACGTCATCGGACCGCTTCGAACCAACTTGTGTTGCTGTCCTTGCGTCAGTTGGGCGGCGGTTTGGGCGTCTCGCCCCAAACTTGGTGCTTAACTTCACGAGAACTTGGGTTGCGCTTGTCGCGAAGCGGGCGTGGATATAGGTGTGGGCCGTCCTATATACGACCCATGAAACATGACCCCGACACTCGCGTTCTGTACAACGCCAACTGCCCTGTCTGTAATTTTGAGATCGGGCACTACGCGCGCTATGCAGACCGGTCAGGCCTGCCAATCCGGTTTGACGACCTGAACACAGACGCGCGGGCACCCTGGGGGCTGGATTCTGACACTGCGGCACGGCGGTTGTATGTGCTGCACGATGGGGTGCTCACATCGGGCATTCCTGCCTTTTTGGTTCTTTGGGCCCAAATGCCCCGGTATCGCACTCTGGGTCGGATAGTTGGATTGCCGGGCATCAAGCAGATCGCGATAGCCGTTTATGATCATGTGCTGGCCCCGCTGATCTACCGTTGGCATCTGCGCCGTGTGCGCAAACGCCCCAATCGCAAGGCATAAGTGGAGGGAGGAGAGCAGCCCGGCATCTTGCTGAACTGCACCGAGCCGAAGTCCGCAGCGCCGTCACGAGCGCGGGTCAATGTGACTAGAATAGCGATGAGCATCCGATACGACGCGATGCCCGTGGCTGTCCTTGTCTCGAAGCTTCACGGGACCAGCGGGGGGGGGACGTGGCCCGAGCAACCAAGTGGCAGGGTCAAAAGACAGGCAGTCGCGCCCCATTACGATAGCGCTTGATTTCAGGTCTTTGGACGTCAAAAGTGCCAATCCATGGTGGACCATCCGGGGGAAAATGGAGAGGCAAGTGGGGATTTGTTTTATTCAAAAAATGCAACTCTTCGGCATGAAAAAGTCTATAACAGCTTTGGCAATTCTGATTGGGTTCGGGTCGCCAGCAAGCGCATGGGAACTCGCCCCGCTTGCGCGCTGCTTCGAAGCAATGGAGCGGGGGTCAATTGTACAGAGTTTCTCTAAAGATGACTGGCATAATTCCTTAACCCAACAATTTCATTTTCAAACAGAGCATGTATGGGTGTTTTACGATACTGAATTCTTTGATCTGTACTATGACAAGGCGGGCATGGGGGCTGCGGCAGCCTATTGCGAAGTCAAGCGGCTCTATCCGGGCGAAGGTCAACCTGATTAGACGGATCGAAACAGCCGTGTTGATCGTGGTGATTCTCGCAAGTGTCAGATCACAGCAACCCAGCTCACAAGCAAACAGGGCGTAGGTTGTCCGTCGTAGAATGCGCGGAGACGTTCAACGTGATTCCAACTTGTATGTATCAAAGGCTGTCGGTTGCATTCATGCTGATTAGCGCAGAGCAAGCGAGTGCTAGATTTGGATGGCCTGCGATCTTAATGTGCCCCTGGGTTACATGATGACCGTGCCAAGACTGAGGCTAGGCCAAAACAAGGATGCACGTCCTTCATACATCCGGCGAACCCATCGTGGCTAGGCACTATAACCGCCGATTCAAGATCTACACCGCAATGTAGGTCAATACGCAGCCGTCAAAACGGATGCCACAGTGCAGTCCGATTATTTACGGGAGAACAAGGCTTTGGGCGCCAATGACCAGCCAATGCCTTCCAATGGAAACCAGGTTTATGCGGGGGAATGGTTGGGATAAGTGAAAGCAGGGTTCACTTTGATGTCAGATGCTTAATGTCGGTAAATGGCGGAGAGACAGTCTGCCATATAGAAGTCCTAGCCTGTCCTCCATCATCCAATTAATCTTCTATTTCATGGAAAATTTGATGATTTTTGTCTTCTGATGTCTTGTGTTGTCTTGGGTCATCCATGATATTTTAGGGGACAGATAAGGGGACAAAACTAAATGGCTAGATCAGCACGCCTAAGTGCCGCCAAGGTCCGGCAGGTCCTCGAGGCGGGGAAGTACTACGACGGGAACGGGCTGTTCCTTCGCGTGGAGCCCACAGGATCGAAACGCTGGGTCCAGCGCCTGACCATCCACGGCAAACAGCGCGAGATCGGCCTCGGTGCTGCCGACCTCGTGACATTGGCAGAAGCACGCGACGCAGCGATCGAGAACCGCAAGCTCGCACGGGCGGGCGGCGACCCTTTGGCTACGAAACGCAACAGGGTTGCGGTGCCGACCTTCGACGAAGCGGTGCAGAAAGTGATAGAGCTCTACAGCCCGACATGGAGGAATGCTAAGCATGCCGCCCAATTTCGGAACACTTTGTCGACCTATGCGGGTCCAATGATCGGGGCAAAGCCGGTCTCCGAAGTCACAAGCGCGGATGTACTTCGCGTTCTGACGCCGATCTGGACCAGCAAGGCGGAAACCGCCCGACGCGTGAAGCAGAGGATCGGGACCGTTATGAAGTGGGCTGTCGCCGCAGGGCACCGCAACGACGACCCGTGTGCCGCGCTCACCCAAGCGCTCCCCAAGTCGGGGCAGAAGGTCGAGCACCGAAAATCGCTGCCATATCAAGAGGTCGCCGGTTGTATCGCCACGATCAATGAATCAGCGGCCGCACTGAGCACCAAACTGGCACTGGAGTTTCTGATTTTGACCGCTGCCCGCTCTGGCGAGGTGCGTGGTGCAACGTGGGATGAAATCGACCTCGATGGAAAGGTCTGGCACATTCCCGGAGAGCGAATGAAAGGCAAGGTGGAGCATATCGTCCCCCTCTCTTCTCGCGCCATCGAGGTTCTCATTACAGCTAGGCAGTTGGGAAATGTGGGCCTGCTATTCCCGGGCATCAAGGGGGGGAAGCCGTTGTCGGACATGACGTTATCCAAGTGTGTTAAGGAGCAAGGCTTCCCTTGCGACGTTCACGGTTTCCGGACGAGCTTCAGGACATGGGTGCAAGAGAAGACCAATACGCCCTTTGAGGTGGCGGAGCGGGCTTTAGCCCACAAAACGCGTAACGCGGTCGTGGCTGCGTATGCCCGCAGCGATCTGATGGAGAAGCGGCGGCAGCTGATGCAGCGTTGGGCCGATTACCTAGGGTCGGCAGACGGTAAGGTCATCAAGATTGGAGGGGCAGCATGACACGCAAAACGCCTGCCGAGCGCGCGCGAGAACTGGTTTTAGAACTTAAACCTGAGTGGGACCGCATCACAAACGGTGACATCAACCTTCGCTACGAGCTGCTTCATATTCTCTGCGTTGACGCTACCCCTGAAGGCGGGCGAAAACTCAAAGCCGGGCTGCCGACCCTATACGTACTCATCTGCGCAAAAAATGGGGACGGTGTTGCCTATGACTTGCTCTCCGAGTTTGGATTTGAGCTGGATTTCAAGCGCCCCAAAAGACCGGGAAGGGTAGCAACAAACGCTGCGCGCGACTTTGTAGTACACTTCTTGGGTACCCTTTTGATGATAGAGTTCCCCGAGTTGTGCCCGAGCGCAAATGACTCGACACCCGAAGGGACATCGGCAGCGGACCTGATCCGAAAGGCCATTGAAGGCGCGGGTCTTGGCTGTATCGACTACCGAGGGCCAGTTGAAAACGCGCCAGTCACACGCAGTATGGAACGCGCAGTGCGGCGTTTTCGTGATAACGCTAGCTATCGCGAACTGTTCTGGCACGAGGAAAACTAGGCTCAAGAGTTTTGTCACACGCCGTTCCTGAGCCGTCCTCGTAAGCCTGATCGTACCACATCCGATTTGGGAGGTACGAATGACGGAACTCGAACGACTGCCATCTGTCGTGCAGCGCACGACTGTATCCCGCTCACATCTTTATGCGCTGATGAAAGCAGGGAAATTCCCCAAGCCGCTTAGGCTCGGCGCGCGCGCCATCGGCTGGCGCGTAGAGGACATCGACGCTTGGATCGCAAACCGCCCGATTGGTGGAAGCTGGAAAGGGGCGGCGCAATGATCGTGCATACAGCAGCCATGATGCCCTGCCACATCAACCAGCTTAGACCGCTTGAGTACGCGGATGCATCTCCCAAACAGGATCGCATTGGAGCCAATCGTGTTGGCTGGGTTCGAGCGGAGATCGAGCAATGGCTCGATGACCGGTTGGGAGGGCGCTGAGATGGGAGACACTGACTTCACCGCCGATGCAGCGATTGAACTTGCAGATACGATGGGTTGCCAGGTCTTTCCGGTTCGCCGCGACAAGACGCCTTTGATCTTGGGCTGGTCTCAGCTCGCGAGCAATAACCCGGCAGAAATTGAAGAGATGTTCGGTAGCAGTCGAATTGATAAGGTCGGGATTGCCATTGTTACCGGCAAAGGAAGCAACCTCGCCGTGATCGACATCGACACTGGCCCAGGGAAAGATGGCAGGCTTTGGCTCAGCAATCTCGACCGAGAATTGCCAAGTACCGTAACCAGCGAAACGCCCTCAGGGGGTCGGCACCTCATCTTCAGGTTTCCGAACTTCGACCTGCGCAACAGCGCGTCTCTGATTGCGCCGGGCGTCGATATCAGAGGCAAAGGCGGCTATATCGTCGCCCCGCCTTCATACAATTTGAAGGGCCAATACCGTTGGCTTATTGCACCTGGGAAAGGCGGCCAATCGATTGCAGCCTTTCCTGACTGGCTCAGTGCGCGCCTCGAAAGGCGAACTTTGAACTTCAACGGTGGGCAATACAGGTTCCTGTCATGGGAGCGCGCCCAACGACAAGTTATGGGGCCTATTTCCGAGGGTACACGAAATCAAGAGCTGACCCGTCGCTGCGGCATTTTGTGCAAGGTCCAAGGAGCAACCTTTGACTGGGTGACAACAACGCTCCACGAAATCAATGCCCGCTGCTGCAATCTACCGCTTTCGCCCCGCGAAGTCGACACGATTACACGTTCGATCTGCAAACGAGAATTCGGGGGTCTGTGATGAAAGCTTTTGACGAAAACTCCTCAGCCGAGGTTCAGATGGAAGGCTTCTCGCTGGCGGGACCGTCCAAACCATTTGTGTCCAACGAGGAACTCGATGCTGCGATCAAAGCTTTGCCGCTTCGGGACACCCTCGCCGTTGAGCGTTTGCTTCCCCATTTGCTTGAGCTGAGCGAATTGAGGCGCGTTGCCGCGTTGCGGCAGATCGCGGATCAAACCGGGCTCGACAAAGCTAGTCTGAGCAAAGCGCTGTCAGCAATCGCACGGCAGTCTCGCAAGCCGGATGACTTGACCCTTGCTGAAAAAGTGTTGGATCACATCGGAAACGAGAACCTGTTGTGTTCAGACGAAGGTACCTATGGCTGGTGCGAGAGTGGTGTTTGGAAACGCCTTGGCAAACAGGCGTTTCAGTCAATGGTTCAAAACGCGCTGGCGCGCGCCGGGCAACCTGTCCTGACCAAGAAGGTACAAGATGTTGCAACCACGCTTTGTAACTTGCTGTTCAGGCCCGGGAACAGATTCGGCGGTAAAGGGTTGGACCTGATCAACTGCGTGAACGGTGAGTTGATCCTTCAAGACGGCGAATGGAACCTGCGACCGCACTCTCGGGAGAGCTACTTGACCAGTCAAATCCCCGTGAGTTTTGACCCTTTGGCCGAAGCACCGCGATTTATGGCCTTTCTTGATGAAGTTTTTGGGTGCGACTTCGACTGCGAAGCCAAGATTCGAGCGCTTCTTGAGTCCGTGGGTTACTCTTTGGTGCCACACTGTCGTTACGAGCGGTTCGGTATCTTGCAGGGAGATGGCGCGAACGGAAAATCCGTTATTCTTAACCTGCTCGCCGAACTCTTGGGCCAAGAGAACATCTCGGCCGTGCCTATGAGCCAGTTTGACCGAGTGTTCTCCCGAGCGCAGCTTCAAGACAAGCTCGCCAATATCGTCACCGAGCTCGCCTTCGGCGAAGTTCTGGCCGACGCAGCCGTAAAGGGAATCGTCTCAGGAGAACCAACAACGGTCGAGCACAAGTTCCAACCGCCCTTCGTTTTGCGACCACATGCGACACTGTGGTTGTCTACAAACCACATGCCCCATACACGCGATTATTCGCCAGCCATCATGCGCCGGGCGCTGATCATGCGGTTCAACCGCAGCTTTACCCCAGAGGAACAAGATCGGACGCTGCTCGACAAGCTGAAAGAAGAGCTGCCCGGCATCCTGAACTTGGTCTTGAAGGCATACGCTGCGGCCACAGTGAACGGGTTCACCAACCCGCCCAGCTCCGAGGCCGCCAAGGCGGAGTGGCGTAAGGATGCCGACCAAGTCGCCGAGTTTGTCGACGAGTGTTGCGAAGTGGACACCAGCGTGGAAACCCCAGTGCAACAACTGTACACGGCTTACCAAGGATGGGCCATTTCTTACGGCCACTCGCGCCCCGTGACGTTGAAGACGTTCAGCCAACGGCTCCAAACCATGGGCTACAAGCGTGGCCGCAATAGCACCACCAGAACCATCGTTGGCCTCAAGCTCACAGCGACGGACGTGGGTTTCTGACCACGAAATGACAGATGTGACAGATGTTCCTGAGATACCCACCAGAAAAAAATTTCTGATGAATAGAAATGGTGAGGAGAAATGGAAAAACCTGTCACATCTGTCATCCCCCCCTCTCTGGCGGTCGTGTGCGCACCCGTGGTTCCAAGCAGCCCGTTATGGCAAGCGCTCCCGCCAGTCCTTCCCGAGCAGCCCCGCGTCCACAGCCCAACGCTCGATCTCCCGGAGCTCCGCCCTCACCTGCCGCCCCACCTTTGCCCGCGCCTTCGCCTCAGCGCGAGCCTCCTTTGTTAACCGCCCGTGCTTGATTTGCGCCGCGGCGATCCGCGCCCGGCCCTCCTTGGTCCGTGGCCCAGTGCTCTTGCCACCATGATTGGGGCACCGCCCTGTACGGGCCACTGCGGGGCGCTGGCATGGGTCTCCGCCCTTGGTCCTCGCTGCACAGCGCTTGCCCTGCCAACCCGGCCCGAAGCGGGTTGCGCTGCCGATGGTGTTGCCTTTTGTGAACTGCATTTGGCCCCCAAGCAATCAGTGTTATACTATAACACAAATGGATCGAGTTGCGAGGGCCGTGGTTCTTGGATCGTGCGAGCAGTGAGAGGCCGAATGTCAGTTCCAGACCAGAGGATCGGCCCCCGACATCGACAAGACCCGATAACCACTTTTCCGCAAGGAAAGCAGCGACCGAGCAAGATTGTCCAAAACATAGTCACCTTGATCGGTTTTTACGATCAGGATGGCATGACCTTCACCGTCGCTTGTCTTCACATAAGCGATGCGCATGGCGCTGGGTGGAAAGCCGTCTGCGATCAACCGCGCGCGCTTTGCCAGCACGTAATCTTCGCAATCCCCGACGGTTTTTCCAACGGTCCAACGGTCCAACTGCCCATCTGCACGCGGTTTTATCGCCTTGTTGACGGCCCGATTGACCCGGTCGAGATGCGTCAGTGTCGCGATATCCAGATGGATGCGGCCCGCGCCACCGCCTTGGCACTCTGTTGGGTTGCGAAGGCACATAATTTGGAAGCCTACGGGCGCTGCTGTGCCGCTTTGCGTGGCCATGACCGGAGCAGGCAGCGTAATCGCCAAGGCGACAGCCGCGACATAGGCCCGCATCGGGATAAACCTTAGGATTGTGGACGTTTTTATCATTTGCCCTCCGAGTTGTAAGGATGCCCAAACGGCTCCAACACGGTGGATGATTCTCACGGGACTGCGGCTTGGCCAAGTTGCCGCCATGGCAAGTGCGGGGAAATTGTGTGTCTAGACATTGGCAAAAATGCTAAGCAGCCGCGAATTTGTCATGAAAACCTATATTTATTAGATACTTAAGGTGCGGAAATATACTTCTTGATGAAGGCGCGCATAAGGTAAAATAAGGAGTCGAAAAAAAGACATAAAAGTGCAATTATAGAGAATATTAGAGCGAAATTGTGTCGCTTTGTGCCGTTTTCCTATTCGTTTCCATTTTCAAAACAACTAATTTCAAAGGAGTGGGGGAATGCTTCCACGTTTTTCATCACATGTTACGGCCATCTCGTTAGCGATTCTTGGTGCGTCAGTTGGCCCAAGCTGGTCCGTGGGCGCAGCAGATCAACTGATCGCGGCTTGCAAATCTAGCGATCAGGCCTGTGAGGCCAACATTGAGGCATTTACCAGCGTCGTGCCAGCGGGTGGGCAGCGTGATCGTGTTCTTTCCACCGTTGCAGCTGACCTAGCTGAGGCGACCGTCCTGGCCGGGACAAGCGGCCGCCAATGCAGTGTTGCTCAGACCGCCATATTGGCCCTGTCACAAAAAGCAGCTGCCACAGCAACACGCAATCAACTCACGACATTGGCCGCGTCCATCTGCGGTGCGTCGATTGTGACTGCATCCACCGGTAGCGCCGGCGGTGACACGGGTGGCGGTAGCGGTGGCGATACGGGCGGCGATACCGGTGGTGACACTGGTGGTGACACTGGTGGTGACACTGGTGGTGACACTGGTGGTGACACTGGTGGTGACACTGGTGGCGATACCGGTGGTGACACGGGTGGCGATACCGGCGGTGACACGGGTGGCGATACCGGTGGTGATACGGGTGGTGACACCGGTGGTGACACTGGCGGCGATACCGGTGGTGACACGGGCGGCGATACCGGCGGTGACACTGGCGGCGATACTGGCGGCGATACTGGCGGCGACACGGGCGGCGATACCGGTGGTGACACGGGCGGCGATACCGGCGGTGACACTGGCGGCGATACCGGCGGTGACACTGGCGGCGATACTGGCGGCGATACTGGCGGCGACACGGGCGGCGATACCGGTGGTGACACGGGCGGCGATACTGGCGGCGATACAGGTGGCGATACCGGCGGTGACACGGGTGGCGATACCGGTGGCGACACGGGCGGCGATACCGGTGGTGACACGGGCGGCGATACCGGCGGTGATACCGGTGGTGACACGGGTGGCGATACCGGTGGTGACACTGGCGGCGATACCGGCGGCGGAAACACCAACAACAACGGGACCAACGGCGACACCTCCCCAGGTGGAAGCGGTGGAAACGAGAACGGCCCCGGCGGGTCTGACGGCGGTCAAGCCGGCGGCAATGGTGGTGGTCAAGGCGGCGGCAATGCCGGCGGCGGAAACACCAACAACAACGGGATCAACGGCGACACCTCCCCAGGTGGAAGCGGTGGCAACGAAAACGGCCCCGGCGGGTCTGACGGCGGTCAAGCCGGCGGTAATGGTGGCGATACCGGTGGTGACACTGGTGGCGGAAACACCAACAACAACGGGACTAACGGCGACACCTCCCCAGGCGGAAGCGGTGGAAACGAGAACGGCCCCGGCGGGTCTGACGGCGGTCAAGCCGGCGGTAATGGTGGCGACCAAGGCGGCAATGCCGGCGGAAACACCAACAACAACGGGACCAACGGCGACACCTCCCCAGGCGGAAGCGGTGGAAACGAGAACGGCCCCGGCGGGTCTGACGGCGGTCAAGCCGGCGGTAATGGTGGCGACCAAGGCGGCAATGCCGGCGGAAACGGTGGCGGAAACAAATAGGGGTCAACTTCGGGCTCGTGGCAGCACACTCTGCAAGCCATTTTGTTTTCTAGTCTGGATGCGCAGCCCTAAGGGGCTGCGTTTTCATCTATAAGATCGGTCTGTTCAGCTTGGCGACCCGCGTATGTACGCTGAGCCGATGCGCCGCGATGCTTTCGCTGCGGGCGAGCGGCTCCGCAGAAGGACCAATGGCGGCCAAGGCCTCAAGCGCAAGATTGGATAGTGGAGTTCTGGAGCAACCGCCAAGGCTCTTCATTATAGCATGAGCAGTTCTCACTCGGTCATTACAAACAAGTGGTCAGGTATGAAACATTACGCTGACGGAGCCGATTATTGTAAAAAAGCGGCTGGCACGTCCTCTATGATCGAAGCCCCCCAGCAGAAAAACATCAACGAATTTGCGTTCAACTGACTGTACCGATACAGCATATGTGGCCGTACCTCTGGAAGGCGGGGGGCCGTTTAAGCCCCCGCCTGGGCTAATGTCCAAAGGCCGAGGTCATTTAGCCCAAAGGGACTCATCTTTGGGTTCAGTTGGGGGAGAGCGCGCCCCCAAAAGTCGCCTTTCAGTTGTTGCCTTTTGTGTACCGCAGTTGGCCCTCTAAGCGTCTATTGTCATGCCAAAGCATAGAGCAGCCATGCTGCTAGGGCCGTGGTTATTGATTTTCATCCAGAACTGCGCCGGTTAGGCGGATGATTTTCACTAGGCACTAAGCCATGAGGACCCTTCCCAAAGCGGCGAGCACGCTCTATGGCGTAAACATTCTCGACAATTGGGAGATCGCCTGCAGTGAACTCCTCAAAATACTCCGGTCGTGACTTGCGCATTAGCAGCTCAACACAATGCTTTATCACGGTCGGAGCAGCGCGATCTATCACGTGGATGTCATTTTCCAACAGCTCGTTACGCCGCTCTATCGCGTTTTCCAGTAAAGCAAGTGCGTGCATTGCTCCTAATGCTTCTGCACCAGCATTACTCAGAAAACCGCTCCAGACATTTGATCTAAGGGCGAGAGCTCGCCCAAATCCTGTAAGCCATGAGTCCCATCCGCACTGACGATTGCATGTTTGACACGCAAAGTAGGGTTCAATCTTGTTGTAAGAGTGCAATGTGCTGGCGACAGCTTGGAAGCGTTCAGTAGCAGCATTCAGGCGCCACACCTCATCGGAAGCGCTAAGGACTCCCTTTTCACGCGAATGACCCCAAACCTGAGATAGCCAGCTAGATAGCGGGATTGTTTCTGGACAGGCCATAATGCCGATTATGAAGCCATCAGCTTCACTGGTTAGGCATAATGCAGAGCTCGCATCATCTTGCGCTCGGTTTTTCTGGTGGAATTGCTCCGCACATGCGCTGAATTTCATTTGGGATCTATCTCTAACTTAGGATTATAAATATTCACGTATGTGAATTTAAATCTCCAATGACAGCAGTATTACTAAAGTGCAAGCGTCGATCATATTTTCCCGAACTTTCTTTTTGCCAATTTCTAGCCGGCTTTGTGTCGCTCGGATCGAATTGTTCAGAGAGCTGCGCGCTAGTCGGATATGGCGTATGGAGAACGCGGTTGCACCGGTGCATTTGAGGGGTGATTTGTTTTTGGTGCACCTCTAGTTCTCGCTTCGGCTTTCCGCCTGAATCGCTATCCACAGTTAGGCCGGGCAGTGCGACACGAGGTTGTACTTCGGCCAGCATCGATGGTGAGCTAAGCTGTTGCAGCCTTAGCAAGACTTAGCAAGTGAGACGCTGTTTCCCCTCTTCGGCTCCACCTCGTCAGCCTTTCGTTGTAATTCGCCTTCTAAGCGCAACAGCGAGCGATGCCGCAAGGCTGCGATGCGGTCCAAGGCCGTGTGTCTAGCCCACGGAGGGGCCTCTACCGGGCAGCGAACGGCCGCAGGCAGCGCGAATTACGCCGAGTCGAGCTCAGCGCAAAGTTGACGCTTAGAATAGAATTGTCTTCAAATGCCTGCACCGATCCAGCATCCGTAGCTGTCCCTCTAGGAGGGGGGGCCGTTTTAGCCCCCCCCCCCCGGGGGGGCCGGACTCCAAGGTCCGAGGTCATTTGGCCCAAAGGGACCCGTCCTTGGCTTTAGTTGGGAGTGAGCGGGCCCGAAAAGTCGCTTTGCGCCGTCACCCCAATGGTCTTTGCTATCCGCTCTCTTCGAGCGTTAGAGAGGTATAGAATGAACGAGAGACTTATGGCCCAGTTCTCAGGGCCGAAGGACACAATAGCGACCTGTGGTTTTCAGACAGAGGTTACGATCAGTCGTTTAGAGTTTAGGGATTCTCCATATTGGCATCACCTGCTTGTTGGACGTCACATCGGCATTCATCGCCCAGACGGCAGGCACTGCAACTGGACTGCTCGCATACTCACACGAGATCGGCGTTACATTCAGCGATGCCTAGGACCGGCGCTTGACATGGGACGCGGCTTGGTCAGCTACCTCGCAGCCATCAACGCAGCTTTTGAGTGGTTCGAAGAATGGAACGCGCGAGGTGAGGCCGCTGAACGCGCTCCAAGGGGGCGAACAGACAGCCTAAGCTTCTGCCCGATAGGTGACGTCTACAGTGTTGGCCACGCGTTGCGTGACTACCTCGATTGGGCAAAAGTCGCTCGGTCCCCTGGTGGCCATTACAACGCTCTGGTCCTGCTGAACCACCACCTGAGCAATGGCGTCACCAATGTCCCGCTCGACCAGTTTAGGTCCTCTGATTTGCAGAGAATTGCCCTTCAAATCATCGAAACTCCCCCAAGGTTCGGCTTCAGCTTGCGACACAAGCCGCCCGTCCGACGTAGGGGCCTAACCCCCGATGAACTGCGCCGCCGAAAGCGAACCTACAACACCGTCGTAGGCATTTTGAAGGTGGCCTTTATTCATGCTTGGGAGAATGGAAAGATCGCCTCTGATATGCCAATTCGCTGCCTGAAGCGCATCTCCGTGGTCCACGCACCCAGACTACTGTTTCTGAACCGACAAGAATGCAGGCGTCTCTTAGCACATTGCACCCCGGCGCTGCGGAATCTCACACTTGCTGCGCTCTACACAGGTTGCCGTGTCGGCGAGCTGGCAAGCCTAAGGGTTGAAGATGTGGGGCATCAAATCTTTGGCATTCGGATTGCCGCCTTCAAACGGAGCCCAGCAAGGTTTGTATTCCTGCCGGATGAGGGCATGGCCTTCTTCCTTCGTATGATTGAGGGCAAAAGCTCTAGGGATTTGGTTTTCGCCTCAGACATGGGCAAAGTATGGCGGCGGCAGCATGCCAATCTGTTTCGGCGGGCAGTTAGCATGGCAGGTCTGCCTGAGCAGTTCGTGTTCCACGGCCTGCGGCACACCTATGCAAGTGACCTCATCCGTCAGGGTGTCCCCTTGGAAATCGTGGCCAAGCAACTCGGTCACGCCGATATTCGGACAGTGAGTCAGACCTATGGACACATCGCCGAACAATTTCGCGAAGAGCAGGTCCGCAAGCGTTTCAGTCCGCTCGATGATGTGGAAATCAAGAACGCAAGCGATAGGGCCGATGAACTTGATGCAATCTGGCAAGAGCTACGAACAAACGACTGGAGGGCATATGCGCCAGTCGAAGCAAGCAGCGAAAGACGCAACAAATCTTCAGTTCGGACCCCACGGGAGGTCCTAGAGGTGTTCGAGCAGGGCTTTCCCACCGAGCGTAGTCTGTAAGGGTCTGTTGGCAGGTCAACGGTCCACCAACCCAACAGGTTGCGCTGGTTCTTGGACTATGGCGAATTCCGCTGCCCTCACTTGGGGGAACTTGCGACCACTTAAAGTTTGAGGCGCACGGCGCCGCACAAGATACGCTGCATTCTTTGGAGTGCCGTCTGATCTATGTCAATATTTTGACATATAATACTGTGGTATGAGCCAACTGTGTCATTAAATGGGCGCTCTTGATCTGCATCGTGCCCTCTAAGCTTGGTTGCTTCGATACAATGGCTTTCTCGAGAGGATTTATCGGCATGGTCTATCCAGTCATCCCAACCAACAGCGCAGCCGTCGACACTGTGGCTTTGGTCGCAGGCAAGATCAACGGTTCGCTCGACATCAGCCAAGAGCAAAAGGCCTCGATTGCAGCATTCATCCTCGCGCATCGCCGACAGGACATCCTTTTTCTGAACAACAAAATCGCGGGCCACCCCAACCTGCTCGGCGCGCTACTAGACGCTGGGGTCCTAGGCTGGGCTGGGGGAAAAACTGGGTACACGGTTAATCCGCAGTTCAAAGGGCGCTTCGGATTGACGTTTTCGACGGTCGAAGATGGCTCACTCCATTCACACCCTGTGAGCAGATCAGGGCTTTGGTATCGGAACCGGCTGTCCACGCGTTTTCTGTACTGGGAGGACGTGGTCTCTTTAGAGTTTGCGCCAGCGTTCTTCGTTTCACCCGTCGACTTTGTCTCGACAGTTGCCGCCTTCAGAGACGGCCATCGACCCTCAGGCACCTTCCAACGATGCTACTACCCGCCCGATGTTGCTGAAGCACAGGTGTTCCTAGATGCAGTCCTGGTTGACGCCCAATCGGCAGGCATTGCACTAGCCCAGATCGCCGATGGCTTTGTTTGTGCCGATCCGGTCGCTGTTAGAGACCACTTCGATGCCCATGCTACCAAAATGTACAACAGAGAAGGCGTGGGATTTTCTATGGCGACAAAGGACAGGCAGGGTCGGTTTTCGCAGTGCTTGGGGCGCTACTAGCTGAATTTAAATCATCGATTTTGATTTGGAGATGGCTTGCTGCCGGTTTCGTGGTCCTTGGGTTAAATCGGTAAACGGCAGGCCTTGAACGCCGTGGGGCTGATATGGCTCAGTTTCGACGGCGGCTGCAGCGGGCTGTAGAAATGTTCGATCTAGCCTTGGCTTTCGGAGCGGGCCTGAACGACTTTGCGGCCGCCCAGTTCGGATTTCAGCGAAAAGAAGAGCTTTCAATCGTGGAATTGCCCCACATCTAGTCATCATGGCTCATTGAGCAGGTGAGTCCGTATTAGGCCAATAGGCGTTGGAAGTGCTCGTGGTCATGCGGCAAATCGCTGGGTCAGCTTCTTCTAACCCTACAGAATTGCCTGCTTTTGCCTCTGTCAATTCAGGAACTGTAGCCGTTCTCTAGAAGGCGGGGGCCGTTTCAGCCCCCCCGGGGGGTGGCCAGGGGTCCATGGACCGAGGCCTTTTGGCCCGAAGGGACCCGTAACGTCTTCAGGTGAGTAGAGGCAGCTAGCGAAGAAGTGCGGCTACCGCGCCAAAGAGGACCGTCAGCGCATGATCTGATACCTGCCCGACCCAATACCTGAACAAAGCGAAGAACGCGATCCACGGACTGTTGTTTCCAAGCTGAATGAGGGGGGCACGACGAGGCATTGCGCGCTCCCTTGAGCCGATCCGCATGAGGGTGGCGGCAGCGTGTCGGACGCAAAACTGCTGAGGATCGCTAGTATAGGCCACCGATGATATTGGCATGACGTCTGAAGTGGCGCGCGTGAAAGTCAAACCCTCAACCTCTTTCGCGTTCAGCCGAGCCAATGTAGGTCGCAAACGAACGGGGCGTGTGCAAAGCGCGCTCGCTAGTTAATTGGCGGCACCAAAAGTAGTCTCACAGACAAAAATAGGGACAGATATGGGGACAGCCAAGCGTCACGTAAAGAATACATCAATAAAATCAGGAACTTATGAGAGTTTGGTGGCGGAGAGACAGGGATTCGAACCCTGGGTCGGCGCAAACCGACAACGGTTTTCGAGACCGCCGCATTCGACCACTCTGCCACCTCTCCGCGGTAGGGATCGTGGCGGGGGATTTAGCCGGGACTG
>Ga0315905_10003807_pt1 | contig 15513 bp, 14 predicted proteins | sample LakEriMetagenome_5_FD_203522 | JGI IMG/M metagenome (GOLD analysis project Ga0315905, IMG submission 203522) | Freshwater fungal communities from buoy surface, Lake Erie, Ohio, United States - Buoy 4 MA121 | ecosystem: Environmental > Aquatic > Freshwater > Lake | place: USA: Lake Erie, Ohio... | reverse complement strand
GTCAATGCATTGGATCGGACACGCAGAGCCCGACGCTCATTGAAGCCATCGAACGCGAGCGCGAACTGATGAGTGAGGTCGAGGGACTCGGCCCTTCGATCGACACCAGTGACCTGCACCCCAACGTGCTGCGCCAGTGGGTGCGTGATGTCACGGGCCTGCAGGCAGCCCGACTCACCGTGCTGTTCGAATCCTTTGCCTACAAGCATGGCGTGCCGCTGGATGCCGATCTGGTCTTTGACATGCGCTGCCTGCCCAATCCGTACTACACCCCTGCCCTGCGGGCCCTCAATGGCACCGACCCGTCTGTTGCACAGTTCCTGTCGGACATCCCTGCGGTTCAACGCATGGTCGACCATGTCGCGCACTTTGTGCAGAGCTGGTTACCCTCCTACGCCCAGGAAAACCGCAGTTACCTCACGGTTGCTCTCGGATGCACCGGCGGCCAGCACCGCTCGGTGTACGTGGCAGCCGAACTGGCGCGCCGGTTCAGCGCGACAGAACAGGTGCTTCTTCGCCACCGCAGCCTGGCCAGCAAGGCCCATTCATCATGAAGCCTGCCGGTCAAGGCAGTACGGATCAAGACATGCTCGATTCTCTGGCACTGTTTCCGCTATCCACCGTGCTCTTTCCCGGCGGGGTTCTGCCGCTTCGGATCTTTGAGGTTCGCTACACCGACATGGTGCGTGAGTGCATGCGCCGTGAGCAGCCCTTCGGGGTCTGTCTGATCACGCGCGGCGGCGAAGTCGGCGAATCCGCCGAGCATGAGCCGATCGGGTGTCTCGCTCACATTCACGATGTCGACATGGAGCAGCCCGGCGTTCTGCGGATCCGAACGGTGGGCTCCCAACGCTTCAGGGTCGAAGCGAGCCAAACCGGAACCGATGGCCTGATCCGGGGTCGTGTGAGCCTGCTGCCCGATGACCCCATGATGGCTGTGCCGCAGGAGCATGACGATTGCATCGGTCTGGTCCGACGTATGGTGCAGGAGGTCGAACGCACCGTGCCTGATGCGTCGCAGCGCATGATCACCGGGCCGCTGGACTATGAGTCGGCGGGCTGGGTCGCCAACCGGATTGCGGAGTTTCTACCGATTCCGGGGCCCTCCAAGTACCGGCTCATGAGCATGGACGATCCAATCGATCGGCTTGCAATCGTGCACCGCTGGCTCAGTCAGCAGGGTGTTCTCTGAGCTGACTGAGCAGCCCTTCGAGCAAGCGGCGCACCGGCGTGGGCAAGGGCGCGGCCGCGATGTCCTGCGGGTTCAAGGCCAGCCAGCGCATGCCTTCGGGTGCCGCGTCATGCCCGGTCGACGGCAGTCGCATCGGCCACACCCGAGCCTCGAGCCTGAAATGCGTAAAAACATGGCGAACCGGTTCGATCCGCGGCCGGAAAGTATCCCGAACGCTGGTCAGGCCCGTGAGATCGCGCTGAGCCCGTATCCAAGCGAGCACCTCACTGTCGGGCAGTTCAAGGGCAGGGATCGACGGGGTCGCAGGACTGCGAATCTCGGGCAGGGCCCACAGGCCCCCCCACAATCCTCGCGATGGTCGCGCCTGCAGCAGCACCCGGGCGCCCTGCAGAATCAGGGCCCAGTCGGCAACACGCAAGGCAATGATGCGGGCCGGCCTGGGAGTGGGCAATGTCGCCACGCGCCCGGTTGCCCTGGCCGCACACCGTGCTGCGATCGGGCAGTCCTCGCATCGCGGCCTGCGCGGCAGGCAGATCGTGGCGCCCAGATCCATCAAACCCTGTGTGTAGGCTCGCAGGGCCTCGATACCGAGCTCGCGCGGCAGTTCGGACTCGGCCCGCTGCCACAGATGCTGCTGAACGGCAGACTGACCGGACCAGCCTTCGATCGCAAACGCCCGGGCCAGCACCCGCTTGACATTGCCATCGAGAATCGCCGCGACATCGGTTCCTGAAAAAACGGCAATCGCTGCCGCGGTCGATCGGCCGATCCCGGGTAATTGAGCCAGGGCCTGCGCCGAGGGCGGAAACCGCCCGTGATGCTCGGTCATGATCAGGCGCGCTGCAGCATGCAGATTACGGGCTCGGCTGTAGTAGCCCAGGCCCGACCAGCAGCCAAGCACCGACTCCAGGTCGGCAGCTGCCAGATGCCCCACGGTGGGGAACTGATCCATGAAGACCCGGTAGCGATCGATCACGGTGCCGACCTGCGTCTGTTGCAGCATGATCTCCGAGACCCAGATCCGGTAAGGCTCGGTTGTTCCCTGCCAGGGCAGATCATGGCGACCAGCCCGCTGTTGCCAGGCAATCAGTGCATCGGCAAACCGCAGCTGACTCGCGACGACGCTCATGCGGCTCGCAAGACAGGCTCTCGGGCTTCGGCGAGCAGGGCCATCATGTCGGACTCGAACTGATCGAGCACCTGAAGCTGCTGATTCAGGCGCTCCTGTTCGCGCTCGAGCTGATCGATACGGCCCTGCAGCTCGCCCGCTGCATCAAGCACCCGCTGAACCGATTCCAGCCGATCACGCAGCAGCGCTTCATGCTCGCTCGCCCGTTCCATCAAGGGGCCCATCAGTTCAGCCAGCCAGGCATCGATGGCCTTGGAGGCCAGCTCGTAGACAGCGCGCAGTCGCACAGCGACCGACTCGAAATAGCGACGCGTCAGCGCCCATTTTTCGGTCGTGATCAGGCTGAGCGCTCCAAAATGACGCTGCTGAAACGCTTCGATCCGCTCGATCTCGGCCATGTAGCGCCGCACCTGAAAACCACTCGGGTCGGGAAGGTTCCAGTCATACTCGGCCGCAAAGCGTTGGCCCATGGCCCGCATCAGGCGGCCGATCTCGTCGGAGCGCTGTGACAGGCTCTCCATGTCGCGACGGGCCTCAAAAATCAGCCCGCCCATGGCGTCGCGCAAGCCGATCGACAGGCGGCTGGCCTGCATGGCGTCACGGGCCTGCTGAACATGCGCCTTGAGTCGTGTGAGCGAAATACCCGAACGCAGCTCGGCCTCATGCCGCGCGAAGACACGCTGCAAGGCTTTCAGGCTTGCCAGACTGCGATCAAAGCGCGCACGCTCCTGACGGATGCCGCGGGCCGCCTGCTCGATCACATCCCGATTGCGCCCCTTGAGTGCGCGCAGCTCGTTGACCTGGCGGGCCAGCCCGGACCGGCGCTGTTCGAGTGCGCTGCGAGCAAGCGAGGCAATCGCACCGCTCTCGAGCCGGATCTGCTCGCGCACGAGCAACTGTCGTCTGGGCACGATTTCGCTGCTCAGCGCCCGCTCGAACGCCGCCAGCCGGCTGCGCGACAACAGATCCATGTCGCCCGTCACGCGAGCGGTCAGGGCCTTGAGTGCGGACAGTGGAAAGACCCGATCCGGCGAAATGTCGAGCGTTCGGGCCACCGACTGGGCCTGCGCTGCAATTTCTTCATCAATCTCGGCAGGCGTTCTCAGATCGTCCCACAGGCCATCGATCTTGTTGAGCACCACAAACCGGCCATGGGCATGCGTGGGGCTGATGCGTTCACGCCAGGTTTCGATGTCACTGCGCGTGACGCCTGCATCGGCAGCCAGCAAGAACACCACCGCATGCGCTGCGGGCAACAGGCTGAAGGTGAGCTCGGGCTCCGAGCCCAGTGCGTTGAGGCCAGGCGTGTCGATCACCACCAGACCGGTGCTCAACAGCGGATGGGGCAGGTTGGCAACGGCATGACGCCAGCGCGAGACCTCGACCTCACCCTGAGCATTCGGATGCAACACGCCGCTGTCATCGGTCTCATCCATCAGGCCCATGAGAATGGCGTCGTGAACGCTGACCTTGCGAACCTCGCGCACGCAGTCAAAGGCAGCCCTCACGCTGTCGACATCCTGGGCATCGAAAGGCACATTGATCCAGGCCTCAGGGCGCTCGCGCCATTGCGCCAGCGCCGTGGTCTCCAGCCGGGTCTCGATGGGCAACAGCCGCACGCACGCCGGCTGAGCCGGGTCGTGCATGAGTTCGGTCGGACACATGGTGGTGCGACCCGCGGAAGAAGGCAGCACGCGCTTGCCGTAATCGGCGAAAAACAGGGCATTGATCAGTTCGGACTTGCCGCGCGAAAACTCGGCAACGAAAGCCACGGTCATGCGCTCATCAGCCAGACGCTGAATCAGTCCGTCGAGCTTGCTGCGGGTCACATCATCGAGCAAATCCTGTTGCTCGAGCCACAGGCCGTGGCGGCGCAACAAGGCCCGCACGCGCTCACGCCAGTGGCCATACGCCCGGATCCGTTCACTCAAGCCGCTCATGAGCGCCATGATAGGCCGAGCCGCGCGGTTTCAGTGCTGGCAGCGGGGGCACCAGTAGGTGGCCCTTTGCTGCTGCACCCGCCGGCGAATGGGCGTGCTGCACTGCAGGCAGGGCTGGCCCTGTCGGCCGTAAACGCGGGATTCGAGCTGGAAATGCCCAGTGCTGCCATCGCTGGCCACAAAGTCCTTGAGCGTGCTGCCGCCTGCAGCGATCGCATCGACCAGGGTTTCGCGGATCGCCAGAGCGAGCCGCTCGCAGCGCGGACGGCTCAGGCGGCCTGCAGCGGTACCGGGACTGATGCCTGCCCGAAACAGGCTCTCGGACGCATAGATGTTGCCCACGCCAACCACAGCAGCCCCTGACAGCAACAGGGCCTTGATGCTGCCGCGGCGGCCCCGGGTTGCTCGATGCAGCAACGCCCCGTCGAAATCCTGACCCAACGGCTCGACCCCGAGGCCGCGCAGGAGCGCGTGTTCTTCAAGGGGTTCAGCCCGTGCCGACTGCCACAACACGGCCCCGAAGCGGCGCGGGTCATTGAGCCTGAGAATGCCGCCTTCGAGCACCAGATCCAGATGGTCATGACGCTTCAAGGGCGTGTCGGGTGCAATCCAGGTGAAGGTACCTGACATGCCCAGGTGAATGATGAGCGCACCGGGCTCAAAGTGCAGCAACAGGTACTTGCCCCTGCGGCGAGCCGAAAGCAGCACGCGGCCGCGCAGCAGACTGTCGAGATCCTGAGGCACCGGCCAGCGTAACGCCGGCACCCGCACAATCACCTCACGGACGCGTCGCCCGGTGGCGGCTGCCTCGACACCACGGCGAACGACTTCGACTTCCGGTAGTTCAGGCATGGCGGGCAGAGTGAAAACGCAGAACGGGCATGGACGCAGACCGGTTTCCAGCCTACCATTTCATCCATGAAATTCCTGCGCTGGCACGCTGTGGCCTGTTTCGCGGCGGTGCTCGGAGTAGCCGCGCCTGCCGTCCGATCGCAAACAACCGAGGGTGAGACGCCCCCTCCTGCGGTCGAGCTCACGTCTCGTATCCTCTTTCAGGTCATTGCGGCCGATCTTGCTCTGCAAAGAGGCGAGATCCGGGCTGGCTGGTCGACCTACCTCACCCTGGCACGGCAAACACGGGATCCCCGTCTGGCCAAGCGGGCCACCGAAGTGGCTCTCGGGGCTCGGGCAGTCAACGAGGCCACCGAATCGGCCAGGCTGTGGCTCGAGCTCTCCCCGGGTTCGGCCAATGCCGCGCAGATTCTCGAGACCCTGCTGCTGGCCAGTGCCAAACCTGAAAGCGCCGAACCCTTGGTCAGCGCGCGGCTCGCCCGTGCAAGGCAATCCGGCGATCTGCCTGAAGCCTACGCCCAGTTGCAACGACATCTCTCGCGCAGTACCGATGCCGCCGCTGCCTGGAGACTCGTCCAGCGCCTGAGCGGGCCCGACCTCGGGGTACCCCAGGCCCGACTCACGCGTGCTGCCCTGGCCAGCGCCGCAGGCGAGGCCATCGCAGTCCAGAGCGAAATTCGTGAAGCGCTGCGCCTGGCTCCCGCCGACCCGCAGGTCGCAGTATCGGCGGCCCGGCTGCTTGCAAGCCGCGCAGAATCCCGCGATCAATCGCTTGCCATCCTCGATCGCGCATTGGAGCAGGATCCTCGCAATGTCGATGCGCTCGACCTCAAGGCTCGGGTGCTGGTCGCACTGGGCCGGGACATTCAGGCACTGCAGGTCTTTGCCCGTGCACTCGAGATCGCCCCGAAAGAGCCTTCCTTGCTGCTTGCGGCCGCTCAACTGGCCCAGCAGCTGCGCCGTGGTGCCGAGGCGCGTGGCTATGCCGATGCCTACCTGGCCTTGTCAGGCAACGATCGACGCGAACGCGAGCAGGCGATCTTGCTGCGCGCGCGCATCGCTGAAGACGAAGGCCGCACGGATGAGGCACTCCGCTGGCTCGAGCAGGTCTCTCGTGGCCCTTTGCATCTCAGCGCCCTCACCCGGCGCGCCACCCTGCTGGTACGCCGGGGGCAACTGGAGCAGGCCACGGCTTTGTTCAGGGCAGAGTCCGCAGACAGTGATGACGAGCGCGTGCGACTGATCAGCGCCGAGGCCGCGGCCTTGCGTGAGGGCGGTCAGCAGCAGCGGGCCTTCGAGGTCCTCGATCAGGCGCTCAATGCACTGCCCGATCGCATCGATCTGCTCTACGACCACGGCATGGCCGCCGAACGTATCGACCGTATCGACCTCATGGAGCGATCCATGCGGCGCGTCATTGCGCTCAAACCCGATCATGCCCATGCACACAATGCCCTGGGCTACACCTTGGCGGACCGGAATCAACGCCTGGAAGAAGCGCGCGCGCTGATCGCGCGTGCGGTGGAGCTCAGCCCCGATGACGGGCACATCCTCGACAGCATGGGCTGGGTGCTCTTTCGCCTGAAGGATCTCCGGGGCGCGCTCGAATGGCTTCAGAAAGCCTGGGCCCTGAGCCCCGACACCGAGATTGGTGCGCATCTGGGTGAGGTGCTGTGGGTGGCCGGCCGGCGCAGCGAGGCGCTTGAGATCTGGCGGATCGCACGCGGCCGGGAGCCCGACAACAAGACCCTCGCCGAAACACTGCAGCGGCTCGGAGCCCAGCTTTGATGCTCCGGGCTGCCGCCCTGGCGTGTGCCATGGTACTGAGTGCCTGCGCCGGACTCCCTGAAGGCACGACCCGCTCGGCATCTGCAGGCGCCAGCCCCTCAAGCGCCGCTGTCGGGTCGGAGCAGTCCTCGATCCGCTTTGCCTCCCAGGAAGCTGCGCCCAGGCAGTGGTCGGGGCGTTTTTCGGTCTCGCTTCGGGCCACGGAGCCAGGCGGAGCCAACGAATCCGCGCAGGGCCGCTTTCAGCTCGAAGCGGCGGGCGATTCGCAGCAGCGCTCCCTTTCACTGATCCTCACCTCGCCCTTTGGTCAGCGCATCGCTCAGGGCAGCCGCCAGATCGATGGCGCCTCCAGGCTCGAGCTGGCCGATGGACGTGTGTTGCGCGACGGCAGTCTCGATGGCGTGGTGGAGCAGGCTCTGGGCTGGCCATTGCCGCTCGAGCGGCTGCCCCAGTGGCTTGATGACCGCTTCGAGGAGGTGGTGTTGCGCGACGCACAGGGCACCGTCAGCCAGGCGGTCGACAGTGGCTGGCTCATCGAGCGCGAACCGGGCCGATGGGCCCTGGCCCGCACCCATGCCCGAGGCCAGCTGCGAGTGATTCTGGTGCTCGATCGCTGAGGCGCCGATGGCCCTGATCTTCGAGCTCACTGCAGCCGAGCGCGCCAGTCGATCCGTGCTCGGCGCTCCTGCACCCGCCAAGATCAATCGTTTCCTGCATGTCGTGGGCCGACGCGCCGACGGCTATCACCTGCTGGAAAGCGTCTTTCAGCTGATCGATCTGACCGACAGGATTGACGTCCGGGTCCGGGATGACGGCGAGGTGATTCGCCCGCATCCCATCGAGGGGGTGCCGGCCGAGCAGGATCTCACCGTGCGCGCAGCCCGCCTGCTGCAACAAGCCACCGGGTGCCGGCTCGGCGTCGAGATCAACCTGACCAAGGTCATCCCCATGGGCGGCGGTCTGGGCGGCGGCAGCTCCAACGCGGCCACCCTGATGATCCTGCTCAATGCCCTGTGGGAGCTGCGACTGCCGCCTGCGGAGCTGGCCCGTCTGGCGCTGAGCCTGGGGGCCGATGTGCCGTTCTTCCTGTTCGGCGGCTCTGCGCTGGCTCGCGGCGTGGGAGAGGCCCTCGAGCCCATCGAGCTGCCCCCCGACTGGTTTGTGCTGATTGCCCCGCCGGTGGCGGTGCCGACGGCGGGGGTCTTCGGCGCCCCTGAATTGACAAGAAACACGCCGCCCCTCACAATTTCGGGTTTCCAGGACGGGCGTCCTGGGTCGTTTGAAGCCTGGAACAGCTTGCTGGGTCAGGATCTGCACAACGACCTGCAGCCGGTCGTCCAGCGGCGTTTTTCGCAGGTTGACCTGGCGATCAGTCAGCTTGCACAAGCCGCACGCAATGCCGGGCTCAGCCCGGAGCAGGTGCGAATGTCAGGTTCGGGGGCATGCATTTTCCTCCCAGTGCCCGATCAGGCTCTTGCTCAGCGTGTTGCGTCGGATGCAGTGCTTCGCGAAGTCGGGACGGTACGAGTCTGTCGATCGTTGTCCCGGCATCCGTTGGGGAGTCGCCAAGTTGGTTAAGGCACCGGATTTTGATTCCGGCATGCGAGGGTTCGAGTCCTTCCTCCCCAGCCCGATTTTCTGCCCCGATTAAAGTCCTCCAGAACCCAGCCCCCATGCAGCGCGCCCCCCACGATCTTCCTGAAGGCCTGCGCCCCGAGGGGCTGATGGTGTTCACCGGAAACGCCATCCCCCAACTCGCTTCGGCCGTGGCCATCCATCTGGGCATCGGACTGGGCAAGGCCACCGTAGGCCGGTTCTCCGACGGCGAGGTCATGGTCGAGATTCTCGAAAATGTCCGGGGCAAGGATGTCTTCGTGCTGCAGTCCACCTGCGCGCCGACCAACGACAACCTCATGGAACTCATGGTCATGGTCGACGCCCTCAAGCGGGCCTCGGCCGGACGCATCACCGCCGCACTGCCCTACTTTGGCTATGCCCGCCAGGATCGCCGGGTGCGCTCCTCCCGTGTGGCGATCAGCGCCAAGGTGGTGGCCAACATGCTCGAGGTTGCAGGCGTCGACCGGGTCCTCACCATGGATCTGCATGCCGACCAGATTCAAGGGTTTTTCGATATCCCGGTCGACAACATCTATGCCGCGCCGGTGCTGCTGGCCGATGTGGCCCAGCGCAAGCTCGACAACGCCATCGTGGTGTCGCCCGATGTGGGCGGTGTGGTGCGGGCCCGGGCGCTGGCCAAGCGACTCGATACCGACCTCGCCATCATCGACAAGCGCCGCCCCAAGGCCAATGTGTCCGAGGTGATGAACATCATCGGCGAGGTCAAGGGCCGCACCTGCATCATCATGGATGACATGGTCGATACCGCCGGCACCCTCACCCGGGCGGCTGATGCCCTCAAGGAACACGGTGCCATCCGCGTCATGGCCTACTGCACCCATGCGGTGCTGTCCGGCAATGCGGTCGAGCGGGTCGCCCAGTCCTCGCTGGATGAACTGGTCGTCACCGATTCGATTCCCCTTGCACTGGCCGCCCAGGCCTGCGACAAGATCCGGGTCATCAGTTGCGCGCAGCTGCTGTCCGAAACCATCCTGCGCATCAACCGGGCCGATTCGGTGTCGTCGCTCTTCATCGACGAGTAAGTCACCCGGTCACGCGCATCGTCCTTGTGCCTTCGGGCAGACCGCCCCTGGGCGGTTGCCGTTTCCGCCCTGAGGCGGTTGTGATTTCCACCTTCGGGTGGCTTGTGTCCCCGCCTTCGGGCGGGTTGTTCCCTCCCGGTGACTCTGGTCGCGGAGCCCGGGTTTTTGCAAAGGAGTTGCGATGAAAGTCGTCGCTGCAACACGTTCTGCGCATGGTTCGAGTGCGAGCCGCCGCCTGCGCCGTGCAAACAAGGTTCCGGGCATTCTCTTTGGCGGTACCGTCACCCCCACCTCGATCGAGCTCGATCACAACCCGCTGTATCACTCACTGCGCGTTGAGGCCTTTCACTCCACGGTTCTCGATATGGAACTCGACGGCAAAGCCGAGCGAGTGATCCTGCGCGACGTGCAGTGGCATGCCTTCAAGCCGCAGGTGCTGCATGTGGACTTCCAGCGTGTCACCGCCGACACCCGGATTCAGAAGAAGGTGCCCCTGCACTTCATCAACCAGGACACCTCACCGGCGGTCAAGGTCACCGGCGCCATCGTGAGCCACGTGCTCACCGAACTCGACGTGATCTGCCTCGCCTCCAACCTGCCCGAGTTCATCGAGGTCGACCTGTCGAGCCTGACCGCCGGCCACCCGATGCACCTGTCGTCGGTCAAGCTGCCCGAGGGCGTCAAGCCTGTGGTGCATGGCAACCCCGACCCGGTGCTGGTGACCGCTGTGGCCAAGGCTGAAGAAGAGGCGGCACCTGCGGCCGCTGCTGCTGCACCTGCTGCGCCGGCCAAGGGCAAGGCCAAGAAGTAAGCCTTTGTCGGCAATAACCGCGCACGGCGCGGATCAGCACGCCCCACCCCGGCCCTGCGCTGGTGTGGGGCGTCATTCGTTAAGGGCTTGCCTGACCGAGAATGGAACCGATCCAGCTGATCGTAGGCCTGGGTAACCCGGGCACCGAACACGACACCGACCGGCACAATGCCGGCTTCTGGTTCGTGGATGCCATTGCACGGCAGGCCGGTACGAGCTTCAGGCCCGAAAAACGCTTCTTTGGCGATCTCGCTCGCGCCCGCATTCAGGACAACGAGCTTTGGCTGCTCAAGCCCACCACCTACATGAACCGCTCAGGCCAGTCGGTCTCGGCGCTTGCACGCTTTCATCGGATTGCACCCGCTCAGGTGCTGGTCGTCCATGACGAACTGGATCTGCCCCCCGGAGGACTCAAGCTCAAGCGCGGCGGTGGCAGTGGGGGTCACAATGGGCTGAAGGACATCAGCGCAGCGCTCGGCACGCCCGACTACTGGCGCCTGCGAATTGGCATCGGTCACCCCAGGGATCTCTATCCCGGTCGCGAGGTGATCGACTTCGTACTGGCCCGGCCATCGCGCGCCGAGCAGGAGGCGATCGATGCCCGCATGACGCTCGCGCTCGAGGCCTTGCCGCTGTTGGGCAAGGGCGAGATGGAGCGGGCGGGCCAGGTTCTGCACACGGTGCGCAAGGCAGCGCCACCCAAGCCATGAGCCGGGCTCCAGCCAGCGCGATCCGGTTGCTGGCCGGCGCCGGCGCACGGGCACACATCGCAAGAGAAGGCCTGCAGGCCGGGCATGTCGCAGCCCTCGCGGCGGCAGCTGGCGGCCCCAAGGGGCTCGCACTCCTGGGCCTGGATGAATGGCTCTTTGGCACATGGCTGGCCTGCGCGCCGCGACCCCGCCTGCTGGCCGGCGCCTCGATCGGGGCCTGGCGCATGGCAGCGGCCATGCATCCCGATGGTGTGAAGGCCACCCAACGCCTGGGCGAGGCCTATCTCGAGCTGCAGCGCTACAGCGCGCGGCCCCGTCCGGCCGAGGTTGCACAGGTATGTCGCGCGGTGGCTGCGGCCATGCTCGGCGAAAACACCGCGTCGGGAGCAACCCCGTGGCCTGATCACAAACACGAAGCCCTCGGTCCGTTGGCTGGCCACAGACAGAACGCGCCTGATCCTTCAGCGCTGACCCGCGACTCGCAGCATCAACTGGCGATCATTACGGCACGGGCGCGCGGGCCGCTGGCCGGGCGCACTGATCGCATCGGCTTTGCCCACTGCGCCTGGTCGAACCTGCTCAGCCGTGAGCGGCTGGGGCAGCACCTGCAACGGGTTGTCTTTACCGGTTCTCCATGGTCGACATCCGCGGGGCAGGAGGCTCCATCGCAGCGGTGGCCCAATGTCATGGAACAAGTCCGGGCCCCGGCGCCCTTTGAAATTCTTGACGACCGCTTTGAGACCACCCCGGTGGCACTGACCGCAGGCAACCTCGAAGATGCCCTGCTGGCCTCGGGCAGCATTCCTTTGGTGTGCGAGCCGGTTCACACACCGGTCGGGAGTCCGCAGGGGTTGTACTGGGACGGCGGGCTGATCGACTATCACCTGCATCTGCCCTGGTCACGGCTGGACGGTCTGGTGCTGGTACCCCACTTCACGCCGTACCTCACGCCCGGCTGGCTCGACAAGAGCCTGCCCTGGCGGCGGCGCGGGCCTTCGCATCTGCGCCACTGGCTCGACAATGTGGTGCTGATTGCACCCTCGGACGCGTTGCTGGCCCGCCTGCCCAACCGAAAGCTGCCCGACCGACAGGACTTTGCTCGCTACGGCCTTCGGCATGACGCGCGGATCCGCGACTGGCGCCGCGCGATGGCCGAGTGCGCTGCCATGGCCAAGGACTTTGAAGCCTTTGTTCGCCGGCCCGACCCGGCTTGCCTCGAAGCGCTTTGATGCGTCTGATCGACGGTCTCGCGCTGACGGGGCTGGGCGCCACGGTTTATGCCAGCCTGGTGCCTTCCGGCCCGTTCGACTGCGCCTCGCTGCCCGCCTCCTTGTTGCGCGAGGGGCTCGGGCGGTCCTTGCAGCTGGCCGACGTCACTGGCAATGTGCTGGCGTATATGTTGTTGTCGGCCTGTCTGATGGCCAGTGCGAATGTTCGCGGTCGGGCGCAGACATGGAGCGGCGCCGTTCTGGTTCTATGCACCCTGCTGTCATTGATCGTCGAGATCATGCAAGCCTGCCTACCCGCGCGAATCTCATCGGGCTGGGACTGGGGCCTCAACAGCTTGGGGGCAGGCTGCGGCGTGCTCCTGATGCGGGTGTTGCTGGATTCCCGAATTGCCACGCGGTTTGCCGCGTCGCGGGATGCTGACGATGCCCCACCCTGGCGTCTGGTTCTGGCCGCCTGCCTGGCCTGGGCCGTCTTTGCGACTGCGCCCTGGCAAGTCTCAGATCCATCCCTGGCGCTGAGCAAATGGCGCGGCATCATCAGCACCTGGGAGGTCACCGGAGTGAACGCGGCGCGACTGCTCGGATCTGTCCTGCAGGCCACCGCAGTGGGCATGCTGATCGGCCAGACCCGATGCAAACCACAGATCCGACTCCTGGCTGGCATGTTGCTTGCCGTGCTCGTCCCGGCCGCTGCGCTGTTCGTGATGCGTCCGTATCCGATACTCGAACTCTGGATCGGGGTGCCAGCCGGTCTGTGCGCGGGGCTACTGCTCTCGGCTGCGCTTGGCTCGCGAGGCCTGCATCGACAGGTAGCCGCTCTGATGCTGATGTTTGCACTGGCGGCCCTTGCCGAATGGGCCCTGCGGGCTGCGCCAGGCCGGCTCGTCCCTTTTCGTGTGGGCCTGCGCGGCCTCGAGGGCGATGCACTCGAAGGCATCCGGTTGCTGGGTCTTTCGGCATGGATTGCCATGAGCACGGCTGCGGCGGGCTGGGTCCTGGGCATTCCCCGCAGGATCTGGGCAGGCACGGTCGTCGCGGTGCTGTTGCTGGCTGAGGTGCTACAGGCATTCACACCCGGGCACGTGGCCGATCTCACCGGGCCCGTCTTTGGGCTGGCGGGCGTTTTGGTGGGTGCCCTGCTGCTGCCTGCAGCATCGCCGAGGCTACAATCGCGCCCTTCGGTGTCCTCCTCCAACCCGCTTTTTTGAGACTGCGCCATGGCCCTGCAATGCGGCATCGTCGGCCTGCCCAACGTCGGCAAGTCCACCCTCTTCAATGCGCTCACCAAGGCGGGCATCGCGGCCGAGAACTATCCGTTCTGCACGATCGAACCCAATGTGGGCATCGTCGAGGTGCCCGATCCGCGGCTGGCCTCTCTGGCCGAAATCGTTCAGCCCGATCGGATCATGCCGGCCACGGTGGAGTTCGTGGATATCGCCGGTCTGGTGGCCGGCGCCTCCAAGGGCGAGGGGCTGGGCAATCAGTTTCTGGCGAACATCCGCGAGACCGATGCCATCGTGCATGTGGTGCGCTGCTTTGAAGACGAGAACGTCGTGCATGTCAGCGGCAAGGTCGATCCACTCTCGGATATCGAAGTGATCAACACCGAACTCGCCCTGGCCGACATGGCCACGGTCGACAAGGCGCTCGCACGCTACTCCAAGGTGGCACGCTCGGGTGGCGACAAAGAAGCCCAGCGACTGGTGGCCGCACTCGAAAAATGTCTGGTGGTGCTCAACGAGGCCCGTCCGGTGCGATCGCTCGATCTGTACGAGGAAGAAAAGGCCGTGCTCAAGCCGCTGTGCCTGATCACCGCCAAGCCCACCATGTATGTGGCCAATGTGCGAGACAACGGCTTCGAGAACAATCCGCATCTCGATGCAGTGCGCCGTCTGGCCGAATCGGAGGGCTCGGTGGTGGTACCCGTCTGTGCCGCCATCGAGGCCGAGATCGGCGACATGGATGATGAGGACAAGCAGGTGTTTCTGGCCGACATGGGCATGAGCGAACCCGGCCTGAATCGTGTGATCCGCGCCGCCTTCAAGCTGCTGGGGCTGCAGACCTATTTCACGGCGGGCAAGCTGGAGGTGAGGGCCTGGACCGTGCGCATCGGCGCCACCGCCCCGCAGGCGGCTGCGGCCATTCACACCGACTTCGAAAAAGGCTTCATTCGCGCCGAGACCATCGCCTATGACGACTACATCGCCTGCAAGGGCGAACAGGGCGCCAAGGAGAAGGGCAAGATGCGACTCGAAGGCAAGGACTATGTCGTGCATGACGGCGATGTCATGCATTTCAGGTTCAACGTCTGACAGGCTCATGCGCTGAGCCCGTCAACAGGCAGGCTTGGAGGCTGACTCATTCGTTGCCTTGTGTCCGACACAAGGCGCCAGCCCCGCATGTCCCTTGCCCTTCGCGAAGCCTGGCTGCACCAGGCCATCGACGCCCTCGAGCCGCTCTTCCGATCCAAAGGCCATGTGCTTCCCAGGGTGCGCGTGTCCTGCGGGTTTGCCAGCACCGGCATGCGCTCCAACCATATCGGCCAGTGCTGGTCGCGGGCCACGGCCCCCGACGGCATCAACCAGATCTTCATTTCACCCGTCCTGGTCGATCCGGTTGAGGTGCTCGATACGCTCGTGCACGAGCTCGTGCACGCTGTGGACGATTGCCAGCACCATCACGGCGCGATCTTCAAAAAGATTGCCCTCTCAGTTGGTCTGAAGGGCCCCATGCGCAGTGCCAGCGCTACCCCGGCGCTGCTCGAAAAGCTGCAGGCCATCGCGCAAAGCCTGCCGGCCTACCCACATGCCGAACTCAAGCTGCGTCGCAAGCTCAGGCCTCGCTCACCCCGGCCCCGGGCACGTTGCCCTCACTGCGAGTACACGGTGCCCATGCTGAAGCAGTTTCTGGTGGTGGGCCCGCCGCTGTGTCCGGTGCACCGGACCGACATGACGCCCTTGGGCACGTGGGATCTGGGGGATTAACCACACCGTCCAGACTTCCAGTAGGCTACGGATTGCGGTCATTCGGTGCCCTGGCGAAGTGTCTTTGCCAGCGCGTTCGATGTCCGCCATTCGCCTTCCAACCACACGGTGATTACCGGAGACACCCGCATGACCCTCAAGCACAGGCTCGCCTCGGTTCTGGCAGCCACGGCGCTCGCCGCCTTTACCCATACCCCAGCCATCGCCCAGCAAAACTG
>Ga0315905_10003806_pt1 | contig 15514 bp, 11 predicted proteins | sample LakEriMetagenome_5_FD_203522 | JGI IMG/M metagenome (GOLD analysis project Ga0315905, IMG submission 203522) | Freshwater fungal communities from buoy surface, Lake Erie, Ohio, United States - Buoy 4 MA121 | ecosystem: Environmental > Aquatic > Freshwater > Lake | place: USA: Lake Erie, Ohio... | reverse complement strand
TTTATTTTTTCTGTGGATTACACGCATCTTCCAAAGCCATTACCATTCCTCACGGCCTTTGTGGAGCTCGTGAGGTGCCCCGGAGCAGCGGATGAGCGCTCCCTGCCCGGTGAAGCCAGACTCCCGCCAGGATGTACAAAGAAGCTCCTTGAGTGCTGAAGTCATGATTGCGTTATTAGGTGATACCAACATATATTATACACGTACAATCTTTATCGTATTTTCTTATGATACATTGATTCAAGCTGTTTGCTTGCCTGGATTTTCCAATTATTCGCTTTTGCCATTCTTCAATGGCGCTGCTACACGCGTTCACTACCGCTGCTATATGCCCGGGGGCCCAACACGGCTACGGCAGCCTCAGCTGCTGCCGCGGCAGCCTGTGCTGCGGCTGCTGCTGCCGCACTCGCCGCGGTGGCGGCAGCGTGTGCTGCGGCGTGAGACATTCTTCTGTCTTGGCGCATGCTTTCATGGTCTCCTCCTTGCATGTCCCACTGCACCCCCCCCTCTCCCCTAATCCGTCCGTTTGCTCTCCGCTTTCCGGTGGCAGCTGCTCCATGGCCTCCGCCCCGGCCTTCTTCATCGGCAGGTCCACCGGGCCTCTCCGGCTCATGCGGCTTGAATGAAAACACTCCCTTGCCATGCTCCGCCAATGTAACCCGTGCGTCCCACTCAAACATTCTGTCGTCCTCATCGCAGTCGTCCTCCCCACTCTTCACACCATGCCTCTCAACCACCAAAGTCGGATGACCTTGGAGGCTTTGGCCGCGACTCGAGTGCGCATACCCGTGCATCCGTACTGCTGCTGCTCTCTCCCTCTCCCTCTCCCTCTCTCTCTCTCCCCCCCTCCCCCTCTCCCATGTAGCCCCCTGCGCTTCCCTTCCTGTCCCTGCATGTCTTCCGACCCCACCCCCGGCGCGTATAGATGGCAAAAGAGGTAGGTTGTCTGTAACAGCAGCTGCCCGCCCTTGCTGGCCTCCTGCCTGTGCGATAGATAGGGATGGTAGCGAAATACCGCCGTCCCTCTCTGCCGTGTCTCTTCCTCTGCCCCCCTCCGCACCCAATGCAGCCTGATGAGACGTGTACCTACCACTGGCAACCCTTTGCCTCGGCAGCATATCTGTGTAAATAGACTGGTTCTGGTGCACTCGCACCGCCTCGTGTGCACGCCCAACCCTTTGCAGCACTGGCATTGCAGCCCTTTGCAGTACTGTCGTTGCAGCCTTGTCTGGACCCCCCAGCCTCCCACCAAATCGGTTACCCCCCTTGTTGTGCATCAGCCCCGGCCCCCCTCCCGCCTTGTCCTTTTGGGGAGATGCTTGGGACGAGAAAAAGGCTAATGCCATCGACACGTAATCCTCATGGCTCAGCATAGTGGAGACTGAGTCACGAATTGTGTCGTTGGCATCGCAGCCTCCGTCTCTTCCGGGATGAGCTGCGGCTTCTGCAATGCCCGCTACTTTAGCAGCAGAACTCCCTGCCTCCTTGTTATTAGTACTATTCGCAAGCGCGTGCGGAAACAAACTCAAGCTGTGTCTTGTTGCAAACTCGTTGGGCTTGTTTCCCGCCACTCGTGCATGCTCATTGCTGGGCGTTAGTGAAGGTATTAATGCCATGCTGACTGTATCTCTTCCCCCACCACTATTGCCTCCGCTCACGTAGGTCTGGGCTTCTCGCCTTGCACCTGTGCAGACAAATTTCTTATACTGTCAAGTCTCGGCGCAAGAAAAAAGCATAAAAAATGTGCCAGATATTCCCAGAGCACAAAATATTCCCAGGGCAAGCTCGCGCGCGCGCGCGTGTGTGTGTGTGTGTACGCGCGCGCGTATGTTCGCACGAAGTCACGCTCGCACACACGCACAAATTTTCACACACCGAAACAACCCAGTGTTGTAGACTCCTGAGCATGCCTCTCGAGCTTCTCTTACACCAAGCCTTAGGAAAACAATTTTTGGTAGCCTTATCAAAACAGTTTTGTAGACTTCTAAGCATACCTCGAGCTTCTCTTACACGAAGCCTTATTGGTGTTCAGGGTTTACGGCTTAGGTTTAAGGTTTAGGGTTTAGGGGTTAGGGCTTAGGCATCTAAGCATACCTTGAGCTTCTGTTACACGAAGCCTTGCCGATGTTGCTTTCTTCCCAGCCTTCTGCACCCTCTTTTGCTCTTTACCGGGACTTTGCTGCACTCCCGATGTGATCACGATGTGTGCCAAGATATCAGTGTCTTGCCATGTATGAAATGTAATGTGCACGAGCGCGCGTGCACACGCAGCGTGTGTGCATGCGCGCTGGATTGCTTTTTAGAAGAAAGCGTGTTTTGATGATGAGCGCGCGTGCACACAAAACGTCTTGCCATGTATCAAAGGTAATGTTCACGAGCGCACACAACGCACACACGCATCAAAAAACACCTTATTCCAAAAGGCAATCCAGAATTTCCACTCGCGTTCGTCCTCGGTTAGGCGCTTCCGATCTTCTTCATCGGCCTTTAGCTGTTTATGGCGCATGCCAGTGTGCATGTGTATGGTTGAGGATACCATCATGCATACATTAATGCACATATTTACAAATTATAAGCAAACGCTTCATTCATGCGTGTGCATGTGAATTTAAACAAACATATTCAGCACAATTTCTTTCGCATCGATACCTAAGCCACCAATAGCATTCAGTCATAAAATTTCCTTACCTTTGCAAGCATGTGCGCACGGGCGTTCTGTAGCCAATCAATTAGAAGTACTTGGCGCTTGGTCAGGGTGTGCTGACGGTGTTGCTCTATCTCCGTGCAGCGCGTCAACACTGCTTTTCGAGCCCGACGGCAGCGGACCGCGCACTGAATAGCCATACTGGCTAGACCTAATCCATATATCCTGAACAGTGCCCGGCGTCAGTGTGCTCACTTATACGTGTAAGTGAGCGAGTGCAAAACGCAGTGGGCACTCTCGCAAGGTATTCCAGATTCCAGTGCCTTGCGAGAGTACCTTGCGAAAAAGGAAAAACGTTGTTGACACTAGAATACCTTGGGAGACTTGTGCCTGCCACCCGACGGCGTATTCGTGCCTGCAACATCGCTACTAAGGGTTGCAGCCACGTGTTTTCCCGCCAAATAGCAGTCGCATCGACGAGCATGGAAATTTGGCGCTCTGTCTCCATACCTGACACAGTTGTAACTAACAATTTAAGGTAAAAAAACAACATTCAAGGTAACGATTTCGCGCTCCATCTCCGTACCTGACTGTGTAGTGATATAAGCCACATATCAACAAGCAACAGTGCAAAAGTGAAGCTAGCTTGTCTGAAATGCAAGTTGGGCGAGCAATCCAATGCTATCTGTGCTGGGCCAGACACACGGCAACGTGTCTCTCTGCAAAACATGCAACTTACTCATGATACTGCTGCGATCTTGCGCCGCCTGATAATGCGCCAGTTCGTGCCAAGCTTCCAGTTGCGGTTGAAATGAGCCTTGTGCCCAGCGCACTGCCATCTTGCGCAGAAATTCCAGGGCGGTAGCACGGCCATGTGCTCGTCGCTCCACGTGTTGTAGCCATCTCCTGGTATCGTGTACCACACGCCTGAAATACAAGAGTCAGTGCCAAATTCGCGTCTTACACGCGTGCATTTGCTTATTTGATACGCCAGTCCTCTGTTTCATTCTCCAACGCCCAGACGTGTACAACACCGTGCAACGCTGAGTGCACGCTGTAGACAAGAAGCCTGGCAAAAAAAGTCAATCAAAACTAAACATAAAGCACCGTGCAACGTGGCAGCGGAGCGCACGCTGTAGACAACGAGTCGCATCCGCGTGACGATAAACCCAATCGTGTCTGGCAACAGACGTGCCAAAATTTTGAAGTTGCCGAGGAGGCAAAACCGAGATCGACCACAAAGATGTGAGTCTCTCGCAAATGCACACACGACAGCGGGCTATTATTAATGAAATAATAATTAAAAGCATTATCTATGCCATATGGAAATAATGTCCAGGTGTATATCATGCGTGCATTGAAAATGAAAAGACAATGCTGATATTGCTGACAACAGACAAGAGTGATGATGAACTTGAATAAAGTGAGCTTGATAAAACTACTGAAAACAGGGCCAGTTGAATTTGATACCTCTCCCTGAGTATAGCACGCCGAAGATGAGATTGCAGACACACCGAGCTCTTCACTTTGTGTGCCTTGCTGATACACGGGTCTCCGTGAAAGTCGACCATGCCAAAGCCTTCGTACTCCTCCTTCAAGAGCTGCCCGTCGCCATCTTTGTCAAGCATCGAAACGTGTGCACCATTGAACTCTTCCATGCGTAGCGTTCCGTTTTTGTTGAGGTCCATGGCGTCAAAGCCAGCATTGTGCTCCTCACGGGTGATTTTCCCGTCACCATCGGGGTCAAGCTCATCAAACACGAAGCCTGGGTGCGTCACGGCGTTGAATTCTTTTGCGGTGATATAGCCGTCCTTGTCGGTATCAAAAGAGGCAAAGCCTGCATTCCATTCCACCCTCGAAATCTGGCCGTCGCCGTTTTTGTCGAGCATGGTGAAAGGAGCGCCGGATGCGCAGTTGAACTCCTCTCTGGTGATGACTCCATCGCCATCTGTGTCAAGAAGGTTGAAGCCGGCTTCATATTCCTTGGGCGTGATGCTGCCCTCCTGATCTGTGCCTGCCTCCTTTCCATCAGCACTATCGTGTGCTTGCCGGACGTCAGCGGGTTGTTGATGTGCGCGTAGTCCCCTATCAATGTATGTTGGATCGAGAGCCGTGGCATGTGCAGCTGGCGATGCAGCTGATTGCGCAGACGATACCAACATGCATGGAGCCCTGCCTCGCGTCGGGCTTTCGCTCGATGGACAAATTATAGCACTTGCACCCATGGGACTACCTCCGGCCAAACTTCCACCCAAGGGATTGCACAATGGTCCTTGGGAACTTATCGCCTCGCTGTCAACTGGTGGCAAGAGCTGGGAGGCATCTTCGGAGCGAGCCTTTATCTGCGCAGCGAGACTTCGTACCACATCCGCCTGGGCTGCAGCCCTTCGAACGAGTTCATGAACTTGTTCTTCAACTCCATGCTCCTTGTCAGGATCTTGCAACCGCTTCTCAAGCCGGCCACTGGCAAACTCTCCGAAGACACTCAACACGGACTTTTTAATTGAAGTCTTTCCGCTTTCTGCCTTTCCCCCTCCAACTCCGGCTTCGCTATGCTTCTTCGAGGTCTCGATAGAGATACCCAGGCCATGACGCTCACCCTCAGCCCAATATCCAGTATAGGTGTCACCGCTTGCCGTCGTGAAGATCCCCATCCCGTGCCTCTTGTCTTTTTCGAAACTGCCTATGTAGCTCGACCCGTCGCTGTATACTTCATGCCCGATGCCGGACGTCATTCCCTGCTTCCATTCACCAAAAAAATGTGATCCGTCACGCCACATCATGGCGCCCTGCCCATGTGGGCGAAGCTCACCCAGAACGGGCAGAACATGACCAACAAACTCGAACTTTCCTGATGCATCGTCCTGTTCGTATTCAATCCAGCTCTCCATGACATGCTGCAGCTGAGCGATTTGCTCTTCCATTCGCAGTACTTCGGCTTCGTAATGCGCTTTTTCTATCTGATAGTTATAGCACCACGAACTAAAGAACCAGACTAGAATGCGAAATTTGTGTTGTTGCTGGAAAGCAGCAACGCGCGTTTGGGTATTCCGAGCCCATCTCGAGTGTGCTTGCCAGGCGTAGAGTGAGTGATACTCTAGCCTGTGAGTAATGCGTCGCGCTGCATAGTTGCGTCGGTCAGATGCATCCGTAATGGTTTGGAGTGCCACGAGCATCATCGCCTTCTCGTACTGTTGTAAATTGTGGACCGTTCCCGTTGTCAAGTACTTTGGCAGGATCGCAATAATTTGCCACTGCTTTTGATAGTCTACATTCTGATGCAGGGCTTTCTGCAGGTCACATAGTTGTACAGGCACTGACGTCTGCAGTACTTTCCCCATGTTCTTCACGATTTTCCCGTTGAATTCTTCCAGAAAGGCTTCCGTTCTAGCAGCAGCCTCGGCAAGGACTGCCAATTGCAGCGAAGATAAGATCTTTCGCCGTAAATATGTATTTGAAATTTGCTTGTTACGAATAATTGCCATAGAATTCCGTGCCTCCGAACGTGACATACCTTTGAGATCAGATCCACCATTTTCCATCTGTTCCCGCTTCATCTCCTTAAAAACCTGCCCCTTGCTTTTGCCATCCCGATCCATTTCTGCGTCTATCTCTTGCAAGCGCATTTGCAACTCCTGCAGACGAGGTACCGATGCATAGAGTTCGCTGAGGCGGAATTGCATCAGAGCATTTGAGGGCTTGGCTACAACTTCGGTGGAGATATAATGTGCGTCATTTTTCACTCGCTCTTGTTGCTCGAGCAGTTTCCTTATTCTTTTTGGCAGGCCTGTATTCGATGCTCTATCAGAAGACAGGCCAGTGATACCCTCCGTTGCAGCCAGCTGATCTGACCTTTCGGGAATATTCTTTGATAAATTCACGCCAAACACACCCCACAACACAGAAGACAACATCCTTTTCACCCCCCGCGTGATGCGGGTTGAAAAATCTTTGGTAAATGACTGGCTCCTGTTCCGAACGGGTGTTTCTTGGGCAGTGACTGGCGCAGACCACGAATCCGATCTTCCCGTTTGCCGGCTTTCTTCATCAATCAACGGTTCATCAGGGTTTTGAGTGGGAGGGTCCTTTAGTAGGGATTGCAGGAACGTTTCAGCGTCACCGCTCCTTCGCATTCGGTCACTTGCACCATTATTCCTGTTCTGCCGTTGCTCATCTTTTTTAAACATACTGGCTGCGGAGTCTTCGCTGTCGCAACTGGCGCTTCGCATTCGGTCACTTGCACCATTATTCGTGTTCTGCCCTTGCTCGGCCTTTTTAACCACACTGGCTGCGGAGTCTTCGCTCTCGCAACTCGCGCGATCATCCTCATGACCTGTCGTCGGCAGATTGTTCTGTTTGTCTTGAGTCTTTTCGGCTTGGCCAGCTTGAGAAGCGGTTGCACCGTGCTGCGCCTCGAATGACGTGCTGTTGTACGAGTATACGTGCCATGCACTCTCTGCATGCTGTTCCGGACCCCAGCCCAAGCTGTGCACGTATGCCCACATCTTATTCGTGCCGGCATAATCTTTCTGACCCACTACCCACGAAGGCTTCCCGTTCTTATTTGCCCACCACATTGCAGTACTTGGTTTGTTTGACTTGACGTAGAGAGCCCTGTCGTTGATAAACTCGCCTGACCGCATATACTCCCCGTTGATCCCAACATGTGGCGCCGAAGTCCCGCCGCTGTGGAGCTCAAAGCCGCGTAACCGCACTATCTCTGCGCCATAGTGCCGTGGCTCCGTAGCCAGATCTGCCAAGTAGGTGTTGAACTCCTGTGCATCCACTATGCCGTTGCCATCAAGATCGATCAAGGGCGCTGGGCTGCTTGCCTGCGCTCTCTCGGCGTGGGACTCCGTGCCGTTTGCTTGGTCTTCCTCCTCGCTGTCCTCGCTGATGTCCAGCCGACGGCGCGGCGGCAGCCGTTTTTCGCGCGCAGGTCGGTTGTGCGCACCGACTGGCCCGGGGCCGGATGCATCAGATCGCATACTTGCTCGCCCGCGCGGTATCTGCAAGACCGGCAGACCTGTCGCGCGCTCTATGACACCGCGATTTATGTATTGTCTTGAACACAGAACATGAATGGCGTTGTCATAGCAACAGCACCGCCTGTGAGCGGATGCCCTGCCGGGCATCCGGTATCGCGTGCGCGGGTCAGCGTAGCAGCCGCACCGTGCCCGTACCACCCACGGCGGAGCGCTGCCAAGCCCGCATCGACGCGCTGCATGCTCGCAGCCTGCCGAGTTTCCTGCTCTTCTTTCCCCTCTTCCCCTACGCCCAAGGTGGAATTACAGTAGTAAATTGCGGTACAAATCGTGTCGTCGTTGTGCCGGTGGGAGTCTGGGAGAACAACAAGAACCCTTCTCTCGGAGAAGCGTCGGAGAAGCTATGGGAATATACATGTACCTTCTCGCAATTGAATGAGACCTGCCGTGGTGGCGTCGGCAACGCACGGAATCCTGGCCTGGGCAGCGCAAGCATGTTTCCGTGGCTCAACTCAAGGGCGACGGACCAACCCCGCTTAAGCGCGACCATCAATGCCCTGCGTTCCGACCCGGGTCACGGCGCCCCGCGACTGTCTCCGCGACTGCCTCCACCACCCGAACCGGCCCGGCCTCCGCCCGGGCATGGCAAGTCCGGCTCGAGGGTGCCGCAGGGCGGGCGATTGTGGGAAGACCTGCAGTTCTCTGCAGCCCTTGTCCGAAACATGTCACCGGTATTCGCTGAGTGGCTGCTGCGCTGCGCCCGCCTGCTATTTATCGTCCTGGTCGCAGCACTCTTTTCTGCGGCCTCATGCCGTGCCTCCTCGTGCTGTCTGTGGTGGCTCTGACTCCCTGCCGCCCCGCCCCGGATTTTCGCAGGGTAACCAGCAGATGCTCACTGAAGGCTTGACGCCGACAGGAGCCTCATCGGTCGAATCTCTCTCAGGTGAGTCGCAACACCCCTCGATGCCACTATCGCTGCGTTAGTAGTGTCGGGCACCTGCCCAGCGTTCTTGGGAGACACGTGTCCAGTCTCACCATTTTGTTCCTCCGATCACGCGCAGCTGATTCGTCATTCAGGGCGTCCCTGAACGCATCCGTCGCATCGCCTCCAACGCCCGAGACCCCTCGGCCTCCCGCAGATGGTCTGCAAGGGTCTGATCAGTCGGGGTGCATGGGAACGGCGGAGGAGTTACACAGATCAGTCGACGCTGGAAGGCCGCCTCGACCCCCAACGCCTCAAACCTCGCCCAGAGAAAACACCACTCCGCGCAGCTATTCAACACCGCCGCCGATTCAATTCTCGAATTTGTATGGTGGATCCACTGGCCCACAAACTCCGAGACAATCCCCTGCTGCACAGATGATCCGGCAACAACAGATGATCCGACGACAGGCCAACCACTGGCAAGCGCAGAATCAGAACCAGCCGCTATTGTACCAACCAGCGTCCACCGGGTCCCCTCGAACTCCGCAGCAGGGGCAGGAGCATCAGACTTCTCTGCCGAGAGTTTTCCCGACGTCAAGCGTTTCCCCGACGTCTCCGCCAAGCGTTTCCGAAATGGTCGCTGCAGCTGCTGCGGACGTCCTGAAAATAAAGGCACTCGAGCTTGTGGCGCGGGTGGAACTGGAGGCGCGTACCAATTTGCAGAAAGAGCTACACGAAGTGAAAGAGACACATAAGAAAGAAGTGAAGCACCTAACGAAACACTTTGAAGAGGTGAAACATGCCCTCATGGTGCAGCAATTGGATGCGATGCGGAAGCAGAGCCAAATTCAGGAGGACGTCGCAAGATGCGTGGAAGAGTTTCAGAATCTTAGCGGCACTGTCAAGGCTAACAACGAGCTCCAGGCGCAGATGGAACGACTCAGCGAAACTTGTCAAGCTCAAGAGCAAGAATTGTTGTCAAAGGACGAGATGATTTACCATTTGAAAAATGCACTCCGCGGAGAGTTTGATGATCAGAGCAGTAGCCAGGATGAAAATGAAGGCATCCTGATTGTGTCCACAAAAAGAGGCCAGCGGACGGTGATGCCCAGCGCAATTCAGGTAGAAGAGAGCGCGCCGGAAGGGTCGGAAGAAAGTCGAACAGGCGGAGACAGCGAGAAGGTAGCATCGGGAGGAAAGACTCCCAGGGATGTTGGTGATTGGCGGGTGTTGCAGACAGGATCAGCGCTTCAGATGCAAGGGGCAGTGACAACAATTTCTTCGCCTCGAACGCCTCGATCGGCAGGAAATTCACGGATACCACAGGTGCTGCACCCTGCACCGTCACCACAGGTGTTGCACCCTGCACCTCGGCCACGCACTCCGCCGCCATTGAAGGACAATCAATCGAAGGTACCTTACGACACCCAGATCCTGATGCTGGCCGGCGATCAACTTAATCCAGGCAAATCGGTCAAGCAAAGCGACGCGGGACTGGAAAGGCCGCGAGGTGGCGGAAGATGCATGTGGGGTCACAGCAGCGGGTCGACAGGCTCGGCGTCCTCCTCATCGTCGATGGCAATATTAGAAGCGCAGTCGCAGCTGCTGGCGACTCTTCGAGACCAACTGCAGGCCGTGTCAGGCTTGAACCAAGTGCACCAGGAAGCTCTGGAGGCTCTCATCAAGGCCACTGACCACAAGATGAAAATCCCACCTCAGAGCACATGGGCGGTGCTTTCTCGGGCGCAGCCCACGTTGCAAAAGGAGGAGGTGGAGATGCTGCGAAAAGAACTGGAGCCAGGTCGCGAAGACGCCAGGAAGAGCCAAGAGGCAGAAATTGTTTTCATCCGGCGTCTTGATGCATCAAATGATGATTCGAACCCTGCCCTTTCCACCATCGGCCTCCTGCGCCATCAGATGGAGTTGGCCGACCAGCAAACGACAGGTAGAGTTGGTGCTCTTAAGCAGGAGCCGATCCTGGGGCGTAGCGAGCAGACGCATGCGTTGATTAAAGCTGTCACGGCATTATCGGATGAGATGTCGGGCATAGGGGATCCAAGGTCCGAGACCGGTTCGGCATGGGGAGGAGTGCTGGAGCGGAGCCCAAGTGGCGGGCAGGTCGCCTCCTCGCCTTTAGCCAGTGTCCCGAAAAGTGGGGACGGGAGGGGTACTCCCAGGGATTCACGAGCAGCTGGGTCAACTCAACCGAAAAGGACGCCTCGCTGGTTATGCGTGTGTGTGAGCAGTGTGGTGTGGTGGGTATGCCCCTGATGTCATTACTGTTGGGTGCTCCCAGCGGTTTCAAAAATTCATGTGAATGCGGGGAGCTCGCCGCGTGTTTTTGCCCTCGCCTGCGCGAGTGATCACAAGTGCGTACACGAACACAGCTCTCCACGCGCGTCGCCGCGAGGAACGTTACTTGAACCGCTGAGTGAGCTTGAAGAACAAGGCTGGTCAGATTATCAGCCTCACACGCAAGCACAGAATCTAGACGAGACCGGGAGAAGGGCTGCGAAATCGACTCGTCCGAGCCAAGTCTGTTCCTCACACGACCTCTCCACTCTCCCACTGCCTCACGCACTCATTCTCTCTCACACTTATCTCTCGCTCGTTTTGCTGTTGTCTGGGCATCGATTTATTCAATCGGTTGTCGACTTGCGTGTTCAGACACCCACAAACATAACCGACACTTGCGCACACCCACCAACTCAGGTCCCTGCACTGCGTCTTGCCGACCTTTCACCCGCCCATATTGTCACAGAGGAGACACAAAAAGAAGTGGACATGGCAGGCCGATTCAAAATAGAAGCTGTCAGTGTCGCACAAAGAAAACCAACACAAGAAAAGCAAAGCAGTCTCTCCGTCAATGAGGTGGGATTTCCTGCAGTTTCTTCCTCCTCTTCTCTTCTCGGTGTTCTCCCTGTAGGTGATAATGCACACACGCACGAATGTGCGTGTGTGCTTATGCACATGAGTGTGCTCCATGCATGTGCGTATGTATAATTTTTTTCGTTGAGGCCTATCTTCAACACATTTAGACACAAACCCTTTGCATTTCCTGCATGTGAATTAATGTGTGTGCGTGTAATTTGCAACAGGCGCTCGCGGTATTGACCCCTCGGAAACATGCCAGCGCCCTGTGCGAGAGGTACGAGGCTGCGACTGCGACTGCAGCCGGAGCATGGGGCGCAGGTGTTCCAAGGGCCGCCGATGCTCGGTTCGAGCCGTCCGCAACCAACACGTGGCCAGCCGCTTTCCCCCTGCCCGAGGGGGCGGGGGAAAGGAGAGATCTGTATTCGAGTTCTTCCCTTCCATATGCTGGGTTGAAGGGAGAAGTCTGGGGTAGCGAGGGCACCGGGCGGGTGTTTACAACTAACATGGGTGCTTCCTCGGGTCTGGGCTCCCTGTATGCGGGTAGGAGCGACTATGCAAGCAGTAATTCCGGGCACTTCGGGGAGAAAGCGGACAAAGGGTATCCGAAGGGCTACCGGACAGCAAGAGCGGACTATGCTGCGTCATATGGTAGCTCGCCTCCCTCGCGGTACGGAGCTGGGATGCTGCATCCCCACGGAAATAGGCTACCAGACGACTTAGCACGGCTTCTGGCGGATGCTGCTGCCTATCGCAAACACCATTGACTTGAGAGCATGTATTCTTTACTTGAACTTATCATATCGGCAAAGTCTCTGTGAATAAAAAACTCTTCGTCATGTGGGATTCTGTGCTTCGGCGCTAGGGGAGGTGGGAATAGAGAGGGTGTGTAGAAAGGTAAGAATGGCAGGGGGTTGGGGAGGGGTTTTACTGACACCAAACAAGTTTCCCTCCCTCCTCCCAACTTGCAGTGCCGCATCACTCGGCTGCAGCGGCTGCGGATTCAGCTGCGTGAGGCGCAAGGGCCGCGCTTTGCTCGTCACCAGAGGGCCGGCCTACGCGCCTAAATCTTCTGATTTGGGGGCTGTTTTTGAGGCTTGACGTTCGTGAAGATGACAGTCTATCCACAACAGCCCTCGCTACCAGGACAGAGCCTGAGCGGGCGCCGGCGAGATTGAGTGCATCCTGTCCCAGCTCTAGGTGTGCGAAAGCGCCCATCACGTGCAGAGGGCAATCTGGTGTGTGTGTGTGTGTGTGCGTGTGTGTGTGTGTATGCGTGCACGTGTGTGTGTGTGTGTGTGTGTGCGCGCGCGCGCGTGGTGTTGGCAAGTACCTACATCCCAATAGAGGTCAGTCTGGAGTTTTGGCAAGCTGCCAACGGTCGGGATGGGCCATTGCGCCTGCAGAGATGCCAGTACAGGCACGAGATTCACATCCAACTCGCCACCAGTAGCGAGCCACACAAAGTCGTAAGAACGAAGATCCCCGCTGCTGGTGCCGAATGAGTTGAAGGAGGCTTACAAGCACGTGCGCGCCATGCTGCACCAGACACGCTCCATTGAGCGCATTGACAAGAACACGGTGCTCTTAGCTCTTCAGAAGCTCATCGCTAGTATTGCCAAGGTCCTTGTCGAGATCGAGGCCGCAAAGTCCAACATGGAAACAAAAAAGAAAGAGATGGGCGGTCTCGAGCTGATTGAGGAAGTGGAGGTAACGAGTGCCAAGTGGAGCTCTGATTCGCCGGCTGTCTGAGGTGTTAAGACAAATGCCCGCGGAAACGGCCAGAGCGACCCTCATGATGCGCATGTGGCAGCGCGATCTGAGAATGACGTCGAGATTGTTTCGAGATTCACCACCTTGGCCATCAAAGAATGGAGCTTTGCAAGATCCGGTTCTCCTGTGCCGGGCCGGTCGACGGAGGGGTCCTTGCCCGATGCGTCACCAGCGGCAACAGCAAGCATGTTCTGGATAGTCTCCAGGACCGGATAGTTGGCGGATAGATTGCTTCTTGAGCGACGCGATAGTCTTTTCGCGCGCGGCTTTCTTCTCAAATTCTCCTTCAGTGCATGGTAAACTTGGTGAAGAAATCGAACAGCCGTTGCGCACGCAGCGCATGTACTTCACTCTCTCTTCCATGTCAATATTCCAAAAGTTTTGAAGAAACTCACAGCGCCACGTTCCGACAAGCTCGAGATATAAGAACGGATTCTGCACCAGCCGCCTCCTTGCGGCCATCGTGACCGCTGCACCCTTGTGCGCACGTCCTGGGCAGTAGAGCTCAGTGAAGGCGGCAGCATCAGGGTGCGCGCACCGAACCTGGCGTTGTTGAGCAGGGACGATTGTCCGCTGAGCCTCCACGCCGTTGTGATGCTGTCGCGGGGAAAGATCAGGCGCTGAGCCTCTGCGTGGTGCTCGCGCAGCTCGCCATGGCTTCCCATTAAGCTCGGTGGCATTCAGTGAGTGCATCTCGACCTTGGCCCCGACTTCGAGCTGCTCATGCGGCGGCGGCGCAACACGCTTGAACGCGGCCAGGAACTCGGCCGGACTCGACGTGCCGTGGACTCCAGCGTGCGCTGACGCCAGCCCGATGGCGAGAGGCAGGCAGCCGAGGTAGCGCACCAGCTCCATCACCCCGGCATGGTCGTCGCGCAACTGCAGCACCGTGCTCTTAATCCAGCTGCACGCCTCGTCCTCGGCAAAGCTCCCCACACTAAGCCCCATCACGTCGTCCATGTTGCGCTTGGGAACGCACACGGTTTTCCAGACTACGAGGTCTCAGCAGAGCCTTCGGGTGGGGCAGTCGGGTTGCGATATCCGGCGGGAGGGCCGCTGCCATCAATAGCGTGGGTGCCAGGGGGCGCGCGGCAGCGCGCAATGGCTCGGAGAGGCTCAAAGGCGCTTCACCGAGCGGAGGCGCGGTTTTCCAGACTCACTGGGCGCGTCACTCTCACGTCGTTCAAGATGGACTCGTTCTCAGGAGGAGGGTTAAGTTTGTCGGAAGGTAGCGCGCGCTTGCTCCCAGCCTCTGAGAACGTTTCTCCACTTCGAAACACGGCGGTCTGGTGTCGGTGAGTGTGCTCGGCGGTGACCTGGTGAGGTCACCGCTGGAGACGAGCGCGGTCGGTAGTGAAAACTGTTTGGACACACACAGGCGTAGACACTCAGGATGAAAAGAGAGTGTGAGAGAGCGCACGAAACTGTAGTTATATTTAGTTCACGGGATTTCAAGGAACTGTTTGCAGGAGCCTGAGCGTGAGAGCACGACACCCCGTTCTCGTACTGAGCCACCATGTGCCCTTGACACCCAGCAACGCGGCGAGGGTCGACAGCGCCATAACGCACCGAAAAAGGGGAAGAAGTGGTCGGTCGAGAGTGACCTACTGCATCTGCTTGGACGGCCACAAGACGTGGTGCATGATAAAGTCCAAACTATCACGCGGAACCCGCTCGACCATGAGCTCGTCGAGAGTCACCCCAACCAACCACACTTTGCCCTCACCCTTCAACTGTTGTATCTTTGCCAGGTAGCGGTCGTAGAAGCCCGCGCCTTGGCCTAGTCGACCCCCGATTTTGTCAAAGGCAAGGCCCGGGACCACCACCATGTCAAGCTGCGAGCCGTCTTCGAGCGCCTCGAGCCTCGTGGTGCCCTCCCGTGCGGGCTCTGGGATGCCCCACCGGCCTCCACGTCACGTTCCAATTCCCCCGTTTATCCCCAGCGGGGAGCACTCCCTCAAGCCACACCCCCCCAAGATGGGAGTGGATAAGGTTCCACCCCCACGACCATCTACAGCGGAACCCGATCACGCGCCCCAAACTATTTCCGAGACCGCCTCACTAACGCCCCCCCGAGACAGTCGTCCGTCATTTCACTCGAGCGTGTGTCTTCATATCCTCCGTCATTCTGACGAGTGCGTGTCTTCATGTCTTTATCCCCCGCGTCCTCACCTTCGATTGATGGCGTCCACGTAACGCCCCCCCGAGATGGGAGTGACGAAGGTGCCTCCCCACGACCATCTACAGAAGAGCCCGAGGATGCAACCCCAAAGTCCCCGAGTCCATCCCACCAACGCCCCCCCGAGACCTGCGTCC
>Ga0315905_10003805_pt1 | contig 15514 bp, 13 predicted proteins | sample LakEriMetagenome_5_FD_203522 | JGI IMG/M metagenome (GOLD analysis project Ga0315905, IMG submission 203522) | Freshwater fungal communities from buoy surface, Lake Erie, Ohio, United States - Buoy 4 MA121 | ecosystem: Environmental > Aquatic > Freshwater > Lake | place: USA: Lake Erie, Ohio... | reverse complement strand
GTTCGGCATCACCGTGGAAGACGCCGAGGTGTCCGCCGAACTGTTCGAAACGGTCGGCTCGATGATGACCTTCATCGCCCGCAAGCAGGCCGCACTCCCGGCGAAGGCCTGAACCGTTCGTCGACCCACCTGCGCGGTTCCGCCCGATGGCCAAATCCCTCCCCCGCCGCATCGCCAACCGGATTCTCGGTCTGCTGGCCCGGCAATTGCCCGGCGCCCGCACCCTGCGTCCGGCCTTGCACCGGCTGCGGGGGATGAAGGTCGGCCGTCGGGTGTGGATCGGCGACGACGTGTACCTGGAGAACGAATATCCCGAACTGATCACCCTCGAGGACGGAGCCCAGATCTGCCTGCGCACGATCGTGCTCGCCCACACCCACGGCCCGGGTCAGGTGGTCTTGGGGCGCGATTGCTTCATCGGCACCGGTTCGTTGATTTCCGCCACCACCGGGCGCACCATCCGCATCGGCGACGGCGCGGTCGTTTCCGCCTACAGCGTGATCTCCGCGGATGTCCCCGCCCAAGCCTTCATCGGCCCGCCCAAGCCCACCATCATGGCCCGTGCCACTCTTCCGCTGACGGACGACGTGCCCTTCGCGCAATTCGTGCGGGGATTGAAGCCGTGGCGGAAATGAGGGTTCCACCCAGCCCCGCGAACCTGAAGCCTGCCCAGGCGATTACCCACCCCCTCCTCTCCTGCCCCACCGTACTGTCAAAGTCGGGTAAAAAGCCCGTGCCTCGCCATCCGGCCTCGAACCCCGGGTCCAGACCCCATCCCCTTCCCTAGACGCCATCTCTTAGCCTCAACCTCCTCCTTATGAAGCTCCGTCTCCTGCTCCTGCTCGGCCTCGTCGCCACCGGGGTCTCCCGGCTCTCCGCCGGCTACACGTACCAACTCACCTCGCTGTCCCAAGAGGCCTTCGAACTCTGCTACTACCAGGGCAAGGTCAACGGCGTCTTCGTCAAGGCCGTCGAAGCCGGTGACACCATCCAACTTCCGGCGGGCGAGGCGACCTGGGGTGATCCCGCCCGGGCCAACAGCGGCATCCTCTACATCATTCTCCCGATCACGATCCGCGGCCAGGGCGACTCCACCGTCATCCGGCTCCACGAGGGGGGCGCCACCTACACCCGGGGTGTCCTTTCGATGTGGAGCGCCGCCACCCTCGCGGACGTGAAGATCATCGGGGCCGCCACCCGCCCCGTCACCGCCATCACCTCCTTCGCCTACAATAATTCCGGGGCGGGCGGCATCAACTACACCGGCGGCTTCCGGGTCACGAACGTGACGTACGACGGCGGCGCCGGCGCCGGTTACTTCATCTATTTCGGCGACACCGTGATGTCCGGGCTGATCGACAACTGCCGCCTCACCGGCGGAGCGGGCAATGCGGAGCTGATCTTCGGCCGCGGCCCCACCAACGCCTGGCAGATCGACCACACGATGGGCACGGCCCAGAACATCTTCATCGAGAACTGCACGTTCAACGGCTCCGGCTACGTGAATGACGCGAACTCCAACGCCCGGATGGTGGTCCGCTACAACACGATCACCGGTCCGATCAAGGTGGATGGCCACGGGGTCGCGAGCAACAGCCCCGCCCGGAGCTATCGCAACATGGAGGTCTACGGCAATAACTGGACCTTCAGTAACGTGTCGAACTGGGCCGCCATCGAGATGCGCGGCGGCACCTTCATGGTCTTCAACAACCAGTCCACCATTCCCGCCTGGTTCTTCCTCAACGATTACGGCTACCTCGCCGCCTGGCCCAACTTCGGCAGCCAGTTCCAGACGCCGGTGAATTACCCGATCAAGGACCAGGTCGGCGTCGGCAAGGACCCGAAGGTCGCCGGCAGCGAACCGGCCTACCTCTGGAACAACCGCGCCGCCGGCGCCGTCTGGCGCCGCCAAGAGAAGGGCATTCCGCAGGGCGCCATCGATCTCTACCGGACCCAGACGGGCAACCCCACCGCCAGCTTCTCCGAACGCGACCTCATCCGCGCCAATCGCGACTTCTTCGCCGAAGCCGGCTTTGACGATGCCGCCGGCGTCTCCACCGGCCCCAAGGCCCAGATGCTCGCCTCCACGCCGACCCTCCGGAATGTCGGCTGGTGGGTCACCGACGAAGGGGAATGGAACTCGACCAACGGCTCCGCGCCCGACGGTCAGCTCTACGTCTGGGATGGCGCCCAGTGGCAGTTCAAATACCGGCCCTACACCTATCCCCACCCGCTCCGGGGTGCCGGCGCCCCGTCGAACGTGCGCATCAACGTGCAGGTCCGCTGACCCCCCGACGCCCGCCGCCACCTCGCTCCGCGCGGCGGGCGCCTCCTGGACCTTTCCCGGGCCCCACCCTTCGTGCCCGCGCCCGACCCGATGTCTTCGCCCAGCATCAGCATCCTGCTCCCCACCTACAACTACGCCCGATTCCTCCCCGAGGCGATCGAGTCGGTGCTGGCGCAGGATTGGCCGGACTTTGAACTGCTGATCAGCGATGACCGTTCAACGGACGGTTCGGCCGCCATCCTCGCCTCGTACGCGGCCCGCGACTCCCGCATTCGTTGCCACCTCCAGCCCGTCAACCTCGGGATGGTCGCCAACTGGAACTGGTGCCTCGGCCAAGCCCGCGGGGAATACGTCAAGTTCCTGTTTGGTGACGACCGCCTGGAAAGCCCCCGGGCACTCCGCTCCCTCCGCGACGCGCTCGCCCAGCATCCCTCCGCCTCCCTCGCCGCCTCCGCCCGTTCCATCCTCAATGCGGAGTCTGCCCTCGTCGGCCTCTGGGATGAATTTCAGGATGCCGGCCTGCACTCCGGCCCCACCGTCATCCAGCGCTGCCTCCGCGAGACGCGCAACCTGATCGGCGAACCGTCCGTCACCCTCTTCCGCCGGCGCGACGCCGCGCGCGGCTTCGATCCCCGCTACCGGCAACTCGTCGACCTTGAGTTCTGGTTCCACCTGCTCGAGCAGGGCGACTTCGTCTACCTGCCCGAGCCCCTCTGCTCGTTCCGCCGGCATACGGCCCAGCAAAGCGAGCAGCACGCCATCGCGGAGGTCGGGAAATGGGAGCTGTTCGAACTCTTCGCCGCCTCCCGCGCCCGCGCCGCCCAACAGGGACAATCCTGGCCGGCGCACCAGTTCCTCCCGCTCTACCACCACCTCACCCACCACTGCCGCCAGACGGCCACGCCACCGCCGGCGATGCAGTCGCTGCGTCAGGAACTGGCCGCGGAAATCCCCCCCCTGCACTACGCCGCCTTCCGCGCCCGTCGCCACCTCCGCAGTCTCGCCCACGGCATCCGCCGTCGGCTCTCGGCCGCCCCGGGAACGGCTCCCGCCTGAGCCTGACGGGACCGCACCCGCCGGACCCGTCATCCCCTCGCCCTCCCGCCCATGCCGCGCCTTCTCGTGGTCAATGATTACCCCCTGCAGGGGATGCTGACCCAAGTCCGGGCCGGCGAGGTCCCGGACCAACTGCTCTACGGGGTGAATCACCTGCTGGACGCCGGCTGGTCCGTCGAAACCGTCGACCTCCCGGAACGGACGCCGGGCCGCCTGGAACGCCTGCTCAACCAAGCGCTGCCCCTGGGCGATCTCCGCCCCCAACTCCGCGTCGCCCTGCACCGCCAGCCGTTTGACCTCGTGTACGCGGCCTGCCACACGCAGACTCAGGCCCTGCAGTACGCCCGGCGCCTGCGTTGGTTCCGCAAACCCGTGGTGGTGCTCACCCACCACCCCATCCTGCCCGGCCGACTGGGCGCCCTCCGCACCCGGCAACTGCGCTGGCGGGCCTTGGGGGCCGACGCGATCCCCACCCTCTCGCAAGTCGTGGCCGGGGAAATCAACGGGCTCGTGCCCGGCCGCGCCCGGGCACTGCCCTGGGGACCGGATCTGAGCTTCTATCAGCCGGGCACCGGCCCCCGCTCCGGCATCCTGACCGCCGGCCGCTCCCGCCGCGATCTCCTCACCTTCGGCCGCGCCGCCACCCTCGTCGGCTGCCCGGCGACGATCATCTGTCTCGAATCCGACGTGCTGCCCGAGTTCGCTGGCTTTGGACCCAACGTGACCGTGATCGCGCGACCCCGCGACCGCTGGATGTCCTACCGGGAACTCACGGGGATGATGGCCTCCTCCCTGGCCATCGCCATTCCGCTGATCGACCAGCCGTGGCTCTGCGGTCTCAGCAGCCTCGCCGACGCGATGGGCATGGGCCTGCCCGTCATCATGACCCGCAACCGCTGCATCGACATCGACGTCGAGCGCGAGGGCATCGGCCACTGGGTCCGGCCGGGCTCCGGCGAGGACTGGGTGACCGCGCTCCGCCGCATCTGCACCCAGCCCGCGGAGGCCCGGGCGATGGGCGACCGCAGCCTCGCCCTCGCCCGCACCCGCTACAATTCCCGCCTCTTCGCCCAGGAACTGAGAGAGATGTGCGCGCAGGTCCTCGCGGCTCCGGCCCAAGAGCAGGCGCGCTGAGGCCCGCGACCCAGCAGCCCACTTGCAGGGGAACCGGCCATCCCGCCGGTCCGTCTCCCTACGTAGCTCGGGTTCGCGAAACTACGGGCGACTCGCGCGTCGACGGAACGCCCCAGCCTGACTGTGCTGTTCGGCCACGACTGCTTCCGGCCACTAACCTGCATCATCTGGTCGCGTCCGTCCGATCCACCTTCAACTCACCCCGAACTTGCGACCTTTGGAACCCGCTTCTGACAAACGCGTCGAGATCGTGGACGCCCTGCGCGGGCTGGCCGCCGTCGCCGTCTGCTGGTGCCATTTCATCGGGCATGTACCGCTTTCACCCGGGATCCTCCTGGAACTGGGCACCCAGGGGAGCCTCGGGGTCCAGGTCTTTTTCGTCCTCTCCGGGTTTGTCATTCCCCTGAGCCTTGCCCGCTCGAACTACTCCCCCCACCTCTTCTTCCGTTTCCTCGCCCGGCGGATCGTCCGCCTTGATCCCCCTTATCTCGCTTCCGTCCTGCTGGTACTGATCTTCGTTTTCCTCAAGGCCAGGTTTGTCACGAGCATCGGGGGTCGCACGCCAGTGGACTCCCCGGAACAGCTCTTCTCGCACCTGGCTTACGCGACGGAGGTACTTGGCTATCAATGGTTGAATCCGGTCTACTGGACCCTGGCGATCGAGTTTCAATTTTATCTCCTCATCGGCCTGATCTTCCCGTTCGTGATGCATTCGTCCCGGCTGGTGCGTTACGGCACGCTCCTGCTTTTCCTCCTCTGCGCCCAGCTGCCGATCTCGCACCCCGGGCTGATCCTGCGCTTCCTGCCTTGGTTTTCGCTCGGCATTCTCGCCTGTTACTACCGCCTGGGAATGTCGTCGGTTCACGAACTCTGGGTGGGCGCTGCCGCCATCGCGGCCCTCTTCTGGCGGCAATGGATCCCGCAGGAGACCTTCGTGCTGCTGGCCACGTGCTTGGCGTTGGCGTTCTGGCGCGCTCCTTGCGGCCGCCCGCTGGCCTGGTTGGGCAGCATCTCCTATTCCCTTTACCTGACCCACATCGTCTTCGGCGCCGGCTTCCTGGTGCTCGGTCAGGCGTTACACCTCCCGGCATGGTTCAACTATCCCCTGGTGATCGCCGCCACCGCGTTTTCGATCGTGACCGCGGCGGGGTTTCATCGGGTCGTTGAAGCGCCCGCGCTGCGGCTCGCAAGCCGGATCACCTTGCGGCCCGGTTCCGCCCCCAAGCTCCACCAGCCGACACCCGCCTGACCGATCGGGCGCACCCGCGCGCGCAGGCTCCCTGCGGCCCAATCCTTCGGTGAAGCACCCGACGGCCGCAGCCCCCGTCCACCCGCCATTCTTAACCGCCTCCCTTTCCGATGGGCCGTCGTCAGACACCTTCCTTCACGCCTGCGACCCGCGCCGGGAACGAGCCAGCGGAGACGTTGCTCTCGCGCTGGAACGAAAGCCGGGCGAGGCTCCGGCGCCGAACCCTGCCCCGGGTGCTGCATATCACCCACGGATTCGGCGGCGGGATTGCCAAACACGTGGACGACCTCACGGCACAGGCCACCACGGTAGACTCCTTCATCCTCGAACCTACTGGGAGTCACCAGGAAGTCCGTCTCCACTGGAAACGAGATCCGTCGGATAGCGCTCTCTTCTTCCGGCTGCCGGTCGAACTGCCCCTCCTGCGGCAATGGATCCGTGAATTGGAAATCGGCTTGATCCATTTCCACCACGTCATCGGCATCGATGAGGGGATTTGGGCCCTGGCCGAAATCGTGCCGGAGAGATACTTCACGTTCCACGACTTCTTCACGGCCTGCCCGCGCGTTCATCTGCTCGATTCCCAAGGTCGTTACTGCGCTCTCCCGGCGCCCGCGACCTGCCAAACCTGCCTCTCCCAAAGCGCCCAAGTTCCTTCCCGGGATATCTCCGCTTGGCGGGACCTGCACCAGCGACGCTTGCGGACGATGACCCGCTGGCTCGCCCCCAGCCCCGCGATCGCCACCTTGACGCGTAAGGCCTTCCCCGACCTGTCCATCGAGGTGCACCCCCACCCGGAGCCTGATCTTGTGCCCAGCCCCACGGCGGCCGGCGATGCGGCCGCCGAACCGCCCACCACGCTGCACGTCCGGCCCCTCCGCCTCGCTGTTCTAGGTAATCTGGACGCGAAAAAAGGCCGCGACCTTGTTCTCGCCACGGCCGAGCGGCTCCATCGCGAGTTGCTGGCGGAAAGCTCTGGCGGTGCCGTCTCTGGGGCTACGCCTTCGATTGAGTTTCACCTCATAGGTGGACTGCACTATTTTGAAAGCGAATCTGAGCTGCGGCGCCGTCAGCGCCACTGGCTCAGGACACTCTCCAACGCAGCAACGAGCGCTAGGGTCCGCTGGATCGAGCACGGTTCCTACAACACGGAGATGCAGCTTCGCGCTAGGCTCCGGGAGAGCCGGATCCAGCTGGTATGGATCTCCTCCCTCATCCCAGAGACTTATTCCTATACCCTGAGCGCAGCGCTCCAAACCGGCTGCTGGGTAATCTGTAACGACTTCGGAGCGCAAGGGGACCGGGTCCGGAGCCTTCGGCGCGGGTTCTGCGCCCCTCCTGAATGGAGGGCCGAAGATTGGGCATCATGGCTGCGGCAATGCCTGCGCGTGACCCCGGCCGACTTCGATCCAGATCTATGCGTCCCACTTGAGAACGAGCCCAGAGATTTTTACCGGACCTGCTACGATCGCGCACCCGCACCGGTATTTGCCACACCGGCGGCCGCAGACTCCATCCCTCCCTTTTTTTCGGAAGCCTCAATTCACCCCCTGGCCTCGCCCTACCATCTCTCGCGCCAGCCATGGTCGGCGCGCGTCGGACATCGCGTCCGCGAGACCGCCCTGCTGCGGATAGCGAAACGCCTCCTCGGCCCCGCCCTGCGTAATCTGCGCCGCCGACTGCGTTGAGGAGCTGCTCCGCAGTCCCGCCCTGAAAACGGACGTAGAACTCCCTCCCAATTCGACGCAACTACCATGCCTATTAAACTACCGATCAGCGCGATAGTCGTCGGGCTCAACGAAGGCCAGCTGCTCCGGTGTTGCCTGCCGGCCCTGACCGCGTGCGACGAGATCCTCTATTTTGATCTCGGATCCACCGACGACTCCATTGCCGTGGCGCGTCGTTTCGGCGCCACGGTCATCGAGCATCCCCGCGTCGCCTGTTGCGAGGAGATCCACGCGAGCCACGCGCACCGTACCAAAAACGAATGGGTGCTCATCACCGATCCGGACGAGGTCATCTCCCCGGAACTGATGACGGAGTTGGCCTCGGTCTTCGCGACGGGACGGCTCCACCCCGGCATCGGGGCCGTCATGGCGCCTTGGATCTTTTACTTCGGTCAGCGAGCCCTCCGGGGCACACCCTGGGGAGGATTGAACCGGCGGGTGCTCCTGGCGCACAATCAGCGATTCGTCTTCACCCCGCAGGTGCACGTCGGACGAACGCTCAAGGCGGGATATGAATACCTACACCTGGAGCCAACCGGCGGCAAGATCATCCACCACTACTGGATGCAAGGCTACAGACCACTGATCTCCAAGCACCGCCGGTACCTGAAGAAGGAAGGCGCGGCGCGCTATGCGCAGGGGCAGCGCACGGGAGTCAGGCGACTACTGCTGGTGCCGCTGCGCGCCTTCCGTCAGGCGTACATTCGGCAAGCGGGATATCGCGACGGCCTGCTGGGACTCGGACTCTCCATATTCTGGGCATGGTACCAGACCGCCGCCGAATTGGCCCTCCGACGCCATCAGGCCCAGGTCGCCCAGTAAACGCTCACCGCCAACTCCCGATTCACATATCATGGAGACCCAACTTACCTGCACTGCGCTCCCGCACGCTCCTCTTATAGGGTTACCGCGTGGTCTCGTCCTTGCACCGCTTGCAACCATTCACGCCTTAGAGGACCACGCTGTCTATGTCTTCAGCCAGAGGCACCGCCCAGAGGGATTCTGATGCCTTACTCCAATGCCCACTTCCTCCTGCGAATCCAGTTCACCTCCTTCTCGAACTCTCCCAGCGGCGGCACAAGGGAAACAAGGGCGTTCAAGTTGAATGCACGATAGCGACTCGCCGACATATGATGCAAACAAGCAGCCCTCAAATTTCGATCATCACGATCAACCGCAATCAGGCCACGGGTCTCGCGCGGACCCTCGAATCGGTCGCGTGCCAGACGTATCGCAACTTTGAACATCTCGTCCTGGACGGCGCCTCAACCGACGACAGTACCGCGGTGCTCGAGCATTACCGGCCCCAGCTAGCGCACGCAGTTTCCGAGCCGGACCACGGCATCTATGACGCGATGAACAAGGGCATCGCCCGCGCCAGAGGCAACCATCTCCTTTTCCTCAACAGCGGCGATTACCTGCGTAACCCGGAGGCGCTTGCCCTCGCCGCGCCACACCTCGACGGCCCCGATTTGGTCTATTTTGATCTCGAAGTGTCCGAATCCGCCTGCCACAGTCGCATCGAAAGCTTCCCCGACACGCTCGATTACGGCTACTTTGCACGCCACTCCCTGCCGCATCCCTCGACCTTCATTGCCGCCTCGTTATTCCAGCGCTACGGACCATACGACACCTCGCTGCGGATCGTGTCTGACTGGAAGGCGTTTCTCCTCTGGGTCTGCAAACATAATTGCACGTACCGGCACGTGCCAAAGCCGCTCACAATCTACTCCTTCGACGGCGTTTCCTCGCGCTCCGAATCAGCACCAATTCTGCAGGCCGAACGGCTCCGAGTCCTGGAGGGTGAATTCCCGGCCGTGCACCGCACCTACCTGCAGAGCGAAGCCACCGCGCGTCGCATTTCCCGAATCCGGCAACGCTGGTTTATCCGAGCGCTCTGCAAGACTGGCCTGCTGGAAGCTTTCTAATACCCAAACATAATCGCTGGTGATTAATTTTGCCCCCGAAAGATATGCCTCCCCGCAAGAACTCGATAAAAGACAAAATAATCCGACGACTGCGCCGCATCACAAGCGGCCGTAAAATTGCCATACACGGACGATATGGACTCGAACTCGCCATCGATCCGGAGATCGTCAGCCCACGCATTACCGAAGAAATCCGCCGGGGAACTTACGAATCCCTTGAAAGCGCTCACATACTATCGGCCGTTCAGCCAACCGATCACGTGCTGGAACTCGGCGCTGGACTCGGCTTCATTGCCAGCTTAATTCAAACATCCAAACCAGTAGCCCAATACACCGCAGTCGAAGCCAACCCCAAGCTTATTCCTCTCATAAAGGAGACGCTGCGTATCAATAATGCCAAAGTGGAAGTGATTAATGCGATCGCGTCAACGCTTCCGGAGGAAATCGCCATAGGAAGCGTACCGTTTGTGGTTGAGCCCGAATTCTGGGCATCTCGCAAAGGCGGTCAAGGCGACCGGGTCAAGGCAATCGATTTCAATGCCTTGATCAAAGAACGCGGGATATCGCTTATAATTGTTGATATTGAAGGGGGCGAAGCCGACCTCTTCCAATATGCCGATTTAAAAGGCGTGAGAAGGATCTGCGTCGAAATTCACCCCGATATAGGAAAGGCGAAAATACAACGCCTTTTTGAAACGCTGCACCGCCTGGACTTCGTCTATGATGGGCGTACCTCAATAGGAACAGTAGTTATGTTTGCCAGGGAAGTCGCCTGATCCCCACCCAGTTATGACCCAACGCTAAAGACTGGGCTATTGCCGGCCAAAATACGAGGGAAGCGGCGGCAGCCCTGACTCACACAAGCCGAATAATGACAGACGGACGATTTTCATAAGCCGCCTCGCGCCGATCCAGTCATTTGGAATGCCAGGTTGATTAACACAAGGCCAACTACCGAGCCTCGATGCGCCGGAAACGACCTAATCGCAGGCACAAACTGAAATCCCAAATTGGACTCGGCGCCCCCAAAACATGGTCCTTCGTAGATTCTTTTCGGTTCCCGAGAGAGCTGATCCAAGCGTGATATGAGGCTCCGTCCTCCCGTATTCGGGGACCGCTCCGCGCTGACGTTTTTATGACTCCGGCTGAAGTCCCGAAATATGACTACATCGACGCCCTCCGCGGACTTGCCGTCTTGGGTGTAGTTTCCGTCCACACCACGCAACTGGTCCGTCCCGCTTCCGCCGGCCTCCAAACGCTGGCCACGGCAGGCGGGAGCGGCGTCCAACTATTTTATCTAGCCAGCGCGTTGACGCTCTTTCTCTCACTGGCCACGCGGAAGAGCACGGAGCGCAACTCCACGCTCAAATTCTTCATCCGGCGTTATTTCCGTATCGCCCCCCTGTTTTACGTCAGCGTATTGGCTTATGGCTTCTTCTATGGACTGGCCCCCCGGCATTGGGCGCCGACTGGCATTGATTGGCAGGATATTGGGTTGACCGTGCTCTTTCTGCATGGCTGGCACCCCGAAACCATCAATTCAGTGGTTCCGGGCGGATGGTCAATCGCCGTTGAAATGACCTTTTACCTCCTCGTGCCCTGGTTGTTTCGGACACTAATCAACCTTCGCGCGACCCTCGCGGCGCTGTTCGTCTGCCTGTTCACGTCCTATGCGGGTTCCGAGCTGCTGGCTCGCGTCCTGCAGGGGGCATATTCGCCGGAACATCAATATCTCGTCAAAGCATTCAGCTCCTTCTGGATTTTTGCCCAAGCGCCGGTCTTCATTTGCGGCATCCTGGTCTTTCATCTCTCCCGCCGTTTCCGTGAGGGCAACCGGCAAACCGCATACCTCTTGTTAATCCTTTCCCACGGCCTCTTTCTCCTGATCGCCTTCCGGCTGGTTCCCGCTTCCGTCTTGCTCCCCCAGCATGTCCTATTTGCGTTCAGCTTCATCCTGCTCGCGCTTTCACTCCATCACTTTCCGGTTCCTCTTTACGTCAACCGCTTCACTATTTTAGTCGGCAAGCTGAGCTTCAGTATCTATTTAGTCCACTGGTTGGTGCTCGAAATCCTGCGCCCTTGGCTGGCGAAATACCTTTATGCCAAGGGAGACTTCTCCTCGCTGGTCTGCTTCGCGCTCGTCCTAGTGCCCTCCCTGGGCCTCTCGCTGATCACGCATCGATTCATTGAAACCCCGGGAATCGACCTCGGGAGATTCATCATCGACCGGATCGCCCGGACTACCTTGCCCGCTACGCGATAGAATTGCGCCCGCCGAGAGGCTGCGCCCGAGGTTGACGGCACGCCAACTAGACCCACAACCCGAGGACGGGACGGGAGCACGAGACCAACCTGGCCTTCGCGAGGAAGCGCTTTAGCTCCCGATGCGGTTGGCATTGGTACGCCGTTGCGTGGCCGCTCCCTAAGCAATCCCCGCAGGGCTGCAAAGTTGCGTGGTGGATGGGGGGGCATTCTCCTCGAAGAGATGCATTAACTAATCTTGATCTGGACACCCGCGGACGCTTGGCCCTCCAGCCGGGCCCACGACCGCGCGACCGACGGCCATCTCGTCCATCCTTAACCGCTTTTTACCGCAGCAACTCCCGAGGCGCTCCCTTTCCATTAAACTCTTCCCGCGCATCACGAGACCAACCCTTTCGCCCGGAACCTCTTCGCCTTCACCAGCCCCAAAATAGATCGCGAAAGCAGCCAGGGACCCACATATGAATAACTATTATTCCCAGTGCCAACAGGACCAATTTCTGAACGAAGTCGTTTTTGGCAACCGCAGAAAAGGATTCTTTATCGACATTGGGGCCCACGATGGGAAAACGCTCAGCAACTCGCTCTTCTTCGAGGAAAGCCGGGGCTGGGACGGAATTTGCATTGAACCCAACCCGAACGTGTTCACCCGCCTGAATGCGTTCCACAAGTCCCGAAATTTGAATGTCTGCGTGGGGGATTCGGATCAAGTAGTTAAGTTTACCCAAATTGAGGGCTACGCGGAAATGCTGAGTGGCATCACCGCCAGCTACGATCCAGACCACAGTGCGCGCATCGAGCGGGAGGTCGCGAGCAAGGGTGGAAGGAAAACGGAGATCGATATACAGATGCTCCGCCTGAACAGCATTCCAGAAATACAAAATCAGCATATTGACTTCATGTCCATCGACACCGAGGGCAGCGAATTCCGGATTCTTTCCAGTATAAATCTGAAGGATTTGGACCTTGAGGCGATCGTGATCGAAAACAACAACGGCGACCGGAAGATCGCCGATTGGCTTTCTAATTTTGGCTTCGTGCGATTCTTCAAGCTCGCCCACGATGACGTCTATGTAAGCTCCCGATACCTGACCTTGGGAATGCAATTCAGGCTAAAGCTATGGGAAGCCAAGTCGCTTCTGCGCCACCTCCGCGATCGACTGCGCCGCTGAGTTTAACTCATGAAGCTGCCCATTAGCGCGATCGTGATTGGCCTCAACGAGGGCCAGCTGCTGCGCTCCTGCCTGCCTCCGCTCGCCCGGTGCGACGAGGTGCTGTATTTCGATCTGGGATCAACCGACGACTCCATCGCCGTGGCCAGCGGTTTTGGCGCCACGGTCATTGAGCATCCCCGCGTGCCCTGTTGCGAGGAGATCCACGCCCGCCACGCGCGGAACACCAAGCACGAATGGGTGCTGATCACGGATCCGGATGAGGTCATCTCCGATGAGCTGATGGCGGAAGTCTCCGCGCTTTTTGCATCCGGGCGACTTCATTCGGGAATCGGAGCGGTTCAGGCGCCTTGGGCCTTTTATTTCGGCCAGCGCGCCCTCCGCGGCACTCCGTGGGGCGGGCTGAATCAAAGGATTCTGTTGGCCCATAACCAACGCTTTATTTTTACCGCGAGCGTGCACGTTGGACGCACGCTTAAGCCGGGCTACGACTACCTCCGTATCGAGGCCGGGAACGGTCGAGTCATCCACCATTACTGGATGCAAGGCTACCGCCAACTCCTAGCTAAGCACCTGCGGTACCTTGAAAAGGAGGGGGCAGCCCGTTACGAGCAAGGCCAACGCACGAACCCGTTTCAACTGCTGATCGCCCCACTGCGCGCCTTCCGCCACGCCTTGGTACGACGGGCCGGCTATCGCGACGGCCTGCTCGTGCTGGGATTATCTCTGTTCTGGGCTTGGTACCAGACGGCGGCGGAGTTCGCTCTCCACCAACACCAAACGAGCAGCGGGGCGAAGGTTGAAACGGCGGAGCACAATTCCTCTTCGAGTTCATGGTCGATGCGCCCGGCGACCTGACGGTAGAACTATCCGTTAAACAATAACCACTCCGAGCGCATTTCAGCCAGAAATATGTACCCTCTTGATCGCCACCGCAGGTCCATCGAATTCACCGAGGCGCCGGGCTTTTTGGAAGTGGCAAAATCTGGGCTCATCCTTGCGGGTGCAATTGAGCTCCCCGCAGCTCCTAGCACGGCCTCCGAGATAGTTTTCCCATGAAAGTCATCATCCTCTGCGGTGGCAAAGGCACCCGCCTCCGCGAAGAAACCGAGTTCCGCCCGAAGCCGATGGTTCCCATCGGCGGCCGCCCCATCCTCTGGCACATCATGCGGACGTACGCCCACTACGGCCACCGCGAGTTCATCCTCTGCCTTGGCTACAAGGGCGACGCGATCAAGGAGTACTTCCGCAACTACCTCTGGAACACCTGCGACACGACGCTCCAGATGGGCCGGCAGAATCAGGTCTGGTTCCACAATCAGGCCGAGGACCAGGATTGGACGGTCACCCTCGCCGACACCGGCGAGAACACGATGACCGCCTGCCGCGTGAAGCGCATCCAGCGTTACATCCCGGCCGGTGAACCCTTCCTCCTGACCTACGGGGATGGGCTCTCGACGATCGATATCAACGCCAGCATCGCCGCGCACACCGCCGCCGGGAAGGTCTGCACGATCTCGGCCGTGCATCCCGCCGGCCGCTTCGGCTCCCTCCAGATCGAGGAATCCGGCCGCATCCGCACGTTCAACGAAAAGCCGCAGTACGAGTCCGCCTACGTAAACGGCGGGTACATGGTCTGTGCGCACCGGATGTTCGACTACCTCCCCGACGACCCCAACGCGATCCTCGAACGAGTCACGATGGACGAGTTGGTCCGCGACCGCCAGCTCAACGCCTACCGCCACGACGGATTCTGGCAACCGATGGACACCTATCAGGAAGCCCTGTACTTGAACGAGCTCTGGTCCTCCGGGAAAGCCCCGTGGAAAGTTTGGTCGTGACCGTGTTCGGCGACCATTACCGGGGCCGAAGGGTCCTCGTCACGGGCCACACCGGGTTCAAAGGCGCATGGCTGACGGAGTGGCTGCTCGCGCTCGGCGCCGAGGTGACCGGCCTCGCGCTGCCGCCGCCCACCCAACCCGCCCTCTTCGACCAACTGGGCCTCGCCCGGCGCATTGCGCACCACGAAGGCGATGTCGGCGAACTGGCTCCCGTCCGGCGCGTGATCGCCGAGGCGGCCCCCGAGTTCATCTTTCACCTCGCGGCCCAACCGTTGGTGCGCCGCTCCTACGCCGAGCCGGTCGCGACGTATCGCGCGAACGTGATGGGCACGGTGCACCTGCTGGAGGCCGCGCGCCTCGCCGGACGGCCCTGCACCATCGTCTGCATCACCACGGACAAGGCCTACGAGAACCGGGAATGGCTGCACGGCTACCGGGAGGAGGACCCGATGGGAGGCCACGATCCCTACAGCTCCTCCAAGGGCGCCGCTGAACTCGCCATCAGCGCCTATCGCCGCTCCTATTTCTCCTCCCCCTCCAGCCTCATCCGCGTCGCTTCCGCCCGGGCCGGCAATGTGATCGGAGGCGGTGATTGGGCGGCGGACCGGATCGTGCCCGACAGTATCCGGAGCCTGCTCGCCGGCCAGCCGATCGCAGTCCGCAACGCCCTTTCGACCCGCCCTTGGCAGCACGTGCTGGAGCCGCTCAGCGGCTACCTCTCCCTGGGGGCCCAGCTGGCGGCTGCCGCCCGAAGCGGCGAGGCGGACCGCCTGGGGCGCCTGCACGGCGCGTTCAACTTCGGCCCCGCCCTCGCGTCGAACCGGCCCGTGGGGGAGCTGGTGACGGAAATCCTTCGCC
>Ga0315905_10003804_pt1 | contig 15515 bp, 19 predicted proteins | sample LakEriMetagenome_5_FD_203522 | JGI IMG/M metagenome (GOLD analysis project Ga0315905, IMG submission 203522) | Freshwater fungal communities from buoy surface, Lake Erie, Ohio, United States - Buoy 4 MA121 | ecosystem: Environmental > Aquatic > Freshwater > Lake | place: USA: Lake Erie, Ohio... | reverse complement strand
TGAGGGTAAGGGGGGAGTATAGGTTTAGCTCTCTCTTGAAGCAAAATAAAAAGGCTAAAATTTGCTTCGTCATTTACATCGCCGGATTTTTTTTTAAAATTTTTTATGTTATGAAGTGTTTGCGAAGCAAAAAAAGACTGAATGGTGCAGACTATACTACTAAGGGTACGCGCAGGATGATGACGCGCAGGATGGTCGCTGGGCGGCTGATGTGCTAGGACCTAGACAGCTGCTGTGCTCACACCCCTTGACAGTAATCGTCATGGTTTGCAGTCAGGGACTTTCTGTCATTTTTATACTAAGTTAGAGAGAGAGTGTTGTTTATTGGTACTCAATTTAGTATCCTCTACACTTCCATGTATTCGCCGGCCGAGGCCGCGACTCTACTGAGTTACAGTAGAAGAATAAATCACAAGCGAGTCACGAGTGAATCCGAAAACTTTGACACCAGGCATTCTCGGAGCCACTAGCACTGCAAAAAATTGTCTGGCGGAAGGCGACGGGCAAGTGCTGATTGCAAACGGCTTTTGCCAGCGTCATAAAAGCTGCAGTGATTGGTGAAATGGTTCGGAGGCTGACACCTCTGCTGCGAGCCCCATCGGTGCGAATCAGGCCAAACATCACGTTTCATTTCCCTGAATCCTTCTACAATCCGATTGGAGGAATCCAACGCACTCCTGTTACAGTGTATGAACATCCGTGTGTTCAGCACTCGCGCTAGCACGGCAGAGTTGAAAATTGTGAGGTTGTTGTTTTTACATCTTTGTGCCCCTCACCTGAATCCCAGATTCGGGTCAGAGTTCTGCGCTATTTGCGTCCGATTTAGAATCCGATTGGAGGAATCCCACGCACCCCTGTCATGAACATCCATGCGTTCAGCACTCGCGCGCTAGCACGCAAATAACGCAGAATTCTGATCTGGGATCACGATGTTAAGGTGAGTGAGGGGCACAAAGATGTCCAAAAACAACAACCTCAGATTTTTCAGGTCTGCCCGCTCTTGCAGCCCCTCATCAGAGAAGGCCCCTGCAATCTTGCTGTACACTTCCCCAGTACCACAACGCGGTGAACCGATTGAAGGAAGCTTGATGTGCCTGCAACCATCCAATTACAGGCGTCAACCAACGCAAGCGCGAGAACCTCGACCACGCACACATGGAGTGCGAAATGACCTGCTGCGCGATGTTGAGCAGATAGGCACAGGCGCCCACGCATTGATTGTTGTTCGCGGCATGGGCCGCTCTAGTTGCTCAGTCTTGTTGTAATCTGGCACGCTCCATCGCAGTCTGGCAGGCAAACTTCCCCACCTACCAGAGCCTTCTTGGCCAGCGCCGCCTTGCTCATTCGGCAGACCAAACCCTGGTGTCATGTCGATGAATTTTTTCCTGGGGCGCTGTAGCACAATCACTCGTTGCCAGCCTTTCACCTGTTTCACAGTGACGAAACCTGAAGAGCCCAGATTCGCACAGTTTTGTGGTGGATGTGACCTGCAGGTGGTGCGAACTGCAAAGTCAGACCAAGCTTGCAAGCGGTGCCACAGAGCCGTGGCACCCTGATTCTCACTCTCTCAGGCTCTCCCTGACTTGCTTCGAGAAAAGGTCCCGGCCCAGAGGAGGCAAATGTCAGTTACATGGTGACGGGCGTTCGGAGCTCCCGGGGCCCGCACGGAAAAGATTCGGAGCTCCCGGGCCGCACGGAAATCTTTTCCGGAAAAAAAAAAGCGTGGGACCCCCCCCGTAAACAAAACGAAAGCACAAAAAGCTAAAATGGTTTTTGCAGTCATCGCATCACTGGACACGGCGTTGTCTGCGCAGGTGTCCGCCGGCTGGAATAGGTAAAGATATTTTCGCAGTGCTGGCCCCGCCGCGTGCGCCTCCGGTATGGAGGATGAAAGGTAACGGGACGTGACGAGACGCTCTAACCCGTCCGGCTCGCCCGCTACTCTCTTACCCCTTCCCGCGTGGGCACGCACATGGGCAGGTGCGTGGCTGCGCAGGCCTGCTTCGGCAAAGACATCCCAACGCTCCGGGGCACCCAAGCGCCGCAGGTTTGGCGCCAGCTCAAGTCGCCGCACAGAATAGTCGCTATGGAGTACGACGATGTCAATTGTGGTACAGGCGGCGGCGACAAGGTGAACGCCTCCTGCCTCCTGCTCATTCAATTTCCACGAGCTCATACGCTGGTAGAGCGGGCATGGAGATCTTCCTCGCTGGATGTGAAGAGGGCAGCTATTGGCTGCGGAGGCTGCCAAGAGCTGCCATGCGGCAGCTGTTTGCTGCTGAGGCTGCAAAGGCATGCATCGACTCCTCCAGAATGTTTTGGAGCATTCGACGCGCTGGCCGACGCGTTAGTCCAGCGCGCTGGAGGTGCAAGGGCAGCATTCATCCGAGAAGGAATGAGTGCTGGAGTCATGGACGTCCGCTGCGGGATGATGACGATGCGTGTGTTGTCACTTGCAGGTTTGGTGCTACGGGAACCCCTCTCCGATCCCAAATCAAAAGTGAAGAGGGGTTGCGAGCAACAGCGCTTTCCTGCAGGCGCAACGCAAAGGAGCAAGGTGAACGCGCTGAGTAGTCGCGCTCAAGAGCGCGCACACCGACAAGGCTCGCTTCCTCCACAGCTACGAACGGCGGAAGCGCGCGCACCCTCCCGGTGAGGCGGCCCGGTTGCGGACAACACGGGTGGCTGAGCCGCAGCTACCCAGGGGGGCATGCGTCTGCAGCAAGAGCTGCGCTGCGACGCATCCAATGTGGTTATATTCTCTGGTGGGCGGCTGCCGCCTGCCGTCGCACATTGAGGACGCCCACGGCTGGGAGCTGTCAGAGAAGCGCGTGGAAAAAATGCTCGGCGGCGACGGCGGAGGGCATGCCGCGAGCGCTCCGCCGCAAGAAGGGAGCAACCAAGGGCGAGCCGCCACGCTGCCCGACGCACAGCGGTGGGGGCGGCAGTAAGGCCATAGGCCACTGGTGGCTGGGGCCTACTGAGGGAGAAGAGAAGATTTTGGGAAGGAAGGAGTTTGGTTTGGCAGCCGTAGGCAAACGGACCGCGCAGCGGTGCAGAGCGGCAAGAGAGAGCACACCGCTAGCCGTGAGACAATGGCACGGGAACGGTCTGGAGAGTTCTAGTATTGGCACCACCGTAAGCCGATGCGCTAACGCGGGGATGCTGCGTTACAGAGTCACAGATCGGGAGAAAGAGAGACAGAGAGACAGAGCGCAGATGCGCGCACGAGAGGGGGTGCTTTTCAGCCGGACGCAAATTGAGCGTAGCCCAGCTTGGGCTGGCTGGGCAAGCTCTTGGCCAGTGCCAGATTTCTGATCGCAATGTAATGGCGCAACATGACGCTGAGCAGCACTGTGCTTGAGCCACCGAGGAGAAAGCGTCCTTGAACCCACTCAACCGCCAATTGGTTGCATCGCATCGCATGTTTGCTTCAGTATCCTCGCCTCATCCTCATGTTGTCCTCCACAGGAGCGCCTGCTCGCGGGCTACGCCCGCGGCTACCAAAGTTCGGGATAGGCATTGACGGTCATGGGCTTGGCTGGATCAATGGCAGAGATGTTTGGCGAAGCAAAGGCAGAGATGTTTGGCGACTCGGCAAGTTGTTGAGCGTCTATCTTTCCATGTTGTTGAGCATAGATGACTGCAAGCTCCTCCTGCGCGTGTGTGTCGTAGTGTTGCATCAGCGTCCCCCCAGGCGCGTTGGAAAGTGCGAGCGTGAATAAAGAGGGGAGTTGGGATGTAACGACACCAGCGCCGACTTGTGCCAAGATGATAGAGGTGGGAAGAAGATAAACAGACATATCAAAAACGGTCCCAGAGCACAGCACCAAAGACGCACCTGAGTTTTAGGCAAATGTCTGAAACCTGGTTCCTGTCAGGAGGGTTTAGGGTATAGGGTTTAACGTTTAGCTTTTAGCGTTCAGGGTTCACAACAAACTGTTTCATTGAGCGCACGAACTTGAGCTGCACACCGCATACATGCATGCATCCATGCATACATACATGCATTTAGAGTTGAGAGCTTTAGGGTTTAGGGTTTAGGGTTTAGAGTTTAGGGTTTAGGCCTGGGCAGCACACCAACGCACGCACGCACGTTTTAGGAGAGTGTGACAAGAGTGTGATAACGAGATTGCAGGACTCGAAAGACTCACGACTCGAATGACTCGAATCACTCAAGACTCAAAAGACAGGAAGTTCCCGAAACCAGGGGTGTCTTTTCCGTATAATTTGAACAATCTCGACTTTTTTAAGACCATTTTTTTCAAGTGGACTCAAAAACGCCGAGATCGTTGAATTCATAAGAAAAACAAACCTGGTTTTCGGGGATTTCCTGCAATGAGATTTAAGATTGAACCCAATAAAACACTCAGTCTCCGTTATTGTTGCCCGTTCTTCCATCCTACAAGAAGTCCTCTCGTTTCAACTGTCCTCTCATTTTGCACTCGTTTGTGCCCGACGCATATCTTATATCTTGGTCGCGTGTTCCTCCCTCTCTCTTCTCCCCTGTCTCCTTTTAACGTGTGATTTTCATCTTCGCCATTCCCAATCACCTGAGGATCAACAGCACCTGTGCCACCATCAAGCATGATGTTGGTTGTTCGTGGAGATCGTGGAGAGGTTGGCGCCGAAGGTGCATGGCGTAGTAGCGAGCTATTTAGAGATAGAGGCGGCGAGCAATGAGCGAGCGGGAGCGAGAGCGAGACAGCGCGAGAAAGTGAGGGAGTGTGCGCGAGAGATGGTGCGAGAAAGAGAGAGAGAGCGCGCGCGCGGAAGCGAGAGAGAGGGGAAGAGGGAGAGGGAGAGGGGGAGAGAGCGCGCGCGCTCATAATTTCTCTTGTGGGCGTGAGGGCAGCGACCAGCGACCAGGGGTGAGTCGGGCACGCGATGATGTCGTTGCGCTTGATTGTGTCAGGTATGTTGTGCATGTTTCTGTCAGGTATGGGATAGAGAATTGGGGAGGGAGGTGGGTGCGAGGATGGGAAGGGCTGGAGCGTACATGAACGTATCAATCATGGATTCCGGCTCCGGGGGCGCCAGGCGGGGCTTTACAGGAGGAGACCCGTGGTTGCTGGAGGAAGGTGCAGCTTGTCCGGGAATGCCTGCTGCCGTCACATCTTCAGCTGCAGCATTGTCACGATTCGCTGTGCGCACTAATGAGATGTGTTTGTCACAGAGAGAGCGCGCGCGCGTGAGAGTGAGAGAGAGAGAGAAGCATATACATACGCAGCATACACGCGTGCCACTTATGAAGCCAGGCAGCTGGCGACCTGAAAAATGCGGCTCCATTGCAGACATGAGACCAGGAGACATGAGCACGAGCGTGCCATCTGGGTTACGTCTCTCAACTAGGTTTCTGCACGAGCGAGAGAGGGGGAGCGGGAGAGCGAGGGTTGGGGAAAGGGAGAGAGAGAGAGAGGCAGGGCGAGAGAGAGGGAGACAGAGGGGAACAGAGAATTGAGGGGGAGAAGCAGAGCGAGAGAGAGAGAGCCAATAATGTGTCCAAGTGAGTGCTATCTGCGTGAGATTTGTGCTAGTGTGTGGAAATGGGACCTTTTGGTTTAAATTGAGTTTGATTGCCATACACTCCAGTCTCCGAAGTATTCATCAAGTGAATAGAAAAGAGAGTGGTTGCAAAACTGAAAGAAAGTGTGTGATGAAGATGAAAGGATACGCGCGCACACACACAAACACGTACATGCGTGCAGAGTCAAACATGTCGCGGAGCCAGTGATTCTGAGGCTGACGGGCAATGGGAGGGCTGCCAAGGGCCGCAGCAGACCGCCGATCAGTCGGCGACCTGATCTTGGGCACTAAGTCCCGCAGCATCTTGTTCTGCCGTGTGTGAATGTGTAGGGAGAGTGCGAGTAGATCGGGTGAGTAAGCAGGCGAGCACGTGGGCGGGAGGGGAGCGGTGTGTGTGTGCGAAGGAGAGGAAACAGGAGTCACAGAGGCAGAGCAACGGGTCGACAGAATCTCTCTTGCTCTCGATTTCTCACTTGCTCTCGTTTTCACCCTCCCATCCACCCTGTCTCTCTCCTGTCTTTGTCGCACTTTGAATATAAAATTCGTGTGGCGTGTGGCGTGTATGCCTGCGTGTCAGGTGTACCTCTGCCATTAAGCGCTCCTTCTCGACGCGCTCGGCGTGTAATTGCTTCTGCACTTCAACAGAAGTTCCCTCTTTCAAGGCCTGCCGCAATTGTTGCAGAGCATGTAGGTTCGCGCGCGCAGGCACGCGCACGCACAATAACCCAGGTTGCGCGAGACATGACACATTAGTGCCGGGGACGTGTGGCAAAAAGAGAGAGAGGGAGCGGGTGGGGAGAGAAGGCGTGTGCGCACATGGAGAAAAAGGGTCTCTTTAAGGGCTTAAGAGTGAAAGACAGACCAGGTTTTCCAAGCGCAAGCGCTCCAGTTCAGCTCTCTCCTGTTGAAGACGCGCATTTTCCGCACGTAGCCGTTCGTAGTCCAGTGCCTGCTCTGCGTCTAACAGTCGTAGCGCCCTCGAAGCGGCGTCTGGGTGTTGGTAGTGTGAGAGCATCTTTATGATCGCTTGTGAGAAAGAGAAGGTCTCTCTGATCTTGTGTGCGTGTGTGTGGCGATGCAACTGCGTTCTAGTATATGCAAGGGAGAGTGAGGGGAGTTGTGGGGAATCGTGGGGCAGAGACAGGAGGGAAGAAGGGAAAGAAACCTTGTGCACGCGGATCGTTGGTACCTTGCTCACGCTTCCACTCTAAATGCTCAAGCGTGTCCCTCTTTTCAATGTCATGTAGCTGCGCCAGCGCCTCCTTGAGACTCTCCTCGACTTTTGTGGAAAGAAGTAGAATCAGCACATCGGTTTCAAGAATTCAAATGAGACGCGATGCGGCACACGCAGACGGCAGTCAGGGGACGATGCGACCGCATTCTGTCACACAGGTCTGCAGTTTGGGTTCTGCCACCGAGCGCACACACAAAAGGTATCCGGGGGGTACCAAAAAACAGAAACACTATCAAGTTGGAAAGGACGAACCTTTCTCCTCGAGCTGCTTGCGCGCCTGCTGACGCTGCATGAGCTCCGCGGCCCTGCACATACATTTGCAGTATGCACGCGCATTTTTACGTCTCGCCCCAGCTCATGATGTTGCTTTTCAATGTTTTGCAAATGATTCAGGTGGCAGAGCATTCAATGCAGAGGAGATAGGACTTTGGGTTCACAGTGCGCACCCGTCCTGCGCTTTGATGGCAAAGTCCTGTGCTTTGTTGGCGAAGTCCAACACATTGCTCCAATCCGCAGCCTGGTATGCTTTGCCCGTCGGCCAGCCCGGGCCCCAGGATGGCTGCATGTGCTGATGCATGATTGCGTGCATGCATGCATGCATGCGTAAACGTACGGCCATGATTTACTCGCTCGCACGCTCCAAGATCAGCAAAAAGTGTGCGCGTGCTGCACAAGTCCGAAAAGGTACCGGGTCATGCTTTGGCAGTGTTTGCATCATGTATGGGGTGTCAGCAACAGGTGGGATTGTCACTTCACGGTGCTCCCATTTTCTTCCTCCCTGTTGATTTATTCCACAAGGGCGCTGAAGCACAAGCCGCAGTGCCGAGAGCGACGAATTGACAGTCAGAACTGAAGGTGTTGCAAAGGAAGAAATCGCATCGGCCAACAGCTTCGGCGAGATGCCATCCACGCGATAGTCTTGCACCGATAAGATCACGTCGCCGACTTTGAGCTGGTGCACAGCGTGCGCACGTGCCGCAGCGCCGTTCTTCACATTCTGAACGCGCAGGCCCGCGAAAAGTTCATTCGACACAGGCTTGCAGGTCTCCAGCTCCAGCGCCAGCGCTTGCTCCAAGGCGCTCCGCACAGCCTCCGGGCTTGCAGGCGCGTCATTGCTGACCAACAGGAAGGTGCGGGGGGCATCGTCAGGCTGCACAGTAGGACTCTTTGTCCTCGACGGTGCACTGAGCACCCGGGGCTCTTTTCTTCTGAGGTGCTCATCTGTGTCGTAAGCAACCGCTGTGGGCGACGCGCCGTTGTCTTGCAGCGTCGTACTGTAGCCCTGCACCTGCTGCGAGAGCCAGTTTTTCCGGGGCTCAAACGGCGGCGACTCGATCGCGGGCGCGCGAGATCGCGGAGACGCTGATATTTCTCCGTGGCGCGGTGGCGACATCGACTGGAGGCGCTCAGCCGAACCGGGACGCGCGGCCATGTATTTTGCCTTTGCAGCATCGCTCAGCCGCTCGAACGCTCTCACACTGATGATCGATTCCTCCTCTTCTCCGTCGGTTGGAAGGCCCACCGTAGGGCCCCCAGGCCACCATTCACCCATGTGCTGGCTGGATCCCACGACCAAAATTTCCGTCGAAAAATGTTCATGGTCAGTTTCCGAAGTGAGGAGGCTTGCACGGAGAGTGTGAAAGGAAACCAAGATCGACGCCGCGCGTGGTGGGTGGACCCCGTCACAGCGCGTGACGGGGACCACCCACCTTGCACTCGGCGGCGCCACCACCCACCTTGCACGCGGCGCCTCTCCGTTTTTGGCGCAGGCCTGCGCGCAGCAGCGGCGAACGGTGATAATAATCAGATAGTCAGAACAATCTGACTTGCTGCTGTGCTGGCGGAACAGACCTTGTCAGCCGCCGCCGCCAAAGCAAAGCAGGCGCCGTACGTGTTCACGTACTCGAACCCGAACCGTGCGCTTGGCGAGCGCAGCCTCATTGCAACTGCAGCGGAGGCGCACAGCACCGTGCGCCCGCACAGCAACGGCCAGCCCGCGGCAGGCGACGACGATTTCTTCCTTGGAGATTCAGCTTGATCCTGCCGCTTCTTCCCGAAGGCAGGACCTCTCCTATTTCTATTGTTTGCTGCGATGCAGCGCGCAGAGGGGGTGTAATAGCGTGGGGGACGCGTGGTGTAGTGTACATAAAAGCGGGATTAGGCTTTTCCGCTGCAGTGCAGTCTGTCCTCTCAGAGTGCACACAGGAGCGACGCTGCAAGAGGTGTAGAGAAAGCATCCCTTTCGCTCCTTTCCTTCTACGTATCCTCGCTCTTGCGGCTCGTCTCCTACCCTAACCTTCCGAACCTTACAAAGATGCCCCACAACGCTGACCGCTGTGGGAGCTATTTTATTTTACCAGTGTGGGCGAGTGTCTTTGCAGCGGAGCGCTCTGGGCGCTTGAAAGGGTTTGGACGCTTATAGAGTTCCTGTGGGAGCGGCGGAGTTGAGAGGAGGGGGGTTTGATGACGAATGCCTGTCCGTAGGTCGGGAGACGAGAGCCAACAGAAACGATAAATTGGCCGCGGACACTGTAGAGAAGCGAAATGCAGGATGAGGGAGGGGATGACGTTGGCATTGGAGGTTTCAGATGTATCATTGGAGGTTTCAGCTGTTTCACTGCGCCTCAAAACGCAACTGCTCCTCATTTCACGGCGAGGCCAAAGTCTTTGGCACGCGTCCACAAAACAGAGGCCGCATCTCCCGGCTTGGCGGCTGCCAGCGACGTGACCGGGGCCTTTGCTGCTGCTTCTACTGGAGCTTCTTCTGCTGCTGGTTGCGGAGGGGGAAACTTAGTGCCAGTCCAGCGATTTGCATCCTCGAAGTCCTCGTCCGACCCATAGTTCCAGTACTCATTGGGGTCCGGCGCCATGGCCCCCGCCTTATTGTGCGCCTGCGGCCCCGCGGGGAAGGGTGGGTTCCAGCCGAAGGCACCCGAGAACCGGAACATGTCGGCATTTGGGTAGGTATGCGAACGCTTGATAAGGGCGGCGCAGTTGGCGTGGTCTCGCCACGGCTGCCCCGCCGCCGCAAAACAGTCGAAGCGCAAAAGCTTTTGGTAGCTGCTCCAGTGCTCTGGATCCTCGGGCTGTTTTAGCGGGGTTGTGATCCCCCGCCCAACTCACGTCAGAACTCATGCCGCCCTCGGCGCAGTAAGCAAGACATGGCTCCTACCCGCCGCAAACATGCGCGGCGTCTTTGTCGGAGTAGCAAGCTATGTGGGGGGGCAGCTCTCGGATGCGGAACCAATGGGCGTAAAATGGGGCTCTGCTGGATGACGCAAATACACACCAACGCAGGTACACAAGAACCTGATAATAGCCAGGACCCTTTTGCTCGACGCCGAGGTCTTCACCGTTGGTCGTGTATGTATACCCAGGCTCACCCATGGGGTTGGTCGCATTGGGCTCTGCCGGGCCAAAGCCGTTTGGATTTACGGGGTCCCAGCCCGGTGCCTTGGGTGCCTCCTCCTGTGGGATGAAGTTGTGAGCCAGCATCATAGCATGTGGCACCTTGAGCCCCGCAGGCCACTTGTGCTTCAGCTTCCCCATGGCCGTACGCAGACTCCGCTCATAGTTTAGCATCCCCTGGAACGAAGTTAGATCCCCCTGGAAGGAGTCTTGCAAGGCCTGCACATCCGACACGGTTTAGGGTTCAGGGTATAGGTGACGACAACCCCCGAGGTAGTCATGCAGTTCCTGCACATCGGGCTCGGCCGGGCGACTTCACGCACGTCCACGATGCCCCAAGCGGCGTGCAACATATCGCTCGAGCTACCAGCGCGACCACACTACAGGAGGACAGAAGCATACCTTGCGCGCAGAGGGCAGCTTTTGCACAAGTGTCTGCTGGCGGGCCCCTGCGGGAGGCGAATTCTTCAGGTCCAAGACGAACGTCTGGCCTGCCGTCATCCCCTTGGGGACGTGCACAAGAATGTTCCCACTTGGTACCTGCGCACATGCGCCGTCAGCGCTTCGGAAGCGCAAGCAGCTGTCGTCACTTCCGGGCGGGCGGCAGCGGGCGACACAAGGGAGGCGCACCTTGACGCCGAGCTTGGTCCCGGGTTTCCAGCTGGCAGGAATCTTGATCGAGTAGTCCTGGAGCCTGCTCGCCGGCGTGTACACCACGGGCGGGCTCTGCGACACCATCACGCCTGGAGCAGAGACGCTGGGGAGGACGACTGTGCCGACTACGCACGCGGCAAGAAGGACGGCAAGCACCGCGAATGCCAGCACGCCCGGGCTCCGGCTGCGCCGCTCCCCCGAGGTCGACTTCGGCGGCCCCATGGCTGTACAGGCGCGCGAACCCTGAAACCCACCCAACTCAATCCCTACGCCATCCCCATTTCGGCGTGACTGTTCACGATCCTCGTACAAAATGAAGACGTAGCCTAGCTATGGTGTCAGTACAAATCGAAGGAGAGCGAGGACGATCGGGAAAGCTGGGATGATGATGGGGAGGAGAGTGGGGATGAGGACGAGGAGAGCGACGACGAAGACGAGCAGAGCGAGGACGAAGCGGAGCTGGTGGAGCTGCGCCTGCGGGTGCGGGCGGGAGAGGGAGAGGCGGAGGAGAGTGTTCGGATGCCGCCCGACTGCACCTCACGGCGCACACCTGTGGCGCTCCCGGCGGAGCTGCGGGCGTGCGCGGGGCGCGTGCGGGCGCTCGCGGTGCTGTGAGAGCGCTGCCTGCGGGGCTCGTGGCGCTCACGGGCCTGCAGAAGCTGGATCTGTCCTACTGCTCCGGGCTGGCGGCGCTGCCTGCGGGGCTCAGGGCGCTCACGGGCCTGCAGAAGCTCTGTTGGGGTGCTCCGGGCTGACGGCGCTGCCGGCGGAGCTCGGGGCGCTCACGCGCCTGCAGACGCTGGATGCGACGGGGGCGGTTAATATGCGAGTTGAATATTCAATGCCACATTTAAGGCCAAGGCAGCCAAAGTGAAATCCAAGTTTGAAGGTTGGCCCAATCAAACGAGGAGTACACAGAGCCAGATCAATCAGGCGAGGAGTACACGGAGCCAGATTGGTCGAAGCTGGAGCGCCCAGGCGAGGCCCCATGGCCGTTTACGATCCTGTTTGTGGGCGTCGACAACGGCAAGAAGTCGTCGCCCGACCTGAAGCTCAAGCTCGAATTTAAGAAGATCGAGCAGGCATACAGGGAAAGATTGGCAAAACATGACACCAGGCGCGTAGTTATCAAGCAACTATTGTTCTCACAGTGGAAGGAGGTGATGGAGGAGATTTGCAAAGAGATGCCAACCGCTCTCCACTTGGGTTGCCATGCCTGGAAAGGGAAAGGAGGAGGGCTCGAACTCTTCCGACAGACGGTCAAGCCCCGCGAAATTTTACCGTCAATCGTGAGCTGGAACCGGGATGCCCGCATCAGGAGCCCCCCGCGGCCCGAGATCCGCCTGATCGTGCTCAATGCATGCGAATCCGAAACTCATGCGATTTTGTCTACGACGACCACGCGATTGATTTCTCGCATCTCCTTGTACGACCGTCTTTTTGACGGTACAACACTGCTGGACAGCTTCAACATAGCGAGAAGCTGTTGCAAGGACTATCGGCTGTTCACCAACAAGGACCCTGGTCAGTTTCGCCTCTTGCCTGTTTCTCCACAGACAGCTTCGCAGTGTGTTTCCGAGGCTGTGTCAGTAGCAGCAGGCTCGTGCATCCTTACGCCCGATACCGTCATGGTAGACAGTGATTGCAACGAGTTGGTACGTTTCCTCAAGCACAAAAGGCTAAGTGCGATTGCGGCTCGATTTAGTGAGGTTATGGGTATGGAGCTGGTACTTCATTTCGGGAAACTGCAGGCGGAAGATCTGGACGATCCTGACTTGTCCTTTCTGAAGCGGTGGCAAAAGCAAGAGCTGATGGAACTCGTCCAAGGGATCACTACGGGCAGTGCGAGCCTTCGAGACAGGGGCATCGACGACAGAGTCCTTTCTGGCGCCAACACGGCAAGCGAGGTAGTCGAAACGGCCCCTGAGAGCGGCGATGACGCGGAGAGTGCTGTTGATGCTGCTGTGGCAAAGCATCCTGGCAATCCTGAAGACTTTCAGGAGTACATGAAGGGCTTCATTCAAGATTTTGTGGACTATCTTTGCATTATTCCTGATATAGTAGACGAGGATACAGAAACGTTTAAAGATTGCCCCGGCCTTCCGGATGGCATTTGGTCTTACTGCATGCTAGTGTGGATTCGATTTGCGAAGGACTCCTGCTTCGACGGCATTTGGAGAGAGAAATGGCGAGAGTGCATCAAGTTTCCGAGTCAAGACAGACTGCTTGCCATGCTTGACTCGTGCCTTCAGCAAGCAAGCAAATCGCACGAGTTGTGGTCACGCGCTGAGTTCGAGCGGTTGGAATGCAGCAAGCATTTTGCCGCCGCCATTTTCGTGACGGACGTGATGGTGCGGCATTCTCTAAAGGGTCATGCAGAGAGCGTGCGTCTGTGGCAGCAGGACGTTGTCAAGAACTGGTTTCAGGACAGCGAAGAGGCATCGGCGTTCCTTTTCCGGGCCAACACGTTCTTGCGAGAGAACGTCATCAACGGGATTGGCGTGGTGACACAGGTGGTCAAAATGCAGAGCTACGTGGCCTTCCTGCGCATGACGAAACTGGCGTCGCTTCTGCTCTTTGAGTACCTCGACGCCCGCAAGTTGGAGGACACTTCGGTTTCCGGCGCAAAAGGAGGCAGCAGCTCACCTTTTCATGGATTTCACATGTTTGTGTCGAGCTCGAGTCGAGTCTTGAGTCTGACCCCAGCAGAAGTGCCTGCGCTTGGTGCAAAGCAGACGGTGCTGCAGGGACTGCGGTGCCTGGCACGACTCTCAGCGCAGGCGTGGGATTTGCTTGGGCCGATCAAGACGGCCAGGGATTACGTTGGCATTGAGCATGGGCACGGCCCCACGGACAGGCCAGCCATGCTGGGAAGACGGGAAGGGAAGGAAAAAGTGAGAGCGCTTCTGGAGGAGGGTTACCTCAACGGCCCCATCAAGCCAAATAGCAAGCACGACAAGCGCTTCCTAACGCCCTCACAGCGGGAGGCACTCGCGACCAAGACGGGCCTGACCTTGGCACAGGTCGACACTTGGCTGCACAATCGCTGGAAAAGAGACCCAGTAAAAGAGACCTAGCACCTAGTGCTGAACACACCTGCGTCCTTCTGCCCGCCAACAACCAGGACGATGACGGCCAGCGTGCTGCAGCCGCTGCGCGTGCTGCACCGCAAGACAGCCCGAACGTGTTTGAGAGGGAGGAGCGGCGGCGCATCATCGTGAAGAGACACGCCCTGCCGCTGATTTTTCAGTCCCTTCGAAACCATGCCGCCCAGTGCAAAAACTTCTCAATTCCGCTGGTAGACAAGTGGCACCGCATGAAAGATCGAGTGCAGCAGATGCGCGCTGGCGAGAGGGGCCAACCAGGCCAACCGCCAGAGAAGAAGCAGAAGAACGATGATCAAGAGGAGAAGCTCCAAAAGGAGGCAGACGCATTGATAAGGGGAAGGAACCTGCAGGTCTGCTTCACGAGCATGAACATGACGGGAGAACGGGAGAAGGCGGGCAGGACCACGCGAGGATGGTATGTGCATCAAGGACAGGTGTGTGAGGTGCGATTAGTTTAGTTACATGGAGACTGAGCTTAGTTTAGTTACATCAAGTGCGTGAGAGGGAGGTGTCCATGCCATACCATGCACTCCAGAGAGAGAGTCGGCTTGAGATGAGAAAAAGAGGAGGGAGGGTGAGGGAGAGAGAGAGGGAGATAGAGAGAGAGGGAGAGAGGAAAAGAGAGGGGAGGGGTTCGAGAAAGAAGCCTAAACTCTGAACCCTAAACCCTAGAGCTTCTCCTCTTGATCGACAGGCTCAGTGGCGCCTTAGGAGGAGGGCTGTTGTTCAGTTGTGCTCCTGAGTTTTATTGCATCGTGTAGCTCGTGAAAAATGCTCCTGTTGAGCCCATTTTTGCGTCCAGAGAACCCGTCGAACCCCCCCAACAAAGTGTTAAGGTGCCCCCCCCGTCTGAGTTCTTAGCCTTGCAGATGCCGACGTTCCTAGGACATAAAACTACCCAAGCGTCCCTTACCCAAGTACCCAAGCGTCCCTTGCCCAAGTACCCAAGCGTCCCCCTCCGCCCACTCCAAAAATGAAGCCGCACCAAGTCGTCGTGTCGTGTACTAGTAAGTTACTAGTACCACGTCGTCGCGTGTGTACAGAGAGAGACTCGGAAAGAGAGAGAGAGAGAGACTGAGTCATGTTGATTCTTGTGTCGAGGTTCTATTCTCGTTCCGCAGAAAGGTTTCATGCTTCTTACTCAATATGTCACAGACAGATCGCCTACACTTCTCCGACCACATACACTTGACACACACACACTTGCCACACACTTGCCACACCCGCAGCACATAGACGCGCATCGGCGTCTTGCTGCGCAGCGCAAGATGAATAGCTATAGGCAGCTATAGGCAACAATACGCTGACAATCACAACATTTCTTTTCTCCCAGTCTCTGCCGCAGACTCCCAGCCATAGCGAGCACCTCCTCCTCCTCCTCCTCCTCTTCCGCCCTTGCCTCTTCCACCTCCTCCCCCACCCCTACCTGTGCCCGTGCCTGCAGTGCGGGCTTTGGCGTGGGCAGTGATAGAGGAGAAGGAGGTGGAGGGCGAACGTGTGCTGCTGAGGGAGGCGGTGGGGGCAGAAGGGGCCGACGATTCATCTATCTCTCTCTCTCTCTCTCTCTCTCTCTTTCTCTCTCTCGC
>Ga0315905_10003803_pt1 | contig 15515 bp, 11 predicted proteins | sample LakEriMetagenome_5_FD_203522 | JGI IMG/M metagenome (GOLD analysis project Ga0315905, IMG submission 203522) | Freshwater fungal communities from buoy surface, Lake Erie, Ohio, United States - Buoy 4 MA121 | ecosystem: Environmental > Aquatic > Freshwater > Lake | place: USA: Lake Erie, Ohio... | reverse complement strand
CGCAGCGGCTCAAGGCGCTGGAGAGCGAGAACAGCAAGCTCAAGCGTTTGTTAGCCGAGTCGTTGCTTGATAACGCGGCCTTGAAGGATATTGTTGGCCGAAAGTGGTGAGCCCACAAGCCAAGCGTGAAGCAGTCACGCATTTGATAGTGACGCACCAGTTCGGCGTCACCCGGTCTTGTGGGCTGATCGGTATTTCCCGGTCGTTGTATCAGTATGAGTCGAAGCGGCCAGATGATGCGCCGCTCAAAGAGCGGCTTACGGCACTCGCAGGACAAAAGCGGCGCTATGGTTATCGACGCTTGCACGTTCTACTACTGCGAGAAGGCTGGCTGCTGAACTGGAAGCGAACCTACCGGGTTTATCACGAGGCCGGACTAATGGTTCGGCGACGCAAGCGCAAACGAATCGCCGGTATCGAACGGCAAGACAAAGTAATGACGACCGGGCCGAATCAAAGCTGGTCAATGGACTTCGTATCAGATGGATTTGTCGATGGAAGGCGGCTACGCTGCCTCAATATCGTGGATGATTTTACGAAAGAATGTTTAGCAATTGAAGTCGATACGTCCCTGCCAGGACGACGCGTCGTGAGTGTGCTGGAGCGTCTAGCTGAGCTGCGGGGTCTGCCACGATCCATCACGGTGGATAACGGACCGGAGTTCATCAGCAAAGTACTGGACGCTTGGGCTTACGAGCAGCAGTTATCGTTACGGTTTATTGAGCCGGGTAAACCGCAGCAGAATGCGTATATCGAAAGCTTCAATGGGAAGTTTCGGGATGAATGCCTGAACGAACATTGGTTTCTGTCGATGCGCCATGCGCAGGCGGTGATTGCCGATTGGCGGGTGGAATATAACGAAGATCGGCCGCACAGCGCGTTGGATTACCAGACGCCGAAGGAATTTGTAGAACGCTTTTTAACCGCAGACTCTAAATTGGTTTCGGACTAAATTGGGGAGCAAGTCATCATACCAAGATCTCGTATGCAGTGAAGGCCGGTGTCAATCATTGTCGTTGTCCAGAATTCAGTTGAGACAAAACAGCCCTGAGCGGCGCTAACTATTTTGGTGGCAGCTAGATAAAGAACTGAGCCAAGAAAGATACTGTAAAAAATCGCCCGAGCAGCAGGAAAAAAGCGAAATCCCACATGACAACCGATCCTACGAAAACCGCACGGCCCTGGAAAAAAATCTGGAAGCTGCTATCACCTTTCTGGAATTCAGAGGAAAGATGGCCAGCACGCCTGTTGCTGTTTTCCGTCCTAGCGCTTGCACTGGGTCTCGTCTATCTGAATGTGCTGTTCAACGATTGGAATCGTGACTTTTACAACGCGCTCGAAACAAAAAATCTACCCGAGTTCTGGGATCAACTGCGGCGATTCTCCTGGCTCGCTTTCATCTACATTGCCGTAGCCATTTACAAAATCTACATCACGCAAGCACTTGAAATACGGTGGCGCCGTTGGATGACGAATCAGTACATGTCGCTCTGGCTAGAGAATCAGTCTTACTACCGGATTGAGCAAAACCAAAGCGCAGACAATCCCGATCAGCGTATCGCTGAAGACCTCAAGTATCTCACTGGTGGCAGCCTCTCATTGTCACTCGGTTTGCTTTCCAGTGTCGTCACGCTCGTATCATTCATCGGGATACTCTGGTCTGTCAGCGGACCACTGACTTTCATGCTGAGTGCTCAGCAGTGGACTGTTCCTGGCTACATGGTCTGGTTTGCGATTGGCTACGCCGGCCTCGGTTCATTGCTGGTGGCTCTCATCGGAAAACCCCTGGTCAAACAAAACGTCGACCAACAACGTTTTGAAGCCAACTTCCGCTTTGGTTTAATTCGCTTACGAGAAAACGCTGAGTCGGTCGCCTTGTATCAAGGTGAAGAGCACGCCCGACACCAACTGTCCGGTCAGTTTGCACGCATACGCGACAACTGGTGGGCCATCATGAAAACCAGCAAACGCTTGAACATCGCATCGACTTTCTATGCGCAGTTCGCTGTGATTTTTCCCTTCCTTGTAGGTGCGCCACGATATTTTTCAGGCGCCATTACTCTGGGCGGACTTATGCAAATTTCTTCTGCATTCGGGCAGGTGCAGTCTGCGCTGTCCTGGTTCATCGACGCCTACGGTCAACTCGCCGAATGGAAAGCCAGCGTTAATCGACTCGCTGGCTTTCACGAAGCCGTCAGCGCCGCTCATGAACAAGCCTCGGATATCTCAGTCCTCCATAACAATGTCGGTGCACTACTCATTGAGGAGCTGGTGCTGCGGCTGCCAAATGGAACGCAGATAAATACGGCATTCACGGCGCGCGTACAAAACGGCCAAAGAATACTGGTAACTGGCCCTTCAGGATGCGGGAAGTCCACGCTGTTCCGAGCCATCGCCGGCATCTGGCCCTACGGGTCGGGTAGCATCGAAATTCCGCATAAGCTCGGCGTTCTCTTCATTCCACAACGAAGCTATCTGCCCATCGGTACGCTGCGCTCTGCGATCGGCTATCCCAGCGGCGAGGGTGTATTCAAGGATCTCGCCATTCATCATTATTTGCAAAGCTGTCTACTCGAACATCTTGCGCCACTGCTCGACACTGAAGATAACTGGGGCCAGCGCTTGTCACCTGGTGAGCAGCAGCGCATCGCCTTTATGCGAGCCTTACTGACCAAGCCTGATTTGTTGTTTCTTGACGAAGCGAGTAGTGCGCTCGATAGCGAAACAGAAAAGGCGCTTTATCAGCAACTGCTGGAGGAGCTGCCGAACACCACGGTCATCAGCATTGCCCATCGAACGCAAGTCGCTGAATTTCATGAGTACATTTGGCATTTTGAACCGATTCAATCTGAAGAAGACATCACGGGGCCTAAGGCCCCGCCTGCATATCAGATTATTGAAACCGGTTTGCGTCGTTCGAATGGCAAAGCAGTTTGATCAAAACAAAAGCAGACCCCTCAACGCAGCGGTGGCGTCGCTAGGAATTTTTCTGCCAGGCGCACCCAGTAACTTGCGCCTATCGGTAACAGCTCATCATTGAAATCGTAGCTGGGGTTGTGCAAATTGCAGGGCCCCAATCCATGGCCTGTCATTCGGTGGTCTCCGTCGCCGTTACCGATAAAGACATAGCAGCCAGGTTTTTCCAGCAGCATAAAAGCAAAATCTTCCGAGCCCATAGTGGGCGCAATTTTCTTCAACGTACCATCCTTGCCCACCACATCTTCCATCACGCCGAGTGCAAACTCGGTTTCTATCTCGTGATTGATCAATGGGGGATAGTTGCGATGGAATTTGAATTCAACTGTCGCACCGAAAGCCTCTGCCGTATGTTGCGCAATCTCGCCCATACGCTTTTCGATCAGATCAAGCGTCTCCATGGTGAAGGTACGCACCGTGCCAATCATGCTGGCCGAATCGGGAACGATATTTGTACCGCTACCCGAATGAATTTGCGTCACCGACAAAACACCGGCATCCAGCGGATTTTTATTGCGAGAGATAATCGTCTGCCAGCTTTGTGCAATCTGAACTGCCACCATCACCGGGTCGATGCTGAGATGAGGCTGGGCCGCATGAGAACCTTTGCCCTTGATGGTCAATTCAAATTCATTCGACGATGCCATCATCGGCCCCGGTACGACACCCATCGTGCCCGCTGGCGAACCAGGCCAGTTATGCATGCCAAACACGGCCTCCATCGGACATTGTTCGAAGAGTCCCTCATCCATCATTCGTTTAGCGCCGCCTGCACCTTCTTCTGCGGGTTGGAAAATCACATAGACCGTGCCATCAAAATTCTTGTTATGCGCAAGATAGTGCGCAGCACCCAGCAACATCGTCGTGTGACCATCATGGCCGCAGGCATGCATCTTTCCCTCATGTCGCGACTTGTGCTCGAAGCTGTTCATTTCCTGAACGGGAAGTGCATCCATGTCAGCGCGCAAACCAACAGCCCGATTGCTGGTGCCGTTTTTGATGATGCCCACCACGCCCGTCACGCCCATGCCACGAATAATCGGTATGCCCCAGCTCGTCAGCTTTTCGGCGACCAGATCGGCTGTCTTGAATTCCTCGTAAGACAGCTCCGGGTGTGCGTGAATCGTGCGGCGTATTTGCTTGAGTTCGTTATGGAACCCGAGAATGGGATCAATCAGCTTCATGGCGGTTTCTTTCAAAGTGGATGCCCGATCGCTTGGGCAAGCATATGTTTGCTGTCTAAGCAGCGCTATGTCACCGCAATATTACCCTGCGCCGGCTCACCTGCAAAATTGTCAATTCAGCAAAATGATTTGTGCGAACATAAGCGTTCGAACTTATCCTCACCTTTAAGCAATTGAAAATAGACACAACCACCATGATTAGTCCCACATTACGGACAGCGTCGATAAGAATCATCTTGCGCGTCACCTTAGCCCTGCTCGTGCCTGTGATGGCAGGCGGTTGCGCGCAGCTCGGCTATTACACGCAGGCAGTTCAGGGGCATTTCGCCATGCTTGCAGAAGCCAAACCCATCGATCAGTGGCTCGCCGATCCCGGTGTCAGAGATGACCTTAAGACACGTCTCAAACGCGTACGTGACATCCGCACATTTGCAGCCAAAGAGCTCGCCCTGCCTGATAACGGCAGCTACACCAAGTACGCTGATCTCAAACGCAAATACGTTTTGTGGAACGTGATCGCAACCCCGGAACTCTCCCTCAAACCTGAACGCTGGTGCTTCCCTGTAGCGGGCTGCGTTGACTATCGCGGCTACTATAGTCGCGAAGCGGCACAGAGTTTCGCTGATAGCCTGAGCCGCCAAAGTCTGGATGTACGTGTAACGGGTGTACCCGCCTATTCGACGCTGGGATGGTTCAACGATCCCGTACTCTCAACCTTCATCGAATATCCCGACGCAGAACTTGCAAGGCTGATTTTTCATGAGCTCGCACATCAAGTGGCCTATGCACCGGGTGATTCGCAATTCAATGAATCATTTGCCACCGCCGTCGAAGAAATCGGCGTAATGCGCTGGCTTGAAGCCAAAGGCGATGATGCAATGCGCGCAGAATACATGGCCTATCGAGAACGCAAGGAGGATTTTCTCGCACTCTTATCCACCTTTGCCGATCAGCTTGAGGAAAATTTCAATCGGCCTGTCAGTGATGCAGAAAAACGGCAACGCAAAGCCGCCATATTTGCAGACCTTCAGCAGCGCTATGCCCACATGAAGCAGGCGAAATGGGGCGGCTATGCGGGCTATGACAGATGGTTTGGTGAGCGCATGACGAATGCGCATTTTGCGCTGATCTCAACTTATCACGAGCTTGCACCTGCCTTTCGTGCCATGCTCAGCAAGGAGAAGCACCTGCCGACTTTTTATCAATCGGTACGCAAACTGGCCAAGATGGATAACGCCGCGCGCCGAAAAGCATTGTCTGCCTACCTGCCGCCTGAGTCGCCATCCCTGCCATCACCGAAGAATGCAGGCATCGAAACAACAGTTACCCCAACTGCTGCGACGCAATAAAAGACAATTCAAAATTTATCGGCTAGGATTCCATGCATCAAATCAAGTGAAATTCTCTTCAGTGATCATATGGCCAGTTGTGCCGTGTGACCGCACATACCACTCCGAGGTAAAGCATGGATAAATTCTGGCTAAAGTCCTACCCGCCGGGCGTACCTGCCGAGATTGATTACACGCGTTATCGCTCACTGGTGCATTTGCTCGAAGAGGCATTCGATAAATATGCGCAGCGAAATGCCTACGTATGTATGGATCGTTTCATCACCTATGCCGACGTTGATCTGATGTCCAAGAAATTGGGTGCCTGGCTGCAGGCTCAGGGTCTCAGCAAAGGCGCGCGCGTGGCGCTGATGATGCCCAATGTATTGCAGTATCCCGTAGCCATTGCCGCCGTACTGCGCGCCGGGTATGTGGTGGTGAATGTGAATCCACTCTACACAGCGCGTGAACTCGAGCATCAGCTCAAGGACTCGGGTGCGGAAGCCATCATCGTTTTAGAAAATTTTGCTTCAGTTCTGGAAAAAGTCATCGCCCGAACTCAGGTGAAAGTGGCTGTGATCGCAAGCATGGGCGATCTGCTGGGGGGGCTCAAGGGTGGCATCGTCAATTTTGTCGTCCGTACCGTCAAAAAAATGGTGCCCGAATTTTCGTTGCCGAATGCCGTACGTTTTAACCGCGCGCTCAGTGAAGGCGCCTCGCTCCTACTGCGCCCCGTTGAGCTTGGTCATGACAGCGTCGCCTTTCTCCAATACACCGGTGGCACCACGGGTGTTTCAAAAGGTGCGACGCTCAGTCATCGCAATGTGATTGCCAACCTTCTGCAAAATGAAGCCTGGTTGCAGCCCGCAATGGATAAGCCGCCGCGCGTTGAAGCGCTGAGTTTTGTTTGTGCTTTGCCGCTTTATCACATCTTTGCGCTCACCGTTTGCTGTCTGATGGGTACTCGTTTGGGTGGCATGAACATATTGATTCCCAATCCGCGCGACATTCCCGGACTGGTCAAGACACTGTCAAAGCATAAATTCAATATGTTCCCGGCCGTGAATACGCTGTACAACGGCTTGCTTAATCATCCTGGATTTGCCAGCCTTGATTTTTCGGGACTGAAATTAAGCAATGGTGGTGGCATGGCGGTACAGCGCGCGGTGAATGATCGCTGGCAGCAAGTCACCGGCAAAATTATCGTCGAAGGTTATGGTCTCTCCGAGACTGCACCGGTGGCCACTGCTAATTCCCCTGATTCCTCCGAATTTACCGGCACGATAGGCTTGCCAATTTCATCCACCGAGATCGCCATCCTTGACGACGACGGTAATACGCTGGCAATCGGCGCCGTGGGTGAAATTGCGATTCGTGGTCCACAGGTTATGGAAGGCTATTGGCAGCGTCCAGATGAAACTGCACGCGTCATGACCGCCGACGGATTTTTTCGCTCGGGCGATATCGGTTTCATGGACGAGCGAGGTTATGTCAGCATTGTCGACCGCAAGAAAGACATGGTGCTTGTCTCCGGATTCAACGTCTACCCCAATGAAGTCGAGGGCGTCGTCGCCATGCATCCCGGCGTGCTTGAATGCGCGGTGGTTGGCGTGCCTGATGCGGGCTCAGGCGAAGCTGTCAAACTTTTTGTCGTGCGCCGTGATCCTGATCTAACGGCTGAAAGTCTCATGGCGTATTGCCATGAACAGCTCACTGGTTACAAGCGACCGAAGCATATCGAGTTTCGTACCGAGCTGCCCAAGACCAATGTGGGCAAGATCTTGCGGCGTGAACTGCGCGACAGCAAGCCAGCCTGAGCTTCTGGCTGCTCAGGTAACAGGCGGAAGCTGAGGTAAGGTTCTTGGCCGACGGTTTTCGTCCGTGGCGACATACGTAAGCGTTGCTTCAGTAACTTTCACGACATCAGCCTCCAGCCGGTTTCTTTCTGCATAGACTTCCACATTGACCGTGATGGAGGTGGTGCCGGTTTTTACAATTTTTGCGTAAAACGACAGCAGATCGCCGACAAATACGGGCTGTTTAAATACAAAGGAATTTACCGCCACCGTACCCACCCGCCCATTGGCGCGCCGCACTGCTGGCAGCGCACCAGCAATGTCGACTTGTGCCATGATCCAGCCGCCAAAAACGTCGCCATGAATATTGGCATCCGACGGCATCGGCATCACCCGAAGTGTTGGCATCCCTTCCGGCAGACAGGACTCTTCTGTCTTGCTCATCATTGTTCCCTGTGTTGATCTCTCATAACCGCTACAATTCTCCTCCGCGCAAGCATAACGCATGCACCAGCACTATCCCACTTTTCTTCGGCAGAATTCACACCACCATGCGCCATCACGCTCACCCGCACGCCAACGCGCCCGCCAATCAGAACACGCGCAATGACTGGGGTACGCTCAAAACCCTGCTCCCTTATTTGTGGGCCTACAAGTGGCGCGTGATCTTTGCACTGACGTGCCTGATCTTCGCCAAAATTTCAAACGTCGCCATACCGCTCGTACTCAAGGACCTCATTGACGGTCTCACCATCACATCGGACAAGCCAGCCTCTTTGCTGATTTTGCCGGCTGGTTTGTTGGTCGTGTACGGATTGCTGCGCCTGTCCACTACCGTATTCACCGAACTGCGCGAGTTCTTTTTTGCGAAAGTGACGCAGCGTGCGGTACGCACCGTCGCGCTCAAAGTCTTTCGTCATCTACATGCGCTATCGCTGCGTTTCCATCTGAACCGGCAGACCGGTGGCATCACCCGAGACATTGAACGCGGCACGCGCGGTATTTCCTCGCTCGTCTCCTATACGCTGTTCAGCATACTGCCAACTGCCATCGAAATCACTCTGGTGCTAAGTTATCTGGCGCTGCAGTATGACCTCTGGTTTTCGGTCATCACCGTAGTGGCACTGGTCAGCTATATCACGTTCACAGTAGTGGTCACTGAGTGGCGTACCAACTTTCGGCGCACGATGAATGAACTGGATTCAAAAGCGAACACACGTGCGATCGACTCATTGCTCAATTACGAAACCGTAAAATATTTTAGTAATGAAGAATACGAAGCCAGACGCTACGATGAAGGTTTGCAGCGCTATGAACAAGCAGCCGTTCGTTCGCAAACGTCACTGACATTCTTGAACACGGGTCAATCACTGATTATCGCTTTGGCCGTCACGCTCATTCTGTGGCAAGCCACGCTCGGCGTCATTGCTGGCACCATGACCTTGGGTGATCTGGTGCTAGTAAATGCCTTCATGATTCAGTTGTATATTCCTCTGAATTTCCTTGGCGTGATCTACCGCGAGATCAAGCAAAGTCTGGCGGACATGGAAAAAATGTTCACCCTACTCGATCAACATCGCGAAGTCGCAGACTCACCGGCAGCGCGCCCACTGATAATTCGTCAAGCAGAACTGCGTTTCAGTCAGATCGATTTCAGTTATGAAAAAAACCGGCAAATTCTGTTTGATGTTGATTTCACGATCAGCGCTGGTACCACGACCGCCGTGGTGGGTCACAGTGGTTCCGGCAAATCCACACTCGCCCGGCTGCTGTTTCGTTTTTACGATGTCGACAAGGGCGCCATCCTGATCGATGGTCAGGATATTCGCGATGTCACGCAATCGTCCTTGCGTAGCGCAATCGGCATCGTGCCTCAGGACACAGTGCTCTTCAACGATACGATTGCCTACAATATCGCCTATGGTCGGCCGAACGCCAGTCAGCAGGACATCATCGCCGCCGCACGCGCGGCCTGTATTCACGACTTCATTGAAAGCCTGCCGGACGGCTATAACGCTATGGTCGGCGAGCGCGGCCTGAAACTCTCCGGCGGTGAAAAACAGCGTGTCGCCATCGCCCGCACCATACTCAAAAACCCCGCTATCCTGGTCTTCGACGAGGCCACATCCGCGCTGGATTCGCATGCCGAGCAGGCCATACAGGCACAGCTCAAGGACATCGCCCGCGATCGTACGACCCTCGTGATTGCGCATCGTCTGTCCACCATTGCTGACGCCGCCCAGATTCTGGTGATGGCGCAGGGGCGCATCGTCGAGCGTGGCTCGCACGCAGACCTACTGGCAAAACAGGGTTTGTACGCGGATATGTGGGAGCGTCAGCAGGCGCCGCAGGACGAGTCCACCGCTGTCTCCGAAGACGCCGCAAACCCCAATGGTGCCGCTTTCAACATAAGCCGGGCCTGATCACCCCGAAAAACTTTCAAGCGGCCGCGGGCGGTGCTCTTTTACAATGCGTAATTGTCCCTAAAGCCACGGTCCCACGTTCACGCCATGAATCAAAGAACTCTCCTCACCGACAGCTTCCATGCGGCTGTCGGCGCCGTTGATCCCCTCAAAATTGTCGCCGCCTACCTGCCTGCCCCGCCCAAGGGTCGCACCCTCGTTGTCGGGGCCGGTAAGGCCGCCGCAAGCATGGCCAGAGCCGTTGAGCAGGTCTGGCCGGCCAGTGCGCCGCTGGAGGGCTTAGTGGTCACTCGCTATGCCCACGGCATGCCCACCGAGCGCATCCGTGTGCTGGAGGCTGGCCATCCGGTACCCGACAGCGCTGGCGAGCAGGCCGCCGCCGAAATCCTGGCGCTGACGACTTCCCTGACCTCGGATGATTTGCTGATAGCGCTGGTCTCAGGCGGCGGTTCCAGTTTGCTTTCCCTGCCCGTGGACAGCGTGCCCATGGCTGACCTCAAGGCCGTAACGAATAGTCTGCTGCGGTCCGGTGCTCCCATCACCGAAATGAACATCGTCAGAAAGCATCTGTCGCGAATACAGGGCGGCCGATTGGCTGCTGCCTGCCGCGCACCGGTGCTCACCCTCATCATCAGCGACGTCACCGGCGATGATCCCAGCGCGATTGCCTCCGGCCCGACCTGTGCTGATCCCAGCACCTACCGCGATGCGCTCGATATTATCAAACGCTTTCAGGTCGATGCACCAGCCGCGGTATTGGCGCATCTTGAAGCCGGCGCAGCGGGCAAGATCGACGAGACCCCCAAGCCCGGTGACCCTGCGCTGGCGCATGTCACTAATACTGTGATCGGTACGCCACATCAAAGCCTGCAGGCAGCCGCAGCATTTTTTCGTGCGCATCAGATTACGCCCGTTGTGTTGGGTGACACCGTCACCGGTGAAGCGACCGAAGTTGCTAAGGTCTACGCGGCGCTGGTACGAGAAATCCGCGATCATCAGCAGCCATTCAAACCTCCTGTGGCATTGATCTCCGGCGGCGAGTGCACCGTCACCGTACGCGGCAATGGTCGTGGTGGGCGCTGCGTGGAATTTTTGACCTCACTCGCCATCGAGCTCAATGGCATGCCCGAGGTCTATGCACTCGCAGCCGACACCGATGGCATTGATGGCACCGAAGACAATGCCGGTGCCTTGCTCTTCCCGGACACCGTGGCACGCGCAACAGCCAAAGGTGTCAGCGCACAAAAAATGCTCGCCAACAACGATGGCTACAGTTACTTCGACGCCCTAGGTGATCTGCTTGTCACGGGCCCCACGCGCACTAATGTGAACGACTATCGTGTGATTCTGGTGTTGTAGATTGTTTTCGTTATCGAATATTTTTCAGAAAGTCTCAGCCCATGTCCAGCGCAGCACCGATAGCCACACTGACCCTCACTCGCCCCGACGACTGGCATCTGCATTTTCGTGATGGTGATGTGCTGCGCGATGTCGTGCCGCACACTGCGCGCCAGTTCGCGCGAGCGATCGTCATGCCCAATCTCAAGCCACCGGTCACCACCACCGAGATGGCCGCTGCTTATCGACAGCGCATCATCGCAGCGCTACCCGAGGGCGCAAGTTTCGAGCCGCTGATGGTGCTCTATCTGACTGACAACACAAGTCCTGATGAAATCCAACGCGCTGTTGATAGCGGTATCGTTCATGGCGTCAAACTCTATCCAGCCGGTGCCACCACCAATTCCGACGCTGGCGTTACTGATATTCGTCGTTGCATGGCCACGCTCGAAGCGATGCAGAAGCTGGGTTTGCCCTTGCAGATTCATGGCGAAGTCACCGATGGTGATATTGATGTCTTCGATCGTGAAGCTGTTTTCATCGATCGAATACTGCATCCGCTGCGGCGCGACCTACCGGGACTGAGAGTCATTTTTGAGCACATCACCACGCGCGAAGCAGCCCGCTATGTGCGAGATGCCGAAGGCGATATTGCTGCCACCATCACCGCGCATCATTTGCTCTACAACCGCAATGCGATTTTCAAAGGTGGCATACGCCCGCATTACTATTGCCTGCCGATTCTCAAGAGAGAAACTCACCGTCTCGCATTGATTGAAGCCGCGACGTCGGGGAATCCACGGTTTTTTCTGGGCACCGATTCAGCGCCACATCCCAAGGGTTTGAAAGAACAAGCCTGCGGTTGCGCTGGTTGCTACACCGCCTTGCATGCGATGGAGTTGTACGCGCAGGCCTTTGAAGAGGCCGGCGCACTCGACAAGCTCGAGGGATTTGCGAGTTTTTACGGCGCAGATTTTTACCGACTGCCACGCAATACAAGCACCATCACCTTGCGCCGCCAGTCGTGGACTATTCCCGATGAGTTGCCTATGGAAAGAACAACTGTCGTTCCTCTGGATGCGGGCAGCGAATTGCAGTGGACATTTGTCTGAACCTATCATGTCGTTGGATGACATTGACTGGCAGCGACCCTGGCTTGCACCCTTCAGGGAAACAGGGCAGGCGCTAGTTCGCAGCGGCGACTGGTTGCAGGCAGCCAATCAGATCGCTGTTGCGCATGATCTCAAGACCGCCAGCGGTTATGCGCTTGCCTTCGTTCCCCAGCACAGTCTGCCCACCGATCTTGCTTACGAAGCCCACATACACGCAACCGGCCAGGTACCCACGCGTGACAATCTGCATGATTTTTTCAACACCCTCATCTGGCTGCATTTCCCGCAGATAAAAAAGACACTGAATGCCTTGCATGCCGCAAATTCATTGACGGTATCAGCCAGCGCTGATTTTGGTAGTGTGATGAACTCAGGTGCACGTGGTCGCGCGCGTGATGCGGCGACCTTGTTTGACGAGAATGCGGCAATTTTCATTTGTAGTGATGCACACTTAGCCGACGCCTTGCGTCAGCATCAATGGCCATCTCTATTGCAACAATCGCCTGAGGAATTCTTTTCAAAGGTGTCGGTGGTGCTGTTCGGGCATGCATTAATGGAGAAGCTCATCCAACCCTACAAAGCCATCACGGCTCATGTCTGGATATCGATAGTCGATCCAGCATGGTTTGCACTCAGCGAAAAGCAGCGTAGCCAAGCTATGGACCGCAGCGTTGCTGCTGCCATCAGCGCAGGTTTTTCATCTCGTGATTTTGCGCACCTGCCCGTATTGGGTGTGCCGGGTTGGTGGTCGGAACAATCTGACGATTTTTATGACGACCCATTCGTATTCCGATCATTGCGCCGCACACCTAAAACTTCCTGAGCCTGTACTTGCCTAGTCAGATATCACTAACCGGGCAAGCACGATGACGCGATACTCAGAAGCCTTTCTGCAATCCTAGAATCAGCGCATTCGATGAACCAGATTGCGCCAGCGTCGCATTCGCTGATCCATCCACCCAACCCGAATAAGAAGAGGGCGCCGCATCCGTACCGCGATTGAGCGCAGCATACAAGTTCGTCGTTTTCGATAGCGAATACATAGCAGACAGATTGATGATCGAAGGATGACCCGTGCTGTCATTGCGCGCGTAGTTCAAACCCACATTGGTATTGGGTAGCGCCTTCATTTGAGCGCCTACTGTCCAGGTATTGCTTGAGTTGCCTAGCTCTGGTTTGAAGTGCACATAATTCGCGGCGATCTTGAATAGACCCATAGGGATACTTCCGCCCACCAGATATTGCTGGTATTGCGCATCGCGATCAGAGGCTGCGGCCACGATATTCAGATCGCCAGTTGAATAACCCACGTTACCCGCCATAAAACGATTGCTTCCCGAATCTCCGGGCGTGCCGCCAAATGCATACATCAAACTCGCCGTCACGCCACCGAGGCCCTCTGCCGGCAAGCTATAGGTCACTGAATTGGGAATGAAGAAGCCACTGGTCGTAGCCTGCGAAGGATCGCCATCCACGCCACCGGTATACGCTGCCACGGTCGCGAGCGAAGAATTCAGCACGCTGCCATCCTGGTGTAGCAAGAGCGCTGGTACATAAAAATTCTGACCAGCGAGTCCCAGTGTCGAGGTGTAAGCCGAAATAAACGGTGACTGATTCAGGCCAGCGGCCACTGATCCGAATGCACCATCGAGCCCCACATTCGCCTGACGACTGAACACGCCAGTAGTGCCGCCGTTGGCAATTGCGCCATTGCCCGTGCTGAAGCCGCCTTCAAGCCGAAAGTTCGCGTGCATGCCGCCGCCAAGATTCTCGCTGCCTTTTACGCCCCATACCGAGGGTGTCCAGTTGCCCTCGCCGAAGCTGTTACGGCGATCGGAAGTCGTGCCAATGCCGCTGGCGGTGACCAGTGAAGCATCCACATTGCCATACAGGGTTACCCCTGATTGCGCAAAAGCGGCGCTACAGGTCATCGTTGCAACAACAGTCGTTGCAAGCAGTGTTTTGTTCATCGCAAATCCTCCAGTGGTTGAGAGGAGTTCGACCAGTCTGGCGATGCTTTGTTTTGCGAGGGGGTGGGGTGATCAAGGAGGGGTGGGTGGGGGATTGTGAGGGCGCAAAGGTGTGTCGTGAATACTTTTTTGCCTGGCATACTGCTACCGAGTCTTGGAGAAGATAAACGAAATAGGTATGTTTGCCAAAAGAGCCTCGCGGTTAAATCATGATTTGGCCATCCAAGTTTTGCGGCCAAGCCAACGACCATTTGATCCATATCTGGGCCATACCAGACACGTTCGCTATGCAGCATCGTGTCCAAGAAAGCGGTGCTCTAAAGTAAAAAACCCCCGCATCCAGAGATGCAGGGGTTTCAGAGTTCAATAGTATCAAGTGTCAGGAGAGGACCAGTAGCCCACTCCCTCGCTTGAAATCCGTTGAATTAGAACGAGTGCGACAGACCAACCATGATCAACGACTCGGTCACAGTACCACCCGTAGCCGTACTGTAACGACCTTGATCGTTGGCATAAACGCCCATTGCGGAGTTACCAAACATGGCGTAGTTGAGGTAGGCGTAAGTACGCTTGCTCATTTTGTACTCTGCCGAGGCAACGCGAACATTATCAATTGTAGACAGGCTGTTTCTCGCGTAAGTGAAGCCGACTGAGACAGCGGCATTCAGAGGCATGGATGCACCGACATAGGAGCCTTTGTTGTCAACGCCAGTGATGCCGTTTGATGCATACGCGCCGTTTATACGGATATCGCCAAACTGGTAGTTGGCCGAAATCACATTGTTAGTCGTGATAACACCGGCGGTGGATATTTTCTGGTACGCGTAGTTAACATTGATATCCGCCAGCGTGGTTCCTGCCGACGCTGCAGAGTAGGTGCTCTCTGCCGAGCCGCCGCCGCCCATACGGGTCATCACATTCACTGCGACACCAGCTACGCTAGCGTTGACATTGACTGCGTCAGGAACGAAGAAGCCACCGGTTCCGCCTGTTGCTGCAGTGGTGACACCAGCCAAGTTGCCGCCATTCAGCACATACAGACCAGGAACGAACGCGCCGTTACCGCCAACTGCCGTTGCACCCGTCAGTTCACCAACGATAAACGGGGAGATTTGCAGGCCGAGAGTAACGCCATACGTGTCGGTACTCAGGCTAACATTAGCGTTACGGTTCATAACCGATGTGGTGGAGAGATTGCCGCCGTTACCCAGGCTACCGTTCTTCGCATTGAGACCCGCCTCGTAGTTGAAAGAAGCTTTAAGGCCGTTACCGAGGTCTTCGGTGCCGCGGAAGCCGATCAAGGTAGCCGAGTTGTTACCTGCACCAGCCATTTGTACACGGCCGCTGTCGGCTGCAATCGCGCCAACGTCAACGGTACCGTAAGCAGA
>Ga0315905_10003802_pt1 | contig 15516 bp, 13 predicted proteins | sample LakEriMetagenome_5_FD_203522 | JGI IMG/M metagenome (GOLD analysis project Ga0315905, IMG submission 203522) | Freshwater fungal communities from buoy surface, Lake Erie, Ohio, United States - Buoy 4 MA121 | ecosystem: Environmental > Aquatic > Freshwater > Lake | place: USA: Lake Erie, Ohio... | reverse complement strand
TTATTAATAGTTTCTTGATTTTCTTTAATATTATTTGAATGATATTTTGAATCAAAACCAGTTATTTCCATACTATTAATATTTGATAATATATTTATTATTAGAAAATAAATATATTATTAATTTATTTTATAAATTTATTCTTTTACAGAACTATCTTTTGTAAAATTATCTTTAGCCATTAATCTAGTATTTACACCACTTCGACTATTACCTGTTTGTAAAGTATTTTCAAAACCATCGTATAAATAACTTGTATGAGGTACAATAGGATAATCAAAACGTGTGAAAGTAGATTCTCTAATAAAAATAGGTGGATTTTCTAATCGAGTATTTAAATCTGTAAATTCTTCATCAGAACAATCTTTTTTAATAATTTTATCAGATATTTGTTTTGATATTTTATTTCTTTCTAAAATAGTTCTTCCTTCTATTTGTTGAGATAAAGGTATATCTAAATTTTTCAAATGCGATTCTAAATCAATTAAATTTTCTATATTTTTATAATCTAAACTACTCATAAAAGCAGTTTTCGAATTGGTAGGTACATTATTATTAATACAAAAATTGCTATAAATTTTATCATCATTTATGTTATGATTAATACTTTCTTCTGTCATTTTTTTGAGAATTGGATAATAACAATCGTCATAATTTTGTCTACTATAAATTCCCGACATTTATAATATAATATGTAATATTAAAGATATTATTTTTAAATTTAAAAAAATTTATAATATATTATCAAACCTTTTTATACGTTTTCAAACTTCTTCATATTAGTAGGAGTTACTTCTCTGTCATATAATTGGGGATTAATTATAATATTATTAGCACATTCTTCAGATTCTGAATTACCAAAACATCCTTTAAATTTTTTATCATTACAATAAGTTAATTGTCTATTTATACCTTTTAAATTTCCATCAATTTCAGCAAGTTTTTTAAAATTATTAGGAGTTTTATCAATAGTTGCTTCTTGATTTAAATTAGAAATATAACATTTATCATTATTATTATCATTAATACAAACTTTCATGTTTGCTTGCATATTAGGATTTACATTATAATCTAAAAATAATGAATAATTACATTTTCGATCATTGATATTTTTATATTCATTGGGGTAACACTCGTCGTATTGTGTACGTGAAAAAATACCAGACATATATATATATATTATAATATATAATATTTTTTAAATAAAATATTTTTTATTTAAATGTCGTGTATCTTCAGGTAATAAATATTTTATATCTCTTTGATAATTATTTAATGTTAAATATATTCTATCATTATCAATATCTCTTAATGTATTTGTATTTAATCTTGAAGAATCGCCAAATTTTATTAAACTTAAGTTTTCTAAATTATTATATCTAGTATTTACTGAAGAAGGATTATTTATATATTTACCAGTATCTAAATGTTGTTTTTTTCTATCACATGAATATTCAATATTATTAAAATTAAATTTTTCACATTTAGGTCTTGTAAGATTTGATTCAATATCATAATTATAATCAGATAAATATGTAAAAGGTTTTATTTCATCGCTTATATATTTTATTTTTTTTTCAGTCATATATATAAATAAATATAAAAAATTGATTTAAAAAAATAATTATATATTTATTTATCAATGGAATTAGAGAAACTATTGTTGGAAAGGTTAAATGTAGTAAATAATATAATACCTAATATTGTGAAAGCAGATGCTATGTTTTCAACACCTTTAATAATTGAATATTTAGAATTACTAAGTAAAAACGATAAAATTGATAAAGATTTTACAAAAACAATAAAAAACTTTTATCTTATGGATTCTGGATGTATTTTACTTGATAATTTTAAAGAAAAACGATATTGGGATATTGGTAATAGCATTGGTTTAGGTTCAAATAAATATTTTATAGGTTATGATCCTTCATTAAATATTGTAAATTTATATGAAAAAGATAACACTGAATATAATTTGATAGATTTATCAGATAATGATAGTTGTCAAGATATTTCTAAAAGTGCAGGATTGTCTAGAATTGAAAATTTAAAAACTACAATTAGTAATATTAATACTAGTCGTTTAATAAATGTAGATAAATCACAACTACCGTCTCTTAAAATATTACAAAATGGAAAAGTTGATCTTGATTATATTAATATTGATCCAGAGCCGAATAAAACCGTTGTTTTAAATATTATGTTAAGTCCTTATTTAATGAAAAAAGAAAATATTGATGTATTAAAAGAAATTTCACAAAATTTATCTAATAAAACGTAAATCTCTAAAAGATTCGCAATTTTGTGCATTAATTTTACAAGATTTATTATATGTTTTATATAATTCATTTAAAAACGTATTCATATCATTAGGATATTCTGTTACAGGTAATGTATAATATGAACGTTCTAAAATTTTTATATTTTGAGATCTATTACTATCTTCATAAACATTAAATTTTAAATTATCTAAAACTTTTAAAGAATTTAAATCTTTACAAGCTTTTATATTTAATTTACTTCCAATTACATAGGGATTAGCCATTGGATTATTTATAGTTGTATCTCTGCATTCAACTTCATTATTAATATTATTAACATTTTTATTATTATAATTAATATATATTATATAAATAATGATAAATGTTGATATAACAATTAAATATTTATTATTAAATATTAAATAACTAATTATTATTAAATATATTAAACATCGTGTAATTGTATTATAATATGTAACATCCGTCATTTTATTATTTGGAATAATTTCATTATATTTTATAATTATAATTTTTGGATTTTCAAACCAAAATATTTCTTGTTCCATATTATTATTATAAAATATTATAATATTTTATAATAATAATATTTATATTTATTCTTTGCCAATATTTAAATTAGAATAAAAATTTTCCATTTCAACTATTTGTTCATTTGTTAATGGTGTATCTGTTTTATTTGACGTATCACTTGTCTCACTATTCATCATATTAGAAATAATATCCATTGGATTAAAATCTTTATTATTTGGATCAAAATTCATGTTTTTAAACATATCTGATTTCATTATATTTTTAAATTCATCATTAGTATTAACTTCAGATGCTAATTTATTCATAATACTATTCATATCAGGTAATTTTTTTACATTTATATCTTTAATTGATTCTGTAATATTTTTAGGATTTGAAATAATATTCATCATCCCAGACATTAAATCATTCATTGTTATCTTTCCGTCTTCAAACATGTTTTTATATTTTTCACTAATATTTTTTGTTGAATTAAATAAATCATCAACATTTTCACTATTATTGATATTTGTTTTAATATCTTCCATTATTTCACTAATAAAATTTGTATTAGCTGATGAACTATTTATATCTATATCCATATTTTTAGTCATAGTTTCTAATATATTATTAAACATTTTATATTCTTTATTATTTTTTAGTTCATCAAACATATCGTCTTCTTCAATATTATTTTTTTGAGAAACTACTACAGTAGTGCATTCTGTGCTATCTGCGTTATCAGTATTTTCTGTATTGTCTGTATTATCTGCATTATTTGTATGCATTTTTTTTATTAATACAGTTAAAATTTCTTTATTAGGTTCTTCTAATGCATATTCATGTAAAAGATATACACTATAAATATAATCCCAAATAAATTCTATTACTTCTTTATTACTTTCAAATTCTTTTAATTCCTTAAATAAAATTATATTATCAGATTCTTCTATTTTATTTAATTTTTTATGAATAATATATTTTAATAAAGTTATATTATTTCTTGTATTATTATGAAATAATTTAAAATCTTCTAAAAAATGTTGATAATGTGATTCTTCTTGTAAAACAACTGATTTATTTAATTTAGTAAATAAATCATTTGTTTTTTGCTTTATAATATCTATTATATCTTCTGTAAAATTATATTCCATTATAAAAATAATATTTATTTTTTCTTTAAATGCTTTTTTATATTTTTGACATATATATAATTGTCATTTGTGATAATATTTGTAAATATTCAAATATTAATTTTGTATTTTCATCGCTAAAATATTGAATAGTGTTTTTAATTATTTTTATTAAATCTTCAATATTTAAATTATTTTTGTATTTTTCTTTATATTTATTTATACTTTCATCATTTTCAAAATTATAATTTAATATAAAATTAATATCATTTGACATTATAGCAGGTACTATATCCGAGTTTCTAACTATATATCTACCAAACGATTCAATTATATAACTATGTGTTAAATATAATGTTGTATTTGCTAAATTTTTATAAAAAATAATATCATCTTTAATAATATTAGAAATAATTTTATTATTATAACATTCAATAACAATTATTTCTAATTGATTAATCAATTGTATTAATTGATCATTAAATATTTCAATTATTTCAGATTTATTACATTTTTTAATTTCATCTAGATTATTCATTATATAAATATAATAATATTAATATAATAATATCTTTATATATTTTATAATATATAAATGTTACTTATTACAGATGCTATTATACAATCTAAAAAAAAATATATAATAATTATATCTGGTTTAGATAAAGAAATTGTTAATGATATTTGTTTAGAAATGGCACAAATATTAAAATATACATATATCCCATATTTAGATCTAGATATATTTGATAATATAACTGATGAAAAAAACAATTATGATAATATGTATTTAAAAATTAAAAAATTAATAGACGTTAAACCCCAAGGTATTATATTATCTTTATTATCGTTGCCTGAAAAATATAATTTATTTGATGTTAAATTACATATTAATTTATCTATAAATCAAAATTATTTTAATAATATTAAAAAAAAATATCATTATACAGATAATTTATTCGTTGAATACAATAATATTTTAAAAAACAATAAAATTAATAAATATATTAATATAAAACAAGATTCTGATTTAGATGAAATTAAACTTAAAATCTTTAATATTATTATAACATCAATTGAAAAAATGTATTATGGTGATATTTATAATAAAATATTAGAAGAAAGAAATAATAAAAAAAAAGAAACCGATACTAATACTAATACTGATACTGATACTGATACTGATACTGATACTGATATTGATACTGATACAGAAATTGTTACTGATACCGAAACTAATACTAACTCTGATGCTAAATTAGTTTCAAAATCATATAATAATTCCAAATCTGGTTCAAAATATAGTTATGTAAATAGTACTAAATCTAATTCAGATTCAATTTCAAGTTTGAAAACAGTTTCTGTAACCGGTTCTAAATCTGATAGTTATAAATCAAACTCTAAATATAATTCAAGATCTAAATCAGATTCTGATTCTAAATCTGATTCTGTATCTGGTTCTGATTCTGTATCAGTCTCTGTAAGCGGTTCTAAATCTGATTCTGAATCAGTCTCTGTAAGCGGTTCTAATTCTGGTTCAAGTTCAGAATCAAAATCAAAATCAAAATCAAAATCTGATAGTTCTAAATCTAATTCAGAATCAGATTCTGTTTCAGGTTCAGAATCAGGTTCTGTTTCAAGTTCAGAATCAAAATCAAAATCTGATAGTTCTAAATCTAATTCAGGTTCAGAATCAGGTTCAGATTCAGGTTCAGAATCAGATTTAGAAACAGAAAGTTCTATTTTTACTACTAAAAACAATTATAAACCAAGTTTTAATTTTTTTAAAAAATAAATCAAGATTTATTTAATCTTTTAATTATTATAAAAAAATTGAACAATTAAAAGATTTAAAAAATAATAATTATTATAATATTATATATTATTATAACAGGAAATGTCAAAATTAGATGCTAAAATTATTATAAAAAAAAAACAAGATAGTATTGATGGATTTAATAATAATTATGTAATTTTTACAATTGATGGTAAAGATATTAATAATATAATTATAAATACTTTAAGAAGAATAATATTAACATTAGTGCCTACTTTTGCATTTGATCCAGAAAATATAACTATTGAAAAAAATACAAGTGTTTATAATAATGATTACATGAGATTAAGAATAAGTAATTTACCAATAATTAATCAATCTTACAACCCTAATGAAATGATTATTAAAAATGATCATACTATTTTAAATAACGTTTTGGAATTAGAAGAAGAGGCGAATACTGCTAATTATGAAAATAGAAATAATTTAAGTAAAGAAGAAGAAGAGAAAAGAAAAAAAAAATTAAAAAATATTTTAGATAATTTTCAAATTATAATAAATGCAAAAAACGATACTAGTGAAATAATATCTATTACAACAGATTCAGATGCTGTAAAATTTACAATTGATAATAAACAAATAAAATCTATATATCCTAATCCAATTTTATTTTTAAAATTAAAACCTCTACAATCTAGATTAGATATTAAAGGTGAAGAATTTAAAGCATCGTGTTTATCTAGTATTAATATACCATTAAAAAATGCTATATATCAATCATGTTTATGTTCATATGAAGAGATTAATGCTAATAAATTTGAATTTAAAATATGTTCTTTCAGACAAATTTCAGAAGAAATGATTATTAATTATGCTTGTAAAATAATTATTATGAAATTAGAAAAAATTAAAGAAAAAATAATAAATAATATTAATAAATACAATAATGAAGATATTTTAAAAGAAGCACAGATAATTATTGAAAATGAAAATCACACAATGGGTAATCTAATTACAAGAATAATTCAAGATCATCCAGATATTGAATTTTGTGGATACAATATTGATCATTTATATGTTAATGAATTAACAATAAGATATAAAACAAATGGAAAAAGTATAATAAAGATTTTAGATACATCTTTTGATTATTTAATTAATCTTTTTAATCATTTAATATTACAAATTGAAAAATTATAAAAGTGAGTACTTAATTAATTGTTTTAATTGTTCATTTAAATATTTTTCTATATTAATAATTACTTGTTCTGGTATATCTTTTGATATTTTTTTAATGTCTTCTTTGTGCATGTATGTAGTTATTTTTCCTAATTTATTATTTTTATATTTATTTATATCATTTATTGTAGCAGAGCCTAAAAATTGACCAGAATTTAATGCAATTTGAATAATTTTTGTTAAACTTGGTGTGTCATTACATGGTATATTTGCATGTTGTCTAATAAAATGATTAATTTCAATTATTTTATTATTTTTATCATATTCTACAATATTTATCAAATTTTTATGAAAATTTGATAATTCTTTCCATTTATTAAATTTAATATCTAAATTATTCAGTTCTGTTTTTATTGGTTGCCAAAATTGTTGACCATCAAAATTAGGTATTTTTCTTAATAATCGACTTGTTTTTTTAACATATTTATAAATTCTTTTTAATTTTGATGACATTATTCAATCTATATATATATATATAGATTAAATAATAAATAATAAATTCAATTTTTTTTAATTAAGATATAAATCAACATACTTATTGAATTTATATAAATTATCAAAATTTTTAAAAATATTAGAAAAATATTCACTATTAACTAATACTTTATGTTCCTTAATCATATTATAAATATCTTGAGGACAAGTGTGATTTCTTAAATGATTTAAAATATCATTCATACGATATGATTTTTTTAAATATTTATATTGATAATATTGAAGTTTTTGTATCTGTTTATTTAATGTATTTAATTTATGATCATCAAATAATTTATTATAAATTTCTTTATTTTGTTTTTCATAAGTTCCATTTTCTTTATTATACTCTGTAAAAAATATATAAATATTATAAAGTTCATATGATAAATTTTTAAATATAAAATGCAAGACACCAGTTATATCAATATTTGATTTAATTTTTTCAGGATAATATTTTTGTAAATAATTATCTGGATTATATAATACATTATTTCTTTGGAAAATTTCAATACATCCAACCCAAATATTTGAAAAATTAGGTTTTTCAATTCTAATTAAAGTATATTGTTCTGAAGGAATTTTAATTAGTATGTTTTTATTATTTTCTTTATTTATTCTTTTAATAATTAGACCTTCTTTATCGTTATCGTTATTTAACCACTCTTTTGCTTCTGATAAATTATTAAATTTATTTGGTTTAATTAAATAATCTAAATTAAGAGTATCATATTCTTCTATTTGTGTATTTTTATCACGAGTAATTATATGTACTAATTTTTTATAATCATTACCATAAATACTACTATAATCAACTATATATTTATTTTCATGATGTAAAATAATAAAATAATAACATTTATCTTTATTAAGATTTTTAACAAATTCTTCTCTAACATTATCCGAATTTGGATAATATTGTTTTAGTATCTCATCTAACATTTCTCCATGTGATTTATTATCACTAAAAAAATAAGATTTGTCAATTGATGGACATTTAGTAGAAGAAAAATACCAGTTGTCATTATAATTAAATACATTGACCATTGTTCCTTCAAAACTTTCTTCAATAATATCATTATCTTCTATTTTAATTTCTTCTATTATAGAATATAATACATTATCATGACTATAACTAACTATTTTTGTCTTATTGTCCGATGTATCTATAATTATACTTCTACATTCTTTATATATTTCATTACTATTAAAATTGTGTTGATTATTATGTATCATTAATAATTGTTCATTATCGTCATATTTTTTTACATATAAATTATATTTATGATTTTTTGTAAAATATTCATATAAACTATTATAATTTATATTATCTAAACTATCTAATAAAGAAAAAAAATTAAATTTAATATTCATTTATATTAAATATATATATATTTCTTTATATAGTTTCATTTTTTTTTTAATATATATAATATATAATATATAATATATATTATATATTAATAAAAATGTTTATTAATCAAATAGATGAAATAATTAATAATATTATTGATTCGGTGTATAAGATAAAAATTGATACTGATGTATTATTAAAAAATCAATCATTACTTGATATAATTGATAAAAAAATATATAAAAATATTAATAATTTATTAGGTGTAAGATATAGTAATAATATTATAAATATTATAGAAACGATAATATTATATTTAATAATATTGTTACAAGGTATAAAACAAAAAGATTTTACAAAATATATAGTAGGGTTATCTAAAAAAAATAATAATTTATTAGATTCTGAGACAATATCAAAAATAATTAAAATATATAATTTATATATAGATATAAAATTAAAAAAAAACAAAGAATTAATTGATGATATTGATGAATTTTTTTTAAAAAATAAAGAAAGTGATTTTAATTTAATAAAAATTATAATAGTTAATTATGTTTATTTAGGAGAATATAGACAAAATATTTTAGAATTAATAGAGAATAAAGAATTAGAAAACACAGAATCAAAGATAATAGAAATTATAGATTCTAAAGAAGATGAAATTGATTATAATAATTTAGAAATGTTATTTGATATAAATGAAAAATATCTTAGTGAAATTTTTTATCAAATGATTATTGATTATGAAAATAATATTTTTGAAGATAGTTTATCAGTTGAACAAAAAATAAATAAACTTTTTAATAAAAAAATATTAATACCTATAACTGACGAATTTATTCGATACAATAAATATACGGATAAAGTAAATAATACAAATGTTAAATTAGATAATATAAGAAAAGTAGTTACTAATATAAATTCAGTAGCTGATATATATTCTAAAAAAGATATAGAACATAATAAAGTTTTTTATCAACAGCTTTTATGTAAAAAAGCAATATTATATAATAACACTGAGGAAATTAATAGTATTAATAAACTTTTAAATATTGGTTTAAGTGCTACTAGAAGTAATGAATATTTTCAAGACTTATTAATTTATAGAGAATATTCATATATTAATTTTAATAATTTTAAAAACTATGGATTTTCTTTTTTACCTTGTAATTCTATTAATGCTATTCGATATAGTAATTTTGAATTTAAAAAAATTAATATGAATAATTCATTAGAGACAAGAGTATTATCAATAAATAATAGAGTAAATGTTGTTGGAATTGCATTACCTAAAAATAATCTATTTAATACAAACAGCGTATTACAATGTACTAAAATTAAAAATACATATAATTTAGATAATATAAAACAAAATAAATATGAAGTTATTTTAAAATTAATAAAAAAAATGTTATTAAACAATATTAATTATAACAAGTTATCATATTGGATATTTGATAAAAATAAAGATATTTTTATTACAGATACATATAATGATATTAATGAATTAACTTTTGAAGAATTTTATCGATATATGATTGCATCAATATACGATATAATTATTAATATAACATATCAAAAAATAATTGATAATGTTAATAAATGTACTACATTATATTCATGTTATAATATGTCTAATTATATACAAAATAAATTAATTAATTTATCTAATAATTATGTATATAATAGTAATTTAGAAAAGTTGTTTATAGACACTACTAAAATTAAAAAAAAAATTAAATATGATAAAAATGAAGATATAATACCTGGAATTACAACAGATTTAATAAAATTACCTAAATATAAACATAATAAACATGAATTAATAAATATTCATGTTTCTAATAATGCATCAGATAATGATAAAGATAATATAAATGAATATTTTAATGGATATACAACATGCCAACATAATATATCTTGGGAAAAAATATATATTCATAAAAAGAATAATCCTAATTATTTTAATCAATTATTATTTGAATTTAAAAAAAAATATATTACTATTAATTTAGAAGGTAATTTTGTTTGTAAAAGTTGTTATCAACCTGTTAATATTAAAAAATATGCTTTTGATTGGACTACAGAGACAGAAGAAGGTATTGGATTGTCATTTACTCTAGAAACGCAGTTAAAAGACTTATCTGAATATGAAAAATATAATAAAATTATCCTACAATTAGATAAATATATTGAAAAAATAGCTAATGGTGTTAATTTACCAATATATATTGGTAATATACCACAAATAAAAATTAGAAGACAAGGGATTGTTAAAAATATTATTGATTTTATAAATATTCAAAATAAAACACTACGTATTAATGATTCGAATGAAAGAAAAAAACGATTAGAAAAAGTTGAAAAATTATTTGGTATAAAATATACACAATTCTTTATTTTTGAATTAGAAAATGATATTTTCCTTTATTCAAGTAAAGAACTAGATAAATTCAAAAAAAGTAAATTAAATAATATTTATATTTATGCTATTATGTTTTTAATAAATGAAATATCACTAAATCAAGTTATATTTTTTATTGAAGATAAAAATATAAATATTGAAATATTTAAAAAAAATTATAAATCTTTATTTAGTGATTTATATATTTATGTTAATAATAATAAAGAATTAAAACCTTTATACAATTTTCCATTGTTATGTTATATATTATATATTTTTTCAGGTGTTCTAATTAAATATAATTTATGGTATAATCCTAAAAATATTAAAGTATTTGATTTTAATTTATATAGTTCTGTTATACATACATATGTTGATTTATTAAATAGTATATTAGAAGTAAATACTTTGAAGGAAAAAAATTATTTATATGAAGTATACGCTACAAAATTTTACATTCAATTAAATAAAGTATTCAATAGTAATAAAATTTTAATAAATAAAAATATTAATATTAATGAAAAAAAACAAAAAGATAATATTATTACAACCATTTTAACTGGTAAAATTATTGAACCTCATTATGGTTTTAATAAATTTTATTTAAGATCAGCTTTAAACTTTTTATTAACTACGTCAAATAATAAAATAAAAGTAAATTATAATGATATTAATAAGTATTTTGAAAATTGGAATAATGATTTACTTTATTTATTATATAATTATTATAATTTAGATGGTACTAAAAGATTATTTGATGATGTTAAAAAAGAAAATGTTAATAAAAATGAATTATTAAAAATGTTACAAAATATTATTCATAGACGTAAAATATTAAGTGATAATATTGAAAATAAACGATTAAAATATAATAATATTATTAATCATAAATTAGTAGAATATAAACAATATAATGATAATTTAAATAAAGATTTAAAAAATAATAAACAAAATATTTTCAATTTAATTCAAAACTTAGAAAAAATAGTTAATATTAATTTATCAAATAATCAATATGTTATTGATCATGATATAAATGGTAATAAATTAAAAAATCCTATAATTATTAATGAAGGTGATAAAAAAATACAATTTAAAAGAAATGATATAAAATATGGAACAAATATATATATTTATGAAGATAATAATAATTTATATATTTATAATGCTATAACTTTAAATATGGTTGCGTATAAAAATAATTTAAATAAAATTATAAATGTAAATTTACCATTATATTTAAAAATTAATTATTCATTAAAACATCAATTATTATTTTTAGGATATGAAAAAATTTATTATAATATTAAAGATTCAGGAGTACATAAGAAAAAAATAATTAGTAATTTAATTAGAAATAGAATTCTTAATTTAAAAAATATTATAATAAATATACAAAGAATCTTATATCAAATACATAATAAATATGATAATAATAATATTAATACTATTGCTAAAAACTATATGAATAAATTTAAAAATATTAACATAACATTAGATAATTCTGAAATAAATAATATTATTAATAATATTTTCTTTGTACCATTTGATTATAATTCAACTTTAAAAGAAGATAATGAATATATTTACATTGGTAGTTTACAAATAATACAAAATAATGATAATATTATATTAAATTTTATATGTAATGAATTAATTAAATTATTAAATGATAACACGAATGATAAATATATATTAACTAATTTAGCTTTAATAATTATTGATATTATTAAAAAAGAATATAATAATTATATGAAAAGAAATAATTCATTAAATAATATTGAAGTACGTAAATTTATAGAAACTAAAAACAATCTTTTAATATTTAATAATAAAGATCATATGGATGAATTTATTGATGAAAATCTACAAAACAATGACGAGGAAGACAATTATAATAATGATGAAAAAGGATATGATGTTGATGTCGATGTCGATTCCGATGATGAAAAAGAAGCTTTATTTACTATTGATTAAAAATAAAAATTATAATATTAAAAATATATTTTTTTAATATTATAAGTATTAAATACAAAGACACTTAATTAACATAATATGTCTCTAGAATCTCTTTAGAATTATAATTTGATTTATTAATAATTTTACTAATTAAATCATTTGAAACTGTTTTAACGACTATATCATCTTTATTATTACGTTTTATTACATATTTATTTATATCTAACTTATTTGTAAAAATAATATGTTTATTTTCTGTTTTATCTTCTTTATATACAGATATTATAGGATAATTAGGATTTTTATTAAATGTAACTAAATCTCCTGGTTTATACTCGTCATATCCATCTATTTTATTATAATTTGTATTTAATTCTTGTTCGTCAATCATTTTTCCTACATCGTCAGATATATATTCATAAAAATTACTAACTATAATATCTATTAATTTATCTAAAATTTCTTTATTATCTATGTTAGGTGATACTGGTGGTGCTCCTTGTGCTGGTCCTGGTCCTGGTGCTGCTGCTACAGCATTGGTGACTAGAGTATCTATTGCACGTAATTCCTTATTTATTTTATCTATAAAATCTTTTCTAGCTCCGATAAATTTAGATGGGAGATTAGTTAATAAATTTCCAAATACATTTGGATTTAAATTTTCTAAACCTATATTAGTATGTTTAAAATTACTATCAATCATTACTAAGTAACCATCATTAGGTAGAAAATATTCAACATTATTAATAATATATTTCCAATATTTAATTTTTGGCATTGTTATATTAATTCTTTTAATATAAACATTATTTTTTAATGAAAAATTATTAAAAATTATATTTTCTTTTATTAGAAAATAAATTCCAATTAATAATTGAAATAAAATATTTTTTAATATATTTAAATCTTTAGAACCAGTATTAGACATAATTGTAATAATAGTATCATTTATTGTGTTTGTGTTAGTTGTTGGTGAAGCCCAATTAATAATATTTTGTGATATACCTTCAGTTAAATTTACTAAACAAGTACTACTATTAGTACTTTTGGGTATTTCTATTTGATTAGTCATATGTGCAATACTATTCCAATCAATAGTATAATTTCCAATAATCATACCATATGATAATACAAAATTAGGACATTGATTATTTTGTATTATATCTTTTATTTTTTCATAATATCTTATTTCATTACTAATTGCGTTTCCAGTTACAATATTATAAATACGCATATTACCTTTTTGACTATTATGATCACATTCAATATTATTATTATTTACAAAAATTGGGTAACAAATATTAAACATAAAGAAATTTGGTGGAGCTCGTACAATTGGACTAATAACATTGTCATTTGAATCTGTATAATATGAATTGTAACCATTAATTTTTATTCGACTAAATAAAAATTCTAAATTTTGATTTGATGGAGTATTAATATCAGTTGTTGGATTGGTACTATAATTAGTACCAAATACTGTTTCAAAATATTCATAGATATTTAAACGGTCTATAATTAAAGCAGAATACCCAAGTTCAGGATTTATTGGGTTGGGTAATAAATCCTGGTATATATGTCTTATACCATTTAAATTAGCATGTGATACATTAATATTATATTTAGTTATTTTATTAATTTCAGGTTGATAATTTGCAAATACTGGAAAAGATCCAGGTACAGGAACTACTGGAATAGGATGTATAGGATTACTACTAATGTTTTGAGGAAATACATTCATAACAGGAGGCGCTTGTGCATATACAGGTATATTATTATATGAATTACCTAAATTATTATATGGATTAATTAAATTATATGGATTAACTAAGTTCATATTACTATATGGATTAATTATATTTTCATAATTTCTGTATGGTTTAATAGTTTTTTCATATAGTCTACTTTTATTTTTTTTTGTTTGTAATCTTTCATAAACTCCTGATTGTTTTTTTGGTTGATCTTCATCTTTATTTTGCATATAACCAATTTTATTTGGATAATAATTATTTTTTACTTCAGGTATATGATATTTATTTAATCCACCTTTTTGATTAAGTTTTTTTAAAAAAAAAAATTTTTTTTTTTTTTACCACTGCTACCTCCGTTTTGTTCCATTCCCATTTGGGGCATACCTATCTGTCCCATACCCATTTGATCCATTCCCATTTGGGGCATCTGTCCCATACCCATTTGATCCATTCCCATTTGGGGCATCTGTCCCATACCCATTTGATCCATTCCCATTTGGGGCATCTGTCCCATACCCATTTGATCCATTCCCATTTGGGGCATCTGTCCCATACCCATTTGATCCATTCCCATTTGGGGCATCTGTCCCATACCCATTTGATCCATTCCCATTTGGGGCATCTGTCCCA